>Ga0181467_100257_pt1 | contig 27568 bp, 28 predicted proteins | sample InSIn5gowninarea_2_FD_119079 | JGI IMG/M metagenome (GOLD analysis project Ga0181467, IMG submission 119079) | Clean room microbial communities from NASA Spacecraft Assembly Facility at Jet Propulsion Laboratory, Pasadena, California, USA -... ... | reverse complement strand
GACGTCGAAGCTCTTGTTGGTTTGGTGGGATAACCATGTGCGCGGATCCTGCAGCAAAAGTAATTACGCGATCGGCCACGAATACATATTTTGAGCTGACTGCGCTGGCGCTATGTTCGTCGTTGGGATCATATGGCTCGATGAAGTACAACGTCTTGCCAGTACGGGAGTCTTCGAGTCGGTCCATAATGGTAGGATATAGCTCGCGAAACGAGGATAGTATACCTTCTCTAGACTTTTCATTTTGAACGTACTCGACGGAGCAATCTTCGATATTGTAGATGATGGAGTGTACACGGAGGCCAGTAAATCCGTCTCGAGGCCATCTGAAGCCATGCAGGAAATAGACAGGCATTTTGACACGTTCTGAAGCAACTCAATTGTGTCTCGGAGGTTTAATGGCTAATTCAACTCGTGGGCCGCAAGCGGATGTCAGACATGGTCGTTCTCATGTCGCGGGTGACAGGAGGCCTCAGCTCACGGAGTAGAGACCATGAACTAAGAGGAGGTGTGGTATGACAATCAACAAAAGTGTTTGCTCCTTCCTGTGCGTCGAAATGCATCTTGCCGTACAGGGTAGGATGTAATTGCCAATAGCTTGTATCCTGGCCTAGCGAAGTGTTTAGCACCGCGTGGTACGCAAGATGCCGAGAGTGGGAACCTCGCAAGGCCACTAATTGTCTTGGCCCCCTTAGCTAATCGACGTCGCAACGGTTATATTTCCGGCATATGTATTCGTGGTACTTGTACCTCTGGACGTTGACAAACAACTTGGAAATGTACCAAGCATGATTTTAGCAAATTCAGGTTGCATGCCATGTTCTCTACCTAGGCGCAGGAAATATGCACTGGACCGGCGATGTACATCTCTGATGCATGGATAACATTTTCATACACTTAGCAGGCACCCCGGTTGTTGTCACCTTCTCGCACTACAAATTATAGGCATAAATGATGGCGTGGGGATTATGTCAAACCAGGCTAACATTGTTGATCCTTGGACACCGTTAGCCGGCGGGGTGTTACGTAGCCCTAATTAAACTCCCCGAGCACCAAGCCTTATCGAGATTGTGCCTCGGAAGCCTTCACTCCCTAGTATGTAGTATTTGATCAGGAAGATATGCTAATTGTTAACAAGCGTCCTCTGGCTTGCCGTAATGGAGGTGGTCGGAGCTAGCGGGAAGGAGGCAAGAAAAACATAATCTGATATTCAAAGGTTGAGTTGTACGAAGCCAAGAGAAGTGGCTATATGTGCTTCTGAAGAAATTTTGTAACAGCCTCAATGACATCCTCCGACGCTTCCTCGGGTAGATAATGGCCATAACCATTTCCAACGCCAATACCAGTGTACTCAACACCTTCTTTGATCCAAGCTCTCCACTCCTGCTCTACATCAATTCTAGCACCTAACTTTGCCTTTGAGAACATGACCAAGGTCGGCACATCGATTTTGCGTCCGGCTTCCTGGTCCTCACCCTGAAGCTTGCACTCTGCAACCCTTCCATCGGCATAATCTTTGCAGCTTTCCACAATCGTTTCCTCCTTGTCAAATAATGCGGCATAGACATCCACAGCACCGTCGGCTTCAATCCTCTGCCTTCCGACTTCGTTGCCAGCAATTCTAGTGTTCGCGTCTCTGGCCCATTGGCCGCCGCCGTACGCCTTCAGCAGACCAGTTGCAATCTCAACGTTAGCTAAAAGAGGCCAGTGGAAGTAGCTGGAAGCAATAGCTGGATCGGAAAACCTTTCCCACTGCAATTTAGTAGGCACTATGTCGAGTAGGATGACCCCAACAACATTCAACGCGGCGAAGTCGCGGCGATTAACAGCAAGGCGGTGGCAAAGACGAGCGCCACGGTCGTGACCGCCAAGAATAACCTTCCGTGGAGAATCTTTGTCAATGTTGAAGGTCGATTGGAGAGCTTCAAGGATTGCACTACCAATATTCAACCGTGTTGTCTCTTTGGCAGGGGTGCTGATGCCGTAGCCAGGAAGTTCAGGAATGAATAGGGAGACTTTGTCGATCAAAGCTGGGGCGACCTAGTGTCGTCAGTCTACAAGGAAGCTGACGCATTTAACCAGCATACATATCGCCATTCAAACGAAGACTGGGGGTAACCATGTATTAAGGTGAGGATGGGTGTGTTTTTGCCAAGATCCGAGGTGTAGCTGACCACCTTTGAACCTGGGGCTGTAGAGGTTACATTCCGGCTCAGTTTCGGAAAGAAGTTGCGCTCCTCTACTGAAGTGGCCATCTTGTTTGAGTCGCAAGTGAGTGTCAAATATTGACCGGTTGGCTTGTAAATTCTAAGATCAATTGGGACAAAATGAGAAGTACCCTTCGTCTACATGGCTAAAATGACCTTGACAAATTGAACACGACATCCTTGATTCTCCGAGTTCAGGCCTCTCCTCATTCTTGAGAAGGAACAGAAGTGACGTTGGAGTTGCATTACTGTAATGCAGATTTTGAGCAGTCGCTACTTGGTGTAATAAAGAGATAACTGACTATCCACCTGTTTTAGCCAATATTTCATATTTCTTGTCGTTTTCATGGATATCTTTATGGATCAAAGATGATGAATCTTCATTAATGGTTTTCTGACTACCTTCCACGAACGATGAGCTCTCATCAATAATTTTAAGCACTCGTGCTGATCCCTTTATAATCGAGTTAGTGAGCGGATAATCAGTTACCTCTTTATTACACCAAGTACTCGTAGTGCGCTGCCAGGGAAACCTCCGCCCGGAACGGAATAATAGATGATCCGTATATTTTCGTGCTCGGGGCTCTTTCCACCTCGGTTGAGCAACTTCGGAATTATTCCACAGTTTCTGTTGTTGCGGCCAGCGGTCCGGGGAGCTCGACGGTCAGGTGTCATGGTTTACCTTCATTGAGAAACACTGTTGATCCTTATTCTGTTTGTTCCCGCATACCATTACAACTGACATCTCTGTGTTTGTTCCTCCAGGCCGTGATTTTTAGCATTTGAGCGACATTTAACATCTCAGGATACCAACTCACCATGTCCCGGGTATCGCCTGCCTTACGAAGTGCCACACACATGACTTCCAAGCCTACAGCGCGTCTGGCGCAAATGCAGCGGCATTTCTCGAGTACCACACCTGCCCGCAAGGAGATCCAAGATGCATACATTATCAGTGCCTCAAGGACGCCGACCGCCAAATTCAATGGTTCTTTCATGACAGTCCCCGCTGCACAACTGGGCGCCGTAGCCATCAAATCAGCGCTGGAGAAGTCAAAAGTGCCGGTATCAAAGATCACGGATGTATACATGGGCAACGTCTTGCAGGCCAATGTTGGTCAAGCACCTGCTAGGCAGGCATTGATCTTTGCAGGCTTACCTAACACGATTGAAGCAACGACAATAAATAAAGTCTGTGCATCAGGTCAAAATATGTATTCGTGGCCGATCGCGTAATTACTTTTGCTGCAGGATCCGCGCACATGGTTATCCCACCAAACCAACAAGAGCTTCGACGTCACGAGAACAACATACGCGTGCCCAATGGTGATCGGCCAAAGACGTCTTCATCTACAGATCGCTCAATCTATGCCACCTCAACTGTCTCGTCCATAAACTCAACTACGGTACCACAACGCGACCCCACTGCTTTGTTTCTCAACGCTGATGAAATCACAACTTCCGGCCCAAACATTCCACACGAAGCATGGGAAGCTTTCGCAGAGCTGAGAGATAAATGTGCAGAAAATGAAAAGATAGGTTGGTGGATAGTTTACAATGGTGATCCTGAACGGGCATATGAAGAGCATGATCATGGCGAAAGCGATGCCGAAGGAGCAGAACTTGAGGGTACAGGAACCAGAACCCCAACGCAGGCAGAGCATTTGAGCTGCAATAGTGCGCTTGGTCAGCCTCTGCCTTCATTGCTGCCTCCAGAGCTCAAACACTTGAGGTATGAGGCCAAAACAGAGCAAGTACCTATTGCAACAGCTATACCGCACCCACCACCTCCGCCGCTTGAGAAGCCTGCCATTGTCAAGGATGGCAAAACCCTAACTCGACCGAAGAGCAGCAGGTCCTTCTCCATGCCACTAAGGAAGAAGCCATCGAAAGCTAATTTACCAATCCCCAAGAACGATGATATTCCCGACCCTCCAAAGCTGAAGGAGATGAACAAGAAAGAAGGTTTTCGGCTCAAATTTTTTGGAAGGAGAGGTGACAAAGATTGAATGTCGTTGTCGCATCCTGCTGCATACAGTACCAAGAATTATGTGACACTTTGAGGCAGCATGACGGATGATTGGAAGTTGCGCAAGTCAATTGGAAAGCTATGCAATATCATGTGCAGCGGCAGCTGTCTAGCACTGATATAAAATCGGCACATCATTGGTGCCACAAATATTGAATATGCAGGAATTGAGGTGGATCATGACACGACTGGAAGTGCTGGTAATACCACCTCGTTCAATCGATAATACACTCACCACAGTCCAGCTCCGAGTATTGAGCTCGGCTTAATACCTTGCATCTCTCTAGCAAATATACATCCCAAGAACTCTCTCTTGTCGGCTGTACCGCCTTCGCTTGGCAGCTATCTCAGCATGGTGGATTCACGGCTAGCTACAGTATGCAACAATCCAGGAAAATCGGGAAAAGCTTACTACAAACATGTCTTGCCTCATACACTACAGTCTTGTACAGTAGCTTGAGGACTCCGCTTTGCAATTGAGCATTGTTAGACGAGCATTGACACTGTCGCATGACATGCTTTGCTGTTCTGTCATTTTACCTACAGCATAACTGCAATAATTCAACGACGGCTGCTGTTGGTTCATTGATGACGTGTAATAGCTCAAAAAGCAGCTGCGACCAACATGTCTTGCCAATGCTTATGGGACGAGATGAAGAGGATGCAATGATGTCTCTCAGTCGTGGTCGTGCTTGCGTGGCATACAGGCTTCAAAGAAATGGCGTAATCATCCCCTACTTCGCATGTGTTCAATTCCTGGTGATTCTGGTTGGTCCCCTTTTTCGAAATTAGTGCTTTTGGAGCCACTACGTATCAAGAAGGCAGCTCGACCGTTGACAGCGATCACTTCCTTCCAGTCTACCGGCCAGGTCGGTACGCGACGACCCAAAGACGGGTGAGTTCATCCTGTCCCCCGGCGTCTTCGGTCATGATGGGCATAACCTTGAAGGCTGTGAATGCACTCAGCATGAGCAGTGCCACCAAGTCAGGAGGTCTAGCCAGTCAAGCACACAAGTTACAAATACGCGGCCGCTGCCGGATTGTCCGCTAGGTGTTTCGCCGGATCACTCTCTGCATCCATGTTCCCGTCACTGATTCGGCTTCCATATTTGCTGGAATAACACGACTGAGTAGACATAGCAGGTGGGTGGAATATGCGAAATGAACAGCATGCAAGTCTGGAATCATTAGCGAATCAAAGCATCATTTGAAACCTCACAAAGGTGGGCAGAGGAGCCATGCATTAACGATCGATTTCGCAAGAGCAAATCAGCTGGCAAAACCTTGAGTTGCTACTGGGATTTGATAGCCTGCAAAGAACCTGACCCTCAACGTTTGCCCAGGCAGGCTGCGAAAGATGTCCCGGTCTTGCACATCCGCGAATAATAACGAGTGGTTGCACATTCTGTCGTGCCGCTCCGAGATCCTTGAAGAATCTTGGGCAGTTCGAAAGGGTGTTGAAATATACCCTAGAAGCTAGTGGTTTATGTGCTTGGGGTTGTTCAGCCCTGACTCCATTAACTGTCATCGAGACACTCGGCTCCAATAACAAAATACACCCAGCCTTATGCCCCATGAAAATTATGTGCGAGCATTTCCTTTTCGGTACTAGGCAGAAAACATGCCCCGCCCTATCAACTTTCTACAATACTATCGTCCCCGTCCCAGCTGAAAACAACTTCAACGTCACTAGTCATCTGTCTAAACAAGCGTCACTAACCATATGTCTCTGGCCACTCTATCGTTTCCAGTGTGACAGCAGCAGAGGTGTAGATGGTCTAGACTTGCATCTGAAAGTCTGGACGTTATCGTATTCTGGCCGCGAAAGATATGCACACTGGCAGGCAGGACAATGGAAGCACCAAAACATCTCGGTTACTGCATCATTCTGCTTCGTCAAGTAAAGATGTATAGAACAGCAATATATACCATCTGGGGTTGCTTGGTCACGTTGGCTCTAGGCCTCGGGACGATTTCGGTGGCAGTAGGGAGATATCAAGCTTGCATTCAGAAGAATATGCACAAAGCCAGACGGAGTAAACAGCCTTGCCAAGGCTGTTTACGCCGCTGAGGTCAGTGCGACATTTTGAGTGAACACCTGAGAGTCGAGGCAATTCCGCACATCTGTGCACAACATGTGCCGACGGTGTATTGGGTGTCGCTTGGACGAATTGACGCCAAAGCTAAGTCTTAATTGGACGATGCTAAGCCGCTTTTGGTATAGCCCGCGGATTTTAACTGGATCGAACTGTTGCTGCTTTGGGAAATGCTGCTACAAGTAACCTATCGTTGGTCTTCGATGGGGTTGAAGCTGAGCTTTCCCTTCACCAAAGTGGTGACTAGCGTGTGTCTTACCGCAGCTGCTGCTTGCGTCTTCGACACCCTCTACACTAACAAATTCGATGCTTCTCCCAATCTACCCCAGTCACCGACTCATCTCAACATCGCCTGGTACTGGTCTATTACTGGTGAGCCCACCGACATACTATCAGCAGGGGTGGACTCACAATCTACACCAGACGACCAAGGCTCATAGCTATCATTAACATCATGAACACCTCTACCCACGACAATGCAACTATTGTATATAAGATGAGATGTGTACTATGCCTCTGCTTTATCCGATCAGAATCGTCTCCAAGCGAGGGCCCCCTTCAATCTGGCACACCTTGTGCACTGATCAACGACCCAGTTCAACCGTTTCATGTTTTTGCAACGCTCTGTTCCTGGAAGTCACCATCTTCAGCACTCCATATTCTTACAGGTTAATAGTATGGATCGTCACGGCCGTCCTATACTCCAGAGGGCACCAACATCAGGATCACTTCATGGTGGTCAAGTGTTACGATCTGGCATGGTGCCTCCTCCTCGGCAACCCTCCACTGTATCACCAATCGCCGGTCGACCAGGCCTGGAAAAGACGGCCTCTAGACATCATCTGGTAGAAGACGACCATACACGTGCATCATCACGCGACAGCACACGGCATGGAAGCACTACAGGAGCAACATCTCCGGATGGTCAGCTATATGCATGTCCGTACGCCAAACACGATCCAAACCGGTACTCCCATGTCAACATCAACAAGGATGACTCAGAGTACCGTAACTGCTCGACTGGCTACTGGACATCCATTTCTCGCCTGAAACAGCATCTTTATCGCACGCACGACCAAAGTCAACGATGCAATCGTTGCTGGAAGTACTATCCCACCGATGGTGCACTCCGAGAGCATAAGGAGAGAGTTTCATGTCAATCCAAGCCGCAGCCTCAAGGGTTGATGACTGCACAACAACACCACGCCATCAGCAAGAGAGAACACCGTAGACCTGTAGAGTCATGGGCCAAAATTTATCAAATTCTCTTTCCTACAGATGAATTACCCGGCTCTGTACATCCAGAGTACGTCACGGGCGAGGACTTACGAACCTGTTTCGAATGGTTGGATGAGGAATTGCCTAAGTTGTTGTACCGGGAATTTCTCAAGCGAGACCCAAATGCACGAGGGACGAAGCCAACATCAAGCACGCGATTCTTGACAACTGCCGAGATTGTGCAAGAAGCAATTGAACAATGCAAGGAGAGTTTCGCGTTGCGTATGGGCCCCCGTATGACTCCAGTCTTTGCGGATGAACCTCTTCCTACACCACGTCCTCGATCACACAACAATCCTCAGAACTCAGGAGTCCAATCTGGGCAAACTCGCCGAATTAGGGGGGAGGAGTCTGAAGATGACTCAAGTTCTACGTCCACAACGGAAATGGATGTCGATGAAGAAGTCAGGCGCCATGACACTATTCGGCGTCACAGAATTGAGGAAGAAAGCAGTCGAGGACAGACCGGACGACGAGAGCATGGAGCTATCAGCCCTTCAGTAGCACATCGAGGACGACCTGGCTTCACCGTCCCAATGACTAGCATGCCAATAACATCGGGACCATCTACCTACACTACGATGCCTGTGTACTCGCACGAAGAGCTAATGAGCGGAATGTACATCAACGAGGACATATTTTCAACCAACGAATTGGGAGACATGACTCAGTACGACTGGAGCCAACAGTAGCAACAAGATGTGTTTCAAACCAATCAATGGAAGAATCCTGTACGGAGGCTTTTCTGACTGACGGGTCATTAATATCGTCAAAAGCAGGGGATACTATGTAAGGAAGGAGACTGTCTTTCTTTAGTCACTGCTTGGAGGCTGGTCCTTACAAGCTTTACACTCCCTGAATTGAATCAATCCAACCACAATACCGAGAACTCAATGATGTTCGTCGTTGAAAACGTCCTACTAATCGTGCATGTAACTTGAGTCTGATATGCACACTCCGCGTTCAGCTGCGGCAACTAACCGTAAAAGGCATTCGAGCCAAACAAGCTTCTGCCAATAACCATGTTTAGCACTGACAGAACGCGGCAAACGCGCAAGCGCCATAACCACATGCATAACCCTGCTCGGCAGAGTCTCGGAAAACGTGGCTGAGGCATCGTCTCTCCAATGGTCCGACACTTTTCCCTCCTACCTCAAATATACATCTAGACTACAGTAATAAACTGGCAGCGCGTGTAGATTTCGATTCTTCAGCTTCAAGCAAAAAAGCTCAAGCTCTAAGTTGTTCCTTTTTTGGTACTGTACTGCCAGACGACTAACTAGATTATAGCTCTTGTGACATAGCTCGCAGGAGGTGGCCACAATGCTTGCTCCTTTTGCTGTATGTGAATTGCAATAATCACATTCCTATCCTGTTTGTTGGCGCATTCACCACCTCCAGTCCAGCTTCCAGCCCAAATGTGTCTGATGTTTTACGTCTGCGACCATCGAACAGTTGAAGGGATATATAATCCATGTTGCGATGTCGACACAGCTCTTGGCTCGAATTATACCATGAACCTCGTTTGCTTCGATACTCGCCTCGTAACCATCTGAAATGTCTGTTCCACAGTCCCGTGCTTTGAAGGACTGGTTTGTTGTTGCTTTCAAGCACATATCAATGCACAAATCAGCGACATTGATTCCGTGTTGTTGCTACATGATGTATGAGTAACTATTGGGCTCCCGTCCAGATAGTACTAACCTCGTGGCACTGCTCATCCCTGATCCAATCTAGCTCACATCATCCTTCCTTTCCGCCTTGCCCGCTTTACTCAATCAACTCCAAAGATAGGGCCAATATTAGCTTCCTTTGGTGGTGAAGGTGGTCTGTCCGACATATTTTCTGGCTTCTTCGGCGGCGGACGCTCTGTTGGAGGCTTGATCTGTGGTGGACCTCCGGTTGGTGGTTGGGTATTACCATTTGGATCAGACATCTTGGTGGGAGGCGTGGGATTTGGAGTTCGTGAGAGATTTGGGTTGTTCGAGATTAATCGTTTGACTCGAAGAAGGTAGATTGGTTTTGGACTCTATCAATCGTTATCATTCAATTGTGTGTGGTCAAGGATGAAGGAGAATGGAGAGACGAGAACATAGCTTTTATATCCTTGATGGCCGGTGGTGAGTTCTAGGACTTGACTGTCAGCTTGAGTATCTGGGTGATGAATCTTCAAACTTGACAGTCATGACATTGCCGGGGGTAAGTGAATCAAGCAGCTGATGGCAGAGTTCAGGTACGCAGAGCAGATGTGCGAAGTCATGACAAACAGATTTCATGATAGATTATCGCCGTCCACAGTCTCAATGCAAGTCACACGACAAGATTCATTTTATGATACCTAACGACAAGTCCGTGTGGTTCAAAGCAAACACGAGAGGAAACCCGAGACAAGAACATGTGAGTATGAAAACACCATATATACCACGACTGAATTTCCAGCCCACTAACCTGAAACACAAAAGAATGACTATAGCCAGTTCTTACAAACACCTTCGAACAGTATTCAGGCGATCGTGTCAAACGTTACGACAAGCACAAGAGTCAGGGCTGAACAGCACCAACTTGTCGAAGACACGAGTCACCACATTGAAGAACACCGGTGCCCAGACAGACGGGACATAACTCGAGGACGATGACCAGAAAGGACAAACGCGGTAGAGTAAGGGCCGTAAAACGAATCCACGGAAGAGAATCTGCCCGACTCGAATCCCATATAATGGGCTATCTATAACCACTGATAAGTAGGGTTAAGGGTGTCATATAGATACGTTGCTCTAATCTATTTTCCTACATACTTACATTATGTACCCACCAAGGTACCTATGTACGAATCTATCTACTACCCAGTGTACCCACAGAGCTAGAACGAAACAAAACTGCAGCTACTGCACCTATGAACCAAAGCAGAGTAAAGTAGAGTAAAGTCGAGTGATTAATACCTCATCCATATATGTATACATATACGTACGTGCGCATACTGCACCCGCCATCCTCCATCGAGCACAGCAAGGAAAGTACAACCATTCCCGCAATGTAAGTACGTACGTAACTAGGTAGGTAACCAACCAGCTAGTCCCAAGTTCCTCGTCAATAGCCTAGAGCGTACATTCACGTCCATGCCTTTCCACCTACCTACCCACGCACATCTTTCCAGTAAGGCTCCATAGGTTGCATACATGCAAATCGAATGCCATACGGAGGAGTACAGGTATGTGCACTTCTCTCGGGGTACCGTAGAGGTAAGTGGTATGGGTAACGATGAATGGATGAATGAATGGATGAGAGTGCTTTGTTGTGTAAGGGTGGTGAGCTTGTTAGGAGTTTCTTGCTTGCTTGCTTGATCAGTTAGTTAGTTAGTTAGTCAGTCAGTTCGTTCGTTCGTTGGGTGTAATCGAGCTCACGTGGAGCGTAGGCTACGGGATGTTTGGATTTAGATATTGTTGATGACGGTACAAAAGAGAGGGATTTTAGAGATTATGGCAATACACGGGGAGGGTATGCTGATAAGCATTAAGTAACAGACGTTCTTGCCATCGTTCTGGCCAGGCAGTACGGTACTCCAACGACTCTCTTCCGTGTACCCTTTGGCTGAACGATCGTGATGGTCTGCTACCTGATATGAGTTAGTTCTTGGTTAGCTATTTTTGTGATGGAGAGACAGAGACTAAGGGGTTGGTTGAGATGGTTGTTGTGTACAGTACCTAGGAATGGCAAGAGCAGGATTGGAGGGAGGAAGGGATTTGGTGGTGTGAAACGAATATTCAGGAGAAAGAATGTTTTGACTCTGGGAGTCAGACATAATAGTGTTGAACCGCTCGAGAAAGATAAAATATGTCAATATTGACTTTTGTTATGTATCGTCTTCGTATCTTCGTCCAGGTCAGTATAGCATGCATGCTTGATGAGCACGATTATGTCATGCTCTCTCTTGTCTCCAAGTATGCCTTTCTGTGCTCATTACCATCTGTATCGGTTCCTCTGACCAACGCAGTCCATTTCGGTTCATCCTGGAACAGGCGCATAGCCTTGATATAATTGCCGCTATCGGTTGTAAATCGGTGATAGATTCCAGCAGGCAGAATGAGTAAATCATCCTTCTCCAGTCTGATTCGGATCCAGTCGTCTCCTTGTGATCGGACGTCAAAATAGCCTGCGCCATCACGGATATATCTAATCTCTTCATCTTCGTGGAGATGCTCGTCGAAGAACATCTTCACTTTTGATTCGTAGACATCGCCCATGGCTTTTGGGGAGACGGTGATCTCATCGCGGTTTCTGTAACCGCGCTCTTTTGCTAGGTGATCGACGGTGGAGATGTCTGTATGGCGGGAGTAGAGAACACCGACGGATTCGAGTGTCGATTCTGGGACTGGACGACCGGAATCGTGGGGTTCACGCTGGTCAGCCTGTACATATCGTTATTAGTGATTGTTGATGATAGTCGCATGGGAGTTGCAACTTACGTCGCTGTTGTCGAACCAGTATGCCTTCATTGTGAATGTGAATTTGTCTGAGATGTGTTTCGAGAAGTTGCGAGTTGGTGTAGATGAGGATGTTTGCGAAAGCGGAGAGCAAAAAGTTTAAGTACTGATAAACTAAACCTCACAACTGCGGATTGACGTACTTTAGGCCCGCCACAGGCCCGCATAAAAATGGCGTAATGAAGTTTGGGGGCTGCCAAACCATCAATTCTGGAGAATGGCATTATTCCGAACATGCATTGAACCCAGGCTTGGAGCGCAGGGTCCAATAATTGTTGTTTGGGAGTGTACCATTGGTCGTCGGCTGCCTTTTCGTTTGCCCATGTGGTCTGAAGTATCGTTGAATGTTGTCCAAAAATGGAAAAAGGCACGAGAACTCTCTTCTAACACTGAGTGATCGAGCATGATAAATGATAATGAGCAGCTGAAATTATCATTCTGATCAAGAAGGAAGAGCGCCTGGCAATTTGATATCGTCATCCCCAATCACAGCCTGAGAATTCCTTCGATATTGTGGTGCTCGCATGCGTAGTCCTTGTACCAACGCTTCAGCTTCTTCCTGCGAAGGAAAATTATCCCCTTTCCTCTCTGGCACTGATGTAGTTTGCGAGTGCCGATCCTCATCCTTGCTAAGGGGACGATCATCTTCTTGTCCTTCACGTACACGTGTTTTGCCCATGCGAGGCCATAACCCCGGTAATGGGACTACTTGCACTCGAGGCTCAACAACTCGTTCCTCAAACCACGATTGTATCCTTGACTCAACAAGTTGTGCTACCTTAGGCACGTCCTGAAGACGAGAACGAGAACCAATCAAACTGCTGACTGACAAATCCAACCGATAGTCGGGAAGGAATGAGAATGCAAGATTTGTCTTAGGCTTGGTTGTATGCTCCGATCCTTCTTCCCGAAGAGGTACATCTTCAGATGCCGGCACGAAACTTATACAAAGTGTACCTGAAAAGCGAACCACAGACACTTTCAATGCCACTGGCAGAATTGCTGAGGCAGGTTTAGGATAGTTCAAGATCAAAGATGTCTCGATTCCAAGCGTGAGATTATCGTCTGACATGTCAACGTCAACCAGAGCTTGTAATCGACCTGCCATACTTGACGATAATTCATCTTCCAGTGCAGTGATCCGGACATTGCTGAAAATGGGGAATTCTTCTCCTAATGATATCTCTGTTATGTTGATCTCATCGATGAATCCCGGCCTCTTCCCAGGGTCGTTGATTGCAGCAGACAGGCTCGCAACAATTGAAGGACGGTCGGCAGACGGATCTTTCAGGTCGTAAGCGGTTTGTCTATACTCTGCGATAGTCTGAGCTATGAGTACGTTGAACCAGTCAAGACTTTCTGGTTGATGAGTATTGTGCCTGAGCCTGCCATTTGCCTGAGTTCCTATACTATAGTACGTCTTTTTCAATATTGATGCCGAATCTGAGGCACTTGTGGGAACAGCCCGGAGGACATTATTCGAGCTCGACTTCTTCCTTAACGAACTGGCAGGCGTATTTCGGGCACTCGAAGCATGGAAAGAGCTTGTGCGGACATGTTTCGAACTGCGGTTACCGGTCGTTGAACGTGATGGTGCTTCACCAAAGATAAAGAATTTGATGAATGCGCCAATTAGCAAAACGACGGAGAGTTGACCTATTAGCAGGCCTTGAGTGAAGGTCAACGGCATTTCGAGCGTTCGAGGAGTGTCCGAAGTAGAGAATGATACATCATCCGAGAAGTGGTGTCACGTCTGCTTGGTAGGGATTTCACACATTATGCGCAACAGTATTTGAAGCAAGGTGCGCTGTCAGTACCATACACGAAAATGAGATTTGTGTAGAAATGAGAGCCCGCTCCGCACCACATGCACTTCACCATCACAACTGTTAGCTGCCGCCTATCGATAAGCAAAAGCCACCACAAGCCGCACTTGTAGAGTGGTATGAGGTCGAGTAGGTACCACAGCGTGTTTTCGTCACTTTAGTCTATATCTTCAAGCGCTCTATTGTTTTCCCACGGCGCATATATTTACATATGGGGTGAACGAATTGAGCAAGTGGTATACTCCTCGTACATTTGAGAACTCGTATAATTGATTATGTATTCACCTAATCCAGGCCTTCCTGTGCGCATATTCATCGTTGAGTGGACGCATGTGTGTTGCAGAAACAACTTCTTATTACACAACGCCGGCACCCTCATGGCCCTCGCCTCTGCCTGTACCACTAGCTGGTCCCTCGACCGAAACTAAACCACGTTCAATCTTTCTCTTGGCAGTACCAAGTCCACTGACACCTCTTTCTTGTTGCTCACCTAGCCATGCCTTCTTCGCTTCACCCAACACACCCTTTCCCAGGTAGTAAACGAAATGTCCGATCATGATCAGGGTAAACGCAATTGGATACAGGTAGTATACACTGTATCCAAAAACGCGCGTGCCAATAATGACACCCCAGAAGTTGCCAGTAAGTAAGGAGATATTGAAGAACGCTGCTGATGCAAGTCGATACAGAATGGGAGTCATAGTGTAAAAGAAGGCTAGGATCAGAGTGTAACCAGTGAGGTAGCCTCCAACTGCAGAGTTCCAGGTTGCTGTTCGAAATGAAGCCCTGTCGAAAATACCAGCTTGAGCACCATTGATGATCATGCCCCAGAATCCGAGCTGGCCAATGACTTCATAGAGTGGCCGACCACTGACGAACCATTCCTCGTAGACGTTGCTGAGACCATAGAACGTTGCGCCCACCAGGGCGAAGAGGTCACCTTTGAGTTGGTTGCCACGACTGATGTCTCCACCATTCGTCCCTTGAATATGGTCTGAAGTAAGCAGAATGCCCATGCCGCCTACACAAACGAGAATGCCGAGAATTTGAGCCCAGTGGTATCGAACTTTGAGGAAGAGGAAGCTGATAGCGACAACAATGACAATAGCCCAGAAGTTGATGAGTTGGGCTGAAAGGATTGTAGTGTATCGATAAGCAAGAACGGTAAAGTAATTGCCCTCGACGTCGCAGAACGAGAGAATAAGGTCTGTTCCATTGTTAGCCAGAGCCAAGATCGACAGCAGGTACACCACTCACATTTCCAACCATCCTTCAAGAGCATGTTGCACCACCCTTTGAATCCATACTTATAGATGGTGTAGCCAGTATATATAAAGTTGAGTAGCACATAGTTGAAGAAACTCTGAAAAGCAGGGATGCTCGTGCCCTCGTTCACCAAGAGTGTCGAGAAGGTGTTTGTACCTGTAATGCAAAGCGCGAGGATTTGTCCCAAGGCCAAAATCAACCAGAACTCCTTCGTCTTGAAGAATCGAAACTTTTCCTTCCATGTCAACTCCTTCTTCCTATCCTGCGCGAGGGTGGTTTGGTGTAGGCGGTCTCCACCGACCTCTTCCGCTGTTCCATGATCAAAAGGGTAAGTTGGCGAGGGCGCTTTCGAGCTTTCACCACGGTGCCCGAAGTCGACGCTCGTTGCACGGGTAGTCGTAGCTGCTTCCTTGCTGTCCATTGTGGCTCTCGTGGTGCGGCAGAACTTAGTGGTAGTTAATAAAGATTGGTATAAGGAACTTCCAAACTCAAAGAATACTCCGAAACAGAGCTTTATGAGTATAGTAAGCGCAAAGCTCTCGAAGTCGCTCACTCTCAAATTACCGCCTAGGTTGGGATAGCATGTATGTAACCAACACAATCTGAGGAGGGAAAGAAGACAAGAAAAAGAATTGCGCTCAGCGCCAGAAAAGTTCGATCAGCTGGTAACATTTGCAAAGTCTGAAGTGGGGTGAAGGATAGTTACCTCATCTTGCTGATCGATGGTACGAGCCGCTTGACATCCACACTGGCTCACTGGCGCCGTCGAGCTTTGGAAACTTGGTATCCACAAATGGAATTGCACACGCTTGTGTTTTCAAGAAACTTTTCTATTCGTCGTGGGTGCAACTGCACCGTTCTGACTTTCGGCCACACCGTGACTGGCTTCGAACTTGGACCTCAAGGACAGAGCCGCAATATCAATTATGGGACAGGTTTGTTCATCTCTTCATTCGCATTACTCTCCTAGCTCTGAGAAGCACAAAAGCAGGAGCACAACAACATATCTAAGAGCTGGCAAAGACTCCCGATGCCCGGGCCGGTTGTCTCCAGCACACCAATATTGCTATCTATTATGCACAGAGGAACCACAACGTCCTTTTGGGCCACATAGGAGTTCCTTGCTTGAACGCCTCTTGCGAATTCACCGTGGTCCAGGTCCGCGTGCATGATTCATCCTTCTCACCTCTCATCCATATCCATGTCATGTCGCTGGTTTGTACACCTTCTAGATTAACCTACTCCGATGCGAAATACCATTACCAGGCAGTCCAATTGCACATCATTTGTTCTTGTTCCCACTCCTGTTGTCACTCACAGGCTCGTTGGCCTTGTGCCCACTTGAAATACTGATTGCAATCTTCCTCGGCTTCTTGTTGTGTTTTTCATCTTCCACACTACCAACATATTCTGCTGATTGCTTTGAACGGAGAAACCCCTTTTTCCGTCGAAGAGACGAGTTCGATGCCACACTGGAGCTGCTAGAGGTGGAATTTCTCCTCTTAATACCAATTGATAATTTGTCCATTTCGTCTTCCTCATCTTCCCCTTGCCTTCTGCGCTTCTCTGCTAACCGTTCCGGTGCCTGTTGTTCCTCATCCTTGAGGTCAGGAGATGGCTGCAATCTGCGTGCAGAAGTCCTAATCTCTTCTTTATCACTATCAGAAGTTCCTGGTGTCTTTGTGGTGGTGGCAGCCTCTGTATTTGGACCCAGAAGTTCGTCGTCTTCCTCGTCTGGATAATCAACTAAAGGTTTTTGCACAGGTGAGGCGCTACCATTGACCATGTCCGACATATCGGTCGGATTACGCCGTCGTTGGTACCTCATGCGTTCAGCAGCTGGTCCCTGCCGTGCGATGTCTGACGAAAGCTCATCATCTTCATCGTCGGATGTGTTGAAGTATGCTTCTTGCTCTGCATCCATATCTTGCAATGCCCATTGGTTCGTCATTTGCCTTCGATTTATCGGCGATGAGTCGTCGTCTTGACTGAAAAGTATCATGTCCGGATCTTGCTGCTCAGTTGTAAGCTGGTCGAACTTGCCGAGTATATGCTGGAAGGTATCGACGTAGCTAATGCCCTGCAGTTTGAGGCGGAAATTGTGCCCAAGGTGTAGAACGATGGGTTTGATTCCCTCTTTTCTGACATGTTCGAAGAGCTCTAAACATGCCGAATTTAGCAGGTTATCTCGTGGCATGGTCTCTAACACAATATTCAATAGGAAGTCGAACCCATCACTCTTAGTGACCTGCGTCGTGTAGAATTGATCTTGTAGTGATATACATGTCCGGAAGAACTTCAGAGCTGTCAGTTTCAGCGATTTCTGAGGTGCTTGGAGCAATTGTGCAACTCTTGATGCCAGCATATCGGTACTGACAAATGGTCGACTTCGAAGAGAATACTGTCGCACAAAGAATGTCAGAATCTCAACCAGGTATGCATAGAGCGTCATCTCTTGGTAAGACATCTCCATCGACTGCCTCTGCTCAAGATTTTTCAGCGGAACGAACAGCTTTTTACAGGATCTGTCAAAGTGGTCCTGGGCAAATTGTTCGTTCGCTGCTTGGGTTGGTGTCAGTTGAGGCTTTCCCATTCTTGCCATGTATTCACCTCCTGCCCGATTGGCCATATTCTCCGTTGGTGGAGGGTTGGGGTCGAGCAAGATCTTAATAGCATCGGCCAGCTGATTCTTAACACCAAGATCTGTTTCTGCATGCAACAGGTCTATCAGTGTATCTGTCAGCGGTACCTTCTTCTCATGCACTGCCTTGAGCATATAACCACGCATCATGTGCGGGTCATGATCCAGAAGTGCCACTAGTATGTCAACTCCTGTGGTCCTCATAGATGCGGTCGGATGTTTGACAGCATAGGCAATTACATTGAACAAGCCATGTTGGATAAAGTTGATCAAGAGGGCCTGCCGATTCTGCATCTGTAAGGTTTTGGCAATAGCCGCACATTGCTGAATGAATTGTACAGCTTGTTCTTTCCGCCTATTGTCCTCCTTGTCATTCATAAATATGCCGAATAGTTCTTTGAGGAACGCGCTGTTTGATTGCAGATGTTGAACGATGTCAACCTGATTAAAGAATATCAGCGAGTTGAGAACGCCAAATGTTGGATCATCCAATATTCGTGCCAGAACAACATCCTTCAAGTATTGTAACCGCCAAGTATGGCGAATCTTCCTTCTGATGTTCTCGTCTCTTATCTCTACCACCTCCTTGAACCTTGACTCATCTGACAGATATTGTCTGTGATTCGCTTTGTGTGTTGGAAAATCTGGATCATACTCCAACGCACCGACCACGCCAAGAATGATATTATCAGTGACCAAATGCTCAATGACGGCGTTATCGTTCATGAGTATCAGTGCTTTCATAATGTTACACAGCCGGTGCAAGTCAGCGAGACTTTCGAGATCTTCAGCCATCTCCACCAGTTTGATCAGTTTGACCAAGTATTCCTCCTTGATCAAGAATTTTGCCAATGCTTCTCTGCCTGCCTGTGAGATGCTTGCAGCCCGAATGTTCTGATCAACCTCATCCAGATTTCCTAATTCTGGAGTGTTCAAGGAGAATGATGTAGAGATACTGTCGAGCGCGTCGTCCGAGAGACCATCTTCAGCAAGCGCGAGTAGTTGTTGCTGCACCTGGTGCACGAAATCCCAGATTGCTGCACATCCTTCTGCTTCTTGGAAACTCAAGGCCATGTCGATTCCGGTCGGCTCGGTCCATACTATGAGAGTGTCCTGCTGTTTCTGGTAGCTATCGTCCTTAACGATTCGCGTTTCGAGCAGCATTTTATCCGGCTGATCCTCTGATTCGACATATATCCTGGGCTCATCCTGCGAACAAGTTAGCAAGAGCGCAGGCCATTGAGGACCACCTCAGTGATTATGATCGAATAGCTGAACGTACGTTAATGACCTGGCCGGTACAGAAACCGGTTCCACGGTCAAACCAGTCATTATCCCGCAACTCATACACCTTGACTCTTTTCTTATCGCTCGCAATTGGCGCCTGCATGGCCATATCGCAGCGGCGGAAATTTGCGCGCCACCATCAGCGACTTCCGAAGTCGACTGATGCGAGACGCGAAGAGGGTGGGATCAATGCCGAAGACACTGATCGACGAACTGTCGGTAGCACAATTGACGTGTTACGAGGCGATGTGGACAGGAAAATCGCGAATGGCGCAATTGCTAGATCGCATGCGGCCACGGACAGCCAGTTCGTTGATAAGCGCGTAGGGTAGTGGGACTGGTCGCGTGTATGATGATTACCGGGCTTCGAGAACAATCAGCGGCAAGCAGTGAAACACGTCGCGATGAATGTGGTGCAGAGGAGGACAATTGAGGCTCGTGATGATATGACGTGTGGAAGGTGGTGTGTGCTGTTTCAAGAAGCGCGATGCAGCGAAAGACTTTGCGACAAGGTGCAGGCGAAGCATTGGCCACCCACAACGCCCATAGCGAGCAGGGTAGCGTTCCCTCCCGCAACCCTAATCCACAAGCCCAAACACCCGAGCTTCGGGATCTTGATTAACTGTCCTCGACGTTCCCTTCAGGGATGAATCTAGCCCTAACACCCGTGTCTTTTTGCTATTTTTGGATCACGAGGTTTGCGCAATGGCTTGACAGATCTCCGCTGAGCGTCGATAATGCAGATTACCCATGTCCAGTATCTTTTCTTCCAGATTTTAGTCAAGCTACACCATGCTCTATACACGCAGCTGGTACAGTATAATATCACAGCTGACATAAAAATGCACCTTGTGGGGAGCTTTCCAATCCGTCGCTGAATTTTATGGAGGATGACATCAACCTCGACGCATGCAGAATAATCGACAGTGTGGGCTTTCGCGACAATCTTCTGACATCGTTTAAGTTTATTCGTTTGCCCATATGTTCACCACAGTACATTCTCGGCTTCGTAAACGAATACAGACTATTGCTATGTGTCTCATGAATGAGCAACGTTCTGTAGACGGACGAGGTATCGTGGTATTTGCCTGATTTTGATCGCTACTAGCACTTTCCAGCGAACTCATAATCGTCATACAATTGTCTATAGTATTCCCCCCTTACAAGCTAGTATATACCAATACCACTTCGATACCATGCTCCTCCATTATGCCATCCCAGCACCCGTCCTCCTTCCGGTGGATATAACCACGGCACCCAGGTATCTGCAGCGCCGAATCCAAGACCTCGAAATACGCTGATGGGCACAGGCTCAAATAGCCAAATGCCACATCTCGCAAAGTCGTTCGCAAGTAACGGCCCGACGAACCACAGAAAGACGAACACAAAGATGAAATTTCCCGCCTGCCTAGCAAGCTTTGGAAATTCTATCAATCTGTTCATCCGCCTGGCGATCTCTGTCTGCACAATTATGCCAACCGCTTGGCTTAGGAAGAACATAAAGGGATGCCATGGCTTCGACGGGACAATTGAGAATGTGGTACTGCTTGCGGCCGCATGAATACCCGCTGTCAATCCAAAAGCAACAAACAGTTGAATTGCCCTCCCGAGTTGACTCCTCGGATTAATGTCTAGCTTCTGCATCAAGATTCGCGAAGGCTCTGAAATGCCATAACGAAACATAGCATGCCACCAGCGGCCCCACATACCCGCAAGCCCTTTGTCGCAGAGACTGGTGAACATGTCCCCCCACTGAGCTGGATACATCCAGACTTCGAGTAGAGGAGCCTTCGTGATGGCGTGGAGTCGATCTTCGCCGATGAAGAATGGTAGCACGGTGGCGAAAAACAATGGGGACAGTGAGAAAATGAACGTCAGAGCGGAAACGGTGGTGCCCATGATTATAGTGAGGCGAACGAAACGGGTAACGATGTTTCCTGGGAGGAGAGTATTGAGAGTAGCGAGCCAGGGCCAGGACGTCGGGGAGTCGAGAGGTGCAATTCCCAGGAAGTAGGGTTCCGTCACAAGGGTAGTTTTCAGAAAATCGACGAGGAGATAGTAGAGAAGGAAGTTGCGGATTGATGTGTACCGAAGATGATTGAGGGCTTCTTTGTGTTGCATTCGTGCCTCTTCAGACAGGACTGGAGGATCTCCTTCGGGTGGCTGGATTGCGTATGTCTTCAAGAAAACACGGAAGTCCCAGTTAATGCCACGAAAGGAGGTCATCAGATCCATGGACCAATCGATGAGATGGAGGAAAGTGTCCTTTGGGTAGTCTTGCCAAACAAGAGTATACCCTTCGAACTCCTTGACCGTCATTCCCATGCCATTTGTTGACAGGCTTTGACTGTTTGACACGTTCAGCCGTCGTCGAACAGTACTCGGATCATTTTGCAGCGTCTCGGTGAACTCTTTCTCCGGCCGTGTAGTTTCTGCTCCATCGACCTGTATGCGCCTGACTTCAATCCGTCGAAAGTCTCTCGCAGGATCGTGTAAGACTAGCAGTACCACCGTCATGATAAGTCCCCAGAAGGTAGCCAGACCAATGCCGTAACCAGCCGTCAAACCTATTGTGCGAGGGTATGGCCACCGGACAATGCAGTAATAGAATGCTGAGAGGGTGAGGGCATATCGTGATAATAGATTGAGAGGGCCAGGTAGCCGAGGACTAAGAATCACTCCTAGGATCAGGCATAAAATCGGAAGTGTATCCCAAGGATAAATATATGGCGTATAGATGCCAGCAGCGATTGCTTTGTTGTAAAGGTTCTGTCGATCCTGGAGGACTCGCCTATAAAGTGACGGTTCAAAAGACATCGACAATAGCAACGGAGGGCGAAGAGCTCAAATAACGCGATATGACCATGTTGTATAAAAATGAGAACAAATCCAGAGAATGTGGAACGTTTGTGGCCACAAAATTGTGACGTGGGTAAACCAAATTGCACATTAACGGCGGCGACAACGATAGATGAAGCAAGCACAACACCACAACAAGACGTACAACTCACAATCCATGTTTTGATTGAGTGGGCAGGTGAAACTGAAATAACATTGAAAGACTCCTGAGACAAATCATAAAACCAGATCGCCCTCACATTGTAAGATGCTGACTTATAAATTGTCCAGGTACTCTTCCAGGACTGCAAAGATAGTACTTTTATAAATTGCGGATCCGGACTGGACCGACCTCAATAGCTTTTCTCGTCAACCACCAAGTATTAAAAACCTCACATTGTGCTAAAAATATATTTGTCTATGTAGTATAAAATTCTAAAGTAGATCTATTCAGTCAGTGCGAAGTCATTAGATAGTAAAGTGCAGACGTGGTATTCGGCAAATGCGACCATTTGCATGCAAGGAGGATGTATGCTACCGAGCCGCGAGAGTGTTGTCGACCCCCAGGGCGACAGTCCAGCGCGCAGGCGAGCATTTGAACCACAAGCCGTGCTTCTCGACCCATTTCCCGTACCCACTGGGTCGCTCTGTGATTCGGGAGCTAGCTCCTCGTGAGTAATTCATGGCAATTTCAATGACCCTCTTGCGGTCGCGTCTGGTGTCGAACACCTCCGCGTGGTTCAGCCCTTCCAGCCACAGGACGTCCAAATCGCCTCCGCACCATTTCGTGGTCTTCCACTCATCCCCTCGCTTGCTGTCTTCGAGCGCGGTCATGCCCTCCCGTCGCGTCAGGTATCGCCCAATCGGTTCCACTGCAACAATGATGTCCCGTTCGCTGAGCATGATCGTCCACCGGCGATCTTTCAGATCTTCTTTCCAGTAGATGCTGTCGACCCAGGAGAAGCGCCGGCTGAGTGTGTGCGCTGCACCGATGTCTGTCGATGCGAAGTAATAGAGTTGGTGTTCGGATGCGGATTGCGGTAGCCGGCGAGTAAAATTGTACGCCGTGTCGGGCAGATGTAGGAGGAACGGGATTGGGTCGATGAAAACGACGTCGCGGATCTGAGGACTGATGGAAGGGTTTCGGAGTAAGTGAACGGATGTTGCAGTGCCGAAAGAATTGGCCATGAGGACGAATTGAGACCAAGAATGCTGGTGGAGAATCGCTTGGATCTCGGAACACATCTCTGCTGCACTAAGAGCTGGATGGGCTATGCGAAAGGAGATGGGGAGGATCTCAAGGACGATGATGCCGATTGTGCCGTCGAGGGAAGACGCTCTCGAGTCGACCTCTGCAGCGAGTTCGGCGAAGAAATCTCCGTAGGTATGCAGAATCCCGATTCCGTGGATGTAAAGGATGGGAAGACTTTTCTTTGAAGTATGTGGCCGATGCCAGTACGAGACATACTTAGCTGCAGACCTATGAGGGGAGAGGAGGTTTTGCGGTCTGCTTGGGAAGCTGGTAAACCATCTCTTGGTCGAATAATGTTGATATCCATAATACGACATAACGATCGCTGTGTAGATATCAGTAATCCCCACACCGAGGATGTAGAAGATCAACGGTTTATGGGAGATGTTGACAGGATCGAGCGAGAATCTCAACGTCTTGATTCCTGGCACCCTTCCTGGTCGGAACTTCATGCCGTTGGGAAGAAGGTTCTCTAGAGCAGAGACATACTCTTCCACTTCATCATCCTCGTCGGGACACCAAGCACTCTTATTCAGAAAGGCCCAGCGAACCCACTCCTTGGCGTTTTCTCGTCCCAGACTTTCTGCCGGTGCACCACGATGCCATAATGAGACATACCTCACGGGATCATCGATCGTGGCGAGACACTTTTGGAAGAGCTGCCTACGCTCTTTTCGAGTGGTATGGGCCACCTCCATGGCAGGGCCGTGAACAGCGTAAGACATTGGTATATACACCAGCAGATAGAACAAGGCTTCTGCCAGCAACCATGATTCGAACACTCTTGGTAATCGGCGATTGAAGGGGTAGTGTATGATCATAAGCGCCCAGTAGCTAATACTGAATGGTGCGATAGCTTGAAAGTACCACGAAAACAGCCGCGAGAACACTAGAGCTCGTTGTGTATTTGGAAGCATCTTGAAGCTTTGAGTGGCCTTCCGGCACACTATCGAATCTCTGGATAGAGAACGATTCTGCGACGAGTTACTGCTGCGTAGTCTTTGACATTAAGGACCTGTTTTCGATGTCAGTTGAGGTGGTATATTTGTCGATGCAAATCGACGCCTTCAGTGCGCAGGCTATGGTAAAGCGCATTAGCATTATACCACTTATAACGATAGCCTGCTATGAGCAAGCAGAAGAAGACCTTACACTGAGGTGAGAAGGCTGCAACCGGTGACCAAGCGAGAAGGATTGCGATTATGGAGATTATTTGTCGAATCACAGCAGTTAAACAAGGACTAGAGCAACTCCAACTCGATGGCGCCAATCACGGGCCGGTCAATTGGCTCCAAATTGGAGAGATCGAAAAGGCAACGGCAGTTACCCAATACAGTCAAGTGACATCGAAAACAGGCCTTTAAGTACACAGAGTACCAACGCCTAGGATCTGTTCATCGTGAACGTGGCATGCGGCTATTGGTGACACGTTGGATGAGGTACGGGGTTGCAAGTCGTATTCACAAGAGGATGACTTTGAATCTTGCATGTTTGAGCACTGCCACTCTTTCAAAGTGGTAGCCTTCCTGCTAGTACAGGCACTAAGCATGCGCATGGGGCCGGCACCTCCAGAGTCTGACCCCAGGAAACCATGAACCCCACTCTACAATGAGACGACCCAGTGCAAGCCTAATGGACCTTTACAGTCATATAAGAATCGGCTGATCGTACTGACTTACAGTACGAGACGAAGATTGCCAGTATTCACGTCTGCCAAACAGGTCATATACCCACCAGTGTGTTTTACATAGGAGTGAGGCGAAGCTGGACGAATTGATAATGACCCTCGATCAGTCCTTTGATAGTCGATCACTCGTCTGCGCCTCATACTATTTCTCTTTGATCCTCGCTTCGCCTTGTACTTTTCTACCTCTCCTTTGCCCGACTTCTGTGTAAAAAGGCAATTAGATGATTCATGACACGTCATGAAGTGTTGTAGTACTTGCTGCCATTAGTTTCACCCTCTCAGGCAGCCATTTTGGGCTTCGCTAGTTGACCCTTTTGCTACTGGCCTCCACGCCCAATTGATTGTGCAGGTCCTCCTGGTGGTTCGCACCGCCTTTTACGGTGCATCAACAGCCTGGAAGTGAGAGGTAGTTCACTTGTCCGCCTTGCACCTCATGTTCTGTGTTTTCTGATTCCCTCAATAAGCTTCTGCCCTGCTCAGGGAAGTTTTATTTTATGCGATGATTCTGAGAGTGTGGGTTTAATGCCAGCTCGCTGGATCCAGATATGCTGACATACGCCAATGCCACATCTTCGACTGCACATCTTGTGTTAGGCTTGGTTCAAGACCCCGACGGCAGAGGCACGATGAGCATCCTCTGGTCATGCTCCGCCGTCTTGCTGCTGAATACCTGGACTGTTCTTCACCTCAACATCCCTCGACACAACGGTTGGTGGCGCAGATACCTTCATAAGGTAAAATGGTGGATCATTTGTCTAATTTGTCCAGACGGGTTTGCTGTGAGCTCCTACGAGCAATGGCGCAACGCTCGCAGATCAGTCAAATCACTGGAAAAACCGTGCCCTTGGTGGACAACGACGCATGGCTTTTACGCCGAAATGGGAGGCTACCGAGTTAAAGAGGACATTGATGACGGCCAGCAGTACATCTTCAGGGTTGACGAGCTCGCATGGCTTCAGGAAAACAACATCATCAGTCTCCCTGAAGTCTCAGAAGGGGAGCTCAGCGACAGAAGCAATGCCGACTGGGTAGCTAAAGGGATCGCATTCGTTCAGTCGATCTGGTTCATGTTTCAGATCTGTGCTCGAGTCAACCAAGGCTTGCCAATCACGACACTGGAGCTCGCTACTGTGGCTTTCATCAGCTGCACAGGTTTGATGTACTTCTTCTGGTGGTACAAACCGATGGACCTGGAAACCTATACGACGATTCTTGTTCCTCCGTTGACACCTGCGCAATTGTGTCGGCTTGCCAGGGCAACTTGCTTCAACGTCGGCCAGCAGTCACACTGGTATAGACCTCCACCCAAAGAAGGACACGATGACGGCTGGGACTGGTTTTGGTTCGAAAAACCAATGAGGCTCAAGCATCTCGAAGTGATCAACAAAAGCGACAAGGTGCCAAAAGAGCTTCAAGCTGTGGTCAGAACGAATTTTAGTGCCCAGGCCCGCGTAGCAACCTGGTAAGAGTCCTTTACCACGGTGTCGTTATTCTAACATGTGACCAGGTACATGCCGGGTGTGAACGAAAGCCACGGGTCTGAGTGGGGCGCATGGAACCACTTCGTCATCTTTCTGATCGGGGCCATGTTTAACGGCGTTCACTGTGCGGCTTGGAAATTCGCGTTCCCGAGTCCAGTCGAATCTCTGATGTGGAAGATCTCGGTTTGCAGCATGCTGGGTGTTATCTCGTTCTGGATCCCAGGCGCGGCCTTGCTGGTGTGGCTACCAGACAGATCGTGGACAAAATCGCTACCATACTGGTTTGCCACTCTTTGCTATTTCTTGGCACGAATATACATTTTAGTAGAAGTGTTCGTGGGTCTCAGAGCGCTGGAACCAAAGATGTTCTTGACGGTCGATTGGACGAAGTATTTCCCACATATTTGAATTGTCGTCTTCGTTCACAGAGTTTTGACCAGCCTGATCGAAACCGGAGAGGAAAGGCCTATGGGTTACATGGGCAGGGACTGTTGCTTGGTTGAGTTGGAATTCTGGCTTGAGGTCTTGTATTACCTAGTGACATTCGAGATGGGTTTTTGTGTTTAACACTTGAGTTAGCTCATCGGAAGTATTATCTTGGTCTGAAGCTCCAGGGCGCAGCTGTAATAAATATTTCCCATAATCTCACAATGCCAAAAGTGATAGCACTGGATGGTCAGGTGAATCTGAGTGAAACTACTCGACGACCACAGCCCAGATTCTTTGAACCGCGTTTCCTTCTTCCGTTCTAGACTGGCACCGGCTGTGAACGCGGTGGACGAAGAGTTTTGTAAAGTCTTCGAGCATACGAAGTGTAATGTGGAAGGTGGGTCAATCAGTAAAGGGAAAACTCCGGCGGCAAGGACAGTTCGACGTCACGTGCGTCAGGCATGAAAGGCATCAACCTCAGTGCCGACGGATTGACACGACACGACGGCTTGAATTGAGATTCAATGGACCTATACCATGTCTGCTAAATTAAGCGCTCGGTTTATCTCAACGGCGGTAGTATCTCAAGTCATCTCAGGGTAACGAGTTGAAACCAATCGACCAATCTGCACAATACATACTGTCTAATGTGAACTGACAGGTGTGCTCATTCTACACTGGTACCTCGGTTTCCGGTTATGGCGAACCTAATTCTCCTATCCACTTGACCTCTTCAACATTCCTGGGACCAGCCACAACTTCCTGTCCTT
>Ga0181467_100256_pt1 | contig 27670 bp, 15 predicted proteins | sample InSIn5gowninarea_2_FD_119079 | JGI IMG/M metagenome (GOLD analysis project Ga0181467, IMG submission 119079) | Clean room microbial communities from NASA Spacecraft Assembly Facility at Jet Propulsion Laboratory, Pasadena, California, USA -... ... | reverse complement strand
TGACTGCGCACAATAGGGCTTCCTTGTCTGCCATCGGAGGCTACATCTTCGACAACTGCCTCTTCACCACTGCTCCTGGTGTTGTCGACGATCTTACAAACGCGGTTTACCTTGGCCTTTTTGACTTGAACGCGTTGATGGGAAGATAGTGTGTGCTTGAATGATACCGAGTGGAAACAAAAGTCGGGTCAAATAGACGTAGCAAATCAAGACAGGTAACTAGGAATCGGGACGTCGATGTTGGTAAAATGATAATCACTGCTGCTGTTTGCTTGCGTTTGTGTTCTACCCGCTTCCGCCCATCGTGACCGAGAAAGAATGCTTCGGGTGCTTTGTTCGCCAACTATGTGTACGTACCCATCGCAATGCTGCCGAACAGATGTCAGGCATGGAATGGAGTGCAGGCCCACCAAGTGGGTCATCTCCCCACCATCCCCACCACACATCTGCAAAACCCACAACAATTTCCAGACTTTCAGAATGATTCTCGGTGCTGGTACAGTCCCTTTGGATATCACATGTCGCTGTATATATTTCATTATGCTGTCAACTTCCATCAATCACATGATTAACACCTTTCATCTCCAGCATCGGTGGTTTAGTGGTAAAATTAGCCGTTGCCATCCATTCAATTGGACAGTATCGGCTAGCCCCGGGTTCGATTCCCGGCCGATGCATTTTGCCGTTCTCATGCTTCTCAAGGCGGTGGAGGATGCTGTGGGTTGTGGTGGTGGTTGAGTTTTTACATCAAGGGTGGACTGGGCGGGATGGGAGTGCGTCGTCACACGGCCCGGGAAAGAGATAATCACTGAAACGAAAGGCAAGCTTATTTTGTTGTTGGATGCGGGGGTTAGAGGTATGGAGAATTGAGAATGGGTGGTGGGAGGGTGGTGGGTGTGGATGGTGGAGAGCGGAGTGCCTTTTGGGCCATGTGGCAAATGTCACGCATACATACTCTAGAATACCACGGGATCTGTAAAATCCTATCGTAAATGGCTATCGTGTTGCGTTTGGTCCAGAAGGACTGCACCAGGCGCACTGTCACCACCTGTGAAGTTCAGTGATGCGTTGAAGTTGCGCGTCAGCATGGTTCCGATCTTTCCTTTTTTTTCTCTAAGCTCTAAGACACATTTTGTCATCTACTTTCAAAGCTTGAAAAGCGTATCATCTTATGGCCATCACTGTTCCATACCCTCAGTCATGACTCTTATTCCCACACGTCATTTACTATCAGTCTCGGTCTGGGCATGTTCGATCGCGCAAATTGAAGAAAACACAGTGCTTGAACAACACTTTCATTTCTGCACCGTGTGCATAGAGGGCGGCATGGTCTGGTGTGGTATTGTGGTCAGACGGTAGGCTTAATTAGTGGGCATGATCTCATCGCTCCTTCTATCACCTCTCACACTTAAAACCTCGCAAGCTTAGACTTGCAAGACTTCTGAAAACACCATCACCATCTCTTTCTCTTGCAGGCAAAGCCGCACAATACCTTCTTTAACATGTCAAAAATACCAAAAGATACCAACGTGTTGTTGAAGACGTGGCGCGAAACACTACTTCGTGAGCCCTTAACACCAGAGCAAGAGGTTCGGAAAAGTGAATAGCAAGACGAGCTTGACGCAGTAGCTCTACATCTTGTTTCTGTTGACACAGTGCGACGTTTCAAGAACAGAGAAGGCATCAAGATAGAGAATACTCTACTCCGTATACGGAACGAGCGATCAGAACACTCGAAAATACTTTTACTAAGATCTAGGCTACTACAAGTCAAGGTCAGCAATGTACAGATGTCACCGGCCCGAAGGCTTTGGGTTGCCTGAGCGTCAACGACGATAACAGTACCATAGTCTCTGCAGGCGACGACAGCGTCAAGCCTTGAAGGGCATTTTGAGATCTTTCAGGAGTAGTAAACAACGCTGAGAGATTAGCACAACACGCGACAGAACCAGACGCTTGCACGCCAAAGCGTCTTGTTCTGGTGTTCCAATTACACACGCTAGTCTTCCAATCAACTATACATTACGAAGATATTTATATCTACAGTCAAACTACTTGTATAAAACGTCACTACCCACTACTCGCAAGCCGGCGCCCCCTTCGCCATCTTCGTAACAACCGCCACCACCGTACTCGTGCTCTTCACAACCACCGTCTTCGTCCCCGGTGGCGCAGTCACTGTGCTCGTCACCACTCCACCCCCCTGCGTGACCGTCTGATACACAGTGCTCGTGCTGACTGGCAGCGTGGTGCGCACAGTCTGCGTCACATCTGCCGACTGCGTGATCACAACCGTCTGTTGCGCTGCGGTGACGACGCTCGTCGACGTCGCCGTCTTCATACTGCTGATGGTGACGGCGTCGGGGGTCACGGTCTGGAGCTGCTGCTGCGTGGCGAAGCTCGTCGACAGTACTGTTGTTGTGGAGGGCTTTAGAGTGGTGGTCTTGCCGATGGTCTGCGTCGACGTCGCTGTCACGAGATACGTACTTCCCGCCTGCGCGATAGTCGCGGTCTTGACATAGGAAGTTACGATTGAGGTAGTGGTTACACCGGGCTGTGTGACCGCCTTGGTTGCGGCAATCGTCGTCTGGGTGACCAGGGCGGTGGAGGTGATAGTGGTGGTGCTGGCGGCTGCGCGGGGGACAAGGGCGGCGCGACGGACCATGCGAGCGGCCTGAGTGGGGACGCAAGACTCGGTTGTGGTTGTCTTTTTGGTGACGGTCTTGACGGAGGTGGTGCTGACGGTCACCGAGCTACTGGCCTTGGCTGTGGTGGTCTTTGTGCTGCTCGGCTCTACTGAGATGGTTGTCTTGATAGTTGTGGATGTACCCTTAGGGGTAACCGAGCTGGTGATGGTGGCGGTGGAGCCCTCGCTGCTGGTAATTGTGGTCGGCTTGGGGACCACAGTCTGAGCAACGATGATGGTCGTTGTCCCCTTGATTGTGGAAGTGGGCGCATTTGCGGTCACCGTGCCACCGACTGTAGTCGTGGCCTTGACTACACTGGTCTTGGTGACGGCGTCCGGGGTGATTGTCATGCCATTGTCCACAGTCATCACGACCGTAGATGTCGAGGTGACGTCTGGAGAGATGTACGACACGGTCGTGGTTTCCTTATCGATCACAGTCTTTGTGACATCCGCACCAGTAAATGATGCCGTGGACGTGACCTTCAGCACGGTGGTCGAAGTAACATCGGCCTGCGTGACGGTGGCAGTAGCTGTAGCCTGAATTACGGCCGTGGTGGTCGTGTAGACGGTGACGACGGGTAAGGACGAGGACAAAACAGAGCTTGAGGACAAGGTTGCCGTGGATGATGCGAGAGAGACGCTTGGAGTAGCGGAAGCGCAAGCCTGGGCTGAGCCAATGCCGACTGTGAAAGGCTGGGTGTCGACGCGGGAGAAGTCGATGAATCTCAACATGGCGGCGAGGAAGTTGCCGAGCTGGAACTGAACGACATCCGCATCGGAGAGCTGCTGGGAGAATGCCGCACGACTGCATGCGTTGGCGCCTGGGCCAGAGTTGTGGTACTCTCCGAACAACACGCCTTCGGTCTGGGGAGACGACTTGCTCCACTGGTTCCATCCGCTTGGGGTTATCATCGCATCGAAATAGCAACCGACGAATGCTACGCGTGCATTGCTGTTCCAGGGTCTACCAAGACCGACATTTTTGAACGGCCCTGTGCCCGGTGCAGCCTTCAGAGTGCACTGGTCAAAAACGAAGCCACCGGCAGTTGTGTTGGTTGCGCGCTTGTCAGCAGTGATGCTGATACCGTCCTCGTTTGGAGAAATGGTGGAGTCCAGGAAATAGGCCGATCCGCTTCCATAGATGAAGTCCACATTGCCTTCAATGTATGTCTTGAAGGTGAAGAGAGTTCCAGAAACCGAGAGCGTGTCCTGGTTGCCATAAATCTGGCAAGCGTACAGAGCAGCAAACTTACTACTCTGTACAGCAAAGCCGAGCGAGGCAATGTCCTGTGTGGTGCCAGCGGTGTTACGGAAGTTGACGTTGTATGCGTAGAAGTAGTTACCCTTTGCATAGACTGTCGCACCATCAGTGTTGCTTCCTTCCGTACCCTGCGTACTGATTCCGCGGTTGAATTCTATGGAGACCTGGTTCTGGGAATAGTCGTCTGTAGCATTGCTGTATCCCATGAAAATAGTGGTACCAGACTTGTTGACGATCAACTGCTCGTTGTATGTGCCAGGGTAGATGAAGATAGTAGCGTTGGTCTTGCTGCTGACTGGAGCAGCGTTTAAGGCATCCTGGATGGTTTGGTAGGTAGTCAAGCCAATGATTGGAGCCTTGGAGACGATCAAAGCACCAGCTGGGGGAGTAGTGCCGTCGTACGTAGAGTTTCCGCCTACAGTTGTGTTGGTCGGTGGAAGAGGGACGATAGCTGCCGGGGCCGGTGTATTGATCGAGTTCCAATAGGTCATATCAATCCATTCTGTTGAGTCCATCACTGATGGGAGTGAGTAGGTATCTGAGGTAAGAAGGGTGGCAAATCCAAACGCCTGCCGAGCTGCAGCGTTGTTCTCCCAGTTCGAAGGTCCACTGTTGTTGTATTCCGCAAAGGTGACGTGATCGGTTCGTGGATCAGTGGTGCTCCAAACTTTCCATCCTGCTGGGGCAATTAGGCTGTCTATGTAACTGTTCTTGATGACCACCAGAGCATACGCAGAGTATGGACGGCCAAGGTAAACCGCGTTTGTAAGATCGTCGACAACACCAGGAGCAGTGGTGAAGAGGCAGTTGTCGAAGATGTAGCCTCCGATGGCAGACAAGGAAGCCCTATTGTGCGCAGTCATAGCAGAGGATTTGCGCTTAGCGCCGATAGTACATCCCTTGAAGTATGCTTTCGAGTAACCCCAGATGAAATCAATGGCACCACCAATGTAGCAGGACTCATAGTACTGGTAGCCTGTAGTAGCCCCGGTGAGCAACGTGTCTTGCCATCCATCGAACGAACAAGCGTAGAAAGCTATGTCATTTCCGTAGATGGAGGCTGCGAGTGTGACATATGAAGGTGTAGCACCGTCAAGGTTGTCTGTGTTGATCATCGCGATGTTGTAGAAGCTGATTCGACTCGAAGCAGTTTGTACTGTCGCAGTCTCGGCATCTGAATGACCAGCAGGTAGGGGCGAGACAGACAACCCGCGGGAGAAAGTGATCGTGACGGTGTTATCTTTGTATGACTGACCAGAGTTGCCAGTGGTGTAGCCAATGATGCGGACGGCACCAGGGCGATTGATGGTGGGTATTTGCTCGTTGTAGCTCCCAGGATAAAGGAAAATAGTCTGATTGGTGTTGTCGTTGGGAAGAGATGCAAGAGCTGCAGTAAGGTTGCTGAAGGAAGCGTTGTGGCTGCCGTCGAGAGATACGATGACAGCATACGTTGGGGGAACGGAGCCGCTGTCGGGGTGAGCATTGATTGTCGCTGTAGAAGAGCTAACAGGTGCGGTAGTCGTGTTAGTTGGTGGTGGAGTCCAATTGCCTGTCAAATTGTAGGATGGCACCAGACTGTATGCTGTTTGATCAAGCCATGTCGTGTCTCCGATCCAGGATTCAAGCGTATACTGCGACGCCTGAGTAGCCGTCAGATTTGTCGCGAAGCTGGCACGCTGAGTTGTGGCTTGCCACGAGCCTGGACCTGTGTTCGCATATTCGCCGAACATGACATTGGAAGTCTGAGTATTACCCGTTTGCCAAATCGACCATCCAGCTGCAGAGATGTGCTTGTCGAGGTAACAATTGGTGTACACCGCAATCGAATATTGCGAGTAAGGGCGGCCAAGAGAGGTCGACCCAAACGAGTTTCCATATGTGGAGCTGTACGTGATTATGGAATGGTCGAAGACGTAACCACCAGTGTCTGCGGCAGTAGGACGGTTTTGTGCTGCGATAAAACCCCCTGGTGTATTGGAAACGATCATACATTGATGGAAGAAAGCTGTTGAATAACCCCAGATGAAATCGATGGACCTAAACAGAGTCAATGAATGAAAGCACGAACAAAGCCCGAGGTATCAAACTCACCCCTCGATGTAGCAATTAGAGAAGACTTGTGTACCCTTATTCGCCAGCAGGGTATCTTGAAATCCAGTGAACGAGCATCCATATGCGGCAATATTAGCGCCATAGAAATCCGCAGCTAACGCCGCTGTGTTCTTCGTCTGTGGATACGTGTTTGCGAAGTTGATGTTATACACTGCCAAGCCAGAGTTATCGTTCGCCTTCTTGCCGAAGATGACGGGTGTCAGCTCATTTTGATTGGCGCTGGTGAGAACACCATAGGAGGTTTGGATGGTGACCTGGTTCTGAGTGTAGTCTCGAGTGGAGTTGGTGGCGCCCCTCAAGGTGACCTTGCCATTACGAGTGATAGAGATCTGTTCATTGTAGACACCAGGTCCAATAAAGATAGTGTAGGGCTTGGAGTCGTTTGGTATGGCAGCAATAGCGGCACTGACGTTGCCATACTCACACGCGCCCGCACTTTGAGAAACTGTGAGAGTGGCTGAAGGAACGCAGGCCGAAGATGTCGGGGTGGCGCTTGCGCCAATGTTGGCTGAAATGGTAGCGTTTGTAGTGGCGCTGGCTGAGATGGTGCCGCTTGTGCTGACACTGGTTGAGATGGTGGCGTTCGCGGTAGTCGAAGGCGTAAGCGAACCAGTCGAAGAGACAACGCTGGTCGAAGACGAAGCAGCGACCAGCTGTGCCGCGTCCGCATCTGCTATCGAGGAAAGTACAGTAGAGTCTACCCATGAGGTAGAGGAGCTTCCGTAAGGTGGGAATGCATTGGCAAAGACCTTATCGATAGTGTACTGCGATACTTGGTCTGCAGTAAGCAGATTGTCGTATGAAGGGCGGCTTGCTACGTTCTTCAGATAGGAACCAGGGCCAGTGGTGGCAAACTCGCCATAGAACGATGAGACGGTGCCTGCGGAGGGGTGAACACCTTGAGGCGAGATGAGACTATCCATCGCGACATTACGGTAGATGACAGTGGCTCCTGCTGCATTAGGTGCCCCTAAGAATACACCAGTGTTGGTGTATCCAGACTTCTGCTGAATAGAGCTTGAATCGAAGACGACGGTGGAATTGTAGAAGGCACTACCGACAGTGGCACCCTTCGAATAGACGATGCTAGCACCGGAAACTAATGGCACGATCGTTGACTTGTACACATACAAGGACGGCACGTTGTAGAAGATCTTATCCGCGCCCTCAATATACGAGTTGGCAAAGACCGTCAGGCCGTACGAGGTAGTGACCGTAATTCCGCCAGGAGACACGACTGAACATCCATAAAAGCCAATATTGCTGCCTCTCAGCGCAAGAACAGCTGTGTTGGAGTATGGGCCTGTACTGGCGGTGTTGACAAAGTTGAGATGCCTGAACGTCGCTCCTTTAGCACTGCTGGAACCGATCGTGAGCGCAGCAGCAGCGTTGGCGATGGTAACTTGATTCTGAGACCAATCCGCGGCAGCTGTGGCTGTAGCACCGACTAATGTGACGGTGGCGGTGCCAACGACAGTGACCGCCTCTGTATAAGTTCCTGCTAATGTCAGTTGCGAGTTCACACGTGACCCAAACGTTTTAGTACCAGGAAGAATCGTGACGGTCGGGATTCCGCCGTTCTGTGCCGCATTGATAGCTGCGTTGATCGCAGTATATTGACCAGATCCATCGGCTGCTACAGTGATAGCAGAACTGGCAGTACTGCTAGTCGCTGAGGCTGACGTGAGAGTTGTTGAAGATGCGCTCGAACTTGAAGCAAGATTGCTGGTGGAGTTTGATTGACCGACTGCTAGCCCAGCAAGGGCGGATAACAGGAGAGACCGCATGATACTTGATGATCTTCCAGGGAAAATGGGGGACAAGGGGTCGGGAGGATCTCGCTTTTACATCAACTCTCAGACTACTAAGATCTGCTCAAGGATCGTCCATCATTCCGATGTGGTAAAGCCCAGATGTAGTGATGAACCTCATTCGAGAACCCAAAACCAATATTTCGGCAAATATCACAGCTGAAGACGCAGAGTGGCCTATTTGGTGGCGCTTCCAGCCTGGGAGACGGGCCCGATGTCTGCAGGGGTGTATGTCGCGTGGCTTTTGTTTAACCGTAGCATTTTGCATTGACATCTACCAGTCATCCGGGACTACCACGGCCATAAGTGAAGCCATACTGCGCCGCCAAGCAACCACTGTCGTGGTGTCTCGACAGTGCGAATCCAACAAGGGGCGGAAATGTCAGTGATCGCGTCCTATTAGCTATGATTCGACTTTGGGACCGTTGCAAGTGACAAGTAGTCGCAAGCTTTAGCGAGTGATCGATCGTAAGACAGGTGGGGAACCCGTAAAGGTCTAGGTTAGTTGCGTATAGATTGGCGCCATCTTAAAATTTACCAGCATCTTAGATTTGCCCGTCTCACGTCTCATTCTATGCACAAAGCCGGATGCAGCATGGTTTCCAACTAGACCTTACAGGGAGGCCGGACATACGTGAATCTGCACATGCTTCACCATTCAGCAAGTAAGCGTTGTTGCGACCCCAAGTTGCAAGATAAAGAACGATGGAGAGGGGATTTCCGCATGCTGCAAATACCTAGCTCGAAGCAATGGCAAGAAGAACTGACTCAATGTACCCGGGCGCAAAGACCAGGCCGCTGAGAGCCGAAGCGGTCCATAGTGGTGCGCGGAACCGCAGATTTGGACAAATACAAAGTCGTAGGTGACATTTTGCACAGCTCTGTAGTGCGAACCGATGCTCGGGAAGATCTTCGTAATGACCGTCAGGTCAGGATCTGCATTGTAAGGGGAGACTGTGGTCGTCAGGCGCCTGAGGTGCGCGGGAAAAAGTGGCGTCGAAAAGCTTATCCTCAAGGCTTAGCGGACAGCTGCGATGCCGGATTTAATGCTTGGCCAGACCTAGCGACGCATGCGCAAACTTTCGATTCGTGGATTAACATCTCGCACAGATTTGCCGAAGAGTAGCTCGAGCAGAAGTTTGGTGGCTTCCACGTGCGTGACAAAACCTCGGTTTACCTATACGGTGGTAGACGGTACCACATAGTAGATAGTGTCCGCACGTCGCAGACCATCCAACCGGAACTTCCTGACTTTTCCTCTTTGCAGTCTTTCACAGAAGACCGTCTTGATGGGTACAACGTTGTGGATGAATACATCAGAGCCGCTCCACGAAAGGACGAAAGAGCGACAAAAAGTGGCCCGTCTGCGCTTGCGGTAGCACGCGCTCTTCCCACCTTCCATCTGTCTTCTCAGCTCCAGGTAAGAATTTCCGAGGTCTGTACCACACATCTCAAACGGGGAGACCAAGTCGTCATCGACCGTACGTCTGTTCTGGGGGACAAACGGGTTGATGCGCGTTGCGAGGCAGTTTGTTCTGCTATTGGGATAATCAACGGTCGACAAGTATTCTTTTCGAGTAAAGCCGTGGTCGAGTCCTTTCCATATTGTCCCATGGGGCTCGACCGACTCAGAGATGAATATCTACTGGAGAGATCTGGTTGTTTTGTTGGTCGGTCGCTTTGCACGCCGATGAGCAGGGGCAGGGCCTAGCCGCTTCGTCGCCTTCTGGTATCAGCGGCACTCGGCGCGTTGTACCACCGACACCGACGCCAATTTTGACGCAAGAGTAAGAATTGTCGATGCGTCGTCCGCGTACAACAACTCGGACATCCACAAAACTCCCTTTCCGGCAGTGCCGCATCCAGACTTACGAAAGATACGAAAGATAGTCGGACCTTTGATAAGCCGTCGTGGAAAATGCGAATACTGATGATATTATCATCCAGGCAGCGTACTACGAAATGATTCTAGTACGCACATCCAGCGCCGATGTGTTCAGTACCGTCATTCAAAGTATGAGGTCACGTGGCTTCTTGTTTTCCTTGTAATGAATGTTTACGAAGAAGACCTGGCACGAGATCAAAATTCAGTGTCCATCGTTGCATGAAAGGCGATACCTGTCAGTAAACGCCCTGGATCCACTTCTCGTGTTTGAGAAGCGATTTTGACATTATCGCTCTTCGGGCTCGGAATCCACGGGCTCCATGGCGGGTACGGGTCAACTCGTTAGCCTCCTGGCGACCACTACGCTCTCACGTAAGAGGTATCTTTGTCCAATCACGATCGGGTAAAGGACCTTTCCAGGCAAAATAATGGGGCTTTGAATCTCGATACCCCCTACTAATCTTCTGCTTCCATAATTCGTCTAGATCGCTTGCCGTTATGCAGCAATTGATCAGTTACAGTCGCGCTCAGGTTGAGCCGAGAATCTTGTCCAGAGATTTCGTGCGAGTTAATTGATGTATATACTAAACACTTCTCAAGTCACCATTTGTTCTTTCTCATTTGTATCTAACCTTCCTTCGTCTACAAGGCACTTTCGTATCCTGCCACAGGACAATCTTACCTATCCCAGCCGCGATGGACGGCAGAAGACGAAGCGCAACGACTATGAACTCCGCCTTGCCCGAGGGGACAGGCGATAACATCTTCCAAACACTATCCCGGACTTTCTCTGGTCGATCACATAAGCCGCAAGATGAACCACCGGAGGAGCATGCTATCGAACGATGGACCTCAAGGAACATGGATGATGACCTCGATGACTCTTCAGAGAAGACCAAAGTCAATACTTGGCGTTTGGACCAGCATGTGAAAGACATACAAGCAAACGACCCTGCTGAAGGTCGCAGTCTTGGCGTCACATGGAAAGACCTGACCGTAAAGGTGGTGCCGTCTGATGCCGCGTTGCAGGAGAACGTTTTCAGTCAATTCAACATGGTGCAGCAGTCGAGGGAATCACGAAACAAAGTCCCCCTGAAGACGATCCTGGACAAATCGTCGGGGTGCGTTAAACCTGGAGAAATGCTGCTTGTCCTGGGAAGGCCAGGATCCGGCTGCACAACTTTACTAAAGATGCTTGCCAACAAAAGGAAGGGGTACGTTGCCAAGTGTGTTGTTAAAGAACCTTACACTAATCTCTCACAGATATGCTGAAGTCGATGGCGACGTTTACTTTGGCTCTATGACCGCAAAGGAGGCCACACCATATCGGGGATCGATTGTCATCAATACCGAGGAGGAGCTCTTCTATCCTTCGCTCACAGTTGGAAAGACTATGGACTTTGCTACAAGACTGAACATACCCAATACCCTCCCAAGCACCGCGCAGAACCGAGAAGACTGGCGGATCAAATTCAAAGAGTTCCTACTTGACTCCATGGGTATTGCCCATACTGAAGACACGAAGGTCGGCGACGCGTTCGTGCGAGGTGTCTCTGGTGGCGAACGCAAGCGTGTCTCTATTATTGAGACCTTGTGCACCAGGGGTAGTGTGATGGCATGGGACAACTCAGTAAGTCGCTATCGTCGGTGATATAAAGTAGGATCTAACGAATGATCCTAGACCAGAGGATTGGATGCTTCCACAGCCCTTGAGTACACCCGCGCTCTTCGCTCTATGACCGATGCGATGGGTATCGCCACAATTGTTACACTGTACCAGGCTGGTAACGGTATCTACGACTTGTTCGATAAGGTCCTCGTCCTTGATGAAGGCAAGCAGGTCTACTACGGCCCAATGGAGCAAGCCCGCCCCTTTATGGAGTCTCAGGGCTTCGTGTGTCTCGAGGGAGCCAATGTAGCAGACTACCTTACCGGTGTCACTGTTCCTAGCGAGCGACAGATCAACCCGCACTTCGAGAATCGCTTCCCTCGCAACAATATCGAACTGGAGAAGGCCTACCGCGAATCACCCCTGAAGGCTACAATGGACCTCGAACTCGAATACCCAAATACTGAAGAGGCTAAGAGCAACACGGAAGCATTCCGGAATGCTATCACTCTCGATAAGTCAAAACGTCTACAGAAGAGCTCACCTATGACTGTGTCTTTCCTGGACCAGGTCAAGGCCTGTGTTTCCCGCCAATATCAGATCATCTGGGGTGATAAGGCGACTTTCATCATCAAGCAGGGCTCCACCATCGTCCAAGCACTAATTTCTGGATCTCTTTTCTACAACGCCCCAGACAACTCAGCTGGTCTGTTCGTCAAAGGCGGTGCTCTCTTCTTGGCGCTCTTGTTGAACTCCCTGATGGCTATGTCCGAGGTCACCGACTCCTACGCCGGGCGTCCTATCCTCGCCAAGCACAAGAACTTTGCCTTCTTTAACCCAGCTGCTTTCTGTATTGGCCAGATCGCCGCCGACGTGCCGATCCTGTTTTTCCAGGTCACCTCCTTCATCCTGATTCTGTACTGGATGACGGCGCTCAAAGCCACCGCGGCAGCTTTCTTCACCTGTTGGTTCGTCGTCTACCTGACCACCTTCGTGATGACTGCCTTCTTCCGCATGATCGGCGCCGCATTTCCCAACTTTGACGCCGCGTCTAAGGTCTCTGGTTTCTCCATCACTGCCCTGATCCTTTACGTGGGATACCAGATTCCCAAGCCACAGATGCACCCCTGGTTTGTCTGGATCTACTGGATTGACCCACTGGCGTACGGCTTCGAGGCTATCATGTCAAATGAGTTTGAAGGTCAAGTCATCCCTTGCGTTTACAACAACCTGGTCCCTAACTATTTACCACAATATGAAAACCCAGCCCATCAGTCTTGCGCTGGTATTGCTGGAGCTACCCCTGGAGCAACCTCACTGACAGGAGAGCAATACCTACGAAGCTTATCTTACTCGCCATCGCACATCTGGAGGAACGTGGGTATCTTGTTCGCGTGGTGGGCTCTCTTTGTCGGCCTCACAATCTTCTTCACGCTACGCTGGGATGACTCTGCTGGTTCCACTGGTGCCCTCCTCATTCCTCGCGAGAATGCTAAAAAAGTGGCTGTTGTGCCCAACGACGTCGAGGCACAAACCGGCGAAAAGGCACCCCGCACACGCGCTGACGATGGGAATGAAGCCTCAAATGAGCAGACTGAAGGCAACCTGATGCGAAACACCTCAGTCTTCACCTGGCGAAACCTGTCATATGTTGTCGAAACTCCCTCTGGTCCGCGCACCCTTCTTGACAATGTAAATGGTTATGTCAAACCCGGCATGCTCGGTGCCCTTATGGGCTCGAGCGGTGCAGGCAAGACTACTCTTTTGGATGTTCTGGCGCAGCGAAAGACAGACGGCACCATCAAGGGAGAGGTTCTCGTTGACGGTCGTCCGCTACCGGTATCGTTTCAACGCTCTGCAGGCTACTGCGAGCAACTTGATGTCCACGAGCCTTTCTGTACAGTGCGAGAGGCATTGGAATTTTCTGCACTTCTTCGCCAGAGCCGCGAGACTCCTCATGCAGAAAAGCTCGCTTACGTCGACACCATCATTGATCTCCTTGAACTGCACGACCTCGAACACACCCTGATCGGACGTGTAGGTGCTGGACTGTCTGTTGAACAACGCAAGCGCGTCACCATTGGCGTGGAACTCGTCTCGAAACCCTCCATCCTGATTTTCCTCGACGAACCCACCTCTGGCCTTGACGGCCAAGCTGCCTTTAACACGGTGCGATTCCTGCGCAAGCTCGCTGATGTTGGTCAAGCTGTTCTGGTCACCATTCATCAGCCGTCCGCCCAACTCTTTGCTCAATTCGACACCCTTCTGCTCCTCGCCCGCGGCGGCAAGACCGTCTACTTCGGTGACATTGGCGACAACGGGCAGACCATCAAGGACTACTTCGCCCGCAACGGTGTGCCTTGCCCCCGTGGCGTCAACCCTGCCGAATTCATGATTGACGTTGTGACCGGCGCCCATTCAGCCGAAAAAGATTGGCACCAGGTCTGGCTCGACAGCCCCGAGAACACCACCATGCACCAGGACCTCGAACACATCATCACCGATGCCGCTGGCAAGCCTCCTGGCACCACCGACGACGGCCACCAGTTTGCGACGGACATTTGGACGCAGACTAAGCTGGTCACGCACCGCATGAACGTCAGCCTGTACCGCAATATCGACTACGTCAACAATAAAATGGCGCTGCACATTGGCGTGGCGCTGTTCGTTGGCTTCTCCTTCTGGCAGATCGGCGACTCGGTGCAGGAGCAGCAGCTGGTGCTCTTCTCCCTGTTCAACTACATCTTCGTCGCGCCGGGCGTGATTGCGCAGCTGCAACCGCTCTTCATCGACCGCCGCGACATCTACGAGACGAGGGAGAAGAAGAGCAAAATGTACCACTGGGCGCCCTTTACCACCGGTCTCATTGTGTCTGAGATACCTTACCTGATCGTCTGCAGCGTGCTCTACTTCGTCTGCTTCTACTACACCGCCGGCCTCCCCGTGTCGTCGGACAAGGCGGGCGCGATCTTCTTCGTCATGCTGATCTACCAATTCTTCTACACGGGGATGGGCCAGTTCATCGCCGCGTACGCGCCCAACGCCGTCTTCGCCTCCCTAGTCAACCCGCTCGTCATCGGCGTCCTCGTCTCCTTCTGCGGCGTGCTGGTCCCGTACAGCCAGATCACGGAGTTCTGGCGCTACTGGATGTACTACCTCGACCCGTTCAACTACCTCATGGGCGCGCTGCTCGTGTTTGCCGACTTTGACTGGGAGGTCAACTGCCGCGAGTCCGAGTTCGCCATCTTCGACCCCCCCGCCGGCCAGACTTGCGCTCAGTATCTTGAGGCGTGGATGGCGGGGCCGGGGTCGAGGAACAATCTGGTGAATGGGGATGCGATGAGTGGGTGTAAGGTTTGTCAATACCGTCGTGGCAGCGACTACTTGTACACTGTCAACCTCAACGACTACTACTATGGGTGGAGAGACGCGGCGATCTGTGTGCTATTTGCGCTCAGCAGCTATGGATTGGTGTATGTGCTGATGAAGTTGAGGACGAAGGCGAGTAAAAAGGCGGAGTAGAGTGGGCACTTCTTGGGCTCATCCACATCTGATGTTGTCCGACATTCTTCGGTAGGGTTGATGTCGCACCTTTCTTTTTCTTTTTGATCGTTGTCGCATAGCGTCCTTCCTTGTATAGATTATGCTGTTACATTACATGCACATACTAGATTGGTACATCCTGATAGATAGTAGTGGTATATCTCTGTTCTTCCGAATATAATTCAAGCGTTTCCAAGTTGTCTCACATGTAATCACCTCCTAGCACAATTGATACTTTGCAGAATCAGCCCACGAAATTAGATACTCAGCTATCCAAACCTTCCCATCTCAGACATCGCACTCCAATCAATACTACTCCAATCCATGTCAAAGATATCTGAATTCAGCTCTGCAAGACTCGGATCAAAGTAGGTGTTTGTGTACTGCCCCGTCGACGGCAGCGGCTGCACCTCACTCGACTGAACCGAAGAAGTCTGTACCGGAGGCAAATCCGAGGCTCCATCCACGCTCACAACTGGAGGTGAGACCTGCCCCAACTTCATCTTGATATCGCGAATCATCCTTCTCGCATCGCCGACATCATCCTGCCCAAACAGCGCGGCGTGCCGCGCCGCCCAAGCCTGCAGAACACTGCTTGCGAACATCTTGAACAGCAGATTCGCACTGGGCTCCATGTCCACAAACCTCACTCCATAGTTGGCGTTCATCGTAGCCCACGCCTTCTCGGCTTGCGGCCCTAGCGGGCGCTCCCTTAGGTCTTGCACTATGCGCACGTATGCGGGGAAGGGGAAGTGGAATTGGACTAGCCAGCGATACCCTTTTGTCAGCGGGGACGACATGAGTGCGGTGTCGCATTCGAGCATACGCAGTGCGTACGAGAGGATGGCGTCACGCTGGGCGGGAGTCTGGTCGTCTGGTGATTGGGAGTGCCGACTGCAATGCAAGAAGAAGCGGTACTTGGCGAGGTAGTTGCGGGCCCACCAGATGGTGATGTAGTGCAGAGGGATCTCAGGGTTGCAGTGCTTGACATAGCGATTTTCAGTCAAGCGCTCGAGTCCGTGGAGGTTATCGTCGAATGGGTCGACGAGGTGTTGGGTCGCTTTCGCAACATGTCTTAGCATGGGATTAACGAAGTCGAGGTGCCACGCATTGTAGCGGATGAAATTGCCGATTGCGCCACGCATAACGGCAAAAAGTGCCTCAGTGGATGTGTCTTGGTCTGTTGGGCGTGTAGTCATCTCTGGTCTAAGATCGAAATCGTTGACATTCGAAGGTATCTTGCAGTCCCATGTTGGGATGAGATGGGTAACTTTGTAGTCGGTCATCTCTGATATGCGACTGTCGTACAGGACCAGAGCCCACCAGAGTCGCCGGCGCATTTCAGCCTCGAAGATGCTGTGTTTGGCGTTTGTGGCTTCGTTTGCTATGTTCATGCGTTGAGCAATGCGGAAGGCGATGGCGAACATTGGTGATAGCGTGTGAGGATGAGTGTCGGGCCGTAATGAGATCTGGGGGTGATTAGTGAGATACCGTAATCCGGCCCATGAGTTTGTTATACCAAGTAGAGGAAGAAGGCTGTCAAACAGTCGCGCTCCCTGGATCGCAGGAAACCACAGTTGATCAAAGCTTGATGGCAAGCATCCTGGTACTTCCTAAGAAGTCCAGTTTTCGTCCCTCCTAGTATGGTGCGACAATCGTCTTCGCTCATCGTAATGATCGCAGTGCAGTATATACTAAACATTAGAGCTTCAAGCTCGCGGCTGGCGCTGTCGATATCGACAGCGGCATCCAGGATGCGTGCCTGGAGAGTCGGTGCATGTGTCACCTTGAGTAGTGGATTAACGTTATCTGAGTAGACCTGCCAGAGCCGGAATATCTGGACGTGGGACGGATGTAACGTCGCCAAAGGAACCTTCACTTTGGTCTCGCCGAAAAGATGGTTGTGATCGCTCTCGAACACACGACCCCAGACCTTCACGATGGTTGGTTCAGAGAGATCATCAAATGTTGCGTTATTGTCGCTAGTGTTCTCGGCAGGCTGCTCAGACTCGTCGCGCTGATCCAGAGGCCGCTGGTGCATTGCATCCCAGAAGTTTTTGACATCGCCCGTCGGTGGCTCCTCCTCCTTGACGGGCCCTTCTCGCACGTCAGATCTCGTGGCACCATCGGATGCAGATGACAAAAGTCCAGTCGCACTGTCAGCTGTGGCGTCCTCGATGTCCATACCATCGACAGGGTCGACTGCGATATTGTTCTTCTTTAACAACCCCTCATACTGCCTTAGTCTCTCTATCAGCTCTTGCTCAGTAGGTCGTTTCCTCCGCCTCGGCATTTGTTGAGCGGGCACACATTGCACCTTAGCCTTGATGCAATGGTTGCAGGGAAACTTGCGGTCGCATTTGACTTTGCGCTGTTGGCAGAGCACGCACGCGAGAATTCGCTGTGGTTTGGGTGGGCGATAGGCTGATACCAGTGGTGACGTTTGGCGTGGGTCCATGATTCGACAGACTATCGAATATAGTTGGCAAAGCTGAAGCGAATGCTTCTTGTAGATAAAAAGAAGCCTCGAACCAGTGCAATCTATCACACAAGGGCGATGTTGAGCACAGGGACCAAGTCGAAACGAGTTGTCCTCACCGGGATCAGAGAAGGCACGAATGGGTGACCTCAAGCAGCAAGAGTGGCCGGCTACCACGTGCAAGCTGTACTGCGCCTGCAGCATCGACGTGCAACAAACACGTAACAATATACAAGGCAATACGAACGAATGTAACGATCGATCTTCAACAATGCTCTTCCCATCGCGTGTCTATGAAGGTCGTCACTACGCACCCTCGGGTTCGGCGGGATTTCGACCACCCCGCTAGCGCGACTCGGCCTCAGGCAGCGCAGTTCGGTCTCAGCTCGTTCGTTCGGTGGGCAGTTCGGTGCCCCAACCAATCAACACCACCCACTCCTGCTATCCCCGACTTTTCAACATCAACATTACTTTTCGGCCCCGACAAGGCATCTGTATAAAGACAATGGTAGGACCGGCTACCAAGATGGTCATCAGAAACACAAGCAGTTCCAAGCATCTTGCAAAGCTTAATCAGAGCGCATTTGTGTATTTCCATTGGAAGGATTTCGAGTATTATTTGGAGTCATGTCTTCCGCTACGTCAATCACCTCGACCTCACCACCAAGTCCGCCCACCGAGAAAGATGACCAGCGAAAAGTTTCAGAAGAGGAGCCTTTCAACCCTCGCTCACTCAAGTTCATCACTGTCATGCTCGGCATGTACATGTCTGTTTTCCTTGTCGCCTTGGTACGTTCTCGTTGGCACTCACTCCAAAAAACCCTTGTGCAGCTTCAGGACACGATCTAACACATAGCAGGATCGAACCATCCTTGCCGTCGCCATCCCGGCGATGACCAACACCTTCCACTCCATCGACGACATCGGCTGGTACGGGTCTGCTTACTTGCTCACCGGCGCCTGCTTCAACCCAATCTTTGGCCGCATCTACCAACTGTACTCGACAAAGTGGACGTTCCTTGTGTCAATCCTCATATTCGAGGTCGGTTCCGTAGTATGCGGTGCGGCGCCATCCTCGGTCGCTTTCATCATCGGCCGCGCAGTAGCTGGCATCGGTGCCGCGGGGATCTTCAATGGTGGGATGATGGTTATTCTAGGTCTGGTTCCGCTGAGCAGACGACCCATGTACACAGCTCTCTTTGGCCTTTCCTTCGGCGTGTGTGCGGTTTTGGGACCAATTGTGGGGGGTGTGTTCACGGATAAAGTGTAAGTACCTGACTTTGTTTCGTCCTTCCTGCCTTCGTCCGGGTGGTGTGCAGGATTCAGAGCTGACAACAAGTCCAGCTCCTGGCGATGGTGTTTCTACATCAACCTTCCCATCGGCGCCGTGACAATGGTTCTCATGATACTGTTCTTCTACATCGACGCCCCGAAGCGAGATGGCCTTACCATCCGCCAACAGATCCAGCGCCTCGATCCTGTGGGCATCTTCTTTTTCGTCCCCTCCATTGTGTGCCTAGTCCTCGCTCTTCAATGGGGCGGAACGACCTATTCCTGGTCATCCGGCAGAATCATCGGCCTTCTCGTCACGTTCGCCGTACTACTGATTATCTTCTTCATCGTCGAAACACTCAACCCCGAGATGGCAATGGCTCCTTCAAGGGTTGTCCTGAACCGCTCCGTCCTCGGCAGCTTGCTATTCACGTTTCTGAATTATGGGTCGGTCATGGCTATTGCGTACTACCTAGCCATCTGGTTCCAGGCCGCTAAAGACCAGAACGCGCTGCATGCGGGAATCAACACAATACCCATGGTGCTCGCTATGGTGGTCGCGTCCATGCTCTCTGCGAAAATCACGCAGAGGATTGGATATTACATCCCCGCCATCATCGTGTGCGCCGTTCTCTCTTCAATAGGCGCGGGCTTGCTCAGCACTATGACGCGCTTCAGCGACCACAGCTACTGGATCGGGTACCAGGTCCTCTTTGGTCTGGGGTTGGGATGTGGCGGACAGCAGGCTAGTCTCGCAGCGCAGACGGTGCTGCCAAAGAAAGACGTACCGCTAGGCCTGGCACTGGGGTTCCTGATGCAGCAGCTGGGCGGCGCGGTGTTCTTGTCGGTGTGCCAGAACGTGTTTGCGACGACATTGGTGGGTCATCTGGCGGGTGTTGCTGGGCTGGATGCTCAGATGATTGTGGATACTGGGGCGACGGAAATCAGGAATGTGGTCCCGGCTGGTGAGATCGATGCTGTGGTCGATGCGTACAGCTTTGCCATCACGCGAGTATTCCTTGTTGCGGCTGTCCTCAGCGCGTGTACGATTGTGGGGCCGCTCATGATGCACTGGACAAGCATCAAGGACAAGAAGGAGGTGGATGCGGCCAAAGAAGAAGAGAGCACAGAGAAGGTCTAGATGATGTTGTAGGCGAGGCCGAGGATCTGGCCCCAAAGGACCTCCTGTAGATAGTGTACATTATCGTGATCTCATCTTACTTGAAAGCAATGTTCATCCAGAACCGTGGTTTGTGCACATGGTGCGGCGTCTCAGATCGTACTAGGGAGTCCAAAATCCAAAAGACGATCGCATTGCTAATCGCGATTCCTGCTCGGACTCCACCTCTTGAACACCACCTCCCTGACGCTGTATCTCTCCAGCACACCCCCAACGTCAACACCAAGGGCATCCTTCTTCGTCTCCCCATCCCACGGCGGCGGCACCTCAACGTACACCAGCACCAGCGTCTTCATGACCGCCGTCTGCACGCGGTTGACGCGGTGGAACCACCACCAATCTCTCGTCTCTTTCTCCTTCTTATGCGCAACGCGCTCCGAGGTTTCGGACCAGTACGGGTGCGAGTATGAAGGGATGATGTGCACGCCGAACTCGGCGTGGTGGAACGCCGGGCCGCGCAGGTAGAGCAGGTAGTCGACTGCGAACTTGATGCCCGGACGGACCACCCATCCCAGCGAGCGGAAGTGGTGGTAGACGACGTACTTGAGGAGGAAGGCGTTGTCGGGAGCGATCTGCAGGGTGGGGGGGAGAGCGGCGGTCTTGTCGGCGAGGCGAGCGCGGTATTGGAACATCTTTTTCAGGCTGATGAGTTGTGTGTCGTTGACGGGAGAGAGGGCGTAGGCGCTGTACAAGCGGAGGAGGTACCATGCGGGGAGCGCCATGTTGCCGTTGACGAAGTCGCCCTGGATGATGTCGAGAGCGCCGAGGACGTAAGTGAGGTAGAAGGCTTCTTCTGGCGTAAGCTGCAGGTGCTCGATGTCCTTGATTTCTTCTGCGCTCGTGTCTGCAATCTTCTCCTCGATCTCGGGGACGGCGGCAGGACCCACGGCAGGACCCACGGCTTCGCCAGCTTCCGCCGTGTAGACGCCTCCCCTTGGCGACTCGGTGACAACGCCTTCGTCGACCAGCTCATCGAGCGTACCATCAGCCTCAAGCTTGCCCTCTTGGCGCAGTTGCTGCTCAATGGCATCGCGCTGCGCCTTCGCGCGCTCGAGCTTGAACTGTCTGCGCTCCTCTCTGCGCGCCTGCGTGACCTGTGTGCTCGCCGTGGCAGCCTCAACACCGCGCCTTCGCCGCTCCGCCAGCAGCCACTGGGGCTCACTGCGACTGAGCGAGCCCTTGCCCCAGAAGCCTTGTTCCCACAGCGCGCGAATGGACTCGGCATCGGTGACATGGATGGACTGTGTATCCTCAGAGAAGTATGCCTTGTGCGCCACCCTGTGCGAGGTGGGCGTGCGGAACGACTGGGACAGAAGGGTGATGGCAATCCTCACGATAGATAAAGGGTTATGAGGGATGAAGGCGGGGAGTGGATGGACATCGAGCGGGAGGGGCTTGACGTGAATTTCATTGTAGTTTGGTCGCTTTGGGCGAGGCTTCCTAGGTCCACTATTTGCACTCTTGGGGCCGCTGGACGCTGCAGCAACAGCAGCATCAACTCTTGCAGGCTCAGCTTGGATTGAAGCTGGCACCGACGCCATGGTCTCTGCAGACATGTTGGCTCAGGCGTGTAGCTACGGTGATCTGTGTTCGGTCAGAGGTTGATCGAAACGAAGATTGTGTGCGCAATGTGAGAAGATAATGAGGTAGATCAGATACCGTTGTAGTCTATTTGTAACGGAAGACAGCATAGAGCACGTGCGCTAGCAACTGAATGTTCACGCTGTGCCGCTGATATGATTTGAAGTTGTCATCATAGAAGGGAAAGGAACGATGCAAAGAAAGTTATCTGACTTACGGTTTGAAGAGCCTCGCGCCGGCGTTGTGCTGGCGTTGTTGCGAGGCAGATGAAGGTCGCGAAGTTTTCGCGAAGCAAGAAGCTTTTGAAAGTTGGTTGGAGTCAGAGCTTTTTCGGAGGGTGCGGCCCGGACCTTGCTGGCTGCTGATTGGCCAGGCGGTGGAGCTCCTTCCCTGAGAGGGTTCCTGGCTTCACCGTTCGCATCCTGGAGTTATGATGTGTTATTTATCTTCCTGGAAGACACATCCTCAATTTAATCTATCGCTTTCAAGAAAATGTCGTTGACCGATAAATTATGAAAATGTTGTGACGTAATCATGTGCAACTCCGCGAAGTGAGCTCTCCAGACGACATGGAACTTCTTCGCCAAACTCCAGTAGGCAACAAAGTATTTTTGAACGATACACAGCCTACATGTAGAATAGCAGGCATCCCTTACCCCGCGACCATATTGTAAGAGACGAACCGTATCAGCATCGAATTCCCGCTACGAGACTGCAGCATGCTTCCAGCAGCTCGAGGATCGCTGCGGCTCCCACGACAGCGCTTCTTTCGCACGTTCGCAACGCGTGGCACACCTCCACCTCCAGGACCTCGCGGCCGCATACCGAGACCCACGCCGCTGCAGCGAAGAGAGCCAGCAAAAGACGCCCAACGGCGCAACAGTAGCCAGCAAAACGAGCAACCCAAAGATGGCTCAACTACTGGGGCAAACGAGTCATCGAGAGTCGAGGCAACATCCAATGCCCTTGCCAACACACCCGACGCGCAGAACCCTCTCGTCACACCCGTATACATGCCCGAAGATCCGCATGCCGTGCTGAAGCAGACACATCCCGCGATGCGCATCCTCGACAACTCGGCCATTGTCATCCAGCGCCAGCTTGAGATGATGAACGTGCTCATGGGCTTCGAACAAGCCAATCGCTATGTCATCATGGACCCGCACGGAAACCATGTGGGGTACCTTGCAGAGCGCGACCACGGTATCGGAAGTGCAGTGAAGCGGCAGATGTTCAAGACACATCGGAGCTTCACAACGCACGTGTTCGACCGCGAGGAGAAGGAAGTTCTGCGCTTCCACAGGCCGTTCGCCTGGATCAACTCGCGCATACGCGTCTACGACGCCGTGGGCAGCAATGGCGGTTCGTACACAAGCTCCACAGAGCTGCACGGCACCAGCACAGCCAGCGTTGTGAACCAGACGAGCGCAAGCGTCAGCAGCTTGAATATGGCCGACATGCGCATCATCGGTGCCACAGAACAAGAATGGGCACCGCTCAGACGCAAGTACAACCTATACATGGCACGAAAACTCGCCGATGCCGCGCCTAGTACCCCCCAAATCGCACCTGGCAATCTTCCCCTCTCAAGCAGCAAGGCCATGACTGTTGCAGAAGATGACAACAGGGAAGTTGCCATGCTCCAGTTTGCGCGTGTGGACGAACGCTTCTTGTCGTGGGACTTTGGCTTGATGAGTGAAGATGGCCGGTTGCTTGGCTCTGTGAACCGCAACTTCGGCGGCTTCGCACGAGAAATCTTCACAGATACAGGCGTCTACGCATTGCGCATGGATGCCGCCGCCATTGCTCAGGAGCCTGCTCACGCTGGATATGCAGATGCTGCGCCGGCTATGACGTTAGACCAACGCGCCGTTATGCTTGCGACCGCTGTCAGCGTCGACTTTGACTACTTCAGTCGCCATAGCGGGTCCGGAGGCATGGGCATGTGGCCCATATGGATGCCGTGGTTTGGCGGTGCGGGAGAAGCTGGTGGAGCGGCAGCGGGTGGCGCAGCGGCGGGCGAAGCTGGCGCAGCAGGCGCAGGCACTGCCGTTGGAGCTGCAGGCGAGTCTGGTGTGCTGGGTGAAGCAGCCGCTGGTGCTCGGGGTCTCGGCGCTGCTGAGGGCGCGGCCACTGGTGCTGGCGCCATGGCTGGCTACGAAGCTATGCAACGGGGCAGAGGGTCACAGCAAGCCGACGGCCAGTCACCTCAGACCAACGACCCATATGAGCAGACGGCTGATCCACAGCAAGGCACGCCCAGTGAAGACGATGTATGGGGCCATTCAGAAGATCCGTGGGCGGATCAGCGGGAACAAGGCCAGGAGCCGGACTTCTGGGGCGGAGGTGATCAGGGTGGGGATGGCGGCGATGGCAGTGGCGATGGCGGTGATTGGGGTGATTGGTTCTGAATAAGCCTGTCTGTATGAATAATGTACTTATTCTTCCTGTAGTATAGCATGGATAGCTTACCGGTGCCATTTCTGGTCATGTGTTAAAGCATGAGGTGCGAATTATGTGGAAGCCACTGCCACAAAGCGACTGACTACGTTTTTCCACGGATTGATTGGATTCAGCAGGATTACAACTGCATCTGTTGATATGCATTAATTCCCATCCATCAGAACTGCGTTCGCAATGCAATCTTGACAGTCCAGGCCATGGCGCGCTACAACAACTGAAAACGCATAGGGAGCGGGGCCACTCACCACTGACCGGGCTTCTTTTCCTGCTTCTTGTGAGGGATTCCCAAATCAACTGATATTCCGGGGTACCCCACATACTTGGTCTAACGGCTGTCAAGCACCAGTAGGCATCTCCTCACATCATCCAGAGCTAGGCTCTCGGTCGTAATTCTTCCGTCGCAAAGTCCCCGCCACGACATCTACCGAAACGATCGACAGCCATATATGCAAGCTAATGTCGCCAGAACGAGTGCTTAAGAGTTGAATCTGCCATCGACTCGCATTCCACGCACCATGAAGTCCTCGCTCCTCGCCTACGCATTGCTGGCAACAATTACTGCTGCCCTCCCAGCAAGATCCTCGCCCAAGCAATCCAACTTTAACTGGAAAAAAACCAAGTCTGTCATCGCCTTTGGTGACTCCTACACTTTTACCCAAGGCTCGTACGGCCACCCAAACTATACATACATCGGCGACAATTTCGACATAGCATTCACACCTACCCAACTCTTTGCCAACCGCATGGTCCAAAATCTCACTGCAACAGCATCTGGCGGGCCCATTTGGGCCCAACACCTTACGGGTTGCGGTGTAAAGCCTGGTCTGACAGATCCACGCAAGTGCTCTACCCAGCTCTGGGACTTTGCCTACGCAGGAAGCAACACCGATACAGTGCTGACACCGCTACACTGGCCTCATACAGTCAGTCTGGAGCGGCAAGTCGAGCAATTCGAGCGGTACGGCGATCCAGCGCTGCAGCGCGTGCTGCGGCGCAGTGAAGCGCTTGTAGCCGTCTGGATTGGGATCAACGACATCAACGACCTGGCGAAGCTGCGAGGCAGGAACGCGACCTTTGCTCCGCTATACAAGGAGCTCGCCACCGCGCAGGAGAGACTGTGGAATAGGATCTATAAGCTTGGGTATAGGAATCTGTTGCTGATGAACTTGCCGCCGCTGGATCGAGGACCGGGGACCCCATCCGTGAACAAAACAATGGTGGATGTGTATAACAGCATTTTGCACCACCATGCGGAAGCTTTCCAGAGGCGTCATAACAATGCCCATGTCATGCAATTTGACGTCAATGCCGTGCTCAACCGTGTGTTCGACGACGCTGCGGCTTATGGCTTCACCAATACCACAGACTTTTGTCCGGGATACAACCAGCCAGACATCCTGACGGATCCGGGCAAATATGGGTGTGGCGCCGGGTTGGATGCGTATCTTTGGTATAACTCGGGGCACTTGACGAGTCGGGTGCATGAGATGTTGTCGAAGGTGTTGGGGAGGTGGTTGGGTGAGCAGAGGCGGTGATGTTTGAATACTTCCTCGTCTTTATGGCAAGTACCATGTTCAACAGTGTAATTGGCGGCTCTTCGGATGCTTCGATCGCCAGACACCGGCCATGCTGCATGCACAGTGAACCTTGACATCGTAATTGGATGGCTTCGGGTTTGATTGGGGAATTCTAGATATCTTGGAAAGTGTTGATGACTACAACATCCATGGGTGACCTTTAAATTTTACTTCTTCTCAGCTGAGTTCTGCCATGCGATAGTGAACGACCGCGACACGCAAACGAGCGACAGCGCGAAGGCGCCGGCCAGAGCCGCGAAGGAGACTGTGATTCTCTAGCCTCAGCAGGAGTATGCCACTGCCTCCGTGTTCTCACATGTTCTTACAATCTCCAGGATCGTAGTCACTTCCTTGCATTGGTTTGGCCGGTACAACACCTGATTATTCTGAGTGGGAGACTCAGTGTTGCAGTAAACCTGTCGTCGCAGGATCTTGGCTACCTACAACATCTACCGAGGTCATCGAAAGTCATATACGCAGATGGACGACTGAACACAGCATCAACGTCAAACTTCAAGATGTATTCATTGCTGTAGATTCCCTGGAACGAGTCTGCGTAAGAGTCAAAGATGCTGTCGTACATGAACTCACAGGCAAAAGCTACAGTTCAGCTGATGAAAGCACAACCTGATCACCGTGTTCTGTGTATCGTCTTAGAGGTAAGGTCAAAGATAAAGCTATGTGTCTGACGTGTACAGCTCTCCAGTGACGACTAAAAAGAGTGACAATGCCAGTGTCTCAAGTTCTCGATCTCCTTCCAGGGCGTGTCGTTGTTTTGATAGTTAATGTCTCCGTACTCACAAATCTGCTGTTTTGTGTAGGTTCTAGTTAATGCACTCGATGAGCGATTCCAATACATCGTCCATATCAAAGTTTCCGGATTTGGGTTACTGATGGCTGTCTCCAGCCTTTGCTCCCTACTAGAAAAGCTGCGATGCCTACACTCTTAGGCATAAAAACTACTGCACGACAACTCCTAATTAGCACACAACAAAAATGGTGGTTAGACAAGAGGAGAACACTCTCTAAGTGGTACAAAGGCTGGAAGCTAGACTACGCACCACGCAGGAGTTCAGCCGAACTCGACCTGCTAAGAGCTATCCTAGCCAAGCTCCTCTCTATCCGATCTAGTCACGGAGACTTTGCCTGGTACTATTGATAGCTTAACCACACTAACGCAAAGCTTACCTGCTCGTATAGGTGCGACAAGACGCCAGAGCACCTTGTACTCTGCTGTAAGACCCTAGGGTCTTTTATTAAATGGCCACTACGACTATCTACACCACCATCAAGCCGTAGCGAAGGCCTTGCATACCTTGCAGAGCTGTTAACAAATCTAGAGGCCTTTAGAGCTTTTCTCCAGATTACACAGTACTATACTAAGGTCTGCTAGTAGTAGCTATCCTAGCTAGCAGCAATAACAGACTGCTGCATTATACTGACTCTGTTCTATCTGCAGCTGCAGGCCTAACAGAGCAGTAGCAGACAACCTCTATCTATACTAACCCTCTCTCTAATCTACTCTCTATCTCCTATATAGCACCCAAATGCCTCTAAAACACACACAAGGGTTCTCCCCTAATGCGTCAAAACTGCTTAGTCTCTCTAACGGGAAGGAGAGCTATAGCTAGAAATAGTAGAAATACTCGCAAATGCAAGAAATGCTTTCTAGGGTAGCGCAGCAGCACTGTAAATCCATAGCTTAGCACGTCCTACATGCCCTTCAGGAGGCAGGATGGTGGACTTAATCCCCATCCTTCGGACGAAAATCAATTCTAACCAACTAACCAAGGAGATTAGAGTCTTAGCACTTAACTATATTAGCTAGATTAACAAGAAAGCCTTTATCGTAACCCTTAGGGAGGTATTTAAGAAGGCGTTTTTAAAGGCAAATATCCTCTTAAGCTTTAGAGTAACTAGCTTAGTGCCTAGTAACCTATTAGTAGTGCTATTAAAGCTTAATGTTAAGGTGCACACACTAACACTGCCGCTCTTAAGGGAGCTCTAATAGAACCCTAAGACACCTACTAATGCTAATAAGATAGAGGCTTAATTAACACTGCTTTGCGATCGTATTTAAAGGCACTAAGGATTATCACTAACTCTAATAGTTAAGATTGTTAATTAGCTGCAGAGAGGCACGGCAATGCTGCTGCATAGGCAGACGTTATTAGCAGCCTAAGTGCTGCAGCTTTAGCGTCAAATAAA
>Ga0181467_100252_pt1 | contig 27770 bp, 26 predicted proteins | sample InSIn5gowninarea_2_FD_119079 | JGI IMG/M metagenome (GOLD analysis project Ga0181467, IMG submission 119079) | Clean room microbial communities from NASA Spacecraft Assembly Facility at Jet Propulsion Laboratory, Pasadena, California, USA -... ... | reverse complement strand
CACAGATCTTGGGCTTGCAGCAATTGTGTACAGCTCAAAGCGCATCCCGGAAAGGTCGACGATGCTGTCGTTGGTACCATGATACCCTGTTGCGCCATGTTGGGAAGAATGGCCGATCAACGGCCGGAACAAGCGCGACGACAATCACGGACTGCATGACAAAAGTATCGAGGCTGGCTGGTCGGAGCGCTTACAGTCGAAGTCAAGATCAAGAGGCGTGGATTTCGAGAAGACTTGAGGTCCCACACAACATCGACACGAGACAGTCTTGTGAAAGATGACTGTTAAACAGAATCTGCTTAACAACTGGCTTCATCATTCGAATGCTTTCCAATGCTGCGGTTTCGCCGCGCTACAGTGCCATGAAAACTTTGGGATGAGGACGTCCTCTTCCGGGGATTGGCCAGGTACAGGTCGTCTGCTCTCACTCTCCTGTGAGAACGACCTGAGTTGCCTTTTAGATGTTAACCTGTATAGTTTGCAGTTTCAGATCGATTTCACTTCAAGATCTCATGCGCTCAAAAACACAGCACGCGATAGATCGTTCATATATACCGTGCTCTGGAGCACAAGGTCGAATTTCCGATATTAGAATTTATCTTTCCTCTTGGATCGACCACACAATCGCAAAATTCACAAACATCAATTGCAGCTGCCTGCCCTACATCCACTTCAAGGTATAACACACAAAATTTGGTGTCCGTTGCGCTGTCAAGCATGGCTACCATCTCGCAATGTTGCGTCGGCGAGCCTGATCTGGGACCTGAGATCAGGCCAGACAAGTCCAAGGTCACTAAGCGACGTGCCCTACTCGGCTGGAACCATTCCAATGATACACTAGCGGCCTTATCCAAAGGCCAAATATGGTGCTGGGTGACGGAGGGCGACCATTTGCAGATCTTCGACCAAAATTACAACCGTTCCAAGGTACCCGGCAACGTGAGGGATTGTGGTGTTGCTAATTTTACTATGGTTCGGATGTTTCATCCATATTGGTAAGCATGTCTACTCTGTCCAGACTCAAGCAATCTTACTAACTCGTGTGGTTGCAAGGTGTAAGAATGGTCAAGTGCCGAGAGATATGGTCTGGGAAGACAAGAAAGAGTGTCGAGATCGGTACAAACGGCTTCTTGGTGATCGTCGTGTTCGAAACAATCTACCTGTCAATGACGAGGTTGCAAATCCTACCCAGCCCGAGCAGTCACATGCACACTCTCCAGAGCGACGCCAAACAAGAAACCCTTTCCGAAAACCCAGGTTCGTCCGGCCGATTGGTAGGTCTACCAACCACGCGTGTTCGAGATCGCGGCGTGGCATACCCAGAAAACCGGCTGTATCCGTTACTGGTACAGTCGAGCGCCTAGGCGGCCATGATGCAGCCGAGCCAATGTACGTTACAGACTCCGATATAGAAGGAGCAGCCTCACCAATAAGTCCAACATGCCGAACACGACGCAGCCGGCCCAAAAACAGCGTCAGCAGAAACTTGAATATTGAAGGATGTGCGCTCAGCACCAACAAGACTGACTACTTAGCCAGCAATTCCAATATTGAACAGACAATTCCAAGTTTCCGCAGCGTTCAAGACATTCTGGGCATGTATGAGCCTCCACGTGCACGATCATTCACAACAGTTGACCACGACCCTTTCAAGCGTTCACTAGCTCCAAGATACCATCCAGGTATGCTCAAATCAGCTTTCAAGCCAGATACAGAGCAACGACGAAATACCGCTCTACCTCAGCTTACTTCTCCTTACAAAAACAGCGGTGCTACGCTCTCAGCAAACTCGCGGAGAGACAGTACTCCAGCAATACCAACAATCGAATCAGACATGTATGACGACAAGCCTGAGCAAGACATCAAAGATGATGTTGCAGAAGACGATGAGCCGCTGCAGAAAAGGCAATGGCCAGCTACCACGAAGCTGGAGGTGATTGTGCTTGACGACGATTGAAAAGCTTTAGCTTCACAAACGAGATCCTACACCCATGCACAATAGTATGAGCATGTTGTGCTCCTAAGCTAGGAGACAGGAGAGCCACGTGACGCTGACTACAGCTTGGACATCGACTGGACGAATATCTGCCAAGCACATTGCTAGCTACAGTACCTACGCATTGACCACATTGGCTCAGAACACTCAGCTCGGACAAGTTGTCTGCAGTCCGAATCAGTAGCTCAATATTTCAATCATTCCAGGTCTTCTCGATACTGTGCTTTTAAACTGATCAAACAATGAACCAACCCATTGAGCTTGAAACATGCAGCATACCTAGTCTTGAGTCTTTTCCTTCTTTGTTGCCAATACATTGCCGATATGTTTTCAGCTCTTCTCTTTGTTACTGTCGCTGACGCATGAGATAGCGTCGATCTTTTCGTCTCATACCTACGTAATTCCTCATGACATCGTTGTTGGGATAGTGTTCGAGTGACCAAAAATACTCGATGTCTCTAGATACGTAGACCTGCTCGTTTAACGGGAGTCGTGAACCCGTGTCGCTGTTACTAACGACATTTGTAAACAACGAACGGTGGTCGTCTAACACAGTCCAGTGAGTAACCGTCCTTCAGATCGGACCTAATCACGTTTTCTACCGTGCAGAAAAGTACATGGTCAGACTCTCTACGTACACACGTACCTTCACAGTAACCCAGCAAAATGTGCAGTCAACCACACGAAAAACCTTCCTCCTCCACAACACCACCATCCATACCAAACCATTCCCCTTCGGAACCCTCAACCACAGACGCCCATTCCAGCACACACATACCCATACTCCGGTACGAGCCCTCACCAGCGGGCTGGTCATCGTCAAATTCTGCTGCAGCACCGCAACAGGCCGTGTACGATTTTGATTCGAGGTACACGACTGCTAATAACAGATCCACTATGTACCGACATTGACACCAGCGGCGAAGGAGTTTCGTGCCTAGGGTTTTTCACAATGTGGGGCGTGATAAAGATGGGAATGAAGATCAGGGTGGAAGTGGGTATGTGGTTCGGTACGAGGACTGGCGTACTGCGGTCATGGATGGACGTGGTGTTGTAGAGAGGAGTGGTATAGGGGATACTTCGCTGGGTGAGGGAGGGGAGGATGTGTGTTATGCGAATGGCAACGGGGAGGGGTGGACGAGAAGAAGGAGTAGAAATGTACCAGGGTGTGGACTTGTGCTCTGATGGCTGTTAGTATTTTTATGCTGGGCTTTTGGATTTGGGACGGTACTTTGACGGGGGCTGGGTTCGGAGTATCTTCTGCTTCGATTGTGGGATGGAGTGATCGAGAGGGAATGCTGCGTGATACTGGGGTGGAAGATAGCAAGTGGTGGCGTCTCCGGGAGAGGGTGGGTTGGAAAGGGATCGGATACAGAACTTGGATGCTCAAGGGTAAGATGATCGTGTGTTTTGTGTGACATGAATATTTGCTGAATCAATGGTGCCCTCCTGATATTGGACTTATTCAAGATAACATGCGACTGTACATCTATCCATCTCACAGTCCTAGTGTTAGCAAATAGCGGATGAGATGCGAATGGTGTGCACCTCGAGTCGCAAAACTGACGATTTAGTTTGAAGCTGGGCACGTCGCACGTCCCAAGTGTTTCATGAGGACTAATTGGAAAATGAGAACAAGCTCAGAGTTCTCAATCGGACGTTAAAGGGGAATGACAATTGGTGTTTCATGGCTTCTTATTAGCCGGCAGCAGGCATGCTGCATGCACCTCCAAAAGTCTTTTTGTAAAGTGGTCCGCGATCCTTGATTGAGATACGCGTCACGAGCGAACGCCCTTAATGGACACGGAATTATTGGTAGAACGTTAGTTCCTCTTCAGGAAAGAGGATACCTGTGCGCATAGAACGAATCTTGCTCATTCTCCTGCCTGTAACTATAATCCTACCTGCTTAATGGCCTCTACGTTCCATAGATGGTGACCAAACCGATCTACCATCTCGAAAATGGCCTCTCCAGAGCCTCCAGTCATACCCTCCAGCCCTGGAGATACAGTTGAAGAGCACATTGACGATTCCCGACTTGCGCCTGCAGATGGCGACGATGCTGCATCCGATATCCCTCCCCGAATGGGAACACCGAGTTCTACCAAGGGTGCGAAACGAGCTCGATCTGGTACTAAGAAACCACGACCGAAGAAAGGCATACACGTCTGGGTAAATGAAGGTGGACTGGATGGCACCGAAGATGAAGCAACACCTGCCCCCGTGAAGAGATCGGGTAGCGCTGAACCAGATGTCAAAACTGCTGGTACTGCTGTTGGTACCAGGAGACAAGCCAATGGCACCGTTGGTTCTGTGTACTCGGGCAGCAAGATACGGCACATCAAAAAGCCAGACGGTATACCACTCTGGCGCAAAGAGATACAGTATGCCTTTCTACATGAGGTTGTTCATGACGAAACACTATGCTTCACCCGTCTTGGTAGCACAACTCCCGATGCCTCTTTTGCAGATGTTTATATTGAAAGTATGGCTCGCAGTTCCAAAACATCAAAGTTGCTCAAGGATCGGCTACATGTCGACAAAGCCGCTGCCCGTAACATGGCTATGATATGTCTTTTGGTTAATGTTGGCCGCATGAACACTACATTGAACTTTTTCCCAGAAATGAGGGCGCAGCTGCGGACATACCATCCCATCCCAGCCTTGCAAGCATACCCAACACAGAAAGACTACAAATCACTACAGGATGCTCCAAGGTTGAAATCCATTCTCAAAGGCGCAAGTGAAGATACAGACGAGCCCAGAACCCTGGCGCAGCTGCGTCAGGCGGCAGTTCCGAGGACAAACCCAGTCAACTTGATCTTCGTACTCTCGCAAGCTGCAAATGAGATTTCTCAATCGCACTTTCTCGACAAGATCGATTTCTTTGATCTAGCCATTCGATCCACGATATCAAGTCATTCAAGAGCCAGAGCGTTTCTCTGGTTGATGTGGTGGTACCTCGAGTCCGATTTTTCGAAAGAAGCTGCCCTGAAAAATCCGTTTGGTCCCGGCGAATACAAAGTTGATCAAGACCCAGAAGATGCGTCTGTCATACCTCTAATCGTTCCGAAACTTGAACCTATTTCTGACCAGGAGGGAACCGCCGAGAACGTCGACCCAGAAGAGGAAATAGCATTCGGAGAGAAAATGACAAAAGAGCGAGAAAGACTTAATGCCGAGTTCGCTCAAGAGGAGGCCCTTCTAGAGGCTGGAGGCAATGGAAAGAGCATTGAACATAAAGGTGTGAAGAGACTGAAGCGGACTGCACGAGATTTAGGCGACGACGTGGACACTAGTGATGTCGACTCTGTACGTGCAAGTCCTGCTGTTTCTGCGAGAAGTCCAGCACCTGCAGATACACCTGGCCAGCCTTCCACAGCAGGTATGCAAGCCGATAGCCTTCAGGATGACTGGGAGCCAGTTGACGATCACCCTGGACGAGGTCGGTACAAACGTGTTAAGGGCAAAAATACCCCCTCACGCAGCAGAATGCGAATCAGTGAAATCGGTGCCAGTGCTTCCGCTCGAGGAGCTGGTCGTTCACGCCTGGGCCTAAACAGCGACAGAGGCACACCCGATACTGGTCGGGGTACACCACAACCTTTCCCACCTGGTGTTAATCACCCTGTACTAACACAATTCCCTGCTTTTTCAGCACCGCAATACACCCCTATATTCGGCAACACTATAGGCTCATCAATCGCCAAGTCACGAGCACGGACAGGTTATCAACGTGAATTGGAGAACCACAGGCAAAAACGAGTTGACTGGCTGGTCAGCAAGAAGCGCAGGGACGTTTTAAAGGTACAGCGTGACAAACGTGAAAAGACCATTCCCTGCAGCTGGCTCCTGTGCGCTGCGCAACGAATTAGCGCCCTTGATAAAATGTATGATAGTGATGAAGATGACTCTGGACGTTCAGGATTATCTTTGCTGGGTATTCCCGATCATGGCTCAGGTCTGGGCGGACTCATACCAAAGAAGGGACCAGTGACTACCAAATTGCGCAGCGAAACAAGCGCTGATGGTGTCAAGAAAGAGAAGGATGAAGCGTTGGTAGCTGGTCTGACCGCGCACGCTGATGATGCTGACGATGACTACGGTGAAGAAGTCGAACATTGGAAGCGTATCTTTCTACGGACTCAACGACGACTCGACACTTGGAGTGGTGACAAGGACTTCGCCGCATATCTTGCCCAAAAGAACCATCAGGTTGAACAGAACGATGCTCCGAGGCATCGGCCAGCACTCGGGGAACTCACCACGAAGACAGCAAGACCTAGAGGTCTGTCAGGTGGTGAGAGTGCTCCACCTAGCAGTGGTACAGGAAGCACACCGAGGAAATCGAGACACGAAAGACGAAAGAGCCTCGACGATGAAATTACGCAAGATCTCCTTGCTGAACGCAGTGCAGATGAGGGCGATGAAGATCCTGAGATCGAAGATGACGATGGAGACGTTACGATGGAGCCAGTCCAACCAGTCCAGCCAGCCCCCAAGTACAAGCGTTCTCTGTCGCAGACCAGGAGACTGATGGTCATGCTTGGGCCGCAAGGTCTTAATGATGTTGATATGGACTGATTGATGTGCTTCCAACGTGAAACCGCATATTTGCAGAGTTCTCGTCAGTGATACCACTAAACATGGAAGGGTGTGATGTGCCAGTGAGTAGCGTGGAGGTCTGATAACCAAAGAGTCCTGCCGTCCATTACCGGCTAGTGGCCAAGAGCAAATGAGAAGTTCAACCGATATTGAATCTATGTAGCCAAGAAGTAACCTATGTAACATTGTAATTAAATGTACAACAATACCATATCCTTGACCAAAACGACGTGCATTATATTTCAACAACTGCTACAATCACGAGTCTTCTTTCTCAGATCATCTCCATCTCATCCATTGCAGGCAAATCTGATCTGGGATTACCTACCTACCTAGATGGGCCCAGTTCTGCCCAATCCTCCTCGACGCTGCTCGGGCTGGTGAACTCTCTCTCTTACTCCTATCAATGCTCAAAATAAGTCGCCTCCTTATTCGTAGTCTCCATCGATGTCCACAAACCCAGGCTGGATTTCATGTTAGTCCTGCGCTAAGTAGCTTGTCTGTATGTATTAGGTCAGTGGTTAGGCGAGCAAACCGCAGTGGTTGTGATTAGTAGACAGCATGGGTAATATGTATGTGTGGTTCTTGACAGCTACGGTTTGGGTTTTTTTGTGTTGATTTCTGAAAGGAACGGATCGTGTCGTCTGCTTCGGAAGTGTTCATTGGCCTGTGTAGAGTTGTCTTATCGAAATCTTATTGACTGTATGGTGTTTTAGGACGCTGGCGTGGTCACCACAGGTTGATTTGATAATTGGTAAGGTCGCTTCGGGGTGGTTCATACATCAGTCACAGTCCCTCACCTGGATACTTTGTCCTCCGGACTGGTTCCTCTGCAGGGTGATATGTCTTTCAAGTGTCTTGGTTGTACCAGTCCGAGTCAGTCGTATGAGGGGTGGATTTGGCTGTACAGTCGTCCAACAGTGAGAGGTATACTGTCTAAGGTAGCTCCTAGGTGCCCCCGTAGCCCCTGATCACTACGGTGATCTCTTAAAACCAATACCGATGCAGGCTTCAGATGTGCAAACACGCGATACCGTTTGTCGTATCGTGTGATACTCTAGCGCCTTGGCTCGAAACATCACTCTTCCTCTTTGGTGGACTTGCATACCTATCCGTGACTTCTTGTTCTGCTATACCCAGGGAGGGTCAATTTGATCAACCGATCCACGTTGGTGGTCGTGACGAGAACAATATCAACAGCATGAGACGACCAGATCGGTTTGACCAGCATCATGGCAAGAACTGGCGGAGAGATCGGTGCTTGCTGCTATTGCACTGACAACAACTTCCAGTGATTGTTTCATCCTTTTAATCGAGCTGTCGCAACTTCATTCAACAACCAAAGACCGAAACATGGAGTTCATACAGGACTGCTGAGCTTTGAACAACATCAAGACGAGACGGTGCTGTCTTGAGAGATGCTTGTCTATGACAGCACTCTATATATACGTATATGATAGATATCATGACACAACGGAATCGGCCACCGTGGTATGAAGGAGCCAGATGATCGGATGTCCTCAGAACACTCGGTGTCGATGGTGCGAGCGCAGATCTTTGTGCCATGCTGGGCGTGTGCAGCACTGCACGATGCAATGAGGCAGCATAGTAGGAGGTGACCGTGGTCATTCTGTGGCCTGCTGTTGTCTTTGTTCTGTGGATTGTCTGTTCCGTCGAACTTGAGGAGCGAGTTGTTTCTAGGATCCTGCGGCTGGACATCTCTATCCAGAATGTCGTACGGCCAAGACAGCTGTGTTCTTTGGCATGCAGCTGGTAGTTCAAGATTCTGGGTGTTAAGGGGCTAGCGAACATCCTTCGACGCAGTATTGGTGACAAGACGCACAAAGCGCCCAAGGCATACCTCTATGAGAGAAATGTTGTGGGCACGGCAAGTTTGTCATGTTTGAATGTCGTCGCAAGGCTCTCCTGCTAGGGCGTGAAGGTGTCGAAATGAAGTATCTCGCACTCTTCATGCAAGTCCACACCTCCACACTCTCAGCTTCAACACCAGATTGCAGATCTTTTGGCAGATCCGTTACTTCGTTCTCTCCAAATCTCAAGAAAGATCAGAAACACCAGCAACCATGACTGCAATTCCCTCCACTCCAGCGTCAGCTAGCTTGCTCGGACTTCCACTAGAGGTCCGCCTAAATATATACAGCTATCTCGTCCTCCCACCTCGCTCGCGATTCCGCCTCGAGTTGTTCTACCCTGGTACACAACATTACGACCGAGTCCAAGACGAATATGCAGCAACCCAGGAACCCGAAACTCGAGATCTCTGGTGTTGCAAGCCCTTGGTAGTACCCTTCACCGAGGCAGCTCGAGACCAGCACATGTCCGAAGAGCGAAGATGGGTGTACACCGACGAACACACCAACGGACTGCAAAACGAGCCCTGGTACGTCGCAAGTCGGGGTAACACCAATGGCGTCCTGTACAATGGCTGCCGACAGGAAGATAAACCCTCGAAAGACCTAGCCATCTTGGTCAAACAAGACAAACCGATCCGAAAGGCCAATCTCCTCGTCGTCAACAGACAAATCCACGACGAGTTCTCACCATTTCGACCGATGACCCGAAGAATCGAATACTACACCGAGTACCCCCAAGATCTATACGATATCGGGACCATGATGTACAGACAACCCAGATCCTTCACAGGACGCATCAAACATCTCGAGATCACCAGCCGCGTCTTCGCCGTAGAAATCCTCCGCCACGTCAACGGCCAGCAACCAACCACCGCCGAAGCTGCAGCGACAGAATACATCCTATCCCGCATAAATATATCAAACCTCCTCTCGCTCACCATTGACGACAGAGACTACTCGGCGCTCGGCGCATGTCGCAGCAACATCCGAACAATGGACAACGCGCGGTTGATCCTGGCGAACGAGGACAACGGCGCATATCGGCAGGTGATGAAGGACTTGAAGAGGGTTAGAAACCAGCGTGCGCCGCAATGTACATTGTGTTGGCTATTTCGAATCATGTGGGGAAGTAGGAACTCGGAAGCGAAGTTCGACTTCAATGATATGGGGTCGACGACTTATATGTATACTATGGCGCCAGGCAGACAGGATAGAATGACTGTAGACCGGGTGTACTAGTACGCTGGTTAGGAGGAGGAGTCGGAGGGAGGATGGGGCTCGCCATCACGTTAGATACACTGATTGGCCGAGATCGTCCTGGCTGTACTGTACTGCTGTACAGTGCAGTTGAAATGTTATGACATTTCAGATCCCATGACCAACTTACCAAGCATCCTTGTTGCCATCAATGTGCTCTTCTACCACGTTCGTTTTCCGTGGTCCATCATCGTCAACACCGTAAGTACTTGAGCAGCTCACCGTCTTGTTCGAACAGCACATATACGTTACCTGTCTGTGTATCTGGTAGTAATCCAGTAATGCAGCGCCCAGCGATATCAAAATGAGATACGGGTCCTTCTGCCTGCCGTATCTGACATTGATTGATCATCGTCTTAAGCACATAGCAAAGGACGACAAACACGAGCTTGAATTCAGGGACGGGTGAGGATACACTCGGATTTCAATTGGCTGCCGATGGCGAGTGGGTCGTCAGGCTCGACTGCTGTAAGGCATTCGTGAGGGCGTTTCCATGTAAGCCAGATACCACTTCCTTCAGATGAAATGAGAGTGCTACAGACTACGTGCCGAGAAGGATATTACACGTAGGCAAAAGAAGTATGAATGTACTGCCATTAGTGTATTGAGAGTGTTCTCACTGTACAAAGTAAGTGTACAGGGGTATCATGAAATCCATAAGTCATCGCCATCCGTCCTGCCGCCTGTGCTTTCGAGCAACACATTCCTCCTTCTCGGACTGTAACACCTACTGTCCGCTGAATGAAATTAAGGTAAAACTTGCAATCTAACTCCCCGCTCCTCCGCCCCTGCAAAAGAAGTAAACATTCAGGCCTTACCATTGAGTACACCTTGACTCCACAAGTATTGAAGCGCGGGTTTTCAATTTTAGCCCCCATTGGCCTCGGCTACCACATCATAGCTCACCAGGTCTCGAAAGGGACTCATGTTTTTGAAAAGTGTACAAGGCAACGCGCAACTTGCTCATTCACAATTCGAAGTCATCTGCGTCATCTTCGAACATGACAGCAAGCTTATCATCCAAATCCTCATCCAGCTCGAAAAGAGAGTCTTCATGCTCAATGCTAGCGTCTTTGCTGTCTTCTTCGCGTCTTCGATCTCGAATCTCAAGCTCTTTCAATCTCAACCACATATCACTCTCGACTGGAGGTTCACCGTACAGCGCAACGAATTTTCGCGGTGAGATATGAGACTCATCCGGTACGGTCTTCTGCTCGGTCTGCACGTTGCCAACTGATGTTTGATTCACACTTTCTGCTTGCACTTGCTCAACTTTTGGTATGATCGAGGGTGGTTGTCTTGCCTTTGGGAATCCGATTGTGTTCTTTGAGATTGGTGGTGGCATCGATCGTGGAGCGACCAGATCTCTAGAGATTTCAAATGTTGGTTTTCGTTTCTGCTTAGAGCTGGTTGTTTCACGAGTGGCAGCTGCGGGAAGTCGTGGGGTACGAGCTGTGGTATTGTGGGATAGCTTGGACGCCGCAGCACGCGATCGGATTGTGTTAAGATCTGACTCCACTGCCTTGACTTCTCCTTTTGTTCTGGCAGTATGGATAGCACGTTTTGGACCTGCAGCAAGGATACGTTTCACTTCTTCATCAGGACTGGGAAGTTCTGCAGCCGGTGTGTCTAGGATTTTATCTAGTTCTTTTTGTAGTGATTTCTTGTGAATCTCCTGCTCTCTCTTTTGGCTGATAGAGAAGCCGTTCTCGTCCTTCGGTGACTGGAAATAGATCTCGCCCACTCCCCGCGTAAAGTTTTCAGGTCTCAGGCAAGCATATGTGGTATCGTAATTGAAGTCCATGGGAGGGTCAGGAAGCGGTACGATTGGGGGAGGCGCGTAGCCAGTCTCTGGTTCGAAATCATCCTCAAGCACTGGCTGATCTGCCTTGATGGTTTCCTCTGGAGCGACATAAATCTTCTTCTTAGCTGATTGACGAGCGGACGATGGTTTTCTTGCAGTCTGTTCGTTCGGATTGGCTTTCTGCAATGGAGCTGGTGTTTGAAATGCGTGTGCCTTTGCATTGGTCGTCTTCACCCCTAGTGGTGCCCGATTTCGTGGTGCCGGCGTGGCGAATACATTCTGAGCAGCTTTCCCAGTATTCAGCGGCTTGTTCTCATCGTTTCGTGGTCTGAAGGGAGTTTTGTGGTTCGCTCCTGGGGTTTTCGGCTGTAGAGCTCGAATTGTTTGATTCAGAGGCTTGCCAGCAGCAGTAGTATGGTGAGCATTGGCAAGATTCTCCTGATCACGCACAGAAAACATGGTTGACATACTGAATTATGCTCTCTGGAAGTATGTAAGCAAGATGATTGTCGACTTTGCGGACAAACTACAATCAATACTTCACTATGCATGGCAGTGTAGTAAGGAGAGAGGAATGTTTGTAAGGTTGCCCCGTGATACCGGACAGACCCGTTAAGACAGCAGTGGCGACCAGAATTTGAGCTGGATTGTGGACTCCTGTCTTGACCAACCGCGAATGGGCAAGGATAACGCTTGGAGCGAAACCCTGGTTTTAGTGCCCCTCCAAAAGCCAGTGGTGGGCGTACCACGACTGACTATCAGTATAGCACAAGTACTCCATAAACTGCGGTCAGGAGTCGGAGCAATTTGGTAACAAGGCTTCAACTTGCAGTATCGGTTTGGGCACTTTCTCATTTCTCGTTACTCACTACTCTGGACATCATATACGATCTAGCAGTCAACACTTCAACGTTCTTGCTTCATTGTTCGTCCATCCGAAGGATTCTCTTTAATAGAACAAACACATTTGCGTGATAGCAGTCAACCAGCATGGATCGAATCAAGGAAGTAAGTATGCTGTCTGCACTCGTGCTTTCCTTTCACTGCAATGGCAATTGCGCGAGACGCGCTTTCCAAACATAATGGAGACAATTGCACACCGCTTGCAGCTTCACAAAACAAAGACATCCATGATCTTTCAACAATCTCGTGATCCCAACCTTTACAACCTACGCTCAATACGTGCCCCTCAGATCAGACTTTCTACATCACCTACATCCTGCAGCCATGGCGTCCGTCGCTAACACTTTCCAACAGAAAATGCAGTCCCTGCGCCTGGAGGCAGACGAGAACGCTGCGAAAGCTGAAGAGTTAAAGGCAAAAGTCAAACAGCTAGAACAGGAGAACTTGGCCAAAGAACAGGAGATCACCTCTCTTACACACCGCAATCAGGTCCTTGAAGGTGAGCTTGAGAAGGTCGAAGATTCCCTCAAGACAGCCAAGTCTGCTGCGTCCGAGGGTGCTCAGGCTGGTCAACAAACCGAGGCTCTTCAGCGACGCTTACAACTTCTTGAAGAGGAGGCTGAGAAGGCCGATCAGGTCCTCAAAGAGACCACAGAGAAGTGCGCTTCCCACTCACTTCCTTCGAAGTATGTGATATTAATTGCTTCCAGACTCCGCCAGACAGATGTCAAGTCCGGTCACTACGAACGAAAAGTTCAAGCTCTTGAACAAGAACGAGATGATTGGGAAGCCAAATATGAGACAATGACGAAGAAGCACGCAACGCTGGAGAAGGAGTTGCAGGAATTGGAGCAGAGTATGGGTAACATCTAAACTCGCAGTCTCCGGAATGTCGAAAGCATTGAGCAGCCACCAGCTAGCACACACTGTTTGGTGAAGCACTCTGAAAGAAGTATTTGCAGGCATAGGCCGTGATGAACGGCTCCCGAAGGATATACCACACCATTTCTACGATACCACGAGCATGCAATAGCGGTTAAAAACAACAAGATTTTTCACTCAGTCACCTCGTCGGGCTTTGGCCTGCTTGCTATTCTTCGCCCGGATCTTCAGACGGTTCATCTTACGATCAGCCTTGTTTTCATATTTGAAGTCTCGTTTCTTCTTCCTTTTCTTAACGCCGTTGAGTTTCTCCTTCTTACTTGTCGTAGTGGATTTCTTAGGTATGGACTTGACTGAGCTCTCTGCTGGTTGGTCCTTTTCCCCTTCATCTTCCTGACCATCTTCTTCAGCGTCACTACCTCTCAATTTATCCAGACCTTCCCGAGATATTTCAACTTCTTCCACTGTTACCGTGGTATATTTGTCTTCGTCGATATATTCCTCCTCGTGATCTATTAATGTAACTTCAGGCTCCGGTATGCCATCCCATTGATCTTCATCATTCTTCTCGTCGGTCTTCTTAGATCCACCCACAATAGGCCTAGGCGGCAGAAGAGCGTTGACTTCCTTAACATGTCTTTCGAGGTCGGCTTTTCGCTCTTCTCGTAGCTGTTACCGTTAGACTACAGCTCCTCCTTCTCTTAAGTATTGCGCATACCTGGCGGCGATGTTCGATCTTTTCTTCACGGGCTCGACGAGCCGCAGCTTCTCGGGCATGCTTTGTTCTCTCGACCTTGCGCTTGTGGAAGCCAGTCAAGTACTCGAACCTCACGGCAGGGTCGAAGATAACTTCTTCGGTCTTGGACTCCTTAACCTTTCTTTTCTTCGAGGGAGGAGGTGCCATTCTATCGCGCCGGAGAAACCTGGAAATACTATAGCCTTTGATGTAGGAGTACTAAATATCACTACAAAAAGTTCGGCGCCAGATGCATTTCCGGGAGCAAACACTGCAAACATCGGTTCATGCATGTGCATGCCACGGTCTATCTACGGCTATCCGGGCCAGCACTAAACGACATCATCTGTTTCTCGAGGCGAACATTACAGGTAGCAATACTCCGAGAAACCACAGATTCCAAGTCGTTGTACAATTGAAATGCACTTCGCTGCTCTAGGCGCCGTCGCGCTGGCAGCATCATGCGCCTCAGCGTATGACAATTCTTCGCCATTTTTCCTCTACTCAACATCAAAGCAAGTCACCATATCATACACTCTGCCTACATACTAACAACTCCTAGCTTGAATATACCTTCGATACAAGACCTCTCTTCAGCTGCCGCAGTACAATCTGCCATCTCAAAGCCACTGTCACAATGCTCGACGAAGAACTACATTGTTGTTTCGCAACCAGGTGTATCAGCAGACGATTTCGTAAATTCACAAAACATGCCTCTGCTTAAGGACAGGCTGGGCCAGAGCACAAAAGACCAAACAACCATCACAGTCAGGGACGTAATCGAAACAATAGACATATCAGCAATCGAAAAAAGCCTCAAAGACATCTGCCAGATCACAAATGTACAAAATCTCGATGCCTCGACCGACCTGATACCCGAATTCGACGACTCGAACAAATCAAACACGCTCGTCCACATCCGTTTCCCAACACTCCAGCATAATCTGGCGACCGAAGACAGACACGTCGTCCTACAACACCATGATCTGTACCTATCAACCGTGATCGATAACTACTTCAACAGCAAGGACTACACATTAATCTACACTACCAGCTCGATCCAAAGCGCAGCAGCAGCTAACCAAGACACGACCGAGGGAAAAGACTACATCAGTGACATAGCACACCAAGAGCTACGACGCGGGCTAGGCGCAAGTATTGCCAAAAACCAGACTTCAAGCGGCAATCAGACCATCATCAATGGACCGCTGTTCGATAAATACCAGTTTCTCAGTCCAGGTAAGTTTTCCCATCATCCCACTGTCTAGAGTTGAACACTTCTGACTCAGATCCACAGGTATCTTCATGGGCCTCTTCGTCGGTATCCTGCTTCTCAGTCTTTTGTACGTCGGCATTTCTGCACTATCGAGTCTGCAAGTCACGTATGGCGCGTTCGATAAGGAGCAGGGACAGATGGCGGCGAAGAAACAGCAGTAATCGAGTTTTCACGTGAGCTTTTTGTAGCCTGCAACCTTCCCGAGGGATATTCGATGTTTGAGTCCGAATTTGATGATGACCGGGACGGAGATTGTCTGCTCAGCATAGGGGAGGATGTGCTGTCAAGTAGTCTTGACGCTTGATCGTCGTTACTCAATACGAACTGCTTAGTTGTAAGGAACATATTTCAGCGGTTATGCTATTGTTCTGTTATGAACGACGTCGTGGAGGTATGAGACACATACAGCAGGTTGTTGTTGACTGCTCTAGAGGAAACGCGGCACCATCGGTACGAGTATCGGGCATGTCGACCATAGCATGTATCGCCATGAAATTTCTCTTACACGAACGCTCAAGTCGCTATCGTTAAGGTCCTTTTTTATAATTAGGTCGCGCAGGTAGCTAGCTAGGAACGGATTACTGTATACTGGAAGTCCAAGCAATTGCCACGCATGGTCAACATTAACATAAGAAGTCGGAGTGTTGAAGTATGTCCGATATTGGTCGGTACTATACTATGGCCGTCTCTACAAAAGATAAAATCGCTCTCGCCGGTCTAAACCATCTGGTCAACCGATGTTCCCTCCCCAAGGAATATATTTTGCTTTCCTCTATTCCGTCCCTAGCAACCTTATGTAGCCATGCTATCGCCCCCAGATTTGGAACTCATTTTCATCCTTACGGAACCTTGATTAGGACTCTAAAGCGCGAGCTAATCATTGGTCTATATTGTTTTTCTGTCTTGGTGCAATCAAGCTGAATTGTGTGCCGTCTTATTCTTTTCCATCTTCCTCGTTACTGTTTTCAGTCTGATTGGAGTATGTGGAATCGAAATCAGATACCTCAGTGCCAATCCCCGTCCTTGTGCTGTTCTTCTGGCAACCTGCATCTTCGCTTCTTAGTGTGCAGCAATGGTATGAACTTTGTCATGCCTGGTGGTAGTGATCTCTGTTCTGTAAGATCCTTCTGGAACTCAATGTGGGAGAAGCCGTGGTAACTGCCGGCTCTTCCATTGTATAGATGATTCTTCATGTGGCTTTGTATCGCAATCTGGCTTCACATTTCTTGCGACGTACCATTTTCAAAAACAAAACGCCAGTCTCTCAGACATTTATTTCACGTGCCAAGACAAGGGCATCTAGCTCGATGGGAAGTGCGATCAAACTGCTTGCTCACGACTCACTGGTTGCTGACGTAAGTCAGTTGATGTCAGTATCAGTCACCGGTCTCTAGCCGGAGAGAAAGCTGATGAACAAGAACGTCTTTCATGTTGTCCAGCTCATAGCTTCGACTCGATTGGCAATTGCGATTTTTCTTCTAGACACCATGGTACCTCTTTCAAAGTATTTCCTGTGGTAAGAACCCTAGCTTGGAGCCAAGATGCCACCGTGGCGACGAATGCATCAATCTGCTCACGTGTGTTGCCAGCATGTAAGCAAATTCGGACCCGTTCCGTCCCTCGTGGCACAGTAGGATGCATAACAGCACGTACCACAAATCCAGCCTTCTGACAAAAAGCGGCTAGCTCTCGAGGTTCTTGCATCATAAGAGCAAAAATGGCAGACTGAGGGCATGCCTCTGGCAAGGTGACACATCCATCGTCTAGCTGGTCAATAAGTGCAGTCAAGCCCTGCAGTCGAACAAACATATGCTGTATAAGAGCCTTCAGATTGGCAGAGAGCAAAGTCGTTCTCCCTGCTCGGAGCCAGTCGTAAGCAACTTTGATGGCTGTCAGATTCGGATATGAGAGGAAAGTAGTGAATATTATTGGCCGAGCATAATTGATCAAGTAGGAACGAATAACAGGAGAGCACAAAATGACAGCGCCATTGCAGCCCATGGCTTTGCCAAAAGTGTTTAGCCGAACGAGCACCTTTTTCTCGAGACCAAGCGTGTTCACTATGCCGGCTCCGTTGGGTCCATAGACACCGGTGGCATGTGCTTCATCCACTATTAGATGGCAGTTGTTGTGTGGGAAAAGTTCGGTCATGATTGCTACCATTTCAGCGAGCGGTGCTAGGTCACCATCCATGCTGTAAACAGTCTCGACAGCAATAAAAACATTACCACCCTCCTGCCTGGCTGCACACATTCGCAACTTCTCCCTGAAGTCTTGTAGACAGTTGTGCTTGAAGGCTAGGAACGATGTAGCCCTAGATTGTCGCATGCCATCATGAACGCTAGCATGGATGAGCTCGTCATAGACGATAACATCACCGTGTTGTGGCAGACAGGTGAAGATGCTGACATTTGCGTCAAAGCCCGAGCCTACTAGCAACGCACTTTCAGCGCCATGGAAGACAGCAATGTTTGCTTCCAAATGCTCGGCGTATTTCGAATTTCCATCTAGAAGACGAGAGCCAGTGGCACCAACAGGGAGGATCTGCTTGTGCAGCTCTTCCAGATAGTCTTTTCGAAACTCTTGATTTGTGGCAAGTGATAGGAAATCATTGGAGGAGAAATCTACAGAGTTAGGAGGACTCGACTTTAGGGTGCGTAGTTTATATTGAAGCTCTCGCCTCTTCAAGATCGATGCCAAAGTCACTTCGAGGGGGGTCCTGTCATCCATGGTGTACGATTGGGTGGAGGACGATCGCTCTGTGCTGAAACTGCACTTGAGCAGAAGTAGACTAGCGTATTAAGCTGCTCATCGAAGACACTGTTTGAAATGAAAGTGTGCGCCGGTATAGTAACTGGCAATCAACAAAGCTGAGGTGGTGCTTGGACAGCTTCGGTAAGGTGAAATACGGAGTGCTGTATAGTGATCCTCAACAGGATGTGAATGTGAAAGTAAATGGGAATAGGAATCTCTCTTCGGCGAGCGGCAAGATCGGACAGTAACAGCCATCTGAGCGAGGCAAGCGGAAAGTGCTCCCATTTTGTTCCGATCTTGGCAGCTCCATCTCAACATTCTGTATCCGCACCTTCCTAGACTTGTACGGTCTCATGGCCTTCGAGGTGCGGCTGAGCAGACAAAGCGATGTTGTGGAGGGATTTGAAAGTGTGGCAGGTTTATGGCGCAAATACTGATGTTGGCAAAACCATTGTGTCGACTGTTCTGTCCAAGGCACTAGCTAAAAGAGCACCAACCAATGGCCTGCTTTATCTCAAGCCAGTATCAACCGGTCCCGATGCCGAAGCCGATGACAGGCATATAACAAAACATGCTCCTGGTATACTCTCGAAATGCTTAGAACAGTATTCTCAGCCACTCAGTCCTCATCTGGCTGCTCGTCTCGACAACCCAAATCATGAAGCAAATCGCCGGGCTGGAAAGTTGGGCTCAGCAGACAGAGGTTTGTTGCAAAAGGTCAAAGACGCCTTGACCCAGCATCACACAAACGGTGGACGCTATGCATTGCTTGAGACTGCTGGCGGGGTCTTGTCTCCTGCACCGTCTGGCACTGTCCAAGCCGATTTGTACCGGCCTCTGAGGCTTCCAGTCGTGCTCGTGGGTGATGCTAAGTTGGGAGGCATTGCTACAACAATATCAGCATTCGAATCACTTCATCTTCGCGGTTACGATGTGCAGTCTGTCTTGCTGTTTGATGTTGCACGATGGGGAAACGCCGACTATCTCAGCGATTATCTCAGTCAACACAACGTCACTACCTTTCCAATCCCGGCGCCCCCTGAACGGCATAGCGATGATGCAAAAGATCGAGATCAAATGTCGACATACTACGAGAAAGTGTCTACGAGTTCTGTCTTGACATCTGTAGTGGATATGCTCCATCAAAAGCACTTCTCTCATATTTCCAAGTTGACATCTATGCCTTCGCACGCTGAGTCCGTGATATGGCATCCTTTCCGTCAGTATGGCCTGCCACAGAACGTTGTTGCGATAGACTCAGCGTATGAGGACCACTTTCAAGCATATGACCAGGACACAGATGTGATGCTCACTCAACCAGATGCTGTGAGCAAAGGTTTACAGCCTTTGAAAACTGCAACGCCATCGAAGCCACTGCTGACACCCTTGTTCGATGCTTCAGCTTCTTGGTGGACGCAAGGACTGGGTCATGGCAATCCAAACTTGTCTCTGTCTGCTGCCAATGCTGCGGGAAGGTACGGTCATGTGATGTTTGCTAATGCCGTCCATGAACCAGCCCTCGATCTTTGCTACAATTTACTTTCAACACTACAAAATCCACGGTTAGCTCGTGTCTTCTTCACGGATAACGGCAGTACAGGTATGGAGGTAGCCGTCAAAATGGCCTTGCGTTCTACATCCAAGCGCTACGACTGGACTGATCATAACGGTGAGCTTGGCATTCTAGGACTCAAAGGTAGCTATCATGGCGACACAATTGGTGTTATGAACTGCTCCGAACCATCACCATTCAACGCGACGGTTGATTGGTACAAACCTTGGGGCTTTTGGTTTTCACCTCCAGAGGTCAAGCTGGTCAAGGGCGAATGGCAAGTCCAACTTCCTGCGGATGACACAATGCCTCGCGAGTCTGGTCCTATCACATTGTTCCCATCCCTATATGACATTTTCGATTTCGAGTCCAGAGATGACGATGTAGACTTCTACACAGAATACATTACACGCACCTTGACTCACCTTACTCACCACCAGAAGCGGAAGTTTGGTGCGCTCATCCTCGAACCTCTGATTATGGGTGCGGGAGGCATGATATTTGTGGATCCGTTGTTTCAGCGCACACTCATCAAAACGATTCGCAGTAATCCACAAATCATAAATCCCGATCATCAACCAGCAACCGCTCCGGGTACTAAGACAGACCCCACAGACTGGTCCGGTCTCCCAATCATAGCAGACGAAGTCTTTACCGGCCTCTATCGTCTTGGCCGCCCAAGCTCATCATCCTTCTGGAATACCACCTCATCTTCAGGACCGGAAGCAGATATCTCACCCGACATCTCATGCCACGCCAAACTCCTGACCGGTGGATTACTACCTCTCGCTCTGACCACAGCATCAAACAGCATATTCAACACTTTCCTCAGCGACAGCAAGGCCGACGCCTTACTCCACGGCCACAGTTATACCGCCCACGCCATCGGCTGTGCAGTAGCAAACAAGAGTTTAACGGAATTGCGAAACCTATCAGAAACCAAAACCATCAACAGTGCACAGCCTCCAAAAGATTCGCATGGTTCATGGGACACCTACCGCACCTCCTGGACACCAACCAATCCTTCCACCTCCCCATCAACGCGCAACATCTTCTCCTTCTGGCACCCACAATTCCTAACCACACTCTCAAACCACCAACTCGTAGCCTCATGTATCTCAATAGGTACCGTCCTCGCCCTGACGCTCGAATCCACCACATCAGGATACAATTCAACCGCTGCGTCGTCGCTGCAGGCACGTCTTATGACTACGTTGGATGAGCAAGGGAGAGGTGTTCACAGTCGGATTTTGGGTGATGTGATTTATTTTATGACTAGTCTTGAGACGGAGGTTGATGAGGTGAGGAGCTTGGAGAGGACTATTATGAAGGCACTTGATGGGGAGTTGGAAGTGAAACAGTAGTAGATAGTAGTGAAGGAAGTGATTATGTAGAGTGTGTATATATGTAGATTGTATCTCATAAATTGAAAATTCGTTCTAGACCGATGGAGTATTCGCAGCTGCATGCGTGGACATTGAAACGTGGCATGGCAAGCCTGAATAATAAAACCGACTACGTGCGTACAGTATCTCAGGTATTTGTATTGTGATTCGGCCTCGCGTAGCGTATACGGCCACTCACCCGATTCATCATCATGCTTTTGAGTATCTCTCATGTCCACGAACATCCTGCTCAGACCGCCAGAAAGACTTAAAATACATGAATGAAAAACCGCTTGGTCCAAGCCCAAAACACCACGGGACAAAATCATGTGAAAAAGCCTTCCACGTAGGTAGGTGCTTAATCATACTGTAGCATGCAGCGTGCTCCAACAACATAGATTAACCAACCAAAGTTCGCCAACCACTTCCGCGTATCTCTCGCTTCATTGCATTCATTTCATCTCACTCACTAACCACCACCTCAATGTCATACTGAAGCTTCGTAGATCAAATGACCTAAGCCACAGTACTAACTACCCTCCCTATAGAACCCCGCAACCAAAAAAGCCAACTCAAGCGCCTGCTTCTCATTAAGTCTCGGATCACAAAAAGTCGTATAATTCAAATTCAAATCCTCCTCCGTCAATTCCTGACCCCCACCAACACACTCAGTCACATTTTCACCCGTGAGTTCCAGATGCATGCCGCCGAGATATGAATTTAGGGTCTTGTGGATTGCGAGGCATTGCTGCAGTTCGGAGAGGATGTCTGTGAAGCGGCGGGTCTTGATTGTTTCGCTTTCACTAGAATCAGCTTTTTTGACAGTGGCGTTGCGGCCGTTGCCGTGCATAGGATCGCACTGCCAGACCACTGTGCCGGCGTGGGGTGAGGATTGCACGGCACGGATGTGTGCGGGGAGGTGGTCTGCTATTTTCGTGGCGCCGTAGCGTGTGATCAGGACTAATTTGCCTATTTCGTGCGTTGGGTTCAGGATGTCGAGGAGTGGGACTAGGTCGGCTGGTGGCATGGAGGGCCCGATTTTTATGCCGATTGGGTTGGTGATGCCCCGGAAATATTCGACGTGGGCGTGGGTTAGTTGGCGGGTGCGGTCGCCGATCCAGAGGAAGTGGGCGGAGGTGTTGTAGTAGGAAGATATTGGTTGGGGAGGGATTTTGGACAGGGAGGGTTGGCGGGTGTGGGTTGGTGTGCGGGTGACTTCGTGGCCGTTTGTGAGGGGTGGTTTTGTGGAGGATGAGGTTGAGGTGTGTTGGAGTTGTGGTGCGTTTTTTGGTTGGCGGAGTTGACGGGTTAGGGATTCTTCGTATTCAAGGAGGAGACCTTCGTGGGAGGTGAAGAGGTTGACTGTTTCGAGGGTGCCGCCAGTGTCGAGGCCAATTGTGCGCATCATGTCTAGGGTGTCGATGATTCGAGATACCATTTTCTGGTAATCGTTTCGTACAGATTTATCGACGACATGGCCGAGAGACCAATCGAGGGGGGCATGTAGGTCAGCTAAGCCTGAGTCAATAGCTGCGCGTAGGAAGTTGAGAGTGGAAGCGGAGTGATAGTAGGCTTCGAGCAGTCGTGCTGGATCTGGGATTCGTGCTTTCAGATCTGGTTCAAAACTGTTGAGGATATCGCCTCTGAAGGAGGGCATTTCAACACCATTGACTTTCTCCATTGGACTTGATCTGGGTTTGGCATATTGTCCTGCCATTCTTGCCACACGAACGACCTTCTTTCGGGCACCGTAGATCAAGACTAGTGACATCTGCAATAGAAGTTTGATCTTGGCTTCGATCATGTCTTGGTTGCAATAATCGAAGAGTTCGGCACAGTCACCTCCTTGCAGAAGGAAGGCATTACCTAGTGCGCATTCTCGTAGTTCGTTCTTGAGGTTTTGGATCTCGAAAGGTGTGACTAATGGCGGTAAGGAGTTGAGCTTTGATTTAGTCTTCTGGAGGGATTCTTGATCATCGTAGATGACTTCTTGTTTGGCTGGTTTTTGTCTCCAACTCGACGGACTCCATGCGGAGGAACCGTTTGTACCATTGGCATCCATGATGCTGGGTGTTGCAACAGACAAGAGCGCACCGCTCAGTCTTAGTCTGACCGCCTTCAGGGGTTAAGTACTGGATCGGTTAGGTAGTGCTGCGTCGAGATAGATCTTTGGCGACCAAGATCGGTGTCCAACAATGAGAGATATATCAACTTTCTGGACTGAAATACTTGTGGACAGATAGTTGCTGGCACATAGCAAGTGATCCTTTTCACAATCGAGTCATGCCACGATGGATTTTCTGATTGGGATTAGCGCAGCCTCAAAGCTCGGCGTTTGTTAGTGTGAAAAAAGCTCCGATTGTTTCGAAAGTTCTTGCATTAGTCTGCTTCTAGCTTCTTGTACTTGTTTATTGCACTGTGTGTTTGTTCTGTGAACTCCCCGGTTGTGGTCGACTACTCAGCTCTTGACACCAAAGAACATAGGACCATCTTGTGAACAACAGGGTCCCCAGACCATTTATTCACAGATCATAACATGGCGGGAGAGTCAACGCATTCAGGGCTAGTATTGCAAGGGTTCTGCCATCAAATACTTGCTATCTGTCAACGATGCTGGTGTCACTGGGCGTTTTCTACTGCAGCCAAGACCAAGTTTCGCGGACAAAGCTGACAACAGGAGTGACAGTAAGTAAGATGCATCGTGCCATTAGACATATTCGTTGCCATTCAAACCCTTATTCCCAAACACACAATGCTCAGCATATTGCATTTAACACTGTCCTTTTATGGAAACCACTATTGCGACACGTCCGCTATATCCTTTCTGTGCCATTACTATTCGGTGTCAATAGTAGTACTGTCCTTGTTCCTTCAGATAGTTTCGAAGATCATCCATATCTCCTAGAGCAACCATCTGGCGCCAACTGTTCTTATCTTCTTCGTACAACTCCCAGAAGGTTTTGGCAATATTCTTGGCGTTTACCACAGGGTCACTGTCTTGTACTATCCCACCAATGTCAACCGTTGCCACATGAATACCTTTGGGATTGACGATTTGAGCGAAACTGTCCATGAAGTTGACTTGAGCAGCTTTGTTCATGGACAAACTAAAAAAGCCTGGAATAGGCTTGTTCCACAGACCTCCTCCTGAGAGGAAAAAGGACGGACGAGAACCGGTGAGGAGCGGCATAGCCCAGGAGGCTGTCAGATAGAGAGCAACAGACATGGTCAGGTGGCATAGTTAGTAGGTACAGCTTTGGTAGTGTGGGCGGTGAAACATACCTTGAAATCCTGCAAGACACTTTCAACCGACTCTTCACCAATCTTGCTAGGTCCAACACGTGCGGCATTGAACAAGACGACTTCCGGCTTTCCCAGGTCAGTCTCGACTTGCTTCAGCGTCTTCTTCAGCTCATCAATCTCGGCCAAGTCAACAGCGTATGTCTCGACACGAGCAGAACTAGAAGCTTTCTTGATGGTAGCGGCATCTTCCGGAAGGCGTTGCTTGTTTCGGGATAGCAAAGCCACACGGTTGAATCCTTGTGCTGCAAAATGTGCTGCTGTTTGAGAACCAATGCCGGGTCCGGAACCAAGCACAACAATGAGTCGGTCTGACATTATTCTGGGGTCAAGAGTCAAGGTTGGAAGATATTTGGTAAATGTTTGAGTGCTTGGGGTGGTGTTGGGGCTCTTCGAGTTGACCAAGTTATGTAGAATAAAGCTACCACTTCCTTTCTATACAATCTCTTGCTTTTTGTACGTCAGCATCATCAACGAAGAATATATTGGAGCCTGAGTATACGAGACGACATCATTTTAGTGCTGACGAGCTGAAATGATCAATACGAAAGAGTTGGAGTTTAAACAGAGTGCGGCTGATCTGATTACGTCAATGTATCGTCAAGCACTCCCAATTGTCATGGCCGAAACTTTCCAACACCACCATCTCTGTAAAACCAGTTGCTGCACTCCACTTGCGTAGGTAGGTTACCAATTGCAGTCCTGGATGACATACCATAGCACCGAAAGCTGTGTGTGAGTGAGGCTGAAGAACCACGCCATGGTGTACAGCAAAGATGCTACTAACGACCAGTATTGGGGCACGTGAATCCTAACCCGTCAAACCATCCACACATCTGAACATTCTTCTCCCATGCAACATATTCAATCGTCCTAAAGCGAGGTACCCGCGTATACACGATATAGGCCAGGCGGCAGCGTCAATTTAACTGAGGACGCCCTCATGCCGGAATACTACCTAGGTACTTACCTGTGCTCTGAACCACTACCAACAGTCTCCTGGAAGTTGCAGTTGCCGGTACTGTGACAAGAACGCACGGATTGCAGTTTCCCACATTTTAAAATGTCTCGGTTTAATGTTCTCGAACATGAGGTCAAGCCTGTCGGGCCTCTATGCCAGGTTCTATATCTGAGGCACCATGCTCACTGAACCGTTCCTTTCCAGTTGTCTTCCGTGCTTCACGTCCGTTGACTATCCTTCATTTGCAGCAGCTGCAGCAATACTACCTACGTGAAGGCAAATTAACCACCTGCTGCTAGCACTGCTGACATTGATCCGTCGTCGCAAGCCGTCTCCATCCACGTATCAGACCACGTCTTCCGGAACCGTCACGAAGCTTCTGGCCCAACAGACATCTGCCGCGAGATCACAGACCAACCATCCCAGCTTAACTACACAGGCTCCCATAGCGGCAGCATGATTCGCAATACGCGCTTTTGGGGCTGTATTATCACGAGTGCCAACGCGGCAACGCTATATCCTACTCCATCATCATCACCATCTGCTCTTCCAATGGCCACCAAGCCAGCCCATCGCCTCAACTGCAGCTCATGCTCATCTTCCGTGACTTCGTCACCTTCAACTTCGACCCTCCGGCACCCAGTGACCTCATCTCCCCTAGTCTCGAACTCAACGACACCCACATTACCTCCGTCACCTGCGAACGCGACGATCGAGATATCAACACCTAGCTGCACACCCACAATCGACATTTGTATGTGCTGCTAGACGACCTACGACGAACCAACCAGGTTTGAAACACTCTGCTTCATCGGCAAAAGCACGAGCATCAGTACGGCTCTGAATACCTCACCCCTTCTCACTGGTGTGAACTCGTAGAACAGGGCGGAGGCCGAATGTGTTTTCAGTCCGATCATGAACATTTCCGAGAGTGGAGCAAGGCGAAATTACTCAAATCGTAACGGATTTATCCACCGGCAATGTGTAGACAAGTTGGACTCTATGACTAGAGTTGGACTCCTGGTAGATACATCGAGCCTCAATCTCACGAAGCGAAGCGAAGCTAGAGAGGACAAGTGTCTATACATGAAGGTTTTCATTCTCAAAGTTGCTACATCATAACGTTCAAGCGTCGTTGTCATCACCATAATTATTGATTCGAGAGATGCCACATAGGTAACCTTGGCACAGTGGCGACAAGTAGCATACATGCACTCTTCGTTCTATGCCACAGTGGTCGTACCAGTAGCATACGTCTGCACGACATCACAATCAGCAAACACGGCTAAAACGACAACGTAGTCCTAGCCTCAGCCAACACAAAGGCAAGCACATATCTTCCACCACGTCAAACCCATTAATCATCACCATATCCCAACTCAATCACACCCCACCATACTACACAATTCCGCAACCTTGTTCCCCATCATCCAACTCTTCTGCCCAAATCATCAATCCCACCTCCTCAATCCAACCCCAATACTCGCCCTCACCAGATTCTCATGCGGCAGCCTCATAGCCAGTGGATGCAGCGCTAGTAATCTCGCATCTCCTGCTACATCGTTATCGTTTTCGATTTCGTCCTCGTCGGCGAAGGTGAGGCTTGAAAAGCGGCTTAGCAGGCTTTCAGGGAGGGATTTGCTTGGCTTTAGCTGGTTTGGCTGGAGTGGGAAGGTAGATAGGGTAGGAGTTTGCGGACTGGTGACGTTGTTAGGGTTTTGGTTAATGTTGAAGATGGGATATGTGGTTGGTTTTGTGTTTTCTTGCTGGGGCTGTGCAAGGTTGTTTGAGGTGGGTATGTCGATCGTGTTAACTCTTTGTGGTTGCGCGGTCATGAATGTCGAGACGTTGGTAGATGTCGAATCGGTGGAGAGTGCGAGAGAGGGCAGGCGGTGGTATGTTGCGATGTCTTGTCTCGATTCAAGAGATGGTTGTAGGAGGGGTATAGTGCTCGAGGAGTTGCGGAGGCAATAGTCGGTGAAGTAATCTGGGACTAGAGGGTTCTTAAATTGGTTTTGGCTTTTGAGAGGAGGTCGTGCTTGCTTGGTTGACGAAGATTGTTGGAGGATGTACCGGCCTTTTTTGCGTCGGAGCGATCGGTTGTTTGCAGCGTAAGGTTGCAGGTCATGGTTCAGATGTGTTCGCCATGATGCCTGGCGGTCGCTTTGCTTGACGGGAAGAGCTGCTGAGGGATAGGCAGGCACCTTAGTGAAAGCTCGTGACTCCTCTGATGAGGGCGGTGAAGACCATTTTGGTAGTGATACACTGCTTTGTACTCGTCGTAGAACCATTTCATGAGGCGTAGATTGTACCGGCAGAGGTATATCCTGATGCTCGAGGAGATCTGATTTCGATTGGCCATCCTCCTCGATGATACGCTCTGACTTTCGACTTCTACCTCTGCTCCCACTTCGACGCAATCCTTTCTTACATGAGGTGGGTCTAATCAAAACTCGTGTTGCGAAGAGCTTGCGTCGAAGTGGGA
>Ga0181467_100181_pt1 | contig 27776 bp, 24 predicted proteins | sample InSIn5gowninarea_2_FD_119079 | JGI IMG/M metagenome (GOLD analysis project Ga0181467, IMG submission 119079) | Clean room microbial communities from NASA Spacecraft Assembly Facility at Jet Propulsion Laboratory, Pasadena, California, USA -... ... | reverse complement strand
TCGTTTGAACAATATTAGTTTCTGATTGTTACCACCTTCATTAACTTTAGTGTTATTGTCTAGCTTAGCTGAAGGAGGAGCTGGTACTGGTTGAACTGTTTACCCACCTTTATCAGGAATTCAAGCACACTCGGGACCTGCTGTTGATTTAGCTATCTTTAGCTTACATTTGTCAGGAGCCTCTTCTATTATGGGAGCTATTAACTTTATTGTAACCGTCTTAAATATGCGTGCACGAGGAATGGCTATGTATAGTATTCCTTTATTTGCATGATCTATTTTCGTAACCGCTTTCTTACTGCTGTTATCGTTACCTGTTTTAGCTGCAGCGATAACTATGCTTTTAACGGATCGTAATTTCAACACCTCTTTTTTTGTTCAAGTAGGTGGAGGAGATCCTATTTTATACCAACATTTGTTTTGATTCTTTGGACACCCAGAAGTGTATATTCTTATTTTACCTGGTTTCGGAATTGTTAGCCAAATTGTAGAAAAATTTTCTTTGAAACCAATTTTTGGTTATTTAGGGATGGTTTATGCTATGTTGTCTATCGGTTTATTAGGTTTTATCGTTTGAGCACACCATATGTTTACTGTAGGTTTGGATGTAGATACTCGTGCTTACTTTACAGCAGCCACTATGGTAATTGCGGTACCAACAGGTATTAAAGTATTTAGCTGATTAGCAACTTTATGAGGAGGTGCTTTACATTTAGTAACTCCTTTATTGTTTGCGCTGGGATTTATTTTACTGTTTACCATTGGAGGTTTGACCGGAGTGGTTTTGGCTAATGCTGGTTTGGATGTTGCTTTCCACGATACTTATTATGTGGTAGCTCATTTTCACTATGTGCTTTCAATGGGAGCTGTTTTTGCGATGTTTGCCGGAAGTTACTATTGAATGGAAAAAATCTTTGGAGTTTATTTCGATGAACTTTTAGGACGTATTCATTTCTGAACTTTCTTTGTTGGAGTTAATGTAACTTTCTTTCCTCTACATTTCTTGGGATTATCAGGAATGCCTAGACGTATCTCAGATTATCCAGACGCTTTTGCGCCTTGAAATTTGATATCTTCTTACGGTTCTTTTATTTCTGTAATAGCAACTATTTTATTCTTTTACATAGTCCGAACTATGATCGCTCTTTCTTACCGAAACAAAGCTCCTAACACTTGAATGTTGTAAGCGGCTTGCGGTAAGATTGTAAACAACCAATTATACTTTCTAAACAATATGAACCTTCTAATCTCTCTAACCAACCAATCTCTTTTAGGGGCGTTCTCTTTTGACGCTCCCCAACCCTGACAAATTTTGTTTCAGGACGCCGCAACTAAAATTATGGATAATATTACCGATCTGCATCACGATATAATGTTTTTCTTAGTACTTATTAGTACTTTTGTTATTTACATGATGGTTCGTATAGTAACCGCCTATAGAATAAGCAACACTGAAACTGTCAGAACTATAACTGTCCAACATCACACTTGAATGGAAGTTATCTGAACTTTAGTTCCAGCCGTTATTTTAATGTTTATTGCGTTACCTTCTTATATTTTAATTTATAACATGGATGAGTTGATCGACCCGAAAATTACTTTAAAAGTAATAGGTCACCAATGATACTGACATTATGAATACTCCGATATCACTAAAAAATCTTTAGCGGATGAGGGGGTTTCTTTTGATAGTTATATGTTACAAAGCGATGATTTACCAACTGTAGGGGCACTTCGATTATTAGAAGTTGACCAACGAGTGGTGTTACCAATTGATACTTCAGTCCGTGTATTAATTACTTCTAGTGATGTTATTCACAGCTGAGCAGTGCCTTCTTTAGGAATTAAACTAGATGCTTGCCCAGGACGATTAAACCAAATCGGTGTTAACATTAACCGAAGTAGCGTTTTTTACGGTCAATGTAGTGAAATTTGTGGAGTAAACCACAGTTTCATGCCTATCGCGGTAGAGTCTTGCCGCTTAGAAAATTATCAAAACTGATTGACTAATCTAGAAGCTATTATGCCTTTAGGATGATTTCCTTCAGCAATGAAAACTGCACGACGCTGAGTTAACTCAGATAACAGTATTATCAAAGTATTAACTAATCACGTTTTCTACTACCCTACCCCTATTAATTTAAACTATGCTTGAAGTTTCGGTTCTTTAGCGGGTATTTTTTTTGCTCTACAAATAGCTACTGGAGTTTTTTTAGCTATGCATTATGTGCCTAACATGGCGCTTGCTTTTGCGAGTGTCGAGCACATAATGCGTGATGTTAAAAACGGATGACTTTTACGTTATATGCACGCAAATGGAGCTTCGTTCGTGTTCATCATGATGTATATTCACATTGGACGTAACCTTTATTACCGTTCTTATACTCATAAACGAATGTATTTGTTTTTTTCTGGAGTAGTTATCTTTTTATTAATGATGGGTACCGCCTTTATTGGTTATGTCCTTCCATGAGGGCAAATGAGTTTCTGAGGAGCTACCGTTATTACTAACTTGATCACAGCGGTACCTTTAGTAGGGGAAAGCGTAGCACACTGAGTGTGAGGAGGATTCTCTGTAGGAAACCCAACTTTAAACCGTTTTTTTAGTCTGCATTATCTGTTACCTTTTTTAATTTTAGGCTTGATTTTCTTACATTTAGCTTTGTTACACGATGTTGGATCGAGTAATCCTACTGGAATGGATTCATCTTTGGATAAAGTAAATTTTTACCCTTACTATTTCTGAAAAGATGCTTTCGCCTTGTCCGTAGCTTTGTTTTTCTTCGTGGTTATCGTGCATTTCTATCCAAATTTATTGGGTCACTCCGATAATTACATTCCAGCAAATTCTTTAGTTACACCAACCCATATTGTGCCAGAATGATACTTTTTGCCATTTTATGCTATTCTTCGTGCGATTCCAAACAAAATTGGAGGGGTTTTAGCTATGTTGGGAGCTATTTTAGTTTTATTTTTACTACCGTTCATTGATTTATCTCCTATAAAAGGACCTCGTTTCCGACCAGTTTTCATCTTCTTCTTCTGAACAGCGGTTATGAATTTTGTTTTATTAGGTTTTTTGGGAGGACACCCTGCTGAAGAACCTTACATTACTGCTAGCCGAATTGCCAGCTTTTATTATTTTGCGTACTTCTTGGTAGTGCTACCTTTTATTGCGATATTAGAACAAATTTTCTGAGAAGATAACGTAGAAGAATTAATGAACAAATTTTTAGCAAAAATGCCAAACCAGGAAGACTTGATGAGAAATTTTCATTTAGAAATAAGTCTAGGACCGAAAGGCGAGTTACCAAAACCGGCTCAATTTTACCCTATAGTGGGCCCCAGTAACTGACCTGCGCCTGGAACAAACAATTAAATTCTGTACACACAACAAAGCAAATGTCTTCTTCTAATAAAAACACAAACCGTAAAGCGTTGTATCTTCAAGAACAACACCCTTTCCATTTAGTAAACCCTAGCCCCTGACCTTTTGTGGTATCCTGTTCTGTTTTCTCTATTGTTCTTGGATTAATTTTCGTTCTTCATCTGGATAAAAATACAAGTACTTTTTCTCTTAACCAAGGACCTGTTTTTATGGCTATTGGTGTAGTTTCTTTAATCTATACAATTTACCGCTGATTTAAAGATGTCGTAACCGAAGCAACCATTGAAGGACACCACACTGTTAAAGTGCAACAAGGACTTCGATACGGTGTTATTCTGTTTATTGTCTCCGAAATTATGTTCTTTGTAGGATTTTTCTGAGCTTTTTTCCATTCTAGTCTTTCACCTTCGATTGCGATTGGTTGTGTATGACCGCCAAAAGATATTGAAGTTTTAAATCCTTTTGAATTACCTTTTTTAAACACTTTGATTCTTTTGTCATCTGGTGTAAGTATTACTTGAGCTCACCGAGCTTTACTAGCGGCTAACTGACGAAGCTCTGTGTTGGCACTAGCTATCACCATTTTCTTAGGATTAATTTTTACCGCTTGTCAAGGATTTGAATATTATTCAGCTCCTTTTAGTATTCAAGATGGTATTTACGGTTCCGTTTTCTATTTAGCTACAGGATTCCATGGTTTTCACGTTATCGTGGGTACTATCATGTTAAGTGTGGCTTTGTGAAGAGCTTACCATTATCATTTTACTCGACAACATCATTTAGGTTTTGAAGCGGCTGCTTGATACTGACATTTCGTAGATGTAGTGTGAATTTTCTTGTTCACTACATTATACTGATGAGGTTCGTAAAAAGTACAAGCTTTTTATTAAATTTTTTAAAAAGGAGGAATGGCCGAGTGGTCGATGGCACCAGTTTGCTAAACTGGCTTACAATTCTTGTAACGTGGGTTCGAATCCCACTTCTTCCGCCAAAACATACACTCTTCCCTAACAATGCAAGCAAGCGATTTCAATTTAATCGACGGAATGATTAACGATCCTTTATGTAGTCCTTGAATTTGACTACCTTACCACAATCTTATGATGTTAGGCTTCTTAATCTTCTTCATTGGCCTTTATGGGATTGTATTTAATTTCAAAAACTTTTTAGTTTCCATGTTATGTATAGAAATGACTTATCTAGGCTGTAGTTTTATTTTTATCGTAAACAGCGTGTATTTTTTTGACCCCGAAGGGCAGATCTATTGTTTGGTGCTGATCGTTTTAGCAGCAGCCGAAGCAGCCTTGGGTTTAGGTTTATTAATTACGGTTTTTAAACTAGAAAAAAGAATTGATTTCCCTGTTTTCGCCCAAGTTCGTGGGTAAACAGTTGTACAAAAAATGATTAGTAAAGGTACTAACTTAGTAGTAGCTGATAACTCTGGAGGAAAAAAAGTGCACTGTATCCATATTTTGGGCAGTTCTAAACAAAGATACACGAAAATGGGTCGAATTCTTTTAGTATCGGCTCGAAAAGTTCGACCAAAAAAAAAGATCGTAAAGAAAAAAATATATAGAGCTCTGCTCATATCAACTAAGAAAGAACAACGTCGAAAAAGAGTGACTTTCATTAAGTTTAAAGAGAACCGAGTTTTAATGTTGTCCGACCAAAGTAAATTTTTAGGGACTCGAGTGTACGGCCCTATTTGTAAAGAGATGAGAGGCGGTAACAACGAATTAAATTACAAAACAATAATATCTTACTCTCGTGCAACAGTGTAAATGCTATGAACCCTGTAGAATATTCACACCGAAAACAAAATTTAAAACTGATATCTTCGAAATTTGTGTATCAACAAGCTATTCAATTGCCTAAAATCAATCGAGTAACCGCCGGTATCCTCGCTAAAAACAGAGGTACTCTACTGGGAGTTGGGGCTTTAATGTCCAGTTTTGGCGGCAAGCCGGCTTTTTTGAAAAAAAAACTCAGCCGTTCCCAAACTTTTAAACTAGAGCAAATCCGAATTAATGCAACAGGCCACCGTACGGCGCAGGCTCTTTGAAACTTAACTTACGGTTTTTTTGCTTATCAATTTGAAAATTCGGTAGTTACTGCTACTTATACAGCAAACCAGGCGATTTCCTGAGCTTTGCCTTCTTGTCGTACTTCAAGCCAAGCCAATCCATTGTCTTTCAAATGTTCTATTGAAGAAGATAATTTTGACGCGATTTGTGCTGTTAAATACGAAGCACAGTCTTTAGACGAAGTTGTTTTTTTACTAAGACTTGCCCAGATACCTATTTTACCTAATTCAAAAAATCATGCTTAATTTAGCCAACTTTAAAAAACAATTACAATTTGCAGACCAAATGATAAAATGACCTTTTGATGCGCCTTGCCGCCTTATTCCCACAATTAGTGCTGGAAGCGTATTTTGACCTGTACCAGAAAAAGCGCATACAGCCGACAGTTTTCTTTATTTCGACAGTTATTTTTTAGATTACCACAAAATACTAACTACTTTTCTAGCGGCTTCTCTACTTTGTTCCGTGTTATTTCTTGTTTCTTATTTTCTGTCCTTTTCTCGACAACAAGAATACGAAAAAGCTAGTGAGTACGAGTGCGGATTTGAACCTTTCGATAATGCAACTCGTCAACCATTTGACGTTCATTTTTATATCGTTGGGATTTTATTTTTGATTTTCGATGTGGAAATTGCTTTACTTTTTCCTTGATCAGCTGGTTTGGAAAACGTAGGAACCGCTGGCTTTTGAAATATGATCCTTTTTCTAGTTATTTTAACCCTAGGTTTTGTATACGAATGAAAACGCGGTGCTCTTTCTTGATCCACTTCCAATCGAGAAAATGTGTAACCTTTTAAAACGATAACCCTAATGTTCTTTGCTTGAGCAACTACTAAAACTATTACACCTTTTTGAAGCATTTCGTTAAGCCTACTGCAATTTGGAGGAGACAGAATTCTCCTCGAGTGAACAGATACTTTAATAATCGCCACTTTGTTACTGTGGATTTTATGAAAACTAGCCTTCTTTAGCGCCGAAAACAAAACTTTGGCGGTTCAAAAAGAAACAAGCGTGGTGTTCTGTAAAATAGCTGCTCAAGGTTGTTTGATCGCGGCGGCATTCCCTCTTTATAGAATTATGGTGTGATCCGAAACTCCTCTTTTTTTAGAGGCTTTCAAGCTAACTACATTGTTGTCTACCATTTTCGTATTATGAAATTCGCCCCAGTTTATTCGAAAACATCCGACACGGCCCCTTCTAGAATATAGTTTTTTTGTCTTAACCGGGTTAGCATTTTTATTACTTTTGGTAGACGTTGACGATTTTATTACCTTGTTCTTAGCTTTAGTGGGTTTTAGCTTGAGTTTGTATGTTTTGATCATGATGTTTTGAAGCGAAAGTCGCGGTTCTTATGTCACGACCCCTTTTCCATCACGAACTTCTTACCAATTTGAGCCTTTTGAGCAAGCCCATGAAGCTAGTTTAAAATATTTTTATTTGAGTGCTTTTAGTTCATCCTTAATTCTGCTAAGTAGTGCTATTTTTTATACAATGACGCAAACTGTTTCTTTCGATGAATTGCAACTAATTTTAGCTAGACCCGCTACTACACCTGGTTTTGACTGACTTTTAGTCTGAAAAAAACTTTTTTGATTGGCACTAGCGCTTTATATCATCGGTTTTACTTTTAAATTGTCTGCTTTTCCTTCGTACTTTTGAGCACCGGAAGTTTATCACGGAGCCGCTAGTCCCGTAACTGCTTTTATTATAATGCCTGTTAAAATAGGTGTTTTTGCTGTTTTTGCAAGAACATTAACCAACTCTTTCGAACTGTTCCACGATTTTTGAGGGCCTATGCTTCTCGTATTTGGATCTGGATCTCTTATAGTGGGGGCTTTGGGAGCTTTAACGGAACGGGTTTTTAAAAAGTTCCTTGCTTATAGTTCGATAAACCAAATTGGTTTCGTTTTAATAGGTTTATCTACCGGACAAGTGACTGGTTTACAAACAGTAATTATTTTCTTCATGTTTTATATTGTAACTAGTATTGCTTTGTTCGCAGTATTTTTGAATGTTGAAAACCAGACAACCGGCGAGCATATGCGTTATGTGTCCGATCTAGGTTTTCTTTCGCCGCACGAGTGACTGCCCAGAGTAGCACTCTCTATTGTGTTTTTCTCTTTAGCAGGTTTACCTCCTTTCGCCGGTTTTTTCAGTAAATTCTATGTTTTACTGCATTTGTTTGAAGAGGGCTATTTGACAGCAGTTTTTATCGGTATTGTTACTAGTTTAATTAGTAGTTACTATTATTTAACCTTAGTTACTTACATGTGATTTGGGCCTGTACCGCAAGCTGCCTTAAAAAAAACTTGAACTTATCTTCCTTTATTCAAAGCTAAATGAGACTCCGCGACCAAAACCACCCTGGTTTTGGTCTTAGTTTTATTAACAATGTTTATATTTGTTAACGAAGCTGTTTTAAACTTTTCTCAACAAATGGCTTACTCTTGCGCATATTTTCCTAACGGTAAATTTTAACGCAAAAACGAAAACATAAATGGCACTTACCCTTTCTACTAAATTCAGCAATGATTCCAAAAATTCAATCTATTCAGGTTTTTCTTCCGAAAACAGCAAAAACACTAATTATTTGACCGCTATCTCGAACTGAGCGCCTTTATTTTTTACTGGTGTTAGTTTTGTATTGGCTTTTGCAACTCTAATCGTGTATTTGATTATTGATTTTTCAGCCGACGGTTTTGCTTTCTTGTACAATGTACACAGTACGGGATCTTTACAAACCGATTTTGCATTAGGAGCAGATGGTTTATCTGTAGTTTTTTTAGTGTTAACGGGGTTCGTATTTCCTTCTTGTTTTGTACTGTCTCGCTCGTTACAAGACAACTCTAAAAGCAGTCTTTTAGTCTTGTTTTTAAGCTTTGTCTTATTAATGGAAGTGATCCTTTTGTTTATTTTCCTTTTACTAGACCTGTTCTTTTTTTACATATGCTTTGAAGCTATTCTAATTCCTATGTTTATGTTGATTGGTACTTGAGGATCACGTTCACGTAGAATAAAAGCTGCTTACTATTTTTTTTTGTATACGCTGGTTACTTCCATGCTCTTGTTTGCTTCTCTTTTTTTCATTAACTCTACTGTGGGTAGTACCTTGTATCCAATATTAATCGATCAACCTTTTGATTATGTAGAACAACTTTTTTTAGCTACTGCTTTTTTTATTACGTTCGCCACAAAAGCGCCGATGATACCATTTCATATCTGGTTACCGGAAGCCCATGTAGAAGCGCCTACCGTAGGTTCTGTTATATTGGCGGCCTTACTTCTTAAATTAGGAGGTTACGGTTTTTTACGATTTTCTTTACCTATTTTTGTTGAAGCTCAACGAGCTTTAGTATGTTTTGTATACGTTTTGTCAGTTGTAGGAATTCTTTACGCCTCTTTAACTACCATTAGACAAATCGATATGAAACGAATTATTGCCTACTCTTCCGTAGCTCACATGAATTTAGCTGTTTTAGGGTTGTATTCTTTTACGCAACAAGGTATCGACGGTGCCATTTATTTAATGTTAGGGCACGGAGTTGTCTCAGGTGCTTTGTTTATTTGCGTAGGGGTTCTCTACGATCGTCATCACACCAGATTACTACGTTACTACAGTGGTTTGGTTACCGTTATGCCGATTTTTGCTTGCCTTTTTTTCGTGTTTACTTTAGCGAACATGGGTTTCCCCGGAACAGTAAATTTCGTGGGAGAATTCTTAATTTATGCAGGTGTGTTCGATCGTAACGCTTTTATTGCCACGATGGCTGCCCCAGCCATTGTATTAAGTGCCGTATACAGTATTTGGTTATATAACCGCTTAATTTTCGGTACACTAAAAACACAACATTATTTACAAAGTTTTTCTGATACCAATAGATTAGAAAGACATATTCTTACTATCTATGCTTTAGCTGCGCTTTATTTCGGTCTTTCGACAACCGATATCTTGGACGTGATTTATCCTGCTACCAAAACTTTGGTTGAACTAAACGCGGCTACAGGACAATTGTAATACCAAATAAACTATTTTTATGACTAATAAAAGCAAAATCACAGAACTTAAAAACTTTAATATAAATTTTGGTCCTCAACATCCATCAGCGCATGGAGTGTTACGTTTGGTTTTAGAATTAAATGGGGAAGTGGTCAAAAAAGCCACACCCCACATTGGATTATTACACCGGGGAACGGAGAAGCTGATTGAATATCGTACCTATTCTCAAGCTTTGCCCTATATGGATCGATTAGATTATGTCTCTATGATGGGACAAGAGCACGGTTATGCATTAGCCGTTGAACGCGCTTTAGATACTTTAGTGCCACTACGAGCTCAATATATTCGGGTTCTTTTTTGTGAAATAACTAGAATATTAAACCATATTATGGCTTTAACTACACACGCTATGGATGTGGGAGCTTTAACTCCGTTTTTATGAGGTTTTGAAGAACGAGAAAAATTAATGGAGTTTTACGAACGCGTTTCAGGAGCAAGAATGCACGCTAGTTATATTCGTGTGGGAGGTGTAGACGAAGATTTACCTTCTGGTTTGTTAGACGATATCCTATTATTTTCGCAACAATTTTCGAACCGTATTGATGAAATGGAAGAATTGTTAACCAACAACCGAATTTGAAATCAAAGACTTCGCGGAATCGGTGTGGTAACAAAAGACCAAGCTTTAGACTGGGGTTTTAGCGGTGTTATGCTACGGGGATCTGGAGTAAATTGAGATTTGAGAAAACGAAATCCATACGAAGTGTATGATAAATTATCGTTTGAGGTTCCAGTTGGCCGTAACGGTGATTGTTATGATCGTTATTTCTTGCGGGTTTTAGAAATGCGTCAAAGTTTAGAAATAATCAAACAGTGTATTTCACAAATGCCCGCCGGCCCAGTTCACGCTAACGATACTAAAGAAGTAGCACCTTCTCGACGTATTATGAAAGAATCCATGGAAGGTGTTATCCATCATTTCAAACTTAAAAGCGAAGGGTTTCATGTAGCACCTAACATTGCTATGGCTCAAGTAGAAGCACCTAAAGGAGAATTTGGTATTTACTTAGTTAGTGATGGAACTAACAAACCTTACCGTTGTAAAATAAAAGCTCCCGGCTTTTTACACTTGCAAGGAATGGATTTCATGGCACACAATCATTTAGTAGCCGATGTGGTTGCTATTCTGGGAACGCAAGATATTGTTTTCGGAGAAGTTGACCGCTAAGCGAAAAAAGCTAATTTAAATGCCTAACAACTCAAAATTTGTATCATCTGGCTCTAACAACATATTTTTACAAAACTCTTTTAGTTTAGTATTACAGTTTCCTTTCGAAAACCCTACTATAGTAGAAAATTTCAAACAGCTATTAGCCGACCGAGATTTAGAACTTCGAAAAATGTCGAAAAGTGCTTTACATCGTCAACTCGCGCAACTTAATGTGGACTTTATTCCTACTTTTGGGGCAAATTTTTTGCTTGTTCACAAAAATCCGGAAGAAATTTTGCAAGTCGCTCAATGAAACGAGCTGTTCTCGCTAATTAAACGACACCAAGCGAACGTTTTGTTTTTTAAAAGTCAGGAAGCTAAAAACAAAAAAGCTTTTTGATACGACAGCAGACGACTACAAGAATACAGTGCACTGGCGGCGCAGCCTCCTTTTTCTAGCCATTTATTCCAAATTTTGAGAGGTAACACTGTTTTTCCGCTGCTAACAAACAACGTTATACCGCTTTTACGCCTGTTAGAGCGAGAAAAATAAAAGTAAGTTTTTTCTTGTCAAACTCCAAGCTCTTCCCATTTAACAAGAATTTGTACAACTCACTAAATCTGGGGTATAGCCAAGCGGTAAGGCGCTGGTTTTTGATACCATGATCGCAGGTTCGATCCCTGCTACCCCAAAACCTTTCCTTTCTTTGACTTTTTTGGTTAGAAAAAAAAAATAACAACTCTATGACTCAACTACAATTATCTATGATTTTAGACCCTTTAGAACAATTTGACGTGATTAAACTACTGCCTTTTATAAATTTCGGCTTGACAAATTTAACCTTAATCTTGTTGATCAATTTACTATTAACTGGTTTTTTCAATTATGCTACCATTTATACTAATCAAAGCCACACAGTTACTCCTTCTGTAGTAGCATACGGAGTACGTAGTGTTTTCGATTTGGTAGCTGAATTAGCAACTTCCAATATCCGTTTAAGTAAACAAGTTTATTTCCCAATACTACTTTATGTTTTTGCTGTGATTTTAGTTAGTAATGTGGTTGGAATGATCCCGTTTTCTTATACTGTTACTAGTTCTTTTATCTGAACTTTTTTCGTGTCGTTAGCGCTGTTTACAGGTTTAAACATTATTGGAATATACCAACACGCTTATTCTATCTTTGCTTTCGGAGTTCCTACCGGATCACCTTTAGTTTTAGCACCTTTAATTGCGGCTGTTGAATTTGTTTCTTACTTCTCTCGAATTTTTAGCCTTTCTATTCGATTGTTTGCCAACATGATGGCCGGTCACACTTTACTTAAAATTTTAAGTAGCTTTAGCTGAACCATGTTAAATTCACAAGCGTTATTTGTAGTGGCTGCTTTACTACCTTGAGTTGTTGTAACTTTAGTTATGGGGTTAGAGTTCATCATTTCGTTTTTACAAGCTTACGTTTTCGTGGTTTTAATTTGTTTGTATATTAACGACGTTGTTCAATTACATTAAAGTAACTGCTTTACTTCTTTTAAATTATGTTTCAAATACCACAATTGCTAGCTAATGAACTTATGAATTTGTATACCGTTCTTTTCAGAACAATGTGACCGGAAACGAAAATTAGCGCCTTAAATTCCTTTTTCTTGATGGACACTGAAGAAGATGTTTTCGTTTGAGTCCAACACGAACCGACTTTGTCTTTGACTAGTTACAATCTATTAATCTCGTTAATACGTATCGTTTTAGTTTTAATAGGGGTAGCTTACTTTACTTTAGCGGAACGAAAAATTATGGCTTCCATCCAACGTCGACGAGGTCCGAATGTAGTAGGTATTTTCGGGCTTTTGCAACCTTTAGCGGATGGATTGAAACTTTTGTGTAAAGAAATGGTAGTTCCTACCAAAGCTAACGCTCTAGTTTTTTTAGTGGCGCCGGTGCTGATAATTACTTTAAGTCTGGTAGGCTGATTGGTAATACCTTTTAGTCCCGCACCTTCGTTAACTATTTCTTCGCAAGTTCCTAGCGCTTTTATTAGCCCGGTAGCGGCCGAAATGGGGGACGTGGCTAACCGTTGAGTTCCTGTTCGAAATTTTTACTACCCAATTGCTGATTTAAACCTAAGCATTCTATTCCTTTTAGCTATTTCGTCTCTTAATGTATACGGTATCATTATCGCTGGTTGAGCCAGTAATTCCAAATATGCTTTTCTTGGGTCTTTACGTTCAGCTGCTCAAATGATTTCTTACGAAGTTTCTATAGGTCTTACCATCCTTCCCGTTATTCTTTTAGCCGGTTCTTCTAACATTACAGAAATTGTTATGGCTCAAGAACGAACTGTCTGATTTGCGGCGCCTTTACTACCTTGTGCATTAATTTTTTTCGTTTCTATGTTAGCGGAAACAAATCGAGCTCCTTTTGATTTGCCCGAAGCCGAAGCGGAATTAGTAGCCGGGTATAATGTTGAATACTCTTCGATAATTTTTGCGATGTTTTTTTTAGGGGAGTATAGTAACATGCTGCTGATGTCAGCTATTAGCGTGGTATTGTTTTGAGGGGGTTGATTGCCTTTGATAGAAACTGGTTTTATTCCCGATCAAATTTGAATGGCTTTTAAAATTGTTATTATGTGTTTCCTTTTTGTTTTGGTACGGGCTACTTTTCCTCGATATCGTTATGACCAACTCATGAATATCGGGTGAAAAGTATTTCTACCGCTTACACTAGCTTTTTTCGTATTTTGCGCTGGTTTGCTGTATTATGCAGAAGCGGCGCCTTTCTTTAGAGAAATAAATATTTTTTAAATAGCTAGTTCCTAAACATAACTCGTTCTTTTGATCTATATGGGTGATTAGCTTAGTGGCTAAAGCATACGGCTGTTAACCGTAGGATCAAAGGTTCGAATCCTTTATCACTCGATGAGAAAACTAAAACTAACAAACCTAATCAGACCCTTTAGAACAATTTGAGTATACAACGTAATAACCTTGCTTACCCTATTATCTCTTAATTTTTTTTGGATAGTTGCGTCACCATTTAATGAAAACCCAATATGCTTTGATATTTACGATTTAAATGTTTACAACGTACAAACCCAGCTTGGCTGTAACTGAATATTCTCGACCATCAAAATGGTGACCAACGACCCAATTTTGTCACCGAATCCGAGCCCTGTCACTTCGTCGGCAATAACTCCCGCTGGTTCTGTGATGGACCCCCCATTATTTTTGGACGATCCCATTCTCCCTGGAATAAATTTCCTGCAAAATATTCCTTTTTTAAACCAATTACCCAACTTTTTTCCCGTGCAAATATTAACGCCTCCTATTTTGGGCGGTTTAGGAAACTTAGCTGGGCTCGGGGCGTTAATTCCTTTAGCTACACAATTAGCGCATAATGCCAACCCTACCATCATTCCGGGGGCGGGATTCCAGGCTCCTGCAGTGTTGCCGATCGCTTTTTGGCCCGTTCAAGCTCCGTTAATACCTAACCCTGTATTGGATCCTACTGTGGCAGCTGGGGTAGCCGGAGCTGCGTCTCCACAATTACCTTTTATTGTTTTGGGTAGCACCACCCTCATTCTTTTAGCTACCGGTTGATGAGTCTTTTATAAAAAAGCTACTCTTCCGGAAATTTCGGAGAACATTAGCCCGCTAACTGCTGCTTTAGGTACCGGGAAACCACTAAAATACTCTCTTCCAGCGGACAATCCTTGAAAGAACTTAAACCAACTATATTCTCTGCGGGCAGATAAAATAGAAAAGGTCGGTTACTTAGAGGTAGAATTGGTACCCGATTTTTCCGTTAAAATTTTCGGCGTTTCTGTAAAGCTAAGTGTGATACCTTTTCTGTGTGTAACCGGCAGCTTAAAAGAAACGTTCCTGACTTTGTTTTTGGCTTTATTACGAAGAGGTTTTATTTATTTAGTGCGTCAACAAATAGCCGTCTTTTGAAAAATGCTGCTTTTTTGTAAAATCAAAAATGCACATCTCCTTTTTTTCTTCGCGGTGACTTTAACAAAAAACTTACCAAAGATTCGCCTGCATTACCAGAAGATCACCATAAAAACTAAACTAGTTATACTGTGCACCGTTCACCAAACCTCACTGTTCTTAAAAAAGTGGTAACGTTGTCTGACAGTAGGATGGGGTAACAGTAACCTACGAGGCTCATGCCCTCGGGATGTTGGTGCGAATCCAGCTCCTGCTATCAACAATTTTGGATGAATAGCTCAGTGGGAGAGCGTTGGACTTTTAATCCAAGGGTCGAGGGTTCGATCCCCTCTTCATTCAAAGAAAACGTTTAACCGCTTACTTCCAAGGGTAATTATAACTCAGTTGGTAGAGTATCCGTTTGTGGTACGGAAAGTCGGTGGTTCGAATCCACTTAATTACCCTTAGCTGAAAAATTTGGTTCTTTTAAGAAAAGGGGAATAGTTTAAGTGGCAAAATATTGGTCTCCAAAACCAAAGACTGGGGGTTCGATACCCCCTTCCCTTGTTTATTTATTACTTTTCACCACATTTATTGCGGATCTATAATTTAACGGTAGAATGTTTCGCTCATAACGAAAAGGCACAGGTTCGATTCCTGTTGGATCCAGGAAACATAGTTTTTGCCCATTTGGTGAAATGGTAGACACGTTGGACTTAAAATCCAATCCTTCGGGGTCCCGGTTCAAGTCCGGGAATGGGCAGTTTTATTTTTTAGCACCTTTACAGATCCCTTTTATGTTCGAAAGAATCCAAAAAAACTTCCCTTTTGTCTTTATCCTCCCTTCAGTTAACGTTATACTTCTGCAAGTTTGGGCGCCTTCCATGCACAATTTAGTAGATGGTTTATTTATTTTATGAGATTTCGTCGTTTATTTAGGCTTGGGCGCACTGACTATCGCTTTGTCGGCTAATGTGATTTTTTCGCAAAGCCCTATTCGCTCTTTATTTAGCTTGATCGGGGTTTTTATTTGCGCTATTCTTTTATTGTTAAGTATTCGGGTCGAGTTTTTGTCCATGATTTTTTTAATTGTTTACATTGGAGCTATTGCTATTCTATTTTTATTTGTAATTATGCTATTAAATTTGAAAAAAGCAATGCCTTCAGGTTCGCGCGCTTTTTGAGCCAATTGAGCCAACCCAGTTTTCTTTCTGTTTTTATCAGAACGGGGCTACGTTTTTTTGTCTTCGGCCGTTTATGTTAACAGTTATTACAATTCTCGAAGTTTGGCAGGCCAAGCTAATGCGGGTTTATCTGAATTAAACCAAATAAATTATTATATGCGTTACGGATTAAGCGATGCTTCCATTTTCAGCGATCTTTTTTATAGTGTTCACGGCTTCATTTTCTTGGCGACCGCTTGCGTGTTAGCAGTTTCTATGATCGGTTCTATTATTTTGGCATTGAGTACATCAGAGCCTAGAGTGTAAAACGGTGGTAGAGACTTGTTTTTTTCTTTCGTCTAGAAATATGTTGTCTATTTTCAAACGCAATTCCACCACGTTCAAAGAGACGGAAATACAACCAAAAAAAAAATAATATGATACAAAGTGCAAAATTAATTGGTGCTGGATTAGCCACGATCTCGTTAGCAGGATCAGGAGTTGGAATTGGAGTGGTTTTTGCCTCCTTAATCGGGTCAATCGCTAGAAACCCGGCGTTATTGAAACAACTATTCGTTTACGCTATTTTAGGATTTGCTTTAACCGAAGCTATCGCTCTTTTCGGGTTAATGATGGCTTTTTTAATCCTTTTCGGTGTGTAAATAAAATTTTTGTTACAAGTTGCCAAAAAAAAGGGACAAAGTCCAACCCCTTCCCGTAAAAACAACATTACGCACAAAACTTTTTGGTGACTGTGCTAATAAAAATTTACGGAAAGGTTGCGCCTCGGTAGCGGAATGGTAAACGTATTGGACTTAGGATCCAGGGCTTGGGGGTTCAAGTCCCCCTCGAGGCAAGAAATAATCAAGGAAAAACGCCCATTTGGTGGAATTGGTAGACACGCTAGTCTCAAAAACTAGTTTTTTGACGGTTCGATTCCGTCAGTGGGTAATACTAAAGGAGGGGCGTAGTTTCAATTGGTTAAAACTTTGGTCTTCAAAACCAATATTGTGGGTTCAAGTCCTGCCGCCCTTGTGAAATTACAATTCTTGGAACTTGACTAAATCGGAAGCTTAAGTAGCTTAGTGGTTAGAGTTTTGGACTGAAAATCCAAGTACGGTGGTTCGATTCCACCCTTAGGCAAGCCCGCAAAACACCAGAAAAGGCAATAAGCGCATTCTTCGGAATAAGTGTCAAAAAGAAAACAAAATCTAAATTTTGTTCAGAAAACCTAGTGGGTTTGATCCTGGCCCAGAATGAGCGCTGGAATCGTGCCTTACACATGCGAGTTGAACGCTCGAAAGAGAGTAGCGAACGAGTGAGTAATACGGTAGAACTTGCCCAAAAGTCCGGGATAAAATACTGGATACCTTCTTTGTAAAAAGGAGAAAAGATTGATCGCTTTTGGATAGGCTGCCGGAGGTTTAGGTAGTTGGTTAGGTAAAAGCTGACCAAGCCAATAATCCTTAGCTGGTTTGGGAGAACGAACAGCCACGTCGGGACTGAGACAAGGCCCGAGCTCCTTCGGGGGGCAGCAGTGGGGAATCTTGGGCAATGAGCGAAAGCTTGACCTAGCGACGATTCGTAAGGGAGGTAAATGAAAGTCAACCTCACGACTGTAAAACTTTTTCGGCAGGGGGAGATGATGACAGAACCTGAGGCAAGAAGCACTGGCTAAGTTTTGTGCCAGCAGCCGCGGCAATACAAAAGGTGCGAGCGCTATTCGGATTTATTGGGCGTTAAGGGTATGTAGGTGGCCATAAACACTAATTGAAAAAAGCTAGGGAGGATACCTTAGACAACCGATTAGGATAAATGGCTTGAGGAAAAGGGAGGTCGGGAGAATTTCCAGAGTAGAAGTCAAATTCTGATATACTGGAAGGACTATCAGTGGCGAAGGCGCCTTTCCATCTTTTCCTGACGCTGAGGTACGAAGGCACGGGGAGCAAACAGGATTTGATACCCTGGTAGTCCGTGCAGTCAACGATGCATATTAAAGATTTGAGCTTTTCAGGTCTTACAGCTTACGCGTTAAATGTGCCGCCTGGGGAGTACGATCGCAAGGTTGAAACTCAAGGGAATTGACGGAAACTTTTACAAGCCGTGGAGCGTGTGGTTTAATTTGATGATCCGCGAAAAACCTTACCAGTTTGAGTTACTACGCCTTATTCGCCGCTTCTAACGAAACAGGGCTTGCGTCTGTTTTCGTTTTATAAGAGGGGTTGAATTAAAGCCGCTAGTAACACAGGTGTTGCATGGCTGTCATAAGCCCGTGTCGTGAGACGTAAGGTTAACTTCTATCCACGGGCGAAACCCTTCTTTTTTGTTCTGTTAAACAGAAAACAAATCGACCACACCGGGGGCGACGACGTAACATGTTTACGTTATGCTTTGGGTAATGCAGGGGGGGAGCATGACAAGTCATCATGGCCCGCATAAACTGGGCTACACATTCGCTACAATGGAAGGGACAATGAGATGCCAGAACTAAAATTTCGAGCTAAACTCAAAACCTTTCCCTCGTACAGATTATCTTCTGCAATTCGAAGAGATGAAGGAGGAATGGCCAGTAATCGCATATCAGCAATGGTGCGGTGAATTCGTACTGAAGTTTTGTACAAACCGCCCGTCACGGTCCGAAAGGAGGTCCACTCGAAGTTGGTGTCTGTGTTTGGCTAGCCGCTTTTTTGAGAGCTATCAAATCAGAGCCAACGTCTGTAGGGTCACTGATTGGAACGAAGTCGTAACAAGGTAACCGTACGGGAACGTGCGGTTGGAGAACAAATAAAATATACCGCTTATTGCCACCATAATAACTAAAATAATTTTTTTCTTCACACAGAAGAAACGTATGAACTGCCGATCTCATTCCGAACTCGACTACAGTTCGGGAAGGCAAAAGGGATACTCTTTTACGGGGAAATTTTTTGTCTGTCCCTCAAAAAAAAATTAAATAAATGCCACAAATCGATACAGTAACATACCTTCCGATCGTATTATGATCGCTTGTACTTCTTCTTTTAGGTTATATCTTGTTCAACTTGTTTGGTTTATTGTGATTATGTAGCATGCGTAAAATAGGAACTCAATGAATTAACTATCAATTACGTGCTTACTGACTTGGTTGAAATCACGAGGAAACTGCAGACGATTTAGCTTGAAGTTATCCGACTGCCTCAGCTTTGCCTTTAGACCAACAACATTAATTTGTATGTTAACAATACCTTTTTAAAATAGGGGAAATAACTCAATCGGTTAGAGTGTCAGCTTGTCAAGCTGGAGGTTGCGGGTTCGAGTCCCGTTTTTCCCGCACGCCCATCAGGAAAAATGGCCGAGTGGTTTAAGGCACCTGTCTTGAAAACAGGCGTTGCGATCCAACCGTAGGTTCGAATCCTACTTTTTCCGGGTTTTATCGTAGTTAGAAGAAGTGGCCGAGTGATTGAAGGCAATAGACTGTAAATCTATCGAGGTATTCCCTCCTCATTGGTTTGAATCCAATCTTCTTCAAACCGCTCTGTTCGTCTAGTGGTCAGGACACCGCCCCTTCAAGGCGGGTACGCAGGTTCAAATCCTGTACAGAGTAATTGATTTAGGAAAAAGAAAAACAAACTTTCAGATGAAAACCTAGCTATCTGGCTTTGGGACGCAAATCGCGAAAAGGTCCGCCAGCTAAACGCAGAAAAGGGCCGTTTCCCAAGAGAAATTATTTTCAAAAAAACCTAGGGAAGTGAAACATCTCATTACCTAGAGGAAAAGAAATCAATAGAGATCCCGAAAGTAGCGGTGAGCGAAATCGGACCAGGCCTATCTTTTTTCAATTGCTGGTACACCTAAAACCTTGGAACAGGTTGCCACAAAAGCGGGTAAAAGCCCCATAGGAATTCCAGCGAAAAAAGAATGAGTAATTTCATGAATGGAAAACGTGGAATGAAGTTGGGGGAACCACCCTCTAAGCCTAACTAGGCCAGATAAGCGATAGCGAACTAGTACCGTGAGGGAAAGGTGAAAAAGGACCTCAGTAAAGGGGTTGAAAAAGTAAATGAAATCTGACAGGTAAACAATCATTCGAGGTGGTTTGTAAGCCACTCGAGGTACCTTTTGTATAATGGGCTAGCAACTTAAAGGGTTTAGCGCAGCTTAAGCCGATAGGTGAAGGCGCAGCGAAAGCGAATGGTTTGAAACAAAACTAACAGTTAAATTCTTTAGACCCGAAGCCAAGTGATCTAACCGTGACCAGGTTGAAGATCGGGAGATCGGAGGACCGAACCTGTGTACGTTGCAATGTACTAGGATGAGTTGCGGTTAGGAGTGAAAGGCTAATCAAACTTGGTGATAGCTGGTTTTCCGCGAAATCTATGTAAGTAGAGCGTTTTTGACAAGGGGACCCGGAGGTAGAGTACTTTCGTTTGGAAGGGGGGTGACACCTTACGGAGATTCGGAAAACTCCGAAGGCCGGTGTATAATCCTTTAGATACATATCAAAAACAGACAGACCTTGGGTGATAAGGTCCAAGGTCGAGAGGGAAACAGCCCAGATCCTAAGCTAAGGTCTCCAAGTAGTGTATAAGTGTTTAAGGAGGTCAACCGGTGTAGACTATCAAGAGATAGGCTTGGAAGCAGCCATTCTTTAAAGAAAGCGTTAAAAATCATTGATAGAGCTGGTTGGCGTCGATAATGTATCGGGACTGAAAATACACTCACCGAAGCTGGGAATATCGCTTGGGTAGCGGTATGGTAGTGGAACGTTCTGCAGGTTCAAGAAGTCGGTTCGTTAGAGCCGTATTTCAATCTCAGAAATGAAAATGCTAGCATGAGTAACGAAATACACGATAAGTGTCGCCGAAAGTCCAAGGTTTTGTGAAAACAGAAAAGACGGTCCCTAAATGTACAGAGAAATCGTGGCATGATGGGTATTCTTTTGCGTTCTAACTTTTATGCTTTTTTTTTCTTTTTTGTTGAAAGTAATAAAAAAAGAGAAAAGGGCATAGAACTCGAAAAAAAGCAAAAAAAACATGGAACCGTACCGGAAACCGACGCAGGTGGATAGGTAGAGTATACTAAGGCGTTTGAGATAACAACATTGAAGGAACTCGGCAAATTGACTCTGTAACTTTTTTGGATAAGGAGGGCCGGTTCAATAGAATCGGTGGCATAGAATCGGAAAGGGCGACTGTTTCTTAAAAACACAGGACTCTGCCAAATCGAAAGATGAAGTATAGGGTCTGAGGCCTGCCCGGTGCTAGAAAGCCAAGAGGAGAGGTGCAAGCTTTGAATCTAACCCCTAGTAAACGGCGGCTGTAACTCTGACGGTCCTAAGGTAGCGAAATTCCTTGGCGGGTAAATTCCGTCCTGCATGAATGGTTTAACGATCCTTTCTCTGTCTCCAGTGTTGACTCAGTGAAATTGAATTTTCCGTGAAGATGCGGAATTCCTCATGACCAGACGGGAAGACCCCATGCACCTTTACTGTATTCATCAATTGTTTCGATCTGCTTCTTGTGTAGCTTAGGTGGTAGCTTAGGAAGTTGAGCGCTAGCTCAATTTCAAGCACTAGTGAAATTCCACCCTAGAATTTTGATCAAACTTATTGACCCAAAAGGGTGAAGACAGTTGATGATGGACAGTTTGACTGGGGCGGTGGCCTCCTAAATAGTAACGGGGGTGTGCAATGGTAAACTCAAAGAAACAATAATGTTTCTTGTTGGAGCGCAATAGTAGAAGTTTGCCTGACTGCGAGACTGACAAGTCAAGCAGGGACGAAAGTCGGCTATAGTGACCCGGTGGCTCTGTGTGGAAGGGCCATCGACAACGGATAAAAGGTACGCTGGGGATAACAGGCTTGTTCCCCTTTAGAGTTCCTATCGATGGGGGGTCTCGGCACCTCGATGTCGGCTAATCGCATCCTGGAGTTGAAACCGATTCCAAGGGTATGGCTGTTCGCCATTTAAAGCGGTACTTGAGCTGGGTTTAGAACGTTGTGAAACAGTTCGGATCCTATCTATCATGAGTAAGAAAAACTAAAAGGCGCTACCCCTAGTACGAGAGGACCGGGTAAGAGAAACCTCTAGTCTACCAATTGTCTCTCTTAAAGGCACGGTTGGTTAGCCACGTTTCGTTAGGAGAATCGCTGAAAGCATCTTAAGCGAGAAACCTTCCTTGAAAGTTTTTCCGTTGGTCGGAGAAGATGACTCCGTTAATAGTCTGTCCATGGGTCCGGCGCAAGTCTGGTTCAAGTTGAAACAGAACTAAAAACCAACTAATCTTTTTCCTTTTTACAAAAACATAATTGTAGCGGAGGGGGCCAAAAACCCCCTCCCCCATTTCGAATACACATTTTTTACGTTCTACCCGCAGCTTTCTATAGAGGTTATACTTTTTTTTAGCAGCTAAAACAGTTCAAACAGAGGACATAGGGCCTACTCAACTACAGTTTAGCTCTTTGAAAAAAGTCAAATCTTTATACTCAAAAGTTGTTATGCCAAAACTTAGTCGCTATTTAATTAACCTCTAGACTAGTTTTAGGTAATGCCCACTCTTTTCATAAAGCTATACCTATGCCCATTTCCTCGAGTCTAATTTTTAATACTACTTTTTTTAAGGTTTTGACAAGGTCAAAGAAATGTTAAACCACAAAAAAGAGGAACATCGGACTTTTTTAGATGCCATAGGATTGGAAAGAGTACTAACACTTGTTATCGAGATCTTTAGGGAGGTTTTATTTCTCGGTATCGACCATTTTTACAAATCCCAAGTCCATTAAACAACACTTTTGACAGTATTTGTGTTGAAATAAATGGGGGGGGGTAGGGGGGGGGCTCCTTGGGTGTGTCTTTGTTTCGGTCGGGTCAGATAGTTGTTAAAGAAATAAAACACAAACAATGAAAACCGAAACATAGAGACACCCTCTAATATATTCTATATATGGGGCTGTTCGGTGTTGTTTCTCTTTCTATCTCTCTATACTGTATATTATTCTACTGCTACTGGGGTCCATGAAATTGTTTCTATTTTTTAGTTCTACTACTAAATGTAACTTCTTTCGCTACTGGGGCAAGGGAAAATTATTCCTTTTTTCAAAGCAAATTAATACTTTTTCTTTCTGCAACAACAAATGAATTTCTATCTTAGTTTACTACCATTTATTTTACCAAAAAAGGGTTGCCCGTTTTCCGACATAAAACACTATTAACCAATACGGTTTCCTAGACAATGTATTTATTCAGTAAAAGTAAACTAGAAAAATGGTGTAGCCCTTGATGTATCAGGAAACTTACTTTTTTAATCACTATGCAAAAAACCTCTTGAAATAATGCGGCTTTGACAAGGAAAAATAATACAATCTTTAATATAAAACCATTTCAGAACCTTTAGCAGTTGTTTCCTTTTGTAAAACTATTCTCTTTCTAAGAGCAATCAACCACAAAACAAAGACGGTTATTGTATGTAAATTAAACAGTACTTGTTGGTTCTTTTCTGTAAGTTAATTCAAAAAAAAAGAGCTTTTATTGCAGTGCCTGAGGGTGGGATCGAACCACCGACTTCTCGCTTATCAAGCGAACACTCTAGCCACTGAGTTACTCAGGCTGCAAATGCTTAGTAAATTACGTAAATAAAATAAAGCAAAAAATAAGGCTTTTTGGCGAAAGAGGGGATCGAACCCCCGACCCTCGGATTATGATTCCGATGTTCTACCAACTGAACTACTTCGCCATATTTTCTATTTTCGGTGAATAACAGCAGAGGGGACTGGAAGTTTTTTTCCAGCTTTTACCAAAACCTCTTGAGCTATTTCTTTAGAAACATTAGCAAGTTCGAAAACAATTTTACCTGCGTTTAATCGGTGAGTTCAAAAAGACACAGCACCTTTACCTTTACCCATTCGCACCTCCTTTGGTTTTTGAGAAACGGGGGTATCCGCAAAAACGCGTAATCAAAGTTTAGCTTTTTTTTTAAATTTTCTAGTAATTACTCGACGGGCCGCTTCTATTTGTTGAGGTACTAAGCGTTTGGCCTTTAATGCTTTTAAAGCAGAACTACCGAGTAAAAAAGACGTCCCTCCTTTTGAATAACTAACAGGATTAATGCGCATTTTTTGGCATTTTTTAAACTTTCTAAAACGTGGGGGTTGTTGCATGTAAGAAAAAAAATTCCTTTCACTAATAAGCCAAACGGGTTTTTATACCAAAAGAACCTACTTTAGCAAAAGCTTCTCCATAACCTAAAGTAACGCGATGGCGAAAAATCTGAGGTGCCACGGTTCCTTCAGCCATTCGAAAAAGGTAAGTTCGGGAACGACCTCGAGGTCTACCAGCTATTTCTATTAATAGACCGTAAAATTGGCGACGCATTCGGGGCAAATTTGGAACTTGATGCAAGATTTTACGGAAGTCTCTAAACAAATGTCAATGCACTTGTTTTCGGACTTTTTGTAATTCTCGGCCAAAATGCTGAGAAAAGGGGGCTACTGCTTTATAGTAATGTAATAAAACAGTGTGGTACGCGGTGTTGATAAAATATTTTTTCTTAGCGACTGAAGGCATTAACCGATAAAAAATTTTGGCGAACCGATCAGAAAAAAAAGATAACCGACGTAACGGTTGTCGAATTCTAAATAAAAGACCCAGCATTTTAACAGACACTTCGGCGAAATCATGCAGTACCTGTTGGTACAAAACACCTTTTTTGAAACGACGCTGTAAAGAGAAACGTCGGTTATCACCCTTTGGTTTCCGGGCTTGTCACCGTTTAGGAGAAAAAGAGGCCAACGCTTTTTTTTTACCACCTAAACGATTTTTCCGAGTCCTTTTTTTACGACGCGCCATATTTTTCTGATATTTATAAGTATTTATATATTCGTCTAAATCCGCATCGTTTTTATTGCTTCTAGTAGCTATTATCCGAGTGTAGCGGTAATACATCAAACACTCTGTAGCCACTTTAGTTTTAAATAACGAAATAAATTGAAGTTTTTGGCTATTAGCTTCTGGTAAGAATATGTTGTTGGTTCAAAGTTTTACAAAACTTTGTCGTAGAATGATGGGATTTTCTCTAGAACTCATACAAACAACAAAACGTTAAATACGTCGTCTTTTCTTAATACGGCATCCATTATAAGGAACCAAGGTTTTAACTACAAGACTGGTAACTTGGATTTTCGACCGAACTAAACCGCGTAAAGCGGCTCGTTGGAAACGACCACCACCTCTAAAAACTAAATGGACTTTTTTGATTTTAAAATCTAAAGCTCGCAAACCCATTTCTTCCGCGGTGGTTATAGTTGCCATTTCGGTAGATTTTTCTCCTCCTTGAAACCCACAATTTTTACAAGTGGTTCAACTTAAAACTTCCCCTTGAAAATTCGTTAACGTAAGTATAGTATTGTTTTTTGTAAGGTTCAAGTAAATAATACCATCAGCTGCTCCGAAAGTATTGGCACTTTTTTTTAATTTTGGGTTTCCCTGTTTTTGTTTCATCAGATTAAATTTCTAACGTAGCAAGAACAATCTTTCAACTTCAGCTACTGATGTCAAATCTTTTTTAGGAATATCGGAGGCAAAAGGATTTTTGATCATGAAACCAAAAGGTAAAGCGGCTTTTTGGCTGTGGAAAAATCTATAGCGTAAATTTCGATATTTGTAAGCGTGTCTTTGAAAACGATTACGCAAATATCAGAACCGAAGAAATGAAAGGTCATTTTTGTTTATCTCTACGATGTCCCATAGCTGTACTCTTTTTTGCGGATTCATCTCTTGTTTTTTATTTACTCAAATGTAACCACGTGTTATTAAAACGCGAGCTACAGTGATGCTTGGCGCCAATCGCATCCGGCAGAGAACAACATCCAAACGACGTTCTAATCAACTTAACCAGATATTTCGTTTTTGGGGACCTGAGCCTTTGAGATGCAAAAAGTGGCGAGATCTTTCCATTATTTGTTTTGGTCTAGAAAAACCATAAAAAAAAGAATACCGTTTTGTATATTGCTGCTGGTTTCGCAAACGAACTTGTCGATTGATAGCAAAACCTTGTTCGTACCCTTTGTTTAATATACGAAATCAACGATTTTTCTTCAACTGTTTAGCTTTACTAAATCTAAAAGGTTGATGGATTCTTCGATAAATTTTGTAAGGATACAATTGAAAAGACGCTCATTTTCCCAAGTTATTTCAACGTCAAACAGAAAAACGTCGGTAATGCTCAAATCTTTTTCAACGACTGCGTCGGTATTTTCAAAAGCGTAGTTTCCGTTTTCATCTTTTCCCTAACTTTACATAGCTTAACCGGCGTAAATGTACTTTACTGGGTTCTAGAACGGTAACAACTTCACGTCGTCTCCGGCCGGATTTTGATCAAAGAGCTCAATCAATTAAAGTTTTGTTGTTTTTGGTAAAAAGAGTTTTTTTTAAAGTCGTAAGTTTTTGTAAATCCTTTGACTTTAATGGAGTTACCGCTTTTTTTTGTCATTTAGCCATGAAAAGTTGTCAGTACACTTTTTTTGTAGCCGAAGGGTGCGTAGCAACCGTGTGTTTTCATAAAGCCAATTTCTTCCGTAGCACCTTGTTTTTTTGGAAGGAAAAAAGAAAAGAAGGTTTAATTTTTTGAGGCAAGCTGGTGCGGCCTAAAAGATTTTTCCATTTTTTCGGAAGTGTTATTAGTGAAGAACTGCTTTTCAAAGTCAAAACATTTACTAATTGATTATACTGTTTTCTTTTGCGCGGTAACTTTTGCGCTCAAGAAGGAACTAGTAAATTTTTCTTCAAACTAGTTGTCGCCCCATATTTATGGTCTCAAATAAATTTTTTGAGCTTAGCTTTTCTGCTGTAAACTTTGGCGCCCGCTGTTAAGCGTTTGAATTTTTTCTCGTAAGAGAAACGTCAGAATCTTCGTTGTTTTCTAGTACCAACTTTTTTTTGGGGAAAAATTCGTTTTAGAACAGAAAAAAAGCGTCTTGGACGAGTTACTATCTTTTCAAAATTATATGCTTTTCTGAGTCTAGTGTAATTACATTTTTGCGTTAAGCTTTGAAGCATAATTTAAGTTAATTTAAAAATTTTCGGCTTAAAACTGTTTTTCCCAGAAGAATTTTTTTGCCAGAAAAATAGCAACTTTTCTTAGGGTTTGTTTGTGCCACTTTAGTTCACTGGGCAAAAAGTTTTTTAATTTCTTCTTTTTTTACAAACAAAAGATCTTCGGCCTCTAAGGAAAAAAGCATTTTTCTATTTTCACTTTCTTGAATTCAATAAAGAAAGAATTGTAGAAAAAAAAAAACTTTGGTAGCGTTTTGTCCTACTTCAAATTCCATTAAAGCATGGTTATATTTGATGGAAGAAAGGTTAATGACCGGTAATCTAAGGTTGGTAATTTCCGAAATGATTTTAACGCGATCTTTATCATCTACCGATAAAAAAAGAACTAGGTCCGGTACCGGATGGCCGTGTATCGGATTGGTAAAAGTACCAGGTGTTCACTCGTCTTCATAGCAAGTAATGTTTACCCCTTCAAATATCGAAGTATAGGCCCCTGCTAACCCTTTTCTAAATTCAGGTCCGTTGTTGATGAGCGCAATTTTACCTCCAGCTCGTAATAGATTGGTCAACATTTTGGCCACTAAAGTCAGTTCTATTGAAACATGCACTGGGTTGGAAATGTTTCATTTCATCCCAGAACGGTGGCTGTGACCCACCTTAGTAGCGGCAGTTTTTTTTTTGTGGTTCAAATGCAATCCAAGGTTAAAAAGCTTTTTAAAAGTAAAGGCCGACAGTTTTTGTTCGGAAGTAGAGAAGTTCATAGTATTTTAAACTTGGCTAATTAAAAGCCAAAAAAATGGAAGAAGACTAGGGTCAGTAAAAGCACCGCCAACGTATAAGCAGCATAATGATAGACCAGTCCTGTTTGTTGCGCTCTAGTAGCACGGCTGGCTTGCTCTAAAACAGTAGCAGTTCCTTTGGGCCCCAGAGCTTCTATTAATCCTTTATCTAACGCTTTGTACATTGACTGGGAAGTAT
>Ga0181467_100247_pt1 | contig 27973 bp, 15 predicted proteins | sample InSIn5gowninarea_2_FD_119079 | JGI IMG/M metagenome (GOLD analysis project Ga0181467, IMG submission 119079) | Clean room microbial communities from NASA Spacecraft Assembly Facility at Jet Propulsion Laboratory, Pasadena, California, USA -... ... | reverse complement strand
AGAGGGGACAGAAGGAAATGATGGAGGTACACACTTATCATCTCCATAATACTTCACTGAGCTTATATGCTCAGTGGAATTACTAACAAACTCAGCTACAAACACAAACCTTTCAAAAATTCCAACAAAGCAAGAAGCATGTGAGTAAAGAACAAGAGAGCAAAGAGAAGTCTTTGCTCAAACACAAACGCAAACCAAAAACAGCTTGGCTCCTAGATTCAATTCTCCCTCTGAGCTGGACTGTCTACCGTGCCTATCATCTTGACTACTTCATTATGAAGCACCCTCCTGAAGATGGCAAAGTCCAATAATACGAATAAGTCATGAGTACTTACCTCCAAATCAACAATCGAATGAAAAGGAAAGAGCTGCAAGTGTTCACACCCAGATATGCAACACGCCCACCTACCTACCCCGCTTTACATCAGACATGTCTTGCTTAACTTCTTCGAACAATCATAACAAATTTTCATTCCTGTATCTAACATCTTTCCTACCATCCCTATCCTACAGGCCCAAACCGCAATCCAACAATACCCCATCGTCCACCCTCATCAGTCTCTACATTAAGAGTACCCTAATGCAAACCCACGCTATACAAATTTCAAAGGAATCCAACACCTAAACCATGCCAATATCATGCTTCATTATTATTTTTTCGCAATACTACGCAATACCTCCCCTTTGTTCCCCTTCCCTTATCATAACAAAGACAGATGCATACCCAATGCGATCTTATTCAAACGATATTCAATCAATAGTCTCCGGAGAGTCCATGTCCAGGAGGATGGATGAGTAGTCATGACGATGAAACCTAGGAGAAAGACCTGAATCGTTCTATTTCCCAGAAAGAACACTCTGACCTAATGTACGCCTCCCTGGACCGAGGGAGCGTTTGAGGGCGCGGAGTTCGTCTTCGACCTTGCGGCGTTCGGCTTGTTCTGCCTATATGAACCATTATTATCAGTATTCTGCAAGTCAATGGGATGAAAAGGGAGGAAAGGAAGGTAGGAGGAAGGGCAAGGTACCCTCAAGTTCTTCACACTCTCAGCCCTCATATCTCTCATCATCTTCTTAAACTCCTGCTTCAACACACCCGTGCTCGTAGCCCCAGGACTTGACTCCCCATTCCCACCTCCAAGAGGCGGACTCCTAACACCCAACCACCTGACCTTCTCCTCTCCCAGTTTCTCCTCTAGTATCTCTCGCTCTTCCCTCAATCTATCGACTGTGCTTTCCATGACTTCCCTCTCACGCTCCCACTCGATACTGGCTTTCGTCATGCTTTCGTACTCTTCGAGCACTTCTTTAAGCTCTTTCTCAAGGACTTCCACTTTCATGTCTGTCCCTTGGGTGCTTTCGCTCTGATTCTGCAGCGAGCCAATCTGGACCGCCAGCTCTTGATTGCGTCGAGTAAGATCGTCGATCTCTTTCTGAATGGCCGGGTTGGCTGCCACTTCCGCTGCGCGCTGAGCTCGACTTCCATATGCGCCATCCAGTTCCGCCCGCGCGATGGTGACTTCTGTTTGGAGGCGGGCAACTTCCATATGCAGGTTCTCCATCTCAGCCTCTTTACCTTGCAAAAAGGCATCACGTTCGGATGCGAAAGCCACTGCCTCCTTCTGCACCTTATCCCGATCATTGATAGCTCTTGTTCTTTCCTGAACGATGACTTGATGCGCTGATTCGGTCTCGGCAAGACAGGCTGAGAGATCAGCGATGCGAGATTCTGCTTCTTCCAGGCTGAGCTCCTTGGATCTAGAGGAGTGAGCAAGCTCTGATTGCAGTGCAGCGATCTTGGATTCGTTGGCGGCGACGCGGCCTTGGGCTTCTTGTGCGACGGCAAGCTCCATTGTCAAGTCTGCGATCTTGGATTCGTTTGCGGCGACGCGACTTTGGGCTGCTTGTGCAACGGCGAGCTCCATTGTCAGGTCTGCGATTTTGGTTTCTGCTAAAACGAGACGATCTGCTATTTGACTCGCATTCTTGTTGCGGTCTGCCTTCAGCGATTGAAGCTCCCGTTCTGTGACTGCGAGGAGGCGGTTGCGATGAGCCAACTCGTCGCTGAGAGCCTGTTGGGTCAGCTCACCACTCTCACGGCTGTTGTTCGACTCGGCGTGAGCTTGCTCTGCATCTTCGAGATCAGCTTTCGCTTGTGCAAGCTGGGCTTTGGCTTCGATAAGCTGCTGACGAATAGCTGCAATCTCCTGTTCCTTCAGGTTCAGCTCATGCATCTTTTGCTCGATCTCAGCATCTTTTGTGGCGTTGGACTTGCTGTTGAGCTGCTGACGAATGGTTGCAATTTCCTGTTCCTTTAGGTTCAGCTCATGCATCTTCTGCTCGATCTCAGCGTCTTTCGTGGCGTCGGACTTGCTGTTGAGCTCCCTCTGTTGCTTGATCTGGCGTTGGAGGACTTTCTTCTGTTCTTTGAGCGTGGTTGCTTGGGAGTACAGCCATCTGAACTTCAGGGAGAATGCTTGCAACGAGAAGGGCTCGTTGGGATCATCTTCCTCATCATCCGATGATGCCTCCTCCTTGATGCCCGTTGCCAACTCCTTTTGTAGACGCTGCTGCTTTCGGTGGGCAATCTCCTGCTGTCCAGCCTGTACCATATCCCACAGCCCGATCAAGATACTTTCCATCTGATCAATGTTTTCCTGATTGCCAATATTACGACTCGACACATTTGCAGCCCGCGCCAGCTCCATCTCTACCGCGTTGACCGAATCCTGGAAGTAGAGCAGCTGTTGCTCCAAATCTGTCCCACTCAACTTAGGCGGCTCAGGTCGACTTGAGTCGTATGGTAGCAAAACATTTCGGATCTCACGATTCAGCTCATCCAATGTTTCCTCCATTGCCGCTTCAGAGTCCTTATGCTTCTTTGTTGACTGGCCGGCACCCTGCTCAAGCTTCGTCAAACCCTTTTCTAGGTATTCAAGATGGCTCTGTAATCTGTCGGCAGCTTCGTCTGGCTTGCCTTGAGCGCTCTTCCTTGATGGCGGTCTGCCGAATTTGGAATCTTCTGGAAAACCCTTGATGATGGTCTGTCGCAGCTTCTTATTGAGTTCCTCCAGTTTTTGTTCCGTCTTTGAGATCACTTGCATGTGCTCCTTCGACGGATGCATATTTGATGATCCATCAACGTCCCTAACCCCATTGTAGACGTCTAACTGGCCAGCCGTCTTATAGAAGCTTCTCTCATCCAAGAAATTATCCTCATTTGGAGGTTCCGCACTACTGTTCCGCTTATGGTAGGTATACATACTGTCTGGACTACCTGGCATCCCGCCTGGCTGCGACGGAGGTATCTTGGATTTCTTGGGCCCTTTGTGCGTCATCTGTAAGATGCCAGCCGTATGCTTCAACATTCGCTTTTGTGGTACCATCAGGCGCTTTTCCAGCTGATATAATTCCGTAGCAAGCTCCTCGCACTTTCGTTCACTAGCGATGCGCTCCATATCTGCCGCATCACTGGAGTCTTTCTTGTGACCTAGCAAACTGCGTCGCTTGTCTTGTCCAGCGCCCTTCCTCCCAGGTGGAGAGTATAGCTTGGTCATCGAGATAGCAGCATCTCGGTACTTTGACTGAAGAGTGAGACTCTGCTTGGTCAGTGATATTCGCTGGGTGAGCATCCTGATCTGTCTCTTCAAGTCGTCCACTTCCTCGGGTGCTAAGATCTCGTATTCCTTCGCATCGCCCAATGCTGTCTCCACTAGAAGATGCACCTGAATTGGATCATTGACATTGAGCAGTTGCGAGCTTTGCGGCCGTGTATCGTTCTTCTGCATGAGATCAGTATAACACTTTTGCCGGAAGAGAAAGCTACTGACAGGGTTATACCTGGCAACCTCCTCAAAGCCGTTCATGATTTCACTCCTATACCCATCGAGTATAGTGCTTCCATCAGGCTGCTGCATTCCAGCTCTACCAGGCCGCGCAGAACTTACGGGAGGTGCAACGGGTGGAGGGCCAAACGCATCCAACGGCGGCCTCCCACCCACTGGACCACCCATATATGCTCCCGCCCGGTCGTCCTGCACTGAGCTTCTTCCACCCGCATATCCAACCTCACTCCCTTGGCTCGAGCGCATGTCTGGAGCTTGCCTCGGAGCCTTTGGTGGCAGACCACCCTTCCTCCCTTGATTCAACATTGCCGCGAACAATGATCTCGTAGCTTCCCGTGTTGTCACCGCATAATTCGTAGCTTAGTATTGGAATGTTGAGATTGAAGATATACTCCTATCCAACTTTTTCCTCCCTGGTGGAGCTCCGAGTACGCAACTAAGAAGATCGACACTGTCTTAACTCCAATACAGGACAGGATACGATGCTTGATTTGCAACCAGAATTAGCTGGAGTCCTCCAAAAATGTGTCCGAAGCTGCGTGAGAAGCTACGCGTATACAAAGAGGAAAGGTTGGAAAAGCTGCAAGCGAAGGTGAGTGTATGGAGGTGAGTGATATTGAAGTTGGTCGGCTCGTTCAAGAGTATAATCAAGGGTCCCCAGCCCAGCCCAGGCTCGACCCGGCTTAGTCAGGCGCGTAAAGTACGAAACTGACCAAAAAATACTGTAGACGTGACGGACTCGGCTGTGTCCTCCGTCACTCAGCCCCTTTTTGGATCAGTCGTCTATGAATTTTAACATCCATTACACAATATAAGATATTAGGAATAATTTATAATATTGGCTGTTAGGTATACTGTACGAAAATTGTCAAGACAATAGCTTATGTGTGTCAGATATGCTTCTCCTTGCGTCGTTGAGACTGACCTCATTGGAAGCACAAATGTGCTTTTACCTCAGCAATGCGGGCATGATAATGCCAGCGCGCGTAGATGACCTCATCGTAGTTCTATGAGTTATCTTCAATCATGCTGCAAAACAGTTTGGGAATGATGAGCTTTATAGTCATCTTGGTGCTGTATGCTGTGATCGTGTGGATTCGACTACCGGAGCACCCTAGAACATCCAGCTCAGAACCAGATCAGAATCTACAAGAATCATACGCATTGTTAGAAATTTTTATCAGTCTTGGATCTCACCAGGTGGCTTTACGTTTTCTAGGCTTCAAGGTGGCGGTTCAATAAGTGCAGTTGTTCCACAAGCTAAGCCACCGGCTCTCACCTGTGATCACTGATCCTATATCGTTGTCTTCAATACTGTAGAGTAAAGCATCATCAGCACCAATTCAGACAATGTCCGTGATATCGTTGCCACATGCTGGGTCTTCCCAACAATTTCGCACTCAGAATAGGCCTTCTTGAGCAGCTTTTAATATTCCAATCGAAGATCTGATATATGTCTATACCTAGCCAGCTAATCGAACAAGTCCAGTGTGAAGTAACGTTTTATGGCGTCGATCAAAACACCTCATCATCGTCACACAACATCTCGCTCATTGATGGCAGTGCATAGCTATCCCTACATCAGGTTCTTCTACCAAACACCCAATCACACCCTCGCCGGTACAATCAAGCACCATGAAGTCCGCGACCAGATTGACTTTCATCTTATGCACTCGTTTCCTCGCAGAAGCCCTTCTCATCGTAGGGAAAAAAATCAAAAGCTACTTCTCTGCTTCTCATACACCCTCGAACCTGACATGTTGGCGATACGTCCGCGATTTACCCCAATGTTTGAACGTCGGCACCGTCAATTCATTCAATCCTTGCTAAAAGAGCCTGATCCACAGCCTTCTCAAGTTCCCTTGCTATACTATTATGGCATATATGCTACTATCAGTGATGGTCTGTGAAGTTGGATAATGACTCTTAGCCGAAACTTATGGAGCCGCACACGTGAAAGGGTAAAGACGCAGAGTGATCAGGGAAACGAGAGGTAGAGGGCTGATTGAAAAGTTAGAAGAGAAGTGAAGAGAGCTTTGCGAAAGTTTGGGAAAGAGCGTGGGTGAGAAGCGTACGCTTCCCGTAACCGGACCGAGTCATCATGCAGGCGTTACACAGCTCAGCGAGCGTTACACAAGATGCCTCATTTCCAGAAGAAAATAATCCCTTCCTCCTCACCACCATCTCCACAGTCAAGCAGCCATGTCCTCCCCACCGCCCCTCGATATAAAGGATAGAAAGGCGATGTCGACAATCACATGTTTCATCATGAGCATGGTCTACTTATCTGGTTCACTTCTCATATTGAACATCTTCACCAAGACACTTCAGACATGTGGTGGTGACAAAAGAAATCTCGACTTCGAAGACCTCATGCTAGCTACCTTGTCCAAAGATCCTTACTTCCGAGTAATTCTTTATCGGTGAGTTTGTCAGGAATTTAGATTGATATCTTTAAACATGGTGTGGGAAGCTGACGCACAATCTACATACAGACGTCCCTGCTATGTGATGATAGTGCAGGTGGAGCGTTTGTGGTTGATCTCTGTTCCCTTGATTGTGGCTTGTGTCTATCTTGGGGTTTGGATGAGGATGGTTGCAACTTTGGTGGAAAATGCAGCACTGGGTGAAGAGGTGAAGGCTCGGAGGCAGTTAGAAGTGGGGGAAACGCTAAAGAGAATAGATGTGGTAGGCATGCTTGCACGAGAGATGGGTTGAGAGAAGATATCAAAAGAACGTTGGAAAGTTGGCTGGGGTATGGCGAAAACAAAGGCTGAAGAAAGAAGACAGAAAGACCGAGCAAGAAGAAAATGACCCATCGCAACGTAAGGTCGACTCGTCGAAAAAGGAGAATGTGTGATCTTAGTGTGCACTTGGGGTCGCGTCATTCTATGGTGTGGAGATCTGCTTGTAAAGTTGGTTCTAATCGCTTTTGTTCTTCCTTCTCACCCCAATGTATTTGCCAACACGGGCAACGCCTCTCTTCATGTCCGATCTCAGATCCACAATGTATTTTCGCTTTCCTTCTACTTCTCTTGCTTATCCAACTCCCCTCTCGTTCCTCCCAACCTCGTCCTCGTCAACGCTTAAACATATAATGGCCATACATCCCTCCCACCTCCGCTCTCGCAACCGGTATCTTCCTCATCCCCCAATACGTAGCACCCCACTTCCACTCCCTCAACCCATCATCCTTCTTCCCTTCATTTACCACACCCTTCTCCCTTACCAGCCAGCCTCTCCTTCCCGCCTCCCTCAGACACCACCCTGCCCTCTTCACACTCGCACTCTTCTCCAGCTTCTTCATTACCGCCGGACTAAGTTCCAGAACTTCAAGCGGTGATGAGGCGAGCTGGAGGAGTCGACAGCTCGCACCGAACAAGGAGCCTAGGTCTAGTTCAGCGGGAGTCAGGTCCGAGATGTCGAGGTAGTGGAGTGCATGGGTTGACTCCACTAAGTCGTTGTTAGGGAAGATGAGTCTGCATAGATCGAAGAGCTCCAGATGTCGGCCTAGACCCAGCTCTTCGAGGTGTTGCGTCAAAGGGCAGAGAAGGGTGATGTGTGAGGAGTCCATTTTGCTCCCTTTGAGATTGAGTGATTTGAGGGTCGATGGTAAGATGGGAATCAGAGCCCGAAGATCCTCTGCGTCGAAAAGCTCGTTTGATTTGGCGTCCATGGCGAGGTTGAGATAGATGAGACTCTGTGCTGCTGGGTGGATGGTTAAGAAGTCGAGGACACCGTCACTGGTCAGACCCGCGCACTTGCTCAGATTCAGGTGAGACAGTTTTGTCGTTTGGGAAATAGTCCGAAGCGCAGAAGATGTGATTCGGGTATGGGCTACGTCTAAGTGGGTTAGACTTGTTAGCCGAGGAAGGAGGACCTCAAAGACTGAGCTGAGGAGAATGGTGCATTCGTGTAAACTGAGTCGAGTAATTGATATTGAGTCCGGAAGGGTCGAGAGGTCAGAGATAGCTGCTGTGAAGGCATCTTGGAAAGAACCCGAAGAGCAGGCGCATAGATCAAGTGCACGTAATCTGGGTAGTCCACACAATAGCTTCTGTAACACCCTGAAGTCGATATCATCGTCAATATGCTCCTGTACGAGGAACTCTTGCAAGTTCGGCACGAGATCCAAGCATTCCAGTAGCGTGGATGGGATGAGGTTCAGGGTTTCCGCCCGCTCTCGTGCGCTTTGACCAGCTCCAGTCGGGTTGAAGTGAGAAAAGTCCAGACGTCGGACAATGGTACCAAGTGCTGGATACTCCTTGACGTGTGCGAGGAACTTTCGGAAAATGCGAGAATGTGGAATCGTAACTTTGCTGTACAGTGTAGCTAGCGTCACTGAATGTAATGTTCTCGACGTAAGTAGCAGGGACATAAGATCGGCATTTCTTGTAGAAAAGCCATTCGGAGGAAGTTCAAGATAGAGTTGGTCAATGATGGCACCTGCTTATGTTAGTATACTGCCTCCAGCCTTGTTGATGTCCCGATATCAGAGGGCATGGGATGAATACGAATGTATGCTGATCTACATTCTGAAGCTATGATGAAGATTGCAATGCCCAAAGTCAGGAAATCAGGACTCACTAAGAACCTCCATCGGCAATTGCTCAAAGGAGCACCTTTTCTTCTCCCCATCCCTGTCTTTACCTTGCTGCGGCCTCAAGTCCAACACCTCTGCTTTCACCTCCTTCTTCTCATTACGAACCTCCCATTCCCACCCAAATTTCAATGGTTTTAGATCTCCGAAGCTTTTGCTCGCCAGTTTACCTCTTACGGGAATTCGTTTCCAGCCTCGGAAGTCTTGGCAAGGACATAGATACCCATGGTGAGAGCGAGGTACGCTTGATGCCGCCGGTCCTACAGCTGCCATTGACTTTGGTGTACCGTCCTCTATGACCTCTTCGTCTCTCAGAACAGAGCTCTCACTCGAATCAATGAAGCTCTGGGCGACAGTACCCGCGCGCTCCTTGATGCTAGAGAATGAAGTGCGATCGGGACGTGTTTTTCGATCGACCTCGATAGGGATTGAAGTGGTGCGTGTGGCGCTAGCCGCTGATGGTGTATTTGTTGATGTGCTCAAGCGCGTCGAGGAGACAATCTGATCTTCTGTGGCCATTTTGAGGGTAGACACTAGATATTTGTACAAGCCTTATGAGTCGCAACTAAGGCGTCTGGTGTCGAAGTGCGTCTAGTGCGTGGAGCCAATATGTTGAGATCAAGTAAGAATATGCAGAGATGCGAACGTGATGCGTGTCTCGCACATCAACGCGATCATGATCTCGAATGACAAAGTGTAGAAAGAATATCTCTTAGTCAAGGATTTCCAGGCAATGGTGAATTATTGACTGCGGTGGTCACGCGGACACAAAGTACTCATTACATTATTATTACGGCAAAGCAAAGCAACGCCCGCTTGCAAGGGCGCGGGGTGGACTAAGAAGCGACGGTGTAGCAGAGATTTACCTTGTCCGGTATCGTGAACTATGCGAGGGCAGGAAATCTTCGAGTAGTCTGGCGGCTACATGGTCAGGAACCAAATTCCTATGAGGTAACAAGAATGCGATGATTTGATCGAGTACATACTGCGATGGACTTGGGTGACGCGGTGTCAAAGGAATACTTGGATCCCAAAGATTCTCGACGATGGTTGCAAATATGATTTCGACCCTTCATCTCATCAATATTGAAAGTCACTCAAGCCCCGCCCAAAGTGCGTTTTCGAAATATGAAAACGAACCAGTAATGTCAAGATGCTCCTCTTATCGGGTTTGCCGCGATCGGACATTTACACTATGTCAATAGAGACTTTCCGTAAGCCATATATAGTAGACACCCGGGCTATCATGAAACGATGTTGGCTTCTTGTGTGGTTCAATCTCATCAAAGGCGTTGAAGTGGGATGATTACGAGACGCTCCGGGCGGCGATGAAGATGACCGATATATTCGAGTTCGTGCCCGAAGTTTCAGGCTGCAAAAATCCACGTGATATAGTTTTAGCTGCTAAGCCGCTTCAGGCCTACGATCATCACGACTTTCTATATGAGCCAACACAGTAACGAGTCTATGGCCTTTGATTTTAAACCAACTCCTCGTGTCCGGGAGTACATACACTTTTCAGCTTATCGAAAATATAGTACCCATAAGTATTTGGGCCTGCAATGCTTATGCGGTGACTTGTGCGCGGTCTTCGGTGGAAGCAAGGTAGGCTTGGTCCAAACTCTCCAAGGGTCGCAGCGCATAATACGGGCTGAGTTGCCTCTCAAAGTCAATGCGACATAGAAGTGAGGATGAATTCGAAGGCAGCAGGGGTTCGGGGTGTTGCTGCCTACAAGAAGAAAGACGGTACTTTGAGCATTTCAAAAGATCAGAGATCGGTAGTATGGGTACCCTCAAAAGCTTCAGAGGTCGTCACTATCGCCATAGCAGATATTGCCAGTACGTGCTGTGGGACAAGTGATGGATCCAGCGTTGATATCTTCTAGACTTTCAGCAAACACCGGAAACAGCTCCCAAGGCGATACTCAAAATCGTTGAGAAACAACCTAGTGCAGCAGAGTCGGTACAGCACCTCTTCCATTTCAACTCGGCCACCAACGCTCGGGGCGAGGCAAATACCGTCAAAGATGCTTTAGCTGCTCTCATTACTGCTCACAAAGAAAAGCATTCTAATCTATCCCGAGTGAATGGATCCAGTGAAACGTCGGCCGCCATGGCTATCGCGAGTGCTGTATCCTCAAAGTCCGGATCTGAGCGATGGTATGATGATGCTCAGCTCAAAAATGATATCGAGTTGCAGCAGTCTCTGATGAAGAAGGATCCTGCTTTACATAGGACGTATATGGAAGCCCGGAGGACTAAGCCAGATACCATCACGGACTCACAGTTCAACGCTCAGTTCTGGACCACACGGACAGGTATGTTGCGAGCACATGCGGTTGAGGCCAACCAGAAGAAAGGAGCGTACCATGTGTTAGGTGCAGTCAAGCCCCGTCAAGTTGATGGGGAACTTAAGATGAATATCAGTGCGGAGCAAGTCCAGATGATCTTCATACAACATCCGCTCGTCAAGCGTGTCTATGATGAGAATGTACCCAAGTTGAATGAGACTGAGTTTTGGTCGAGGTTCTTCCTTAGTCGGCTATTCAAGCAGCTAAGAGGAGAGCGGATTCTTGAATCAGATAGCAGGGATGCAATATTTGACAAGTATCTCAATGGCAATAACGACATTGTCTCTACCCAATCTCTTCTTGCTGCTCATGTCCCCAAGATCATGGACTTGGAAGCTAACGAAGAGAATACTGGTGGGGTCAAAAGTGGCAACCGACAAGACTTTACCTCAAGACCCGATCAAAACAACAAGGACAACAAGATGCCCATAGTTCGCGTGTTAAACAGTCTCAGCGAGAAGATCATGGTACATGTCAAGCCGTCTGACGTGGATCCCTCAGCTCCTATAGGAATGGATGAGGAAACTTTCAACGAGCTGGCACTGCGAGATTTGCGAGGCGATGTTGACGAAGAAAGAATCATGCTCAATATCAAAGAGCAGAGCCAATTTTTCTCGAGTGATAGATCCACGGTATCAGCAGAAGCAGCACTATATGCCAAGCAGGTACCGTCGAAAGTATTGGGTGGTCTGCGGATAGACATGGATGCAGCATCAATGAACAGCAACGAGACAGGCAGGTTCGATCTACGTACAGCAATTGGCGTAGACGATGATGATAGCGACAGCGATGATGAGGAAGCAAGCAAGAAAGTCCATGTTGGTAGCAGAATCAGTCGAGAACAAGCCCAGAAGCAGATCTTACAGGGCATAGTTGGACGTCGATCTGAACTTGAGGGCACAAGTGCAGAATCATCACTCTCAGGTCTTTCTCAAAAGCTTTTCGACAGACTGACTTTGACTCAAGCCACAACTACCGAGTTCTTGCATCATTTCTGGGCACTCTTTCTGTCAGGCGATCCTGATAAGGCGGGCGAACTTGCGAGGATGGTAGAAACACTTGAAAGAGCCATGGATCGCATCAACGCCGTCGCTGCTGACGCCGAGAAGGAGAGGGAAGAAATAATACGACGGCAGAGACGACATATACGAGACGTGTTTGAGCAGACAGGGAAGAAGCTGCAATGGAACGCGAGTTCCGTAGGTGGTGGAGAAAAAGTCGTGCAGGAGATGATGGAGCCGACAGTCAGGACGTTGCAAAAGGCAAGTAAAGAATATAGAAAGGCATTGGCAGCCGAAGGCGTTGATACTTCTAATTGACCTCATTCGAGGATTTAGCATAGCGATGGCGTCACACGAGATAGAGATACATGGAAGGAGGCATCGACACTAGACTGATTGGTCACTACCAGATTAATGCAATGCTACAATGGCCCTTTGTTTACACTTTTTTACTCTCTGTTCACACACGCTATTTTGCATCAGCATTTCCAGGCGCATCATCATCTGCCAGCATCCCATACCTGGGGTCTATATATTCCCACAACTGATTGTCCGCCATGGATGTTATCCCCAGCATCATTCTAGACGATACGTCTGTGCTAGCAGTAAGACCACCGCTGGCACCGCGAAACAGTTCCACATCACCAACTCCGATCACACAAGTCAAGCGTAAACCATCTATCGTCCGCCGCGCCAATTCTTCGGAGGAGATACCAAGTCCTCATAGCAGCATATTCGAAGCAATACGATTTTCCAACAAGGGCAGCGAAGAAAGTGGATACGACGCGACTCTATCACCTGGAGGAGTCACCAACGAGAATTACAAAGTGTCGTCACCATCAGCAGGAGGTCAGCGCAATCTTGAAGTGCACGATGAAGTTGCAGGGCTCTCCGTTTCAGAGGCCACCGAGTTTCTCTATGGCCATGGCACGATGCTCGACACCATTACGGAGCAGAAGAGCATAGGAACGATGAACACAAACATAAGTACAACCACTGATCATTCTCCCACACGACCTCTCCTCAACCATCATGAAAGCTTTCACATCGCCAAAAGTCCACGACGTCGGTTGTCCCTCAGTCTCGATGACATCGTCAAGATCAACCGGTCATATCATGATGCTTGTGCTTCGATTGAAGCTGCAATAGGCAAGTCCTTCGAAATCCACGACATCTACGTCCAGCCCAAACGACCAATCCAACCACCTCCAAAACGTCCAAGAACGCCTCCTGGAATGCCTTCTTGGACTGCAGCTCAGACAGTTCCCCGTAATAGGCTGGGAGGGAGATTGATCACCAGACCTAGCTTGTTGCAACGTTTGTTCTGCATCTCTACGACCACTAGTCAGGCAGACTCAATTGACTCTGAGCCTTTGGCTCCTCGTTTCCGACCACCTCGGACGGTGTATCCTCAATTGCGGGAACATCCTTTCAATAGGCCTCCTACTGTGAAGTCAGATCCGTATGCTATGCAGTTACCTGTTCCAGCGTCGAGGATTCCCATACCTTCAGGCTCGCCAAGGCGGTATGGCAGACGTGAATATGATCATCGTGTGCGCTTCACACCCTCGGCTACAGCTAGGGATTCCGAAATACGGGCTATTGAGAATACTGTTGGAGTTAGTCGCAGGTTCGCTCTTGACCCCTTTACGTTGATCGCATTGCCGGAGCAGCAGTGTCTTTGCTCTCACCAGAGACGTCGTGCAGCCAAATCTGCCCCGAGCGGAATAGGTACCTCAGCTATTGTACCTCCAAGTACCGCACATGACAACAACCTTTCATCTACAGCACCATCAGCACCACCACCATCTACAACACAACCTTCTCCCCGCTTGATCTCAAGACCATCCATCCTCAGTGGCCAACTCACCAATCCCACCATCCGGTACAACTCCGACTCCAACATCACCACATCCACAACGCCGCCCAATCCTTTCATGTCCGGAGCTATCACACCCGTCGATTCCCTCAACCCCACCACCACTTCCTCTCCGCCACTCGTCTCGGCCCAGTCACCAACAGTACATCCTGGACCTCAGATACAAACCACACAGGAGCAGCAACTCCACACCTCCACCTGTTGGCGCTGCAAGTTCCGTACCCACACCAAATCCTTCAAGATATGGATGGATAAGCAGGGCCATAAATTCTGCTTCTACTGCTGTGGATGGGATAGTGAGGATACTGATGTGAATGAAGCGGTGAATGTAGTGGAGATGAGGGAGTCGAGACGGTATGATGGATTCTAAGGGAGATGGGTTGGTAGTGTTGTTGGTGGAGGGGGGTTGCTTGAAAGGCAGACATCAATAGATGGATGGCGTTGAATAGACAAGAAAGGGATGGTGGTGCTTAGGAAGGAGCGTTGTTGTATAGAGAGCATTGTTTAGTCTCGTTATAACGCCCTCATTCCGCATAGATTAGCAAGTGTATCAATACAATATAAAAATTTGCACAATTATTAGACCTCGTCCTAGCGCATTTGACCGGTTGTAACTTTGTTCATAAGACATCAATCAATATGTACTCGAACTATCTACCGACCCCACGTATACCGGCCAATCACATATACTTCACTTCCTCTCGTGCCACTCATCATCGCCCCCCTCCATACCCTCAAAGGCTCCATCATCATACCCAGAACCATACATAACATCAACTCCCTTTCCCATTAATCCCCTACCGCCAGTGGTCTTAACTCTCGGACGCGGCGTCACATCGTTCCATGAATCCGTAAGCGGAGGCGTCGAGAGAGTCGGTGAGTCGGGCGTTGTTAGATCCATTGCTTTGCTGTCATTACCAGTATGGTATTGACCCGGGGGCTTGTTTGTGTTCCTCGCATCCGGTATATGAGTATAAGGAGGATGAGGTAGTGGAGGAGAAGAAGGGGGTGATTCTATCGTTTCTTGTTGCCTTACGTCTTCTTCCCTTGGCTCGTTCATGTCTTCATCCTCTTCAATATCTTCCTCCTTAACCGCGTAAGGAGATTCATCATCGCGCTCCAGACCTAACTCGTCCATCTCGCTGACTCCACTGAATCCACTGTTGACCCGTCCTCTCCAACCACTTGGGCCAATGACTGGAGATCCATCTCTTTCACTCCCCTCCCCACTAGCACTTACGCTCCCGCCCTCGCCCCAAGCCCCTCTTCTTAATTTCAGCAACGCATCTAGACTCATCTGTCCACCTATTGCTCCGCCCATGCCACCCAACCCCATACCCATCGGACTAGCACCAATCCCCCACCCCTCCCCTTCCTCCATCATCAACTGCGCCAAGCCCGGACTTCCCACATCTCCCTGTCCTTGTCCTTGTCCTTGTCGATGCAACAAACTCATGAAACTATTCCGATTACTATACTCCGACCTCTCAGTGATGGGCGTGAGGTTCGGCTCCCTACTTACGACGCCCTGTCTCCCGGAGCCGCTCCTGCTGAGACCATCGACAGAGCGAGGGCCGAAGTACCCGCCTAAGCCAACATCGCTGTCTGTTTCTTTCGAGTCGAGGTTGGAATTGGAGGAAGGGAGACCGGCGGAAGGCGGTGCAGAGTAGAAACCGAACTCGGAGCCATAGAATCCTTCGACGTCCGAGGCGAGCGCTTCGGCATTGGCGGCGGCTATGAGGAAGTCGTCAGAGAGGAAAGAGTCGTCGTCAAAGTTTTGGGGCGAGGTGTGATCTTCTGCGAGGGTGTCGGGTTGGTGTGCGGGGATGGAGGCCGAGGATGAGGTGCGGTTGAACTTTCCGGAGAGGGCGGCATTTTGGGCGGCTGCTGCCAGAGCAGTCTGGTAGGCTTCGAGACTGTGTTGGGTAAGGCCGTATGTGGGTTGCTGGATGGTAGATTTGTCGAGAATGGAAGGTTTGGGTGCAAGAGGTGGAGGTGGACGAGATGATGTTCCTTCGTAGGTTAGATCGGAGTCTCTTTGTTGGTTGAGTTTGGGTGAGGAGTCGGTCGTGAGGTTTGGTGGGGAGTAGACTGTTGGTAGTGACGAGAAAGACTTGATAGGTCGACCATACTCGTCGGTGTCGATGTTGTCAAATATTGATTCATCGAATTCGATGGCGTCAGTGCCGTCTATTTGGTCAATTAGACCATCGTCGAAGTACATCTCGTCATCATTGAGTACGTCTTCATGGGGGTTGGTAGAATCATTGAGCTGATTTGACTGGTGAGGCGATTGATCCAAGTTGAGACCACCGAGACCCAAGCCTTCTACTCCTAGGGCTTTCCCTGAAGCATCTTCCTCGAGCGATTTCTCACTCGTACTCTCAGCCTGCTCATCCTCATTCTCACCAATATGTGGAGAGTTTTTCGTCATTGCAAATCCAATCACCTTCCCTTCCGCATCACGCGGTGTATGTAACATCGGCAGCCCCGGTGTCAAGGGCATATCAAGCTGATGGAACGTGAAGCCCGCAAACTTCTCGGTTTCCCAGAGCAAACCCTCGGGGTCGTCATTGATATCACTAAGCGGCTCCGTCTCGAAAACCTCTTCTTCGATGATTTCAGGCACGTCTTCCTCAACATCAGCGTTCACACCTGGAATCTCTTCTTCGTACAGCCCCAACTCTTCATCCTCATCCTCTAGATCTGCATTCACACCGGGTATGCGTTCTTCCAATCCGTCATCGTCCATCATGGCATCGTAATCAAACTCGTCGTCCACTCCTCCGAGTCGGTCATCATCATCGCCGTTCAGCTTCTTCTCTAGCTGCCGTTGTCTGTGTCTATCTTCAAGGAGCCGTTCCTGTTTAGCTGCTCCGATCATGTCAAAGCTAAAGCGTGATGATGTACTCTTCATGTGCTTGGGTAGACCAAGCAAGGCGGCGTCCTTGGCTGAGACCCCAGACGAGTTGCGAGACCGGCCCTTACGTGAGGATGGGTATGATTTTACTGTCGCCGAAGATGAATCTATAGATACACGTCGTGGCTCTGGTACATCTTCTTCAGGCACCGGAGGTGGTGGTAGAGGTGGTCGAGCCGGCATGAGCGTGGCAGCATCCCTTGGAGGCAGTTCTGGAACCGGAGGCTTCTGTGTCATCGATGATGTCTCTGTCTTAGCGTCTTTCGTCGATTCTGGTTGCTTGAGTACTGTCTTCGCATAAGGTGGCTTTGGTAATGATAAATCCGAGGTATCATTAGCCTTCCGGACATGTGGTCCCGCAGCAGGATATTGTTCTTCCTCGAAATCTTCGGTGAACGCAGGAGTATGAGGTGAATGAACACGCTCTCCGACCTCTCCTCTTGCATTGGCATATTGCTTCTTGAGATCTTGCACCTCGCTCATAGTTTGCTTCTTTCTCGGCCTGGGAGCACTGAAGTCGTGTATCACTGTCCCTTTGATCCTAGGATCCACGAAGGGTACCGTCTCCTCTCCTGGTGGCTTTGGCGAATCTGGCGAGGTGACCTGATTATTGGCTTGAGAATTACGTCTTCGACCAAGCAGGGTCATAGGGTTTAGCAAATTCAACCTTCCCTTGACAGGCTTGGATGCGGGCTCTAAAGATGTTGCTGGCGTTAGTTGTACCGGAGTACATCGTGCATCGGGCGGTCTCTTTCCCGTAGGAACAGCTCTTACATGTTCTGGCTTCGGCGGATGTGACTCCCTTGGCCTTTGTCGTATTTGAGGTTCTGGGATACGCACTTGTGGTCTGGGTGGTGGAGACTTCGTGTTTTGGGGTGCAAGTTTCAGATCTGGCGGTCTCTGCTTCGATCTCGAATTCGACTTCGCATTGAACCCCGGAGTAGAACCCATCTGCACCCTTATCTGTTCTTGTTGCTGCGTGTACTTGATACCACCAGCAAAACCTTTCTCACTGCCACTACCAGGTCGACTCGCAAGCCCATTTGATCCTTCCGGACCAGCGACATCCGTTGTATATGGAGAAGGAGCCGGTCGTTGGACCTGGGCATGATGTGTATACGGCTGCTGGGTTTGCGCCGTACCCTCCCAAGTTCCCGACGCATTCCCACTGCCACTGGCAAACATACCCTGGCCCCGGAACAAATCCATCTCCCTGAGCCTTTCCATCTCCCTCAATCTCTCCGACTCCCTGACCATTTCCTGCTCCCTCTCCCACTCCAACTTCCTAGCCACATCTTCTTCCTTCACGAATCCTCTACCGTTCCAGATCAGAGGATCCCTATCATAGCTCCTTCCTTGCTCATGTTGCTGGCCTTGTGATTCTTCCCTTCTTCGATCCTCAGATCCCCTACTCTCATCGCCTCGATACCCGGGACTTCGGCTCCCACTTCTTGAATCACCACCGATGCCTAGACCTACACCAAGAGGTAGTCCCAGTGACGATAATCTGTTGATAGGCGGGAGACTTGGAGGCTGTTCGCTTGTGGTTGTGCTTATATACCCAGTTTCTCTCCCCCTATCACGATCTCCACTGCCCTGATATCCAAAAGTCCCATTGGTCTGACCAACCCCTTCCATCCCAACTCTCGGGCTCGTAGTCGGATGTCCATGTGCATATCCACCACTCCATGATTGTCCTTGTCCTACTCCCTCTCCCTGGACCGGCGAAGTCCGCGTATTTAAAGTAGGTCGAAAGAGCGGATGGATATGCGATTGACTCTGACTTTGGTTCTGAGACTGGGTTTGATACTGCTGATGCGGATCCCACGTCTGTTGAAATGAAGACGAGGAGGGAGGTTCCGGGGAGGAAGGTGTTGAGGGTGTGCGTCGGTGGGGGCGGAGATAGGAGAACATCTTCCTCTCTTGGATCTGATGATCGTCGGGTGCTGAAGATATAGCGAAGATGGTAGAATGTCGTAGCAGGAAGGCAGACGCGGTAGCCTAGCGTATCATCATATTAATTGGACCAGCTATCATCGCAAGATACCACCGGTGTATGATGGCGATACCATCAAGATACCAAGACTTTTCGCCGGAGTCGTGTTGCGCAAACGTTGGACCGTAACGTATGTCGAAGCTAGTGAAGAGAGGAGACGAGTGGTGACCGTCTCTCTCGTGCGGAGGCTGGAACGACCTCAGAGTAGAGTGAAGTGAGTGGCTGTGTGAGGTGTGTGGAAGTATCTTGTCGTTAGAGAGCAGTGCGTGACATAATTCGAGGTCCGATTTGAGCCGGGCTTGCGATCGGTCGAGCTGAGGCTTCTAGGGGCTAATTCTTCTGCTACAAAGTCCAAGTCTGTATCAATAGAACTTTTGTAAGCTTCCAGCGAGCTTGCGATTGAGAGAATCTGAAACAGGAACGCCAATAATACACAGCTCTCAAATTCAGCTAGAGTAGTTGCACTTCGCGAAGTTTCAGACGGATCTGCGACTCGCCTCGACATGGGATGCTACAAATATACGCATGCTTCAACCACGCAAATTGATCGCATGTTCTCTGATACTAGTCTTTATGAACTTATCATTTGATGCTGCCAATCAACTACTGGAGATCCAAGGTGTTTATTTATCACTGAATGTTGATCGAAGCGTTGCTACCTGGTACACGCTGTGATGAGCCAAATCAGCCACACTTCCTCCTCGCTACTGATTTGTTGACAAGGAATGTCAATCGCTGTAGCGAAGCTCTTGAAGGATTACAATAGTCTTATCATATGCTCGAATCGACTTCCGTTATTCCAAGCGCGGAACACCATCTGCCATATTGACAACCCACTTCAAGCAGTCAATCCTCCTTCAGGCCCTGGCTTTCCCCCTCCATTCGCAGCGCTCGACCCTGGGATCTCAGGTAACGTCGCACCTGGTAGCCCAGTCGTCGATACTGGAATCTTGATGGCTCCCTTTGGCATCACGACCTTGTTTTCAAGCTTCTCTCCTTTGACAACTTTGAAAGCTTCTTCTTTGTTCAAAGTCTCGTACTTCAGTAGTGCTTTGGCTAGTAGGTCGAGCTCTTTCCGCTTCGCTTGCAAAAGATCAGTGGCTCGTATGCGACCTTCTTCAATCAAGCGTCGAACTTCGGATTCGATGAGTTGTTTGGTGGTGTTTGAAAGGCTTTCATAATTTTCAGCGAGGTCGACGTTGCCAAGCTCAGATGACATGCCGCACTGGGTTACCATGTGATAAGCTACTTGAGTGGCTTTGCGTAGGTCCTGGAGTCTGTTAAAAACCGACTGTAGCTAGAAAAGCGAAGATACTCACAGATGCACATCCGCTAGTGACTCTATCCGCCCCATACATAAGCTCCTCTGCTACCTTTCCAGCAAGACAGAGATCCAGCTGCGCTTGATATTCCAGGACTGTTTGCGAATACTTGTCCATCTCTGGTAGATGCTGTGTTACGCCCAGAGCCTGACCTCGAGGCATGATCGTGACTTTGTACAAAGGATCCGTATTGCCATTGTACATGCAGATTAAGGCATGACCAGCTTCATGGTAGGCGGTCATCTCCTTCTCCTTGTCACTCATGATCATACTCTTTTTCTCTGAACCCATAAGGATCTTGTCCTTGGCCCATTCCAGATCAAGCATCGAGATAGCTTGCGCCTTGATCTTGCTGGCGTGTACTGCAGCTTGATTGACCAAGTTCTCCAGATCTGCACCGGAGAAACCTGGCGTTCCAGCTGCAAGGTCTTCGACTTTGACATCCTTGGCGTAAGGCATCTTTCTCATATGATGCTTCAAGATAGATATACGTCCACGGACGTCGGGTAAGCTGACGACGACATTGCGATCGAATCGGCCAGGGCGAGTCAGAGCCTTGTCGAGCAACTCGGGAAAGTTTGTAGCTGCTAGGATGATGACCCCACTGTTCTGCTCAAATCCATCCAGTTCTGTAAGAAGCTGGTTGAGGGTCTGCTTGGCGTATGCAGCATCTCTTGGATTTCGTCTCGCTCCAATGGCATCAAGTTCGTCGATGAAGACAATCGATGGCGATTTCGCCTTAGCTGCCGTAAAAAGCTCACGAATCCTTTTGGCTCCCACGCCCACATAGACCTCATCGAACTCGCTACCAGACATGAAAAAGAATGGAACTCCAGATTCACCAGCGACAGCCCTCGCCAGAAGTGTCTTCCCCGTGCCAGGTGGTCCAACGAGCAATACACCTTTTGGCAATTTTCCACCCAGATTCGAGAATTTTTCTGGGTTCTTCAAGAAGCTAACAAGCTCCTGTAATTCCTCTTTTGCTTCATCACAACCGTGAACATCCGAGAACCTGACCTTTTGATGCTCCGCCTTTGCTTCATTATCCGCTTTTCCAGGTCCGAGCTTCCTCACGGCTGACAGATTCTCAATAAGGAAGTTCGCCAGCGTGAGGCTGACATAACACACCGCACCGAAGATAGCAAAGAACTTGATGTATTTGTAGATCATTGCCCGCCAGCTCTCTTCCACCACAACATGTAGTGGCGAGTTGCTTGCTCCACTCGCGCCAACGGGACTTCTTCCAACGGCTGTTGTTCCACCTCGAGTTTGCGCTGCTACTGCTTGACCAATAGCTTGGATCTGGGCGTTGCTGAGTCCGCTGGACTGTCCAACATATTGTGCGCCCCCTGCATCAGAACCAGCGACTTGGCCCATATTCCCTGCTTGCCCCAAAGCCGACAGAGCTTTCTGATATGCCACTTCACATGCAGGGCTGGAAGCAAACTGGCCCGTTTGATACCGCTCCACAACTATTGCGGGCATGTTGGCGCGAAGGAGGGCTTGGTAGAACATATTCTGACTGGTAGCAGAATTCGGATTCTTGTTGGCTGTGGATTCCATTGCTGCCAACACATTCCGATTTGCATTGCTGAATATGGTTCTCTTTTGCAACCTCGTAAGCTTGAAGGTAGGCGTCCTGCATGGTGCCTGTACTCGTAGATTTGAGGTTGTTGACATGTGCCGAGAGGGAGAGTTGAGAATGAGGGCACAGCTTGGATTTGGAGAAAGATGCACTCTGGGTCGCCGAGGAGCAAGCAGAGTCTCTGCTACCTGGGATTCTAGATCAGTACCTTGATGTTGCCTTAGAGCTATGAGTAGCACTGTATACCTTGTGTCGAGTGTGTTCCCCATATCTCGGAGCCAACAGATGAAGAACCGCTCGAACCTTTGACGCCATGTTGTTTGATGGTGATGACTGTATAATCAGGGATCTATAGAAAGCATCAAAGGAGTGTCCGTTGGTGGTGGTGTCACCTCATGTTTGTAGGTTGGAAAGGCTGTCACGGCTGAGTAGAAGCTCACGGAGGCAAAACGTCGAAGTCACGCAATGGATGGACGGGGGTTTGCGCTAAAATCGAATGGGACTAGCTCAATGTCTGCATTATCTTCGCTCACTTCCATCAGCACTCTAATAATGATAAGGAGACTGTTTGGAAATACTTCTGGCGTACGATTCATTGATAGCGTCGTAAGGTTCAACTCTGTCAATACTATTCTTCGCGTTGACATATTTACTATTGCCGCCGAACAGTCACCTACCAGCCTACACACAGAGCGTCAAGGTCAAGCAATATCTGCCTCGATTCTACCTACCCATACAATACATACAAGAATTCCACCAAGTCCAATCCAATCCAAATCCGAATACCTGACATCGCAACGATAGTCATACAGAGTTCACCTATCTCAGTCCCAACCTCTTCAGTAAGATCCGCTCCCCCACCACACACCAAGCTGTCGCAACCACTCTTTCCCAATCCCCAACCGATTATTACAGACATTAATTAATACAGCATACATACTCATCGTCGTCATCCCATGACCTCCTCATAATGCAGATGACATCTTCAACCCGCTAGGAAATGTATAAACAGGCATAAACTCCACCCCAGCAGACATAGGGAATTACAAGTAATAATATAAACAATACAAGATGCAAGAAGGATGTAGAGCTGCAGATAGCCACGCAGGAATATTTCAAGATTCAAAACCCAGTTTGCCGCCCACTCCCGTGAAGGATCCTGGTTCTGAGATGATGTTGCAAACAATTGATGTCGTCAAATAGGCAGAGCGGATGAGATAGTGAGCTGTCGAAGTTCAGGTTTGTTCTGTGTTCAGCAACGCTTTTATTCATGAAAGGTCATTTCTGTGTACTGTTGATGTAATTATGCGAAACTTTTTCTTTTATACAGACTTTTGTCGTTGGTTCTGTGGTTCCGGTACTGGTTTATGGCAACGTTGCCCAGGCTTTGGGTATAATGCTGATTCTCAGGAATACAATGCCGATGCAAATACACCAATTGATAGACAAAAAGTAACATTTTCAGAGACTCTCGATACGAGTACTGGGCATTTGCAATGTCGCGTCGTTGAAGTCGTCTAGCTTCTGACCCCAAGGATCAAGGAAACTACTGGTCGGTAAATACGCTGCGATTCCATGTGGCATGATTCCCACAACCGGTGGTTGGTACGCAATGTGGCCATACCAATGATCTTGTGGAGATTGGTAAGCCTCAATCTTTGGATGGTGATACTCCTCTTGCACTGTCTGTACCTGAGGCTGTGGCTCCGGTAGCGGCTGCTGAGCGAGTTGTTGTTGAACAGGCTGTGGGTAGTGGACAATATTTTGTTGTTCAACCGGAGATGATGTGTAAGATGCCGTTTGCGCCGACTGTTGTGTGTAAAAGTGGTCATGAGAAACAGGGCTGCCTCCTGAAATGGATGAATAGCTACTAGGGCTATTCTGAGTAAGATCCTGGCGCTCAATATGTTGGGATATCGACTGGGTCTGGATTGGATGAGGGGTGAGATTCATCGTTGCGACGCCAGGATTGTTCTGTTCCGGAACATAGAACGACGAATGGCCCTGATGGCTGGCTGATCGATGCATCATGGGCACAGCTTGTGGATATCCTTGCACGCTGGCATTGAACTGGTGAGAGCCATTTGAAAGACTGTGTCGATGTCCATAAACGTTCTGAACTTCTACGGTGTCTACGTGCTGACCAAAGTCGGCGAATGAGTGTGCACGATGTATGGTATGATGCGTTGCTGCAGGCGCAAGATTGATAGTATGTGACCATTGAAGCTGGCCAGCTGGATGAGACGTGCTTGTAGATTCGCCACTATCAGACTCGGAGGTCTCACCATCATCAAGGTCCGATGAATGGATACCTCGCTGATGAGACCGTCGTTGATGCTTCACCATGGTAGTCTTGCGGCAGAAGCTAACCCTTGTCAGCCAGGCGTTCCGTGATCAGATCTTATCGTGCAGACCTCTTCAGACAACCTTCATGAGCACATTTATATGGTCTTTTACCAGTGTGTATACGGCGGTGGCGGGCAAGACTAGAGGACTGCTTCATCTTAGCGCTATATTACAAGCTAACCCCGTGACATCCTTACATCTGAGAACCGCTTCCCGCACCCGATGTGTTGACATTGATGGGGCTTTTCGCCGGTATGGGTGCGAATGTGCACCGTCAAGGCACTACGCTGTATGAAGCTTTTACCGCAACCAGGAGTCATACACGAGTACGGTCTCTCATTGGTATGAATGCGATAATGTCTTTGCAGATCAGATTTCCTGTTGAAATTCTGCATAGCTCGTCAGCCTACAGCACTTTAGTTAGCCCTATACACTTACCTTGTTGCAGCTTTGCCAGTCGCACTGAAATGGTCTCGCATTTGGCTCATTGTCAACAAGCTCCATCACATCCATACTGTCCACCAAGCTCGCTAATAACCAAGTCGAATTGTGTAAAATCAGAGACTCAAGTCGACGCAGTCGGTTGTTAGACCAGAATACCAGTCTCGACGACAAAGATTGACGAAGTAGCCTCGTTGAAGATAGTGGTGACAATCAGATGTCTACGTATTCCTTAGAGCAGAATGATGTTCAACTGACAATAATCGATATACTGGCGAAATAGAAGATGCAAGAAGAGACTCCGAGAAAATGCGTCCAGCGCAAGAGCTGTCAAAGTGATAAGTACGAGGTAACGAGTGGTGGTCGGTTGGATCCGAGAATGGTCTATCATAGGTCAGGATATCAACCTCAATACACGTTCGTGGGAAGGTCTACAAACTAGTACGATAGCTGATATGTCCTTGGCCACACCGTGCTGATAGCTTCAATGTAAGCTAGTGCAATGTGCATAAGCAGACTGAATACCCCGCGGTTCAACAACCTTTACTAAGGAATTAGACGATGTCAAACTCCTTCGATGCGATTGGCTCAAATAGTTTCCGTTCAGAAGAAGTTTGGAAAGTTTCCTAAACTCTGATCGGAACAGTCGAGGTAAAGTCGGCTAAGTAGCCCGTCTGTTTCGACGTCAAAGTGTCACAGCAAGGAGTACGTGATCGTCTGCGCTTTCGAAACAATTACCATGCTCCAAGATGAATCGTCGTAACAATCAGTAGTCGAGTCAGTTCGAAGGAGAAGGATCAGATGCCCTGAGGACGAGGGTGTGGTAGATGTCGAAATTCTGTCCAGGCCAAGGCTGGAATCCGATTCGAATGCTGAGTTCTTCTGAACAGCGACGTCGGAAGGGGAAGCAATGACCACTTCGATTGAGATAGGTGATAATAGTCTAGCTGCTGCTGTGGTCGATGGCTAGGACTGTGTTTGCGAAGGGATCACTTGAGCAGCAGTAGAGGATAGCGACTGGACACAAAGCTGGAGATGGCCACAGCCACAAGGAAGCAGAAGCAGGAGCGGAACCTGAAAGCTCCTATTCTTCAGTTCGAAACATGAACTTCTTGGAAGTGTGTATCGTTAAAGTATCTCAAATCCGGTACGAGGACGACGAGCTTTCTATATGGAGCTTGCAGCGAGGTATTCGGAAGGACACCGCAAATGAGCAGGTGTGATGTGAATAGACAGTCCAGGTCCAGCGTAGGTTAGATAGTGTGGAGCCGTTTGAATCTGGTATTCGCCGTGGTCCCACTCCATTCCGGGAGGTCTCAGATCAGCAATCAGGTATAGCCCTTGACCCAAATGTACCAGCAAGTCGTGGGGGATGATCGGCTGGTGGAAGGAGGAGGATAAGAAGCAAAACCCAAGCGAAGTCTCCTGGAATAATGGAGATGCAGCTAGCTACGGAGGTAGTGTTAGGGTATTTACTCGACCCATGTATATGTCACTGTTCCTGCTCCGCCCATGTCCCTGCCGCATCTGCAAGGTCAGGATCCATGTCCCGTGTCCCACGTCCCGGGCCCAGGAAGCGCACCCGTTGCAGATGCAGGGTGGCCATTAATCAATAACCATTGGCCATGGAGGGCTGAGGCAGTGAGGCCGCTACGCTGAGCAGGCCTCGCTACGAGCCTACGGGGCGTATGCGACTCATGCGAGAAGCAGGCTAACCCCACGCACAAATTCCGAGTGCAAGCCTTCGATGACTATTATTCCATCATGCCTAGCGTTCTCGTAGTGCAACGCTGTGGCCTGACGACATGCAGACTAGCTTCAAGTGCGACGATGCCTCAGAGGAATTGAGCGTGTGTCAGTGGTCGAACTCGAAGCGAAGACATGATTGTAATGCATTCATGAGTCGTCGTCAGAGTAGTGCCTCTATTGTAAAAAGATTGTTGTTACTGTATCTTGCTGGTTTATCGCACAACTAACATCGTACGCTCAGCTAGCGAATATATGCCAGCAGCAGTCGATATTTCAGGAGTTTGACGCTGGTATCCAGACATTTGGTATCGGACAGACCTGTGCTCTACCCGCGGCGGAATCAGCAGACCTTCTATGTAATTGAGTACCAGTTATATACACAGTCTTCCCTCAGTCACAGTGATGAACGTTTTTGGTGTTTGTTGAGAAGTCGTTGGACTTTTAGTATGGACGGCATCGCATTTCTTACGTTTCATCTCAATCCGGCCGGGAATGAGTACGAGGATATCCTCGTCTCTCGCTAGATCCTGGTCTGCCGTGGAAGTTGATAGGTGAAGAAGCCCTGCATCTGGTTCTAGGCCATCTAGTAGATCTTGGGCAGCATTATTATTGGAAAAGATTCATAGCCAGTTGGATGATGACTAATGCACGTGATATCTTATCGCGATAAGGTGTTCTCCAAGTTGTTGCTAGCTATCAACGTCGCTTGAAAGAATACTTCGTTGGAACAAGTCAATACCTTATCCATTCCGACTTACCAACAGATGGCCAGACTAATATACCATATGTGTAACATTGGGCTTTACCGTGAGACGAGCCGTTGAGAGCTCACTTCTGACAGCTCGCTCAAGTCGTATTCAAGCAGACAGCTTCTCGGATGCCTACAGTGGAGTTCCCCATCTCGATATACATGTCGGGAGGACCTGATCATTAGCTGCATTGTGCTATTAGGCCTAATTCGAGGTTCAACCATTTCAAGATGACCGCCCTTGGCACCTCGTACTCGCTATAGTGTCGCTATTGATGTCAGATAGTCTTGACTTCGACGGCATTGGTACCTTTGACAATGTGTGAACACTGTGGTGACAAAGTCTCTATTGAGCTTTGGAAGGTTCCAAGAGTTTTCTAGTACCGATACCTGGTGGCTTCTTAACTCATCGTGGATTCCTAACTTGGACGAAACAACCGTCATCGGCTAGAGACTATATCGCGGGTGCCGGTTGCAGCCATACCAACAACGATAATCAGCATACAAGCTCCCGCCAGACTGTTGTTGGACACCCTTGTTCTGACACACAGCTAACGACAAATTCCCAACGACGAAGCAGAAAATCGACGGCGGCAGAGCTTCATTGCCAAATGGCTCGAAAGCACTGTTCAATTTCACATCGTACTCGACCACTGAAACAACGTCGGAGTCTCTTGGGTCTGCCATTGTTGTGTCAGGTCTAGATTTACGGCAGTTGTATGCGTAGACTTCATAAGTTCTTCAGACACTTGCTTCTTAGCACTCTACGGAGGTAGTCACTATCACCAACTCTTCAGGAAAGGTTTTAATTCTTGCATGCATGTGCCCTGCATGGTTCAGATGTACGCACGGATGCTGCACCACAGGACGTCTCTCAACGACAACGCTAGAGCTTAAATCTCCCGAAAGTTCAGGATGGTGAAACTCGGTTGTCACATCCGTGTCGCCATTATTGTTGTTCGGAGAATTCAAGCTCGATACCAGCCGAGTTCTGAGAATACTTACCTTTGACAGTGGCGTCGAAACATGAGCCGGGGCGGTATCGAGTCTCGAAGTCGGTAATTCTTCAGAATTTTCAACCCTTAAGGGTTCGATCTACACGAGGTTCAGAACGGTGACTGCCCTGCCGCATTCATCGGAGTCAACTTGCGGTCTTAGCTTCTCAGGAAAACTTACAACAAGTGCGGGGG
>Ga0181467_100246_pt1 | contig 27979 bp, 34 predicted proteins | sample InSIn5gowninarea_2_FD_119079 | JGI IMG/M metagenome (GOLD analysis project Ga0181467, IMG submission 119079) | Clean room microbial communities from NASA Spacecraft Assembly Facility at Jet Propulsion Laboratory, Pasadena, California, USA -... ... | reverse complement strand
AGCCAGATGGATTCATGCCATTGCCCATGTGGCATGGTCAGCGCCTGCTGCATGCTGGGAGACACTTCAAACTACCTTTCGACGTTTGCTCTCCACTACCCCCAGGACAGCCCAAACCCGATGAGTGGCGCAAGACTTCGAGCAGTAAGTTGCTAACCCAAAATAAAAATCTACCTATAAGGTACTTACTGACGTCGCGACAGACCGGTTCGTTGGGGATGCTGCAGCTGCCTGGAAGAAATCAAATCTCTTCGAAAGTTTCTCATCCAAGTGCATCTGCACTCGAGAACGCGGTTGCGACGAAGATTGTCAGAACCGTGCGATGTTATACGAGTGTGACAACACCAACTGTGCTCCTGGACGCGATCGCTGTACCAATCGTGCCTTTGCAGATTTGCAAGACCGCAGAAAGCTAGGGGGAAAGTATAGAATCGGGGTAGAGGTCGTCAAGACTGAAGATCGTGGTTATGGCGTTCGCACGAATCGATGTTTTGAAGCCAATCAGATCATTGTCGAGTATACGGGTGAGATAATTACGGAGGAGGAATGTGACAGGAGGATGCATGAGGACTACAAGAATAATGAGGTCAGTGTCGAATTTCATGTCATTGATCTGAGGCTAACAGAAGAAGTGCTACTATCTTATGAGCTTCGATCAGAATATGATCATTGATGCTACGAAGGGCAGCATTGCTCGCTTCGTCAATCACTCTTGCAAGCCCAATTGTCGTATGGTCAAATGGATCGTGGGCGGGAAGCCAAGAATGGCTCTGTTTGCTGGGGATGAGCCTGTTATGACTGGAGCCGAATTGACATATGACTACAATTTCGATCCATTTTCGGCAAAGAATGTGCAGGAGTGTCGATGTGGTAGTGCTAATTGTCGTGGTGTGTTGGGACCACGAGGGAAGGATCCGAAGCCAGTCAAAGAGAGCATCAAGGATATGGTCAAGGCAGGTGTCCAGGCTGGGAAGCGCAAACTCAAAGAGCTGCTTGATGGGGAAGGTGATGAGATCGATTTACGAAGCCCAAAGAAGAGAAAGATGAAGGAGTCTACTGGCGTAAAGCAGTCGAGGTCATCATCCAGCATCATACTTGCGAAAGGTGCTGCAAAAGCAGTCAAGTCCACTGTTGCTACGAAGTTGGTCAACGCACGTCAGGCTGTTTCGAAGAACAGAACTACTGATTATAACAAGTCGGACTCATTGAAGTCACCAATGAAGGGTCAGGCAAAGCTTGGATCTCGTAATCCGAGTCTTACACTCGTAGCACCTGCTGAAAGTCCTTCATCGACCAAGGCAAAGAAATCACATCAGTCTTCCAGGAAGAGTACCAACAGCAATGCGCCTCCCACGAAGGCAGCGAAGGGAGTGTCAAAGGCTCTAGTGACGAAGCGCAAGAGCACCAATAAGGCAGCCAAAGACAGCCCAAAGAATAAGAAGGGTGGCAGAGACGGAGTGCAGACTCGTCGCTCGAGCGGCAGTCCCTTCAAAAACACAGGCAAGAGCACAAAGTTCTTCGAGGAGCTGTTGGATCATGTTACGGATAGTCCTCGTGGTAAATTTGCCACCAGTGGTGGTTCTTCCCGAAGCAAGAGGAAGGCCAAGGCTATGGATCATCTGGAAAGTCCTTCTAAGAAGTTGAGCAGGTCCAAGGGATCGAGGGAAGGGTTGGAGTCGAGGGCATCGAGTGGTAGTACCATCAGGGTCATCACTGAGAATGATGAGTGAGTGGCGGTGTGGAAATCTCTGGTCAGGCTTAGACCTCTTCATCTGGGACTGTCATGCTGGCTTTGTCTTTGGGTGCTCTGGTATCGTCATGCTGTGCAGGCGTGCATAGTCATATTTTGTTTCTTTGCTGTGCTGTCTGCTTGCCTCAAGATGATTTATTGAGCACTGGCGTGGATGTTCGAATTGGGCTGCGAAATGGATCGATACTGATAGTACTTTTTAGTCTTGGGCGTGTCCTAGCTGTTTGCTTATAGTACTAAGTGACTGATACTGTATGCTTTGGGATACAAGATCATTGATGACTCTGGAAACAATTTCCCATTGGTGAAGAGACACTGCAAGGCAATGAGTCCGTCTAGAGAACCGAAGGATAGTCTGATTGAGTTGAGGCAATAACTACCCATGATGAATAAGGCACTTTGAATGTTCCACTCTGAGTTTCAGACTTCGAAATCGTCTTATTGGACGTATGGGCTGGTCTTGTAATCCTTTCTCTACACCTAACCAGACATAATCACACTGGGACCTTCTTTTAGCGTTAATCTGAACTTTCAAAGAAAGTTTATGATTTTAATCGTTAAAGCGCTTTTCCAATCACATGTTCGCCAAAGACAGGAGGTCGGCATCGGATATGCTGTCCCACCGAGCGGGCCGTTTGGAGCCGTTGATGGACCTCAAAATTTCCATGATCGTAATACCTTCAAGAAACATTCTTACCATGGAACAGCTAGTGACATCCATCCTTTACAACTTCTTTTCGACCTCAGATCGCTCACTTTACAACTTAGAGATCCATCTTTCGTGACTCCGATGACTGGAAAACCCCTTCGACACTACTAAACACGTTCCGAGGACATTCATATTCATGAATACCGCCTCAGATCATCCACGGCACGGAGCTCGAACGACCAAGCTCAGCCCCGCATCCTCATTACAACTCCCGCAGTCTCGTGAAACGGGCGACTCCGGACTCATACAAAGCTCCAATTATGCAACAGCGATAGCAAAGAAGCCCAGTCCTGTGGCGAAATCATGGGCGCATTTCGTTGCTGGGGGGTATGTCACATATCAATCTATTTACATGATATCATAACCCTGTACTAACAAAGAATAAGCATCGGAGGCATGACAGCCGGTGTCCTGACCGCCCCCCTCGACGTCTTGAAGACCCGCTTCCAATCCGACTTCTACCAAGCCCAGCTGGCCCAATCCCGGGCTGCAAAAGGCATCTTCCCGCACGCCCACCTCTCTCCACTCCGAAGCGGCATACTCCACTTCCGCGAGACATTTCAGATCCTAGGCTCAGTCCATAGACTTGAAGGCTGGCGAGCTTTATTCAAGGGTCTAGGTCCCAATCTAGTGGGCATTATACCAGCGCGATCGATCAACTTTTTCGTCGTTGGAAATGGCAAAAGGATTATAGCCGATTATGGGAACAACGGGAAGGAGGACGCATGGGTAATTCTCTGTGCGGCTGCTTTGGCGGGGATCACGACAAGCACGGTCACGAATCCGATATGGTTGATTAAAACGCGGTTGCAGTTGGATAAGAATGTTGCGGAGAAGACTGGAGGGATAGTCACGAGGCAGTACAAGAATTCGTGGGATTGTATCAAGCAGGTGGTGCAGAAAGAGGGGCTGAGAAGCTTGTACAAAGGTATGAGTGCAAGTTATCTAGGTGTTACGGAGAGTACCTTGCAGTGGGTGCTTTATGATAGGATGAAGAAAGGGTTGGAGCGGCGGCAGGTGAATCTTGAGAGGAGCCGAAGGGCGAAGACGGTGTGGGATCAAGTGGTGGATTTCACCGGATCGTTCTTTGCGGGCGGAAGTGCCAAGTTCATTGCTGCGTTGGCTGCGTATCCCCATGAGGTATGCATTTGATGTCTTCAATGAAACCCTGCTGACAAGGTTAGGTCGCTCGCACGCGTCTCCGTCAAGCACCCACTGTCGATGGTCATTTGAAGTACACTGGCCTCATGCAGTGCTTCAAGCTGGTGTGGAAGGAGGAAGGCATGGCTGCTTTATACGGAGGGCTCACGCCACATCTGCTGAGAACGGTACCGAGCGCCGCTATCATGTTCAGCATGTATGAGGGGATCTTACGCCTGCTCCATGTGCCATCTTGAACGGACTGTCGCCACGAAAGGGCAAATACCGGCTCGAGGGAGCAACGATTGCCTCGGAAGATCTGTGCGATTTTAGAAGGCAAGCTCATCCTGGAGAAAGTCGAGCTTATCTGGGGAGAACAGGCATCGTCCCAAGCGGCCGGAACCATCTTGAAGGCAAGATGGTTTGTACATTACCGGAAACGTGTACAAAGAAAGGAAAGGACATAGAAGGGAATATGATACCCACCACTTCACTCTGCGATGGAACGCATACAGAGCGCTACGTGGAAGCATATAACACCTCCATAGAATTCAAATGAGCCGGGCTCCTTAGATGATTATCGATGAAAGTGAAGAGTTGACCATCCTCGAAACTCATAAGTGAATATGCTTTGCGCGTCTAGTCTCGGACTTAACCATGGGATCAAGGAAATGACCCTCGCAAGTGAATCGCCAATCATTGCAATATTAGCAAGAATCGCTACCAATGAATTTGCAAGTTTCAATGCTTGGTCAGACAATTAAATGCGCGGCTGGTCGGAGAAATCACGTGCCGGGGACAGATACTGAGCAGTCCCGCCTTCAAAAGTTTCTGGGAGCCTTCGAACGCGGATCTGTTGGTCAACATATGCGCATCCTGTGATTTGCTCTTCAGCGTACAACAATGGCTCCAGTAGCTACAAATGGCGATGCTGTTGCAGCACTCGACGAGATCAAAGCTCCCCAAGGAGTCGTCATACCTCCAAAGGAGATCAAAGGTACGTTGCCAAGCTCTAGACTTCAGACTTCAAGCTGACAAGGTATACAGCCCTCCTTGAGAAGACGGCAGGATGGGTTTCGCGAAATGGTCTGGCATTCGAAGGTCAGCATTGCTCCCCAGTCTCTCTGTATACATTGCTAATTTTGGCAGACCGCATAAGAGATAAGGAAAAGCACAATCCCAAATTCTCCTTCCTTAGCCCGAATGATGCATACCACGCATTCTACCTATGGCGGATGAACGAGTTCAAGGCTGGAAGGGTAACGGCCATAGCAGCAGGAAGAGCTGGGGAAGTAGCAGCAGAGCCAGCGAAGCCCAAAGGACCGCCCGAACCACCAGAGTTTCATTTTTCAGCGCGCATGCCCAATATCAGTGCCAAGGATCTCGAAGTTGTGCGCTTGACTGCGTTATTTGTGGCGAAGAATGGGAGGCATTTCATGACTACATTGTCGCAAAGGGAAACGGGGAATTATCAATTCGATTTCCTGCGGCCGAATCACAGTCTACACAACTTCTTCCAGAGGTTGATAGATCAGTATAGCGTTCTCCTGAGGGCTTCTGGCATGGATGGAGAGGGTGGAAAGCAGCAGCAAGAGCGAATGAAGGAGCTACAGGCGAATGTTGATGACAAGTTCCACATTTTGATGCGGGCGAAGCAAAGAGCGGAGTGGTTCAAGTACCAGGATGAGCAGAAGCAGAAGAAGGAAGAGGATGCGGAGAAGGAGAGGCTTTCATACGCATCGATCGATTGGCACGACTTTGTCGTTGTGGAAACCGTTCTATTCACAGAAGCCGATGATCACACCAACCTGCCACCGCCCACTTCATTGAACGACCTGCAATATGCATCATTAGACCAAAAGGCAATGATGTCCATGAATGCCCCCAACCTCCGCATCGAAGAAGCCATGCCAGAAGACACAAACGACTACATGAATTACACTCCGGCACCTCAACCTATGGCACCACCCCCCATGCCGGCACAAGTTTCTCTCCCATCAAACCTTCCGCGTCCAGATGTTCGCATGAAGGAAACAGATGAAGAGGATGAAGAAGTGCAGCGCATTCGCGAACGCACCGAAGCAAGAGCACGTGCTCAACAAGCCCAAGCAGAAGCCAAAGGCGGAGCCGCACCTATGAGGATCAAGGAGAACTATATACCTAGAGCTGCTGCTCGAGCAGCGAACAAGCAGCAGATGGCGTTGTGTCCCAATTGTAAACAGCAGATTCCATTCGATGAGTTGGATGCTCATATGCGAAGTAAGGCCTTGTCTTCTTGCAATGTCTCTCCTCTATTTGAAAAGGCATGGCTAACAAACATGCAGTCGAGCTCCTCGATCCCCGCTGGAAAGAGCAGAAAGCCAAGGCGGACAGCCGGTTTGCAACTACCAATCTATCAACCTCCGACGTAGCCAATAACCTAAAGCGTCTCGCCAGCCAACGCAGCGATCTCTTCGACGGTGTTAGTGGCCAGCCCATCACGGAAGAGGAGCTTGCTAGGAGGAAGAAAGCGGCTACGAATTATGATGGCACTCCCCTGGAGAAGGGTGATAGGGCCCGGTTGGAGATGCTCCAAAATGTCAATGTGGAGGAGCAGATTAGGGCTATTCACCAGAAGTTCGGAGGAGAGAAGAAGAATTAACTTGAAGTTCGTGGGATGGGGGCATGGAGAAAAGAGGCTTTGCTTGAGGTTCCAGGAGCTTTGGCGTGGTAGAGAGGATAGCCCTGCTTACCACATGGCATATCTGCAATCGAGCCCGGAAGAATATATCCATCAGAGTATACACATTTGTATGAAGTACTGCAGACAGTGGAGTACAAAGCCAACCCATAGTCTGATCAGACTATTACAAAACCTGAACTTGGAACGAGAGAATGAGGCATAACATATTATATCTCATCGGTAAGTCCCTGTCCACTCTCCGCCCTTATTATTTTTATTTTCCCGGCTCAGTTGTTTCATCGCTGATTTGAACTTCGAGCGCGTAGGTATTGTGAGCAATGCTCTTGTATCTCAAAAACATATAGTCGCTACCTTAGTCTTGTTGAGAAAACTTAAGTTACGTACGAGGTCCTCACATGATTGACACCAAGCATCCAGATCCTCGGACGAAGGCTATGTTCTACCGTCGCCCCACTTTATCACACCATCAGCTACAAAGTAGGACTGTCCGTCGGCCCCTTCCGAGCTCGGGAGGTCATCTAATGATTCTCATATCAGGATCTATCGTCTTACTTTCCTCAACGCACTCTTTCATTGGGTTTTAAGCCTGCGTAGTCTTGTCGAAATACCCGAGGTAAGAGTGAGGAAGCGGGAAGGCCCGTAACGTCCATTGGAGGTCGGTTGTTAAAAGGTGGAGTAGGATGAACAACCCATGAGTAAGATCCGGGCGGGTAAGTACCTGATAATGAACTGGGAAGCAGGGCCACTCCTAGTCACCTATATCGAAGTTCAGATTGATAATAATGGAACAAGATCAAAATACATAAGCGGCAGACGTAAGGACAGTCTAAGTAGGCGGGCACCTGCCGATCAAAGAAGATGCACTCAAGGTTTCGCTCTAAGTCCAGCACTTGAAGTACAGTAGACTGACCCAGGAATCTGCGGTATGGAGAATGACTTTTTGGCAATTGACTTTGGTGATCGTCGAGGCTTAGAAGGTGAGAGACCGCTCTCTGCGCGTGGAGCGTGGGGATTCCGGGAGGCTGGCAGAATTTCGAGGGGATTGATGGAACAGGAAGAGAATATCGTACCAGATGTAGTACGATGTGTCGTTTCAATACTTAGTTTCCTTTGCAGTTCGTGAGTATGAGAGGTTCGGGTTCAAGTAGCAGTAAAGAGCCTTTGATGTGCTTTTTCAATGAGGTTGGCTGTTGAAAGTCTGCCATTTCAACGGTCTATTGAACCTTCCTTCCCAACGTGAGGACACCGACTCTTTGGCGAGTGTCCTGCAAGAGTCACCAGCTCTATTGCAAACTATCCACCAAGAGTACACTTGCGCCTCGAAAGCTTGAGTCGCTCTTTCTCCTCCAGAGCTTGTGTCTTCGAGTCTCGAACTCGCATCGTCCCAGCCATCCCCTTTTCCAAGGTGCAAAAAAAGAATCGCGAAATCCTTGAGACAAAAATATATATGTGCATATCGCGAATTAGCGATTTCCGTTACTTCGTTATGTACTACGCCTTGCGGCACGGTAATTTATTCTCTTTCGCTCCCATTGTATCCCTCAACAATAATCTCATCTCATCTCATCTCACAAGTGAGATGAGATTCTCGACCATGTAAGCATGCAGTAAATGAGGATGAACCGACAATTAGCGCGTCGCAAATGGAGAACTGACATTTAGAGAACAAATTGAATGTAGTGCAATGTAGTGATACAGAACGCCGACTTAGATGAGAACAAGCAAGTAAAAATACAGGCAGATGATGATGTGATTGTAATTGACACGTGATTTAAGCTTTTGAACACCGAAAATGCAAGGCGATCCCGATTTGATGGTACAAGTCCCGGGCTGAGCTCAGATCGAAGCTCTGAGAGCCTGACAAGGTGGCCTGGCTGTGTCGAAGTGGTTTGCGATAGGATCTGCAGTCTTCGATGTGGGTTGATTATGCTGCATGATGTAGATCGAGGTAGTGTGGTCGGAAGGAGATGAGTTGGAATGGGTGTCAAGAGCCAAAGTGGGCGATGGTAGTATAGGTTTGTTCTTCGCAGATAGTCTCCTTTTCGACACATTCATCGCCCTGCATGCGACACTGTTATCCGTCTGTATGCACAGCATGGTTCGCAATTTCCATCTTGTGTGCGACTCTTATGAACGAAGAGAGGCGCAGTAAGTAATGCATCGGTAATGAGATGGCGAGAAAGTGCATGCGGCGGTCCGTCGTTGGAATGTTGAGCATGGCGAGAGTGGTTCTCTCGTTTCGGGTTAGTTGTTGAGGCTTGAGCCAGCACCAAGGAGGGATCGCTGGCGTGAGTCCTTGACAGTGTATCCGATCATGTGAGGTGTAACAAGAAGTCGACGATGTCCCATGTAGTGGTTGTCTGTGACAGAGAAAGACTCGTTAGTATGAACACGTCGTTGAACAAGCGAGTCGAAGGTTCAGGAGAGCAAGCCGAGAGGAGAAACAGCCGAGCTCGCCACAAGCGCGAAGGCGGGAAAGGCTAAAAACGTAAGACGAGAAGGGAGCACCCTCGGTCCCTCGGATACTTGCGAGGGTCGCGCCGAAGGCATCTAGCAAAGGGAGGGGAAGAGGCCTTCTTCGGTACGCTTCCGGCGCCAACAGTGGTGGTGGACTGTGGACTGTGGACTGTGGACTGTGGACCGTGGACATGATGTCGATAGAAGGCCAAAACCCGCTAAAACCAAGACGACGCCCGGGGTCGGACTAAACTTCCCGATGTGCGACAGCCATGCACGGCGCTTGCCTGCGTTTGTCCCGTAGCATAGGCCCCCTTGCACAGCACCGCCTCCAAAAATAGAAGATTCTGGCGTAAGCTCCAAATCTTTTTCTCCGAACGACCCCCAACCTCTTTATTCAATCTTTCGAGACGACTGCAAGCGCCGCACATCGTCCACTCAGACTGACGGACTTCGAACCTCCTCGATACTCCACACAATAATAGGCTAATAGCAGGCTGACGGAGTCTCTCCTTCTTCAAACCTTCTGTGCGAGCGCATGCATGGCCCTCGCTCCCACGTTTTGCTGACCCAGCCCTAAGCGCGGGCCCTCCAAAACGAGCTCGAAGACACGCAACGCTGGAGAAAAGTAGGAAGCAATGCGCGCGCGAACAATGAAGAGCAGCAATAATGAACACCGAAAGTACACTCACGAGCAGAATTGCCTAAACGGTAGTCTTTGAGCAGTCTGACTGTCTCGCTTCAACTGCCGTAGCCTGTCGGAAAATTTCAGTTAGCTGTCATTCGGTTGTAAGAAGTGGAGAGATTTCGATATAAGGCATTTTGTTGACAGGATGAGCCAAACATACCTGCATCTCTGGTGCTTCCCTCTTCTCCATTGCCTTTGCTACCGCTGCCCTTACCGGGTCTACGACAGCGCCTTGGTCTTGAAAACCCACTGTCTGTGTGAGAGTCAGACATCTGTACTGAGATTGAGCGAGCGTAAGTACAGACCTCTTGGCTGGTCAAAGGCAAGTGTTATGATAATCTGGGGAACGATTATTGGCGCTCGTGGTATTGAAGCACACATTGTGAGATAGCGCAAGTATGTCAACAAAGAATAGTTGGTGGTTCTGGAGGACTTGCAAAGAGTCTATCGACGTAACAGAGTTGATGAAGTGGATATGATATCGTAGTGATGATGTTGAGAATGCGATACACTTGTGTAAAGTCGAGGAATGAGCTAAGTCTGAAGGGGAGGAAAGAGACAAGATATAGCAGTAGAGCGGGACGCTTGTGGAAGGGAAAGTCCAATGCAGAGGAAGAACTGGCTTCAAGTAGGGCAGCTAATGGGAAGTGATGGTGGCTATGGGAAAGATTGAAGAGGCGTGGGAAGAGGCATGCTTTTTGCTTCGGAAGAGGAATATGGCATGGGCCTCAGGACCTAAGACTAAGGGTCACCCATCATGCTTACTACTACAGAAGCTGATTTCCAAAGCGTTGTGCCTTACGAAGCTGGCCCCATAACCCTTGGAGAGTGAGCGCAGACCGGTACTGTAGAGTGAGGCACAAGAGGTTAATAGGCGCTGAGGGCTTGGATGTGCCTGAAATGGCTCATGGCTATATTTGCATCAACATCCCTGTGCCCATCTTTGGGAACAGACGATAACCCATAGGTTTGATGGGCGACCTAGGTGCCTTAGGGTGATATCAATGAGCTGCAATGCAAGCCACGCAACTCAAAGAATTTGGGGGAGTACAAACAACTTACCCACATCCTTTGCGGCTACTTGGATCCAGGACTGGCGTTTGTGAGCGTCAAAGAATGCGGCACTGCCTTGGGGGATTGAGGCAACAGAAGAGTGTCATGCGATGAAACGCAAGAACTTAGGCCACCATACGGAGTTCACCTTCCTTCATGGTGACAATGTGTCCTTGCCTCCTCCCTTCACTCCTGCCTTTCTCGAAGCTCTTCTTCTTTGCACGGCTGTGTTAGAACCAAGCGAGTATGCCTGGACTGGAAAGAGCCGACCAGCTCTGGGAAGAGGCGCGAAGACCGAAATTGCTATAAGGATTCAGTAAGAAGCACCTCCCTGCTTGACCTCTACACGCTCTTCGAATTTCTTGCTTGCCTGGAAAAACTTCTTCGTCCTTATACTCGCTTTCCCTTCTGCTTACAGTATACATCCTTCAACCCCCCTCCCCTACGCGAAAAGCAACCAGTCGCATCTACTAGTCATATCTTGTCAGAGTACAGACATTGCTTCTCTCACCAATACCGGTCCGGAGCTGACTCCTCCACAAATTGGCTAAGAGAAGATGCATCTTTTCTGCGCAACCTCAATATGCGGTATATGCGAAGTTACCGGTGAGCAGACAGACGTCGGACCGCCAGGACCATCAGCAGTGCCAATGTACAAGATACAATTGCAGCCTTGTCGGGTTGCAGTACTTTACGGTACTGAACGACTGGGAGAATGGTAAAAGCCCAAATGACTGTCAGCAATGACTAACTCGGCTCGATGACACTTCAACCGATCCCACGGGCAAACCAGCACTACTTGGCACCGATATGGGACGTCCCTTCCTTGGATCGCGGCTTCCTATGTCAAGCAAAATGAGGCCTCACTTCCACCTACACTCACACCTAGTAAGAGATGCATTATGGATCCTCGCAACACTTGCTGGTCTCTTTCAAGCGCCCCGTGGCTGAACCAAGGGAGAACAAGCCACATCACCAAGGCGGGAAAAGCCCATTCCTTGCCTCTTGGGCCACGTTCCTACCACACTCCTGCTTCTTGTACCTGCATTTGCACGACTTGTCACGGCATAAGCTTCAGCAAGGCTGTAGCGATGTGCATCTGTGTTGTCCAAAAGCATTCATTTCGTCCAATTTCATGCATCTTCTTTGGGGGACGGTGTACATCTAAAAGGGGCATCCGGACTATTGCAGCTTCTCATCTTACTTATCCGCTACCCTCGCTGCACGTTGTTCCTCATCCCATGAATGGTCGATGAGTATGCCAGATCATGAGCTATACGATATCGAATTTCAGATTTCCAGCACGTCACCAAGTCTGGATCGCGTCATAAATCAATTGACAAAACACATTAAGATTTCGGACAATCTCAGCACTATCAAGAGCCCAAGTGCCCAACCCTCATTTACAGTCCTTGTCTCTTCGATTGGGGTATAGCTATCCTAACATGGGAAATCGTCGTATCATTCGTCGCTTCATCACCAAATCAAGCCTGTGTGTCCCAGTGCCCAATTCATGCAGCCCATCCACATCATGAAATGTACAGTCACCCTGGCCAACTCGTCACCCTCTCTATGAAGGTGCTGGACAATCACTCATATCAAAACATTCCGCGTGGTCGTCCATCCACTTCAGTCTATATGCATCCGTCCAACAACTTATATACCCGATCTGATCTTTCGACGCCAATCAATGATCGAGAAAGTCGTCCAGCAATATACAAGCCAACCGACCGGAGTCCAAGTATTGACAATCTTCGAAAGCCTCGTCTTCGTTCGGCAGTATGGAACGATGAGATCTCACTTCGTCACCTGAAAGAGAATCAGTACTGGTATGGGGCAACTATGGATACCAACTTACCAAATTCGCTGACAATCGCTTGCAGCTCCTGCACAAATCTGTCGGTACGGGCATCAACTGGCTTGCCTCTCCAAGCACCATTACCATCACGGATTGGATTGCAGCTCTCCTTGCCAGCCTTACGAGTCTTGAATCGCGAGTGCAGGATCTCCTTACAGCGCTCGAAAAGCTCGGTTTCGGTGAGCCTACCAAGTTGCTCAAACTTCGCTCTCTCAGACTCCGCCTCGTACCCAAGATTCTTGATTCTGTTTTCACAGAAGACGTGTGCAGCACCAAGAGTCTTGTCAATGACCAAAGTCAAAAGCAAGAAGACGCTGAAACCAACCGCCCACTTGCGCTCGTTAGTAGTGCCACCATTGCTGGTCCACATCAAAGAGCCCCATTTTGCGAGCACACTGATTATACGTTGGCGTTGTTGATTGAACAATGCGAGTTTGATCTGACGTTGGGCGCATCGCGGAGCTGCACGCGCTGGGTATTTTTGACCCAATGCGCTCTCGACAGATTGCAATGATTCATCATCAAGTCTCAGACTGCGCTCAAGGATTATGCATGTCACATGAATCTCTATGGCTTGACGAAGAAGATCACACTGGCAAATTTAGAGATATCCAAGTTTCACTGGGGAGAATGCTCACCTCCTCCTCCGCCTCGAGACCGGCGGTATAGAAATCACAGACCGCCTTCAACAGTAACTCCGCAAGCTCGGAGTCATCATCTGCATATGCTTCGTCGGCATAGTAGTCCAGATCATTCATCACAATATCCTTCACATAAGCAGCATATTCGGCTTCCATTTCAGCCATTGCCGCTAGCGGAACACCAACAGGCGGACTCTCACGTCTTGTAAGTAGGGGCGCTTTCGTTCCATTCGTTTCACCATCATACCAGTACGCAAGCTCCGACGAAGAGCCACTCATAGTCAGCGTTACTACTGTTGCTTTGAGCGGTCTCTGGAAACCCCACGACATTTGTACGACAAAACTATCCTGCCCCCATACCAACGCATTCCTGTTCACAAAATTTTCGACATTAGCCCTGGTAAAATGACCCATCAGATAGTCTGGCACTAAGAATGTGTTTAGTGCTTCAAGTGGATCATTGAAGCATGGCAACAGGCAGAACCTTCTCTTGCCGGACAATCTGGTGCACTGTTCGCATGGAGAACCAGGTGAGCAAGGCGAGCACTGCGACACACGTTAGTCCATGCCTCGAACTTTGTGACTAAATCCTACGCACCCTAATCTTGGAAAGATGACATGCCCAGCAAGCTCCAGCGAGCCGCACTTCACGAGCATTGCGCTTCTCTTGGTTTGTTAGTGGCCTCACACGACCTCGTTGCGGCCTGCGTTTTTGTGGGCTTGGAAAAGCACTGAAGACATGCGAGTGCATGTCACTACCGCTACGAGGTGAGGGTGAGGTCTGAGATGGTGACGAAGCATGCGAGGGCGTATTCCGAGTGATGGGGGGACTATATGAATGCGAGGAATAGCTCGTTGCAGAAGTCGACGGCCTAACCTCCTCCCACTCGGGATCTCTCTCACGCTTCTTCGGTCTCGGAGATGGAACAAAGTTCTTTCTCATTGGCGTTTCTTGCTGCACTGGTTCTTCATAAGCCTTGAATGAGGGCGGGAATTGGAGTTCTTGAGGCGACTGGAAGGGCACAAAGCTCGGATGAAGATTCTCGTTGAAGACTTCGACATGAGCCTCGTGCGCCGCCCAGTTAAGGTGTTCCCCATATGCGTCGTGTTGAATCGGATTCGATGCTGGTGCTTGTGGCATCTGGTTTGCCGGCGACCAGTGCACAGTATCTGTGCCGAAATTTTCAGCCAGGTCCCATGTGACATGCGACACGCCGACCCCAACGCCATCGGCTTCGAAGGGGAAGTCATCTGAGCTGATGGGCGAGCTGGGCTTTCCACATGTTACGAAATTATGCTCAAAGGCGGGACCTAAATTTACTTGTTCTTCTACTCGAAGGTGTCAGTAAGGCGTCTATCTCATTAAGCTGCGAATTTCAAAGCTAACCCGTCATCGTCTGATAGGAAGGCTACAAATGTACCGTCCTCAGAGCACTAGCGGAGGATTACTTCCAGACGACCGACTCCCCAAAGTACTAGCGTCGCTCTGCTTTGAACCACAACATTGTTCAAGCCGATGCACTGATGACACCCTCTGGGCCGGAAATAACAGAAAGACTATACATACCTGGCTGACTAGACTCCGCCATGTCCTTTGCTGCAGAACCCCCAGGCGAACCATACGATGAACTCGACATAGGAAATACCCAACCATCCGACATGGACGATGCAGCTGTCTGGGGTGTCAATAACCCTACACTTGACACACTCTCCCTAGTCTCAATGCGATCCGAAACAAACGCGTCGTGGTTTTCCGGGTGCGCAGACGGCGCGTTCATGGATGAGATGTCCCACGACAGTCCGAATCCCGTATGGGGTACCTGTATCGGAAGACTATGCTCGATAGGAAGACCGTCGTGGCTCAAGAAAGGAGTGTAGTCCGAAGGGGAGAAGTGCGTCACCCAACCGTCGACAAGATCATGACGATTCATACCCGTGCCCATTGAAGGTTGTCCATGGAAAGGTTGTTGGAAGTGAAAGATGTTGAAGTCGACGGGCTGAGAGTGGACGGTGTCAGCAGGACCCGCTGATGATGAAGTCGAGATTTGAGGCATGTGCTGAAAGGGACGAGTATTGTAGAATGAATGCGAATGAGAGTACGAGGTTGGGTGCGTCGACTCCTGGTCCTTACAGTGGCCTGGAGAGTTACTCGGCCAGGACCACTCGGTCCTGGCATGAGCAGCGGTGGTGGACGCCCCGATCATTTCCCGTCGAATAGTCATGTCATACTTTTGCGATCAGATGAAACAGCATCCGCAGCACAACGGTTCCGAAAAGCAAATAATACAGGGTATCGCGCGTTGATAATCGGGTGATGATGTACAGGGAACAGAAGGTGGGCGAAAAGAGTGTTGCTGAGAGAGCGGAAGGTGAGGCTACTGTTGATGATGCAGCGCAGCTCTGGGTGGATTACGGTAGGTGACCAAGGGCCAAGACTTCAGATCAAAAATCCCAAGATCAGGGGAGCGTCAACCTTTTTCTTCAATCCTTCCCTCCTCGGTGTAGCCCTGCGTGGAGCTTGCACCTTGCACCTTGCAGAAGCGTGGCCGTTGGCGTCAGCTTGGACAGTGCACGGGAGTGATAGAATAATAATAGGTGATTGTTCAAGATGTTGGGATGTTGGATCAGCAGACTTGATCGGAGCGGAGAGGAAAACCTGAATCGTGAATCATAAGTCGTATCGCAAAAGCGATCATGAAAATCTCACTGCGGGGAGACGCACGATGTGATGGAGAGCACAGATCGGTTTTGGAGACCTGCACGCACAAGAATACGCAAGAGCAGGTGGCTCGTACTGCGATACATATGATGACCGATGCAGCACGATGTCTTTCAACCTGCCTCCCAAAATGCATAGAAATCCTGGTGGTGGTGGTGCATGCGCTGGCAGGCTCAGCAACGTTTCTGACCGTCTGACGTTTCCTGCCCGCCCTAGAGCCCTACTGTGGCTAGAGGGGTTTCCCCCAAGCCAAGGCAAAGATGGGGAACAATAATAAGAATAATCGCGAAGGGACCCCAAACCCCCGTCCCGTGAGCTCGCTCTGGAAGTCTGGCAAAAGGACAAAACCCGCAAGCTGGGCTGCTGGAGACTGGAGTCACTCACTAGTTCCGTAGAGTCAGTCATCTGGACCGCTGATTGGCTGGGCGGCACCTACTCGGCTGGGGAATGCAGCATCATAGCATGACCAGCACTGCAGCTAGACACCTGCTCTTGCCGCCTTGGGCCAGACCGAGTACAAGATAAATGCATTATTTCGCCATAGTCCAACTACTGTCCTGGCTTTGACGAAATTGCATCATGTTTGTACCTCTCCACTCTACTATTGGACAAAACCGTGTATATTACTCGAGGAATTGGAGAGCTGTGATACGCCGAATCCTACTCGCAATAATTGTTGCGAAGGTGATATCACGTGATGAAGCTGGAGACAGTGTGGGCCTGTGGCTGGGATCAAAGGAGCAGGGCCGTGGCACAGATGAGGAGCATGATCGCAAGACGAGCGTGACGACTCTTCTGGAAGGCCAGAAGGGCAGCTCTGAATCCTTCCATCTCAAAACAGGCACAGGTGAGAAGTGAGATACATACGCCTAGCCACCTCTCTCCGTAGCAGAGCACTTTCGTTGCTGGCCAGCCACAGTCCCCCTTTCATCTTCGTTGTCGCTGCTTGAGAAAGGCTCAGCACCACCAGCCTCTGATAATCTTTACTTGTGCATGCAAAGGAGGATTCCTGATCTGATATCTGATAATCTGAGGCTCAAGCTCCTACTCGGCTCAAGCCGTGCCCAGATTCGAAATGGCCGAAAGGAGCAATTTTCGATATTTGCTGCAGCAGGTGGACCGTGGAGGATGATCTTGAAACTCTGACCTCGCTCGACCTATCAGGACGGAGGAGGTCCTACCAAACTATTTCGCCTCCATAATCCTCACTGGTTGGATTTATACGAAATACCTCGATACCAGTAACTGACTTGAGGATAGCGGTGTCCACACCGTTGCATCTGAGGAGGAGAAAGCTCTCCGAGTACGGTCTTTTATGCTGACGGAGGGTTGAGCTTAAGAGCGACAGATAAGGGAAGTAAAGGGATCTAGGAAGGTAGGTGACTTTCCCGTTGCCTCGTACCACGGTACCGGTGAAATGGTCCATAGTGTGCGGGAGCAGGAGCGGTGGGAGATGTATTTTGAGAGCTTTCACACCGAGTGCGTGAGCTGGAGCCTGGAAGCGAAGGGCGTGTGAACTTTGCTGGTTGAGGCTCTGCGGGGGCGGAGAGTGGGAGGATGAAGTTTGGAGGAGCCTGGTGGACTAGCATTATTGTGTCGAGGAGTTGGGAGAGGAGGACAAGGCGGTACTTGGGATTGCTGCTTTCTTGTCAATGCTGGCTTGCAGTCTGGGTGGGATCTTATTATATTTTCATATGAGGATGTTTTATCACCGTCATTAGATGGGCAGTTTCTCCATTACTCACAAAGTCTTCTGACACTACGGAGTCTCGATATGTCGCCATTCTACATAATGCTCGAGTCTGTCCATCGACATGCTTCTGCCTGGCTGGCTGGCTGGCTCTTGAATCTGACGGAGAACAGCTGCCATCGACGACATAGGCTTATCTGACCACGGCTCAATATCCTCTGTTGGCAACCATTTTAGTCAAGTGGCCAATACAGTGGGATGTATCCCACGATTGGCCATGCCATCACTGGGAGAGTGCAAATGAGGTCCTTCCTCAATCGTCTTGACAACGTCGGGCAGTTCGAACCATCCTTTGCGACCAAATGTACACTGCGCTACTATGTATGTGCTCTCCAGCAAGACTCTACTTTGGTACGAGAGTCGACGACAAAACAAAGTACAGCCACTTTGCATGGGCATTCTCATCATACGTGTAAGCGGAATTGATATGGAAAGAGGTTGGAATTACAATTACTGGTTTACAGGTCTTCACGGTGAGATGAGTACATTTGGGTCAAGTATGTTACATAAGTGTGAGAGAGATATGCTGCTTAAAAATCCAGTGTATCTTATCGTCTGAACTTCAGAATTTGTGGGGATCTCTTTGTGATGGAAGTTCCACTATTGTGCTAAGAAAAGCCCCTTCCTTTTCTTCAGCCGAATATCTGTCGTTGCACGAAGACATCTGTTGCGAGATAGGCAATCACCACTTTGAGCTCCTCGTTTCCATCGTTCTCTGCTACCTAAGTTTTTCGTTTCAGCTGTATTGAACCATTCAAAGTTCCCAGCCTTGCATATCTACTCGTTCCTCCACTCATTGTCCTGCTCAGCCAATGGCGAAGGCTCAACTCGTGGCCTCTGCTCCTCCACATCACTCTGAGCTCCAGTCTCAGGCTCGTCGTGGTAACCCTCATTTGCGGCAGCTGAGCCTTGCTCAATAAGTCGACGCATGGAAGCTCTATTGTCTTCTAACGATGAGTTGTCGGGCTGTCCATGCCACTTGAGACGGTGCATCCATTTGGGAGCCCATGATCTATTGGTCATGAAAAAGGCAAGGTTGAGCACCTATCTATGTAAGCTCAAGGACAGAGGAACAAGCACGACGTGGTCAGTATGAGTTTGAGATCATGGCAAAGAGAAGCCAATGAATATACACAGCATACCTTCACAAGGAATAGCACCACCGCAACAAGCAACAGCAACCCAGCATCAATTTGTTCCTCCCTCCTCCATGCCCCAGCACAACTTCCCGTTCTACCATAAAACTCGACACAACCTCGCTCATGTTTCGCATCCCCTACAAACGGCCAAGCTCGATCTCTTACCGAATTAAACCCACAGCAATTTAGAGCGTCCTGGATGGCCTTGATTGCATTCCCATCCTTTCTTATGAATAATGACTTCCACCGAGATTCGAGGCCGCAATTGAGGGCAGAGGGTGGCACCATATATGTGAGTGAAAGGACGAGGACGACAGTCTCGTAAATGAGCTGGAGGGCGAAGGGAGCGAGGAAGCGGAGGTTCAGAGGAGAAGAGGTACGGAGATGTGGGAGGGTGAGACGATTAGTGAGGTGGGAGGCGAGGGGAAGGAGGACGGTGAAGATGGCCAGTGCGAAGGGGATGGGGAGGGAGAGACTGGAGATGCGGGAGAAGGCATAGCTGGACGATCAGGATCAGCTTGAAACGGGCAAAGACGAAGCTGGAAGTAGGGAAAGCTCACCCCGCAATCGCAGTCAACACCACCAGGAGCTATACTGGTCAATTTTTAGTTGTAAAAGGATTATGGAATCAGCTCACGAGCGGTACAGCCACAGCGGATGATCTCTGTAGTAGTTTCATAGTACTTCTTTCAATCAGAAACCAGATTATCCAAGTGAGCTCTCCTATATTGCTATTCGAGGACGCTAGACCAACAGGTGAAGGTAATGGGGCAAACGTTCAAGGAGCAGATTGAACTTGAAGCTTCTTGAGCTATCCAACAAACTAAGCAACAGACAAGAGAACAGGGCAGAAGAGGAGAGATACTCATCTGCATGAATGTCAAGGTTGCACACCCCATATTCTTCTGTTTACTGACGACCAATGAAGTGCCGTTGTTGTCGACGATAACCTTACCCCGCCATCACATGACCAGCCTTGGTCGCACATCTTCGGGATCGGAGTATCACACAGGATGTTGCTCTTACAGATTCTTGAATCTTGCCCTCTACTTAGTCTATTATACCCCTCCAACTGCGTCGCCTTTATTCGACATCACATAAAGGTCCGAGAAGTCATCTACGTACGTCAGCGCGAATAGGAAGCGATACCAGCGCGACATCGACAAACAAGCCAAGCAGGCATCCTCCCATTGATAAGAACCGTCAAGATGCAGGCTATGCCAGAAACGCGCCAGCAGAGCTTTGAGGAGATCTACGGACCGCCAGAGAATTTCCTTGAGATAGAGGTTCGTCTTTCTTTTCCCCCCCAGCGCTCCCTCGCTCGCGTCCTTCCGGCCCTCCTCCTCCTCCTCCTTCCTCCACAACCCCCCCCTCCACTACCCACCCCCTTCAACCTCTAACAGTCTCACAGGTCAAAAACCCCCGCACCCACGGGGTCGGCCGGCAAATGTACACCGACTATTCGATCGAATGCCGCACCAACATCCCCGCCTTCCGTCTCCACAACAGCATCGTCCGTCGTCGCTACTCGGATTTCGAAGCCTTCCGCGACCTGCTCGAACGCGAATCCGCAAGGGTCACCATCCCCCCACTACCCGGCAAGGTCTTCACGAATCGCTTCAGTGATGATGTGATTGAGCATCGGAGGGAGGGCTTGCAGCGATTCTTACAGATTGTTGTCGGTCATCCGCTGTTGCAGACGGGGAGTAAGGTTTTGGCGGGGTTTGTGCAAGGTGAGTTGCTTTTGTTGCTTCTTTTGAAGAAAGGGAGGGGACGAAGAAGGGAGAGAAAGGGAGGGGTAAATTCAGAAAAAGAGATAGAGACTGATGTTAAAGCAGACCCGAATTGGGATAAGAATCAGTGGTGAATCTTAGTGTCTGGGCAAGGGGATGGGGAGGGCCGTAGACGGAGAAAGTTGAGGAGACGCCCTAGTGCGGGCGCGCCTGAGCCTAGATACCTGCTTGATCTCCAGATCTTGCAGAAGGTCAGGACGATATGAAGAATTGCTGGAGATTGTGAATGAATAGTGGGTGGTGGATGGGTAATATATATACGTTGGACTTTTCTGATGGCATGGCTTAGGGGTTTGCTTGGCGGGCGTAACTTCATGATGATAATGCAGCGGTCTATTTTCACGGTATCTCGAAGATATGCTTGGCTTTGGGTGGAAGTGGCAAAGTTGAGGTGGTTGGCTTGTGACGGCTAATTGGCGGGCATGAAGAGTGTATGTTAGGAAGCAACGTTCATGCATGAAAGGAGCAGCTTCTATCAAAGCAGTCTACATGACGCGTGACTATGAAGTAATTCACAACGAAGTGGTGATTAAGGCTCAGAAAATCTTAAAAGCGTCTCCTCTTATTATCTATGCATCTAAGCTTCGAGGTCATAAATCTATCTACCTACCCATACAGAGTCAAGGCCCCGGGACCGAGCATTAATAATTACACTACCCCAAAGTTGGGTATAATACCTTTGTCGTGTGCGTTATAAGTATACATTATGTTGTACAAGGCCTGTTGTGGCGTCGTATCATCTAATATTAGTTTCAATGTCTCATCGATTATTAGAACGGCATGAGGCTCCGACCCTCCCAAAACATACCACCAAGAAAATGGGTGGGACCTTATTCCGATAGAGCGTTGGGTATAGTGATGGAAAGTTGTTTTGAATCACCCACTCCTTCGTTGGTGAGTGAACCCAAGGACGCTCGCTTTGCGTCTGGCATCTCGTCCTTTGGCGGAACTTCTGGCCTACTGCCCTTCTCCGCTTCATTATCACCGTGCGTAACTTCGCTTGTAGTTGCATGTTCCCCAACTGCTGGACCCATTGCTGCCTCGAGCGTGACTTCCCTCGCCTTCGACCTTGCAGCATCAACTACAGCTGATGTCAAAGGTGTGATATCTCTCGGCTTTATTCTACCAGTCCTCTCCAGCTCCTCACTCAGCTTCCGCTCTTGCTCCCGCCTATCCTCGCCAAAACGTGAACTTCGAAGCGATTCTCGACGACTTGATGAAGGCACCACACCTCCACCCATTCGGCGCCAGAACATCTGTTCTCGAAGTCTGACACCCTCTTCCCAGGCTGATTTCTCTGCTTCCTCGTCATCTGCTCTCCAATGACCCTCCTTTAATACTCGAAGGAAGCCAAGAAAGTCACATGTAGACCGTACTCGCCCAAGACAGTACCTACACAACGGATACCTTTGAGCGTTATGGCTCTCGCTGGTTCGGAATCGATGAGTCCGAACGTGTGTTGAATCCTTACGATTCTCGCCGCAGAGTGAGCACGGGAAGTTGTGAAGTTTTGTTGAAGCTGGCAGAGGCTCTACCACCATTGTACCGTCACAGATCGCGTTCAATACTGTCCTTCGAGCTAGCCAGGACAGACCGGGAGCAGTATCTAACCGCAGTGTTGGCTCGATATCCTCGGCCAATGCCCTCTTGAAGAATTTGGTCTCCTTCAATGGTGTCAACGAGTTTGGGGCATTAGCATTCGAGCTAACACTCGATGCTGGAGTAAGTGGTGTTCCAGGCGTCGAATTGACAGCGCCAACCGTAGATGGAGATGTCGTAGTGGCACCAGATAAGACCTGCGAACTTCCACCAGTGTACCCGCCCAGCCCCAAACCTAATCCGATCGAGGTATATGAACCACTGGAAGCTCTGTTCCCGGGCACAACGTTCTTCGACATATGCAACAGCGATAGGAATTCGTCGTAAGCTGCTATGTCGGTTCGAAGGACAGGCTGGACAAGATAACTGAAGCTAGTTGGGTAAGAAGGCGATGGTGGTGCCATTCCGGGCTGAGTCGGATCCTCCACGTCATGGTCCATATCATCGATGTCAAGCTTCGAGATCCCAGGCGTGGATGGCTCTGTAGCGTTTGTCTGGTCATCACGGTCCTGACCCATCTGTTCTAAGACTTTCTTCAGATCCGCTAGTTGTTCTTGGTGCGACTTCAGCAATGTTTCCGTATCAGCTAATTGAGCCTTGAGCTGATCATTTCTGCGTATGACGGCGTCTTGTTCCTTCTGTGCTTGCTCTCGAGTCGTGATGACCATCTGAATCCGTCAGTACTCGCTTCTAACCCAGGGTATCAAGCTTGCCTTGTTCGCCTCTTCGAATAGAGCTGTTGTCAGGTTCTCTAGCTCCTGCTCGATACCTTTCTTCTCCCTTTCCACCTCCTCTCGCTGCTTCCTCTCATCGGTCAAGTCTTCCCAAAGCTTGTTCTTTTCTGCCTCCACCACAGACTGCTTGACAAGATAGCCATGCTTGACAAGCTCCTCATGCTCCTCATTCTCCAGCTCGAGTTCTCTTACCCTCGCTTTCGAAGCAGACAATTCGTGGCGGGTCGAGGATAGAGTGTCATCAAGATTGGTCTGATAATTGATTGCATTGATCAACTTTGTACTTAGGGTTGCCACCTCATTACTCAAATCCGGGTGCTGTGGAGGCGTAGCAGGCCCAGGCTCGTTCGCTGGAGTCATAACTCGACTTCGAGGGTCGGGTAAAGTGCTCATAGCTCTTTCGTCATCGTTGTAGAAACTTGCAGCTCTCGAGTGTGGAAGTCCGGGCGCGGTAATTACTGCGGCCATTGCCTAAAGGCGGGCTGAGCGCAAAATACAGACTCCCGGATCCAGGATGAAGATTGAAATTCGCGACTCCGAATCGGTGGAATTGACAAGAAGGCAGCAAAGCCTATGTGTCCGCTGGCTGTTGCTGGTCGCCTCTCCTACGAAGTGTCAATGGCGAACCTCGTCTTTCTCGGCGAGTCCGGATCTATGGATATGTTTCCACCCGACTCCTGCTCTGTAATAGACGGACTCTGGATTGTTTGACGAAGTTGGCTCGACGACAATTGGCAGAATTCAGGTAGCGAAGTCCAAGCTATTTCGATGAGGGGTTTAACTTTGAGAGAGGCAAAGCTTGTATCAGTTTGTCGCGTCGGTCACACATGGAAGATTAAAGTGTACTGGTAGGGCAACGCTGTGCTTCCTCCGGCTCCGGTGCACCAAGTTGAAGTTGAACTGCCGATGCGGATTCGAATGTAGGACGAAGCTGTAGTGTCACCCCACAAGATCACAAATTCATGATGGAAGAGATGTTAATAATGTTCTGGTCCGCTTTGAGAGAGCGGAGTTCGGGTTGGTAGCATTCTGCAATAATCTGCATGGACTCTTGGACTCTAGTCTCTTGGACTCCTGGACTCCTGGAGCTTTGAATTTGAAGAGCAGCGGAGCTCCGAACGAATCACAGTTGCTGAGTGGGCTGACCAAGCACGCCACGCTCAGGCCAAGAAACGTTGGGGTGAAGCGAGTGCGGGTGGCACTTCCACTTCCCTTGGCTCCCTTGTGCTTGTGTCATCATTCATGTCATCATCCCCTCGTACTTCATTATTCATCGTGCTTCTCACATGATATGATCTTATCATGCATCGCCCAATATCATCACGAGACTTTCTTTTTCAAACGACGAAGCTTCGCAACCAGTCGTAAGACCTCCTATGTCTCAGCTGCTGTAGCACTCGACCACCATGAAATCTTTCGGGTCTGGCTTACGCAGGAAGGATGGCCTTCCGCATCTGGGCCTGAGCTACTGTCCAATATGGGCAGGCTTTAAACTTGCTGTGCCGCCACATGATGATGGGCAGTTCGATATCACACCATTAGAGAATAGGTCATCCACCTACGACCAAGCAACTACAGTACAGTACGGTGCGCTCAAGATGTTCAAAAAGGCTTGTCATCCATGTCATCGAATCGATCGAAAGTTTTGGATTGTAGAGCTTGAGATAGCGACTCAGATTGTTGGAATCTGCGGAACACAGGGATACCTTCGATGCTAGCTTTGGTAATCCTTTACTGATCAATACATCTCAATCCCCACAGGCCAGCTTCCGTAGGAGACAGGGCCTGCTAAAATGTTCAAGGCATTGTGTGTGCATCCTGCCCAGTGGGTGCAGATCTCGAAGCTTGATCTTGAAAGGATTGTGAGGGCTTGAGAGAAGTAGACTGCATCTCTGGAAAGCGTGCTAAGATTGGTCCCATTCTGCTTCATAGGACTAGACAAATAGCCATATTTTGGACGATACCTTTCATAAGCTAGAAGTATCTTGAAGGTGTTGCCGGATCAGAGCCGCATGACCCTTCCTCTAAACATTCCTCGTCATCTTGCGAATGCAAAACCTCCATATGATCGCCTTCCATACCGCAAAGAAACCCAAAGCAAACCACACATCCAGCGCGCCTAGATAGTCGTCTCGTATGCGATTGGTACAACGGTCTCGGGGATATTGTCCTTCATCGAAATGGTCCTCGACTCTCGTGGCATCAATGGCTGTCGCTTCAAGTGAACATGGGTACCCTCCTCCTTGGACTTCTTTTTGAGCTCAGCGTTCCTCTTGACTCGTCGGACAAACTCTTCTCTTGATCGTGAGAGGGCAACATGCTCGATTCGAAGGTTGACGCGCTTCTCAATGTACCGGTGCTTGACCTTCTTGTAGATAATCACTCCAACCGCGCTCTTTGTGACATTGTAGACAACACCTGTCTTTCCGTGATACACCTTGTGTGGCATACTGAGTCAAGTCAGTACAGGCTCCTTCTGGTATCGTACGTAGCTCAGTGCGCTGGAGGAGCTTGTAGAGTACTGACCCCTTCTGAATCGCACCGTTGGCCTTGATGTCCACGATATCTCCAACCCTGGGCACAATCAGCGCAAATTTCACTTGGCCTGAACAATTGAAACTCACTTGTACTGACGTAGATATGTACTAAGGTGGATCATTCCCTTCTTGCGAAAACTTCGAGAGAAGCTGTCCTTGGTTAGTGTCGGTCCATCAAAGGTATCTTCTGAAGGCCAGAGAAGCCTTGAAAGCTGCAAGAGCTGGAAAGAATGAAGAAATTCAAGCCTACGCATATCTCGTACCGGCGCGAAGACCTAAAAGGTATCAGCTCTGTATGAGAATATTTTGAAATTCAGAGGTCTTCAGATGAGGACGTGGAGTTCTTGAACAGCAACCACACCACATAAACTGCCCTGTGATTGCGATGGAAGTACATACCAGCAGGATGACCCATGATGAGTGTAGTTGCAGTACTCCTGGAGTACTGTAAAGCTTGAACTAGGTGTTGTGACCCCTTTCAGAATTCGAAGTGTTGTCGCAAAGGTATCGAAATTTCGATGTGTGGATTGTAAAGCGCAAGTGCCACTTTGATTCGCTCGGTTATCGCAAAAGCAGCTAGGACAATGACAGACTAGCGTCATCGTATGTCCACACATTGATAGACCTAAATTTTTTGGATGAACTTTTTCCAACTCTCTGACATTCAGACTTCAACAACACCATCACCTGCACTCAGAAAAGCCCACCATGGTGCAGCCCAGTTATTCGAAGACGTCCTCGGTGCCCCGTAGACGCAAGTGCCCCAATCCCCTGAGCTTTCCGCTTCAAATGATACTAATATTGCCCAGCTTTCGAGTCGGCTCGATTGTAAGTGATGGCCACTGTTCAGGAGCTTGTCTCTGAATATGTCACTGATAACCACCAAGGGACTCTGAGTTGAAGCTCGTCGGTGAATACGGTCTCAAGAATAAGCGTGAGGTCTGGCGTGTCCAGCTTACACTCTCCAAGATTCGTCGTGCTGCCCGGTAATATCTCAATATTCGAGCTACAATATACATTTAGCTAATATATCAAGTCAACTTCTAACCCTTGAGGAGAAGGACCCAAAGCGACTCTTCGAAGGAAATGCTCTCATTCGCCGTCTCGTCCGTGTTGGTGTCCTCGACGAATCCCGCATGAAGCTCGATTACGTCTTGGCCTTGAAGATTGAGGATTTCTTGGAGCGACGCCTACAAACCTGTGTTTACAAGCTCGGTCTCGCCAAGTCTATTCACCATGCTCGTGTCCTGATCCGTCAACGTCACATTCGTGTTGGCAAGCAGATCGTCAATGTTCCTTCGTTTGTGGTCCGTCTAGACTCTCAGAAGCATATCGACTTCGCGCTCAGCTCGCCTTTCGGTGGTGGTCGCCCAGGTCGTGTTGCTAGGAAGAAGGCTAAGGCTGCAGAGAAGAAGGATGACGGTGGAGATGAGGAGGATGAGGAGTAGATGTTGTTCACTCAAGAAATCGGTTTGGGGGAGTCTAGCTATGAGGCGCAATGGTATCTGAGGGATCTGCCATGATCTTTGAGCATTACGAACTGGTGCATTAGACAAGAGGTCTTGACGAAAGCACACAAAGCTATGCTGATTAGCTGTCATGTCTACCTCATTTTCATAACGTGACCGTCTTAATCTGTAATCGCATATTCGTGCCCGCCCAATGCAGTGCTTGCCCAGTGATGCCCGCTCAAATCGTTATGAATACATTTACAGAAGCTCATCCTTGCCTAGAAAAGCAGCCATTGGGTCTTGAGCTGTAGTCTTCTTCCTTCTATATGCGTCCATATCCTCTTCGGAGATGCCGCCTTTCATTTCTTCCAGGGTACGCTTTTTGACTGTGTTATGTTCTGCTGGCTCGATTGCCTTCGGCTTCGCCTTCTCGCCGTTGCCATTAGATGGCCACTCAATCTGCCTCCGGTCTTCTTCTTCTTCTTCAAGAAAGCCGCCGCCCGTACGAAGTTGGTGAGCATCTTCGAAGGCCTTCTTGCCTTCCTCACCAGTACAATAGCTGTTTTTGACCGTTGAATGGCAGCAAGCATAGCCCCAAGTGAAGTCCTTCCACCAGCTCCCCCACACGGATGTATGATTGTTGATGAAAACATCCTCCTTGTATTTCGATTTCGCTGATGCTTTTGGTGCTCCTTTGATAGCACCAGAATCATCATATTCAACGTACTTCTCTGACTCTGTGACTGCAACATCCCGAAGAGCAGTAGCAGCAGGATTGACCTCCCCACCATATTTCTCCCGCAGCATCTTCTTGTGAGCAAGCCTTTTCGCTTCGGCTTCCTCCTTAGCCTTCCGTCGATATATCTCACCGGACGTTGGATTTGCTTGAAGATGTTGTTTCGTATCACCAGCCTTCTCTTGTGATTCCCAAGCATACTTCTGAGCCTTTTCGAATTCCGCAGCATCTCCGGACGCCCTCATAAATCCTTCTTCAGCGACCAAAGCTGCTGCTGTATCGGCAGTGGCACCACTATCTACCATAGATCTTGTCTTCGGATCGTATTTTGCTGAATCCAGGTCCAGGTTGAGAAGATACTTCGCAGTATCTTCCCTTAGTCGCAGCTGTCTCGTAGCCGTACTTTGATGTCTACCCATATCTGACTCCTCCGCATATTTTGCGCCATCATCTCCATCCTCCTCTGCATCCTCCTTTGCCTCCTCGTTCTGAGATCCCTTCTTCAACTCCTGCTCGATACTTGGTCGCAGCTGGACCTGCCT
>Ga0181467_100240_pt1 | contig 28061 bp, 24 predicted proteins | sample InSIn5gowninarea_2_FD_119079 | JGI IMG/M metagenome (GOLD analysis project Ga0181467, IMG submission 119079) | Clean room microbial communities from NASA Spacecraft Assembly Facility at Jet Propulsion Laboratory, Pasadena, California, USA -... ... | reverse complement strand
TAATAGTCGCAAATAGATCAAGACAGCACGAGAGGAGCTTCAGGTGAAGAGATGTAGGGTGCCAAAACCACTGATTCGACAAAGGAATCGCCGAGCAGCTTTCTCAATGGGCAATCCCACCACGGTCATACTCCATCATGGCCCTTTTGGATTTTGCGAATGACGGACCATGACACAGTACAACGGTAATTTGCCCTCCTTCCAGGAACCGCTTCAGCTATGTATTTGGCTGGGCGGGCAGATATAGGAGGGGTAGTGATGTGTGCAAAGGGAGAGATGAAAAGAAAAACAGCGACGCGTCTTACCAAGATGACACTACAGATGAAGACCAGAGCGACAAACAGGTCGCCTGGCTGAGAGAAGCGGCTGGAATCAACTTCCAATGCCTTGCAGTATGTGAACAGGAAGTATGGATCCATGATCAAACCCAGCGAAGGGCCAGTGATAAAGAAGGCAGTCACAAGTCTCCAGATTTGAGGGACCCATAGCTTCAACACCAACTGGGGAACGAAGACAAAGTAGTAGGAACTGATGATGGGGATGAGCCAAAAGTTGACGGAGAGAACAAGCGTAGCTGCTGTGAGGGTTCTGTGAAAGAAGAGTCAGAAGATTGAAGGCGTGAGAGAGGGAGTGCGCGTGTTTACCTAGCAATGGGCGGTGCTGCCCAGAACGCGTCTGCGATTGAAGGCGACGACATTGCGACGACAGTGTTGATGAAGACGGTTGAGACAGCACCAGCTAGATAGAGGAAAGAGAGAAAGAAGAAGCTTTGGATGAAAGTTGTCAAGAAAGGAAAGCGCGCTGTGGATACGGAGCGGCAGAATATCGGCCGTCGGCCCCCACCTTCCTTCCAAAACTGTTTCGTCATGGGCAGCTCAGGCCGAGCATCGGAGGTGCTTTTGGTCGACCGTCCCTAACCGCTGCAATCAGTCATTCACGCAGGCCGTGTTTTCTAAATCTTTGCATCTTTTTGTATACCTCTCAATTGATACCCTCTGATCACATATTCACAATGGATGCTATGCTGCCGTCTCTCGGAAGCTCCAAGTAAGAATCTCGAGCTCAGGCCTCACAGCTCTTGTCAAAGAGTGGACACATGCTAACTCTGCCACAGGAAGGCTCTCCTTCTTGGAGCTGGTTTCGTCACCCGCCCTACTGCTGAGATCTTGAGCGACGCCGACATCTCGGTCACTGTTGGTATCTACGCACCTCGTACGCATCGTCCCGTACACGACAGTCATTGACATGCCATTCCAGCCTGCCGTACCCTCGAGTCGGCCAAGAAGCTCTGTGAGGGCCTCAAGAACTGCAGCCCCATCTCTCTCGATGTCAACGACTCGGCTGCCCTCGAGCACGAGGTTGGCAAGAACGGCGTTGTCATCAGTTTGATTCCCTACACCTACCACGCCACCGTCATCAAGGCTGCCATCAATCAGAAGAAGCACGTTGTCACCACCTCATACGTGAGTCAACCCCACATCTCTCGTTGTTTCCGCTCCTCTAACTCGTCCAGGTCTCTCCTGCCATGCTCGAGCTCGACGCCGAGGCCAAGGAGGCCGGCATCACCGTCATGAACGAGATCGGTCTTGACCCCGGTATCGACCACCTGTACGCCGTCAAGACCATCGACGAGGTTCACAAGGCCGGTGGCAAGATCACCAGCTTCCTCAGCTACTGTGGTGGTCTGCCCGCTCCCGAGTGCAGTGACAATCCTCTCGGCTACAAGTTCTCATGGAGCAGCCGTGGTGTCCTTCTTGCCCTCCGCAACCAGGCCAAGTACTTCCAGGATGACAAGATCGTCGAAGTCGCTGGCCCCGAGCTCATGGCTACTGCTAAGCCCTACTTCATCTACCCCGGCTACGCCTTCGTCGCCTACCCCAACCGTGACTCGACCCCTTACAGAGAGCGCTACGCTATCCCCGAGGCTGAGACCATCATCCGTGGTACCCTTCGTTACCAGGGCTTCCCCGAGTTCATCAAGGCCCTTGTCGACATGGGCTTCTTGGAAGACGCCGAGAAGGAGTTCCTCAAGCCTCTCGCCGACGCTCCTACCCTCACGTGGAAGGAGGCTACTGCCCAGGTTCTGGGCAGCAGCGGCCACACCGAGGAGGACCTCGTCTGGGCCATTAGCTCCAAGACCAGCTTCGCCGACAACGAGCAGAAGGACCGTATCATCAACGGTCTTAAGTGGATCGGTCTCTTCTCGGATGAGAAGATTGAGCCCCGCGGCAACCCTCTCGACACCCTCTGCGCCACCCTCGAGAAGAAGATGCAGTACGAAGAGGGCGAGCGTGATCTTGTCATGCTCCAGCACCGCTTCGGCATCACCCACGCCAACGGTGCCAAGGAGACTCGCACCTCTACCCTGGTCGAGTACGGTGACCCCAAGGGCTACAGCGCCATGGCCAAGCTCGTCGGTGTCCCTTGTGCCGTCGCCGTTCAGCAGGTCCTTGACGGCAAGATTACACAGAAGGGTGTCCTTGCTCCCATGAGCCCCGAGATCGTTGAGCCTTTGAGACTCGAGCTCAAGGAGAAGTACGGCATTGAGATGAAGGAGAAGACTCTGTAAATGTCGGATTGAAGAAAGATGTATATTCGACAGAATATAGAACCATGAATGTCATGACAAAATTACGTTTCGAGCTATATCCCACTGACCTCCTTGCTCTTCACTGTGTAGTCAAAGTGTTACTCTTGACTGCTCCATTCTCTTGGTCAGATTGGAGGGAATCTCGAATCGTGCCGAACAGGTCAGTGACAAAGTCCAAAGTCCAAAGATGCCGATTCTTCCTTGCTTGCTTGATTCTTCCTTCCTCCCAGTCTCTATCTAGTTGATACTGATTTATGACCCTCGCCAGCTGCGCTTACAGGTCCGGAAACAAAAGAACGACGACACAGAAGGCAAAAGAATTGGAGCGAGCGGCTACTACTGCGTACCAGAAGAGCAAAACAAAAAGGATGGGAGCAAAACGTACAGCAGCAGGGATTCCCACGTGGTCACCCACCGTAGTACTAATCTGCCGTTCAACTGCTTATGTATGGCAGAGCGGACGGGATGCCCAGTTTTCAGCTGACTGTGGCCGTACGTGATGAATGTGGAAAACCTAGCGTCTAAGTAGCGGCCGAGTCAATTGGCTCTACCAGTCAGACAAAAAGGTGCAATTACATGAGAAGGTTGTGGACAGCACAAGTACATTAGAAGGGAGATTTTGCCGTCGAGTAGAGGAGGAAGGAGAAGAGGCAGAAGCGCGAAGCACCGCTTGCTCTAGCTTTTGAATTGCCGTGATATCGGATCGTATTCGACGATTGGTAGAGCATGCATAAAACTACCTGTGGACCAACTCTCCAAAAAGGCTGGGGGCAGCTTGGGATGCCACTTCAGCTGATCGTAGCGAACAGCATAGGATCCGAAGGTTTCTGGTCTGGTGCCTTCCTGATGGACCTTCATGGTCTTGTTTGCTCCGCCATATCGTGCGAGCCATCGAAAAGACTGTTTCCTACAATCTGCCTCGATGCCGCACCGATCATGGGATATTCGTTTCCAATGGCGAGATCGCTTCCTTGGTATGACAAGAGCGGGTTTTGAGGCATCGAGGCGCAGTGGCCGTAGTCTCTGACGCAAGACGAGGCCCAAGCATAGCAGAAGAGTGATGCTGGTTGTGGCTCAATCCCACTCATCGTCGTCGTAGTCCTCGGTAACGTTTGCCGAACGAAGAGCGCCCGATCTCATAGCATGTTCATCCTCGTCAACCATCTTGCTTCTGAGCAAAACATTTGCAGACAAGAGGCGGGCCTCAAGCTCTTGCAGTGTGAAGGAGTCCGGCTTGTAGCCAATACCCTCGAAGCCGACTATTCTATCGCTGCTAACGCCGTCGATGAAGGAAAGGACGCAAGGCAAGACTTGAATCTTGAGTTTGACGACGAGGAAAGGGGCATTCTCGACGTTGATGCTGAGGAAGCGGGTATCGAAGTGTTTGGGCGCAAGTGCCTATTATGAGGGTTAGAGAGTAGGGCTTAATGGTAGGAGAAGGGAGACACGTACGGCAAGTCTTTGGTCCATGATTCTGCAGCGGTTGAAGTCGGGCTTCATGAAGTGGACGACGCACAGCTTGGCCGAGGTGGTAATGTCCATGAGCTGCTTCTCATCCTTGATCTCGGTGTAGGTACCGTAGTCGGAGTTGCGCTGGGCCTTTGCGCGGGCCAGTTCGCCGTGCAACTGCAGCAATCGCTGTTCACGGAAAGCAGCCAGAGAGGACTCGTCTTCTTCGAGCTCAGCAATGAGGGCATCTTCGTCGTCAGAGTTGTCGTATTGGTTGCTGCGATCTAGCACGGCGGCTACCTTGGGATCGACTGAGGCCATGGCAAGTGTGTGTGTATTGAGTTGAAAACAGGTCTCGTGTAGGAAATACGTTTCGATGTTTTGTCCAGGATCAAGTCGAGATGGGTTTACTAGTGGTAGGGCTAGGGTCGTGGTTGCGGCAGAGATCCGACCAAAGTTTCCCGGAGTGCCAAGCCGGGCGTGAGCATGCTTCGAGATATTTCTCCATGAAACATGGCACTTTGGATGGGGAACGGTGCAAGAAGATGACACGAGCAGGCACTACTGGAGCGAGAGCTGAAAGGGGCACGGCGGCGCGGTCGTGGTTGAGAGCGGTGGCTTCTTCCTAGGCACCTGAATGGCAGGTGGGAAGGAGTCGATACGGAAATCTTATTTTATAATAATAGCAGTAAGGGTTCAGTAGACAGGGGTCGAGTGTGGACGCGCATCCCACCCGTTAAAGGACACAGGCAGCCTTTCTTCTTTTTCGCCAAAGTCTCCTTGTCCACACCACAACCTCCCACGAGTGCTCGCAACAATGTCCGACGACAAGAAGAACGAAGACTACACAATCGAGCTCGGCGAGCAAAAGCCCAATGGCGCCTTCGACGCTGCCCCGAGGATGCCTGCAGCTGCTCCCCCAGCTGCACAATTGAACAGCCCCGTCATTGCTATCCTCGCATACTGCGGTAGTTCGATTCTCATGACCACGACCAACAAATACGTTCTGAGCGGTCTCGATTTCAACCTCAACTTTTTCCTCCTCGCCGTACAGGTAAGCGCAAGCTCGAGAGCCCCTGCTTGAACTGCTCTAACACGTCGAGCAGAGTGTCGTCTGTATTGTAGCTATCCAGTCATGCAAATCCGCCGGCATCATCACCTACAGAGACTTCAACAGCGATGAAGCGAAGAAGTGGTTCCCCATCTCGCTCCTCCTCATCGGCATGATCTACACCTCGACCAAGGCCCTGCAATACCTGTCCATTCCCGTCTACACCATTTTCAAGAACTTGACCATCATCCTGATCGCATACGGCGAGGTTCTGTGGTTCGGCGGCAACGTCACCGGAATCGCTCTCTTCTCCTTTGGTCTCATGGTTCTCTCGTCCGTCATTGCCGCATGGGCAGACATTCAGCACGCTCTTACCAGCCACTCCGGCTCGGCTGCCAGCGACAAGATCTCGACCCTCAACTCTGGCTACATCTGGATGGCCATGAACTGCTTCTGCAGTGCTGCCTACGTCCTCGGCATGCGCAAGCGCATCAAGCTGACCAACTTCAAGGACTTTGACAGTGCGTTTTCCTGCTCTTCTGCTTTCCTCATGCTTCAATCGCTAACCTGACATTCGAAACAGCCATGTACTACAACAACCTCCTCTCCATCCCCATCCTCCTCATCTGCTCCCTCTTCATGGAGAACTGGTCCAGCGCAAACCTCGCCCTCAACTTCCCCGCTCCCCAGCGCAACTCCATCATCACCGCCATGGTCTTCTCCGGTCTCTCCTCCGTCTTCATCTCCTACACCTCCGCCTGGTGCGTTCGTGTCACCTCCTCGACCACATACTCCATGGTTGGTGCCCTCAACAAGCTCCCCATTGCCATTTCCGGTCTCGTCTTCTTCGACGCCCCCGTCACTTTCGCTTCCGTCAGCGCCATCGGTGTCGGTTTCATTTCCGGTATCGTCTACGCTCTCGCAAAGGTCTGGCAGGGCAAGGGCAACAAGCCCACTCTTCCCACCAGCGTTACTAGCGCTAGCAGCCAGAGCATGAAGGACAGCTTCAAGTCATAGATCAGACACGAGAGCAAGTTTTCCATGATCCCAGGACCTCTGCGCTTGGACGAGCCAACAGCCAGAGCAAACGACTCCGAGCAAAAGCAAGAGAAAGAAGAGAAAGCCGAAAAGAATAGACACGGCTCAATAATGCCCGCATGAGACAGCTGCGAGAGGCGGAACAAAAAGGACTTTTGCATGTCTGGCGTTAGAGGAGCTTTTAGAAAGGGAAAGGAGGCTGTGGGTCTTGATGTTGTCGATGATGATGTGTCTGTTGGTCGTCTCCTTGAAATCACATATCATACTTTTTGTAAAGTCGTTTACCCCTTCAGAATATATATATTTCTACACTTACTCACGCTATCGCTACGAGTGAAAAGAAAATGACTTCTTCTCGAGTATACAACACTACTGGTGTCTGTTCAGGGAAGGCTAAAGTCAAAAGAGCTCAAGCGAGAAGCACGCAACAGTGGCTGGACAGCTTGCTCAACCGTGATGGCCACAACATCACAAATCTCCACACCCCACAGGAGCCTTCCCACTCAAAAAAAGACGACAGTCACGACGCAAGCAAATCACTGTAGAAGGGGTAAAGGCAAAAGCGTGTGAAAGAAAACTGCTGATATTTGTATTTCGACGAGCCTCATTCCGAGTATAGAAAAAATGGGTGTGCTGGTAATAATTTATGCACCACCCATATCATGTTCTGAAAGAAAGCAACTCATCGCCGATTGCTCTTTTACTCTTTTTCATCAATGTCGCATGAACCAGCAAGTTGTAAGAAAAACTCCAGAGAACGCCAGACCATTGTATCGACTCTTGATCAAAGAGCGACACGTCATGCAATCCATAAGTGTTGAGCAAGGCAAAGGGTGGGTATGTAAGGGGGGGCAGTAGACGAGCGTGGGTGGGTGGTCGGTCTTCATGTCATTGCGTGGGTGCAGACGACATGTTGGAGGCGGTGGGAGGTGTTTAGCGGCTGAAGGAGGTTAGTGTGGTGTATCTCGAGACAGGGAATTTGACAAGAACTTACTCCTCGGCCCACTCGTTCTCACGGCGGATCTGCTCCTCCTCCTCGGGGGTGAAGTCGTTCTGGATGTTGAAGGTCTTACGAATCTCCTCAGGCGACTTGCCCTTGATCATGTTTGCGACGGTCTTGCAGCCGACGTCGAGAAGAGCCTTGATGTCCATGTAGTTGGCAGCGAGGATGATCTCGAAGAGCATCTCCTGATCAACCTGCATGAACTTTTGGTCCCACTCCTCGATGTCAGTGGTCTTCTTGCGGGACTCGGCGTCCTCATCCTTCTCTGGGGGAGCATCCTTCTTGTGGTGGTCGCACCACTCAAGCACCTTACGCAAGACTGCCTCGGAGACCTAGAGTAAAGAGTCAGTTCTGTTCAAAGCATGATGCGACAGTGAGGTCGAGACTCACGTTCATGATGGGAATGGGCTCCTCGCCAGGGTTGCCGAGATCGTCAATCATGTTCTTGATGAGCATGGAGCGCTCGGCGATGATGCGGGCTGGAGACAGGCATTAGCTTGAGAATCAGACAAGAGGAAAGAGCGAGAGCGCATACCAGTCTCGATGTTAACGCCATCGGAGCTAACAAGGATGATCTTCTGTTCGTCGGTAGAAGACATGTTGTTGTCTGTGGGGGGTGTGATTGGGTTTGGGCGTATGGATAGATATAAGTTTTGCTGGGGGGAGGAAGTTGTCGATGAAGGACGACAAGTGTGGTAGAAGTGCTTTGGTTATGTAGGCGCTTCAGTGAGAGTCAAAGACAGCTCGCGGGGTGTTGGTACAGTCGGTCGCGCTTGGTGCCTGGGGCACGGACCATTTCCGCAGTTTGCACCTGCCTCACTTGCAATTGAGGCCAATAATTTGCACGCTTCTGGCTGTTTTCTGCTCTAATCAGTGCAGGTTTCTGCCTGATCCATGGTTTCACTCTTCTTTCACTGCAATTGTCTTTGCCATTACTAGGTGTTGCGTTCGTCATTGCTATATCTTCAATAATCTTTTGACTCAAATACCAAGCTCTGAAGCAAGTGATGCAGGCGACGCAGGCGCTTGCCAAACCGATTGCTTCACCGGCACTGGCGTTCACCCACACCGTCCATTGGAAAGACATGACAAACGCGAATGAAAGAAATCAAGAACTACTCATGACATTTCATACATGTATCTCATGCGCCTTTCCATCTTTCATTATCATCACGTGACCGTGCACGACTCTGAAACCAAATTAGGGGCGGTCAGAAATGAGCCCATGACACGTCGGGTTCTCTAACAGCAAGAGATGTTGTCCCTGTCTTGTAATCCGCTTTTGGTGAGAACTTTGTAGGCCTCCAACTATGTGGAGACGAACCTACCTCTTTCTGGTTGTTCTGCGCCTCTACTTGGCTTTGTCTCCCAGCTACATCCACCCGGATGAGCACTTCCAAGGACCAGAGGTTATCGCAGGTGTGTTGCCCCCTGTAGACGTCTAATCCTTCAGAATCGCTCATCATCTGTGCAGGTCGCGTCTTTGGATATGCCTCTCACTTGACCTGGGAATTTACTTCCGATAGTCCAATTCGCAGCGTGTTCCCCCTTTGGATCTTCTATGGCCTGCCCTTGACTTTGCTACGATGGATTTGCGACGGCATCGGATATCAGAGCATCTCTCCCGCCACTGTATACTACACTCTACGTGCCTTGATGTTTGTCTTGAGTTTCGTGCTTGAGGATTGGGCTCTTGATGAACTCATCCATGTCCCCAGACAGCGTCGTGCTGCCCAAATGCTGGTGGCCTCTTCTTATGTTACTTGGACCTTCCAGAACCATACCTTCTCGAACTCAGTCGAGACTTTGATTGTGCTATGGTGCTTGGTGTTGATCAATCGCATTAAAGAGGATAAGGTATGTTCATCTGCGACATGGCTGAAGGTCCGTATTGATCTCAATCCAGGCACATACGAGAGCCCTACCATCTGCTCTGCTCGCCTTCCTTTGCGTGTTGGGCACTTTCAACCGCATTACTTTTCCACCTTTTGTTATGATACCCCTTTTGCAGTTGGTTCCGCATTTCCGCCATAGGTAAGCTATCTTCTTTTGTCAAGTGGGATGAAATAAGGTTCTAATCAAAGAGCAGACCTGTCTCCCTTCTGGTGATGATTCTATCAGCAGCCGCGACACTGCTCTTCGCTGTTATCACAGACACCGAGTGGTTCCTCCAGAAGCCGGTCCACTTGTCACAGCTGCGTGAAATTGCTATCGTCACACCTCTCAACAACTTGCTTTACAATATGGACAGCAGCAATCTCGCCAAACATGGTCTTCATCCTTACTACCAGCATGTAGTTGCAAACCTGCCTCAACTGCTTGGTCCCGCACTGCCCCTGATATTCTTCTCATGCAGAATGGGTATGCCAATGTACTCGGCAGGCTTCGGCATATTCGCCTTGTCTTGCCTCAAACATCAGGAAGCACGCTTCTTGCTACCAGCAGTCCCTTTGATCTTGTCCAGTATCAGTATACCACGACGCATGCGCAACGTCTGGATAAGTGTCTGGATCATCTTCAATGTCTGCCTCGGTCTGCTGATGGGTGTCTTCCATCAAGGTGGTGTCGTGCCAGCGCAGCTCTGGGTTGGCAAGCAGGAAGGTATTCAGCAAGCTTTCTGGTGGAAGACGTACAGTCCTCCAACCTACCTTCTCGGCGATAACCACCAAGGCCTGGTGACCAGAGACTTGATGGGCATGCGTGGCGACAGCCTTATCGAAGAGCTCAAAGCCGAGGTGGAATGCGATGCCAAATCTACAACACTCTTGCTCGCACCACTGAGCGCAACATTCCTCGACACGTTCACCAGCAATAACACTACTTCTGAAATTGCCCTTGAAGAAGTATGGCGGTACAGAAACCATCTCAATCTTGACGACATGGACTTTGGCGACGATGGTGTTTTGCCGACTCTGAAGCGTATGATTGGAAGGAGAGGAATCGGCGCATGGAAGGTGACAAGGAGATGTTAATGTTCTACTATAAAGTGCAAGAAGTCGATAGTCACAGACGAGAGAGGCAAACAGAACCGTAAGGGTAATTAATGTCAATGCTGTTGGTCAACCTCCTTCTCTTCTTGACATTGCTGTGATCTGTCATATACTACATATCGTAATTCATGATGGTATAGTCGTTGATTCGGTGATGCAAAGAGGTTCCGCTCCGCACGGCAAGCACGTCGAAAATGACGTGCTTCGCTGACCACCCATCTTCAAATTTCCAAGCAGCCCGCCGCGATCGCTCCTGCAACCCACTACTATCCCTACATACCACCAACACAACACTCTAGCAATCATGAAGGCATACTGGTACGACAACATCGAGGTAAGCTCTTCTCCCACCACCACAGGCCCCTCCATCCATCTAACCACACCACACCACACAGGGCGACCAACGCCTCCCCCACGACTCCGGCCGCCCAGTCACCCCCTCCGACCTCTCCAAACTCGGCATAATCTGCCACAACTTCCCCTCTCTGGACGACGTAAACGAACTCGCATCCTCTCGCAACTACAAGAACCGCGACGAAGTCACAATCTCCCCCACCACCCTCCCCAACTACGAGGAAAAAGTAAAGGTCTTTTTCCACGAACATCTTCACGAAGATGAGGAGATTAGATATATCTTGGATGGTGCGGGTTACTTTGACGTGAGGAGTGAGGGTGACGATTGGATCAGATTGAGATTGGAGAAGGGGGATTTGGCTATTATGCCTGCGGGAATCTACCACAGATTTACTGTCGATGACAAGAACGTGAGTACATTGCAAAGGGAGGAAGCAGAGGTGGAAGATGAGTGGGACAGCAATGCTGACTAAGAGACTACAGTACACAAAGGCCATGCGATTGTTCAAGGATGAGCCCAAGTGGACACCACTGCAGCGCGGTGCCGAGACCGACGAGAACAACTTCAGGAAGGAATACCTCAAGAGCCGTGAGGAGGGTACTATTCTCTCTGCCTAAATCACACACGCTCTAAACTCTGACACGAACCAAGAATAGTTTGAGTCAACACGCCCCATCCCGGCTCTATTCACGATGTACACGATGGAAAGAAAGATGAGGAAGAAGAAGCTGGTTAGAACAAAATGGACATATCATGCAGGAAAAGTAAGAGAAAAGGCTTGTAGAATAATAAAACAGAAAAACGCCTATCCATTGTTTCTATAACTAGATCCACGCCTTGAAAAATGCCCACTTGGAAGCCTTGACGGGATGTAGTAAACAATCTTCTATGCTTTTTCGGCAGGAAAAAAAGGCCCGACGGACAAAGATGTCCATGACAGACACACTCTATGTTGCGAGTCCGTATAATCCCCCTTTCCCACCACCTCATCAGTCTTCCCCATATCTTTGGCATCAAAACATTCGTGACGAGGTAAACCAACACCGGGTCGGGTATCTTTCTTTTTGATCGTAGAGAAAAACTGTCATGCACCACCTTAGACAGAGTTGCTGGCCAACATCTTCTTGCGCAAGTAGTTCTTGTACTCGCCGATGCTGCCCTCCCATCGTCTAACGGTCTTGTGCTCGCAGACCATGATGTCCTTGGCAATCTTGTCGAGAAGTCTGTGATGTTGTTAGTCGAGTGTTCATGTGCAAGAAGATCAGCGGATAAATCATACCTGAAGTCGTGAGAAACGACGACGACACCACCGGAGAAGGCGTTGATGGCATCGGCAAGCGAGTCAATGGTGGGGATATCGAGACCGTTGGTAGGCTCGTCCAACAAGATCATGTTGGGCGACTCAATGGCCAAGAGAGCGAAGACGATTCTGCTCTTCTGTCCTTCGGAAAGGGTACCCATGAGGGCGGTTTGGGCCTCACCGGTGAGACCGTACTTGCCGAGCTGCTGTCTCCAGTACTGGAGATCCTGGGAAACGTGGGGGAACTTGTCGCGGACGAAGTCGAGGGAAGACTTGGTCAGGATGAGCTGCTCAGCAGAATGCTGCGAGTAGACACCGAGCTTCAAGTGAGTGTGACGAGAGACAACACCGCTGGTGGGTCTAAGCTTGCCAGTGAAGATGTTGAGGAGAGTAGACTTGCCAACACCGTTGGGGCCGACAAGGGCGGTACGCGAGTCCATGTCGACACCGAAGTCGAGGTGCTCGTACAGGTTGTCCTCGGTGTTGCCAGAGTAGGAGAAGGTGACGTCGTCGAGCGACAGGACGGGAGGAGGGAGCTTCTCGACATCGGCGAAGCGGAAGGAGAAGACTCTGTCCTGGTGGACGGGCTGGATGAAGCCATCGGCCTCCATCTTGTCGAGAATCTTCTGGCGCGACTTGGCCTGACGCACCAAGTTGGCGTAGGTACCGGCGGAAGCAATGAACTTCTTGATGTGCTTGATTTCGTCCTGCTGCTTCTCGTATGCCTTCTGCTGGTTGACCTCCTGCTCGGTTCTGGTCTTGGCGTATGAGTCGTAGTTACCTCCGTAGTAGAGAAGTTGCTTCTGACGCATGTCGATCATGGTTGTGCAGACACCGTTCAAGAAGTCCATAGAGTGAGAGACGAGGATGAGGGTGCGGTCCCACTTCTTCATGTACTCCTCGAGCCACACACAGGCCTCGAGATCCAAATGGGCAGTGGGGTCGTCGAGCAACAAGAGCGAGGGCTTGACGAAGAGAGCCTTGGCCAAGGCGACACGCATACGCCAACCACCAGACATGTCTCTGGTCTTCTTGTGGATGGTCTTCTTGTTGAAACCGAGACCAGTCAGGATGAGGGATGCACGAGTCTGGAAGGTGGAGGGGTCCATGCCGTCCATGCGCTGTTTGGTGTGAGTATCTCTGTTCTGTCTTTAGTTCTTCAATATTTGCTTACCTCGTAGATCTCCTCAAGTCTGGGGTCCTCGGGACCGTGCTCCTCGAGGATGGTCTCGACGAGCTTCTCGAGACGGGCGAGTTCCTCCTCGGCCTGTCTGACGACCCACTCAAGGGCGCCAAGGTCGGTGAGAGGAGCACCCTCGTTCAGAAGGTAGATGTCGATGTGGTCGGGGAAGGGGAATTCGCGGGCGTTGATGGCCTTGAGAAGGGTCGACTTTCCGCAACCGTTCTCACCCAACAGACCGTAGCGACGGCCGTAGTTGACTTCAATGGTGGTGTCGTTGAACAGGACCTTTCCGTGGAAGACGAGCGAGGCGGAGGTGATCTTGACGTCTCTGCTGGCCTCCTGCGATGCAAGAACACCAGTTGTGACTCTGTCCGAGATACCGTCGTCGTCCTCCTGGAGTTCAAGCTTCTTGATTCTCTCCATGGCCTTGACACCTTCGGCGTCGAGCTCCTGGCCGTCAGCATCGATCAGAGGGGTGCTGGTGCCCGACTTCTCGGCCTTCTTCTGGGCAAGAGTCTTCTTGGGAGCCTTGCCGGTCTCGGCGCGCTTTGCGTCACGGGCGGCTTTGGATGCAGAAACCATGTTGGATGCTGCTAAGTATGATTTTCAAAGGGAGGGTGGTGTTGGGCGAGGAGAGGAAAAAAGTCGAAGTTGGGATTTTGGTCTCCGTTAGGTGGGGGCGGCCGCTCGTACGTCAGATCCTTTGTTGATTTCGACGCTTCTGCTGCTATCACACCGCCAACAATATCAAACGAAATAAATCAAAGGTATTGAAAAGAAGATAGGAATGGTTATTATCTTGGATTCCACACTCTATCTCTTTATGTACACAGCTTTCAGTGGCGGTTGCTGCTTCTCTTTGCAAAAATCTTTTGCAGTCTCAGCCAATCACCAGTCCGCTGACGCTCAACAACAGCGGTCGCCGAGTCGCCGCTCCTGCCTCCAACTTCCAAGACCCTCACCAGCGCTTGCTTTGCCCTGAGGCTCACCGGATCCTGCTGCCCGACATGGCTCCCTTGGCTCGCTCCGACACTGCGAGTAATTGTGCAATGCTCGAAATCAAGCTGCAACTTCAGGCCTCCATCATACCATGGTCCAAGCATCCTGCATTTGTGCACGTTGAAATTGCTACGTGCTTGCGCAGCCACTTCCCAGCCACGTCAAAAACGTCAAGTCTTCTAACTTCTTAAAATAAAGTCAGCCACTCCACTCAAGTAGGCAAACAATGTAGGTCGTGTATATCAGACTCGAACTTTGTCTTTGATTCCTTCTATCTATTATTTATTTTGTGTGTTTGACCGAACATGTCGTTCCAGAACCGCACACCCGAGTCACTCGTACAAAGATCGGACTCGAAGAATCCGGTAACCACATGTCGAGGTATCACATCTGGTGGAAAGCCATGTAGACGATCACTTGCTTCCTCACCAAAGGCATCACCTAAATCGTCACCCACGGCTGCCCGTCACTCCGCCTCGAGAGGCGTGGTTGCTGTTCTTGAAGATGATCAAGGAAATCTGGACGCGGCTGCTTTCTACTGCTGGCAACACAAAGATCAGGCCCAATCATTTACTAAAGACAACACCACCTCGCCACAAGCTGCAAACCCGAAATTGTTTCCAGTCCAGGAAAGAACAAGCATCGACAGTCTTGTTGCTAGACTAGGAGTTGCGTCAATTCAAGATCAACCAAAGCCCCCGAGAAATCCTCGTGAGGAAAGAAGACGACCGACACAACATGCACAGCAACAATACTCGAGGACGGACGAAAGACCGTCAGCAAGACCTCAGGCTCACAGAAAGCCCAAGCCGAAGCAGGGATTCTGGGCATCGTTATGCTGTGCAGGCACTGCAGACGACGACGAGGACGCTCCACAACCCAGCTACCAGCCTCGACCACAAAAACCTCAATCAGAGACAACACAAGTCTCTAATCCTCAAACACCAGCGTACCCTCTACCCACTCACTCTCGCCCAATGCCTTACAAACAAAACACCCAACCTCCACAACCAAGACCTCTTCCTCACTCAGCATCAACGACTGGTCTACCTGCACGGAAGCCCTTGCTAGACGTACCAAGCAACGCCTTGAACAAACGTCGTGCAGCATCAGCACCAACCAGTACGACCGAGCTTCTCCCATACATCCCAGGCCACCTCCCACCGCAAACAACCTCTCTCCTCCTAACCGAACTTTCAAAGCCCATCTCGCCGCACGACGAGGCCGGCTACATATACATTTTCTGGCTAACAGAGACATCCTCAACTCCCTCCAACGACACAGCCGCCTCATTACTCGCACCTCCCAGACCAACATCCAGACGTCCCAGCGATGTAATGAACGCCTACTCTGGCAACACCGGCAACACCGGCACCACAAAAACCATCAAACTCAAAATCGGCAGAGCGAACAACGTCCACCGCCGCATGAACGAATGGAACCGCCAATGCGGCTATTCCCTCAGTCTCGTTCGCTTCTACCCCTACATTTCCTCTTCCTCCTCTCCCTCTGCTTCCCCTTCCCGCCCAACACCAAGCAGCAGAACACCCTCGGACAATCAAGTCCACAAAGTCCCCCACGCCCACCGTGTAGAAAGACTAGTACACTTGGAATTAGGAGATAAGAGGATAAAAAGAGATTGCAAAGCTTGCGGGAGGGAACACAAAGAGTGGTTTGAGATTGAGGCGACGGCGGATGGGGTGAGTAAGGTTGATGAGGTTGTTAGGAGGTGGGTCAGGTGGGCTGAGGAGAATCCTTAGTTTGACCTAATTACATCAATCATCACATTGTGCAAACGTTAACTCAAGGATTGAAGTGGAGCAGAGTGATGATTTGAAGGTGCAAAGACTGAGATACAGAGAGAGCAAAATGTCGTGGAGATGTGCCCTGAACCTTTGCAGAAAAACTACGTGTATTCTCTTTTGGAAGGCATCGTTGCACGTATCATTCGCATATATATGATGGGATGAATGTATTTGTTCGCAACCGAAGTCTTTCAACCCAACATCCAGGCGAGCCATAGCCCCTAACAGATGTCGATGGAAGTGTTCATCTCTGCTAATCTCATGAGTGCATAGCCATGTTATTTATCACACAGCGCAAGCACGACGAATAATGGCGAGTAAAATGGGTTGAAAAATTGTATTCCGAATACCATTCAAGCATATGCTCTGAACAGTTGATGAATTAAAGCTGTGCCCTTCAATACCCATGTGGTAAAAGTTCCACTATCCACCTTGAACGCCGTCGCTAAATGTAAAACTGGCAGGACATTGGACTCCTCATGAAGAGTTCTGACGAATGAGAAAAAAATGTGATATGCATTAAAAAGGTTGTGTGTGAGAATGCTGGGGACGGCCGAGTGTTTATGTTTACATGGCGTCCTCCTCGTCACGTCGTACTAGCTCATAAGATTGTCGTCGCTTTGAGGTAACGTTGCCGCTGCTGAGGCGTCTGAAGAGGCCCATTGGGAAGCGCTTTCGGACAGACATGGCCCAGGGTCTATGAGAGACGAAGAAGCGGTTGTAGGCGTAGTAGGAGATGGCGAAGACGACACCAGCCGTCAGGAAGCCGGCGACAGTGAGCATGACCCAATGTTTCAGCATCTGTTTTTCAATGTTAGCAATTGGTCGGAAAGTAGTAATGGATCAGAAGATTGACATACCCAGAAAATAAGCTTGACGTCGCTGCTATGCCACGAGTTGCCAAGGTGGTGGGTGAAGAAACTCCAGGGGTGGTAGTTGTACTCGTCGGGGAACAAGATGCGGACTCTGCCACCATCTAGGCCATCGCCAACGTTAAGGCCTTCGGAGCTCCAGTGACGCCAGATGATGCTCAAGAACAGAGGACCGGTGGAAGCCATGACTGTAATGTAGGGGAGAACCCACTTGCGGTTGTAGCGAGGAAGGTCGTCGATAACTCGGAGGAAGAAGGGGTGACGAGGAACCGAGCCCATTGCATCGTTGGAGATACCGGTGGGCAGAGTACGACGCAACCAAGCAGGGTAGGAGAGAAGAGGGTCCAAACGGCGGTTGCAACCATCGTCCATGTCAATGTAAACACCACCAAAGTGGGCAAGAACAAAGTAACGGATCGAGTCTGCACGCTGGATGGGGTATTCGTAGTTGTCGAAAGTCTCGAGGAACCAAGGGTACTCGGTAGCGATGAACTCGCGTGACAAAGCATCGGTCCAAAGCTTGTATTCCCAATCCTTGTGCAGTTCAATGCAGCTCTTTTGCGGCTCCTGCCAGACTTCGGGGATGCTCTCGTTGATGTATGTTTGGTGGATGATTTTGGGGATCAATTGGGGGCGGCCATCAATCAAGTCTGAGCCAGGAGCAGGCAGCTCTGCGCGAGAGATTGCATCTTCCGAGCCATCAACTACGAGGAGCGATAATAGTGTCCAGACCGAGTGTATGAGGAAGCCGACAATTGCCAGGTTGAGAATGAGGAACAGAAGCACAGGGCGACGCATGATTGTGGTAGGGGATCGAGGTCAACTGCAACCAAGCAGGGGGAGACGACGAGTTTTTGTTCCTTGGTGTTGATGTTTGCCGGTGCTGCGCCTTTTCGTTGGCTAACCCCGGATTGGCAAGGGCAAGCAGCTCGAGTCTCGGCCTCGAGTCAAGATGTTGTGCGGTGAAGAGATGATATCCAAGAATTGGGTAGGGCTGATGCGCGGTATAACAGAGGCTGAGAAAGGAGGGGACGTAGGGAAAAGGAAGGATCAGGCTGAAGTTTGAAGGAGTGACAGGATTGAAATTATCAGCAAGTGAGCAGCACGCTAGGAAGAACAAGCAGGCCGACGTTAAGGAGAGTTGCGCTTTCTTGTTGCCTTTGATTGTCACTGCCAAATGGCGCAGCCGTGCTTTGCCCACTGGCTGGCCGCTGGTCCACTATCCCACCTATTGTTCCATCCTTTCACGCAAGTCTAGCCTTGTGAAGTAATTTCGTGCTTCGTTTGCAGCTAGTCAGATGCCCGTGCGCTGTCATGAGATTGCAGGCCTTCTGCTCCGCCGGCGCCGGCATCCAAGTACGCCGACCGAGATACGACTTGAATACGGAGATCTGGTCGAGACACAATTTGTTCAACACCCGTATCCAACACGCACCTCATTCTATCAACCTTTTGCATAATTGCCTTCGAGCAGAAGTGAGAACTAGACAGTCACATCGCACCCAGGAACCCAAGACTACGCCGAGAAGCAAAGGATCTAATGACGGCGCGTGTCTTGCTCTGCCGCAGCTTGTCACGTTCTCGAGAGAAACGTTCTTTTCTGACATCGTGACAATGCATGCTTCCTTTGCCTTGGCTTTGACTTCACAGCCTCTGCTGTCATCCGTCACTGCCACCTGCGTCGTTTGCACGCCATGCCCGTTTGCCTCTCTCTTCCCGCCACCATGACTTTCTATATCGCTGCCTTGCACGTGAGCTGTCGCAGTGTACGGCAAGCGGCATGACTTCATGTTCTTCACTGGTGAAGAACCATGTTCGCAATCAAATATTCAAGTGGAGGCTGTGGAGCATTCTGGAGAACAGGGTTGCTTGAAGCTTCTTTCTGGCTCCGCTCTCCACTTGTTTCTTTTCGTTCCGACTTTTTTGCTGTTCAACATGCAGAGTCGATTGGGCATTAGGATATTTGGCGGAGTATTCTCATCTTTGACGTCGAAGCCACAATTGCACAAGAAGCCATCTGATCGGCGTGCGCTATATGTCAGCCAGAGTGCAGTTGTTGCATCACAAAGAACCGATCTGCTGGACCGAGTTCTGAGAAGCAGTCGTGACGCGAATATCGAGTCACCAGATTGTCGTTTCTCGATAAGAATAGACCATTCTCGAGAGTTTGCCAGGAGACCGGACAGCGCTTTGTTGAGACAAAGAAACCTTTCCGACATCAGGCGCTTGGCCGAAATTCTTTTCGTAGATACGGACGAAACCAACGCTCATGAAACGTGCCGAGTCGGGGGATGAAGGATGCGGTAGGGTGCATGATTGAGCTGCAAAAGGCGACAGCGGTGTGTAGCAGTGAGATAACTTTCAAAATGACCCGTATGTCAGACTGATATGGGTTGGATGCTGGAGGCCGTCGCTGGACCAAGGAATTCGTTGAGCTCCAAGGCCTTGACAAATCTTGGATTCAAAAAAGGCCAGAGCAGTGGTCTGTCCAGTCGTCGACCCATCTGACTCGATGCCTATTTTCAAGAACCGTCGGGTCAAGGTGGTTGTAAAGCTATACTTTTTGCACTTCTTTGTACTGAATATAGAGTAGACAGTAGGCTCTTGGAGGAATGTGAGGTGAGAGGTAGTGAAAACCAAGCTAAGGCATGCAAGGCGAGCGGTGCCAATCCTGCATGGGTATAGTCATGTCGCTTACCAGCCAATCACAGTGAGCGCTCACAAATGAGCAGCTCCAACCACCTCTCCTCTCAATCCTCCATCAAGACATCTCCGGGACGCCTGCACGTCACAATTCGTGTGGCTTGAACATCCACCAGGGGCGGGAGGCGTAGTTCAGATCGGAGCAAGGGGAAGCAAAACATCTGAGTCATTCGTCATCCCCCCGACGGAGCCGATGCCGCGCGCTCGAGACATGGTCAGTACGCGGCAACCAATTCTTTCCAATGTACATGTTTGTTTGCGGTCGGGTTCTTGTTGGAACCACGCCTTGGTATGTCGACGATGCTGCTGAAATGATCAGGACCCACTCCGCATGGCATGCAACTTGACGCGGGTCGTGGCGTTGCTTGCCGCCGCCGCAAGATGCACCCTCTCGCGCATCTTCTGTATCAGCCCGGTTACGGGGTTGACTGACAGGAAACGGCTGGTCCAGCGACCGACCCAGAAGAGACAAGTGCAGAGCTGCCCTGCAAATGTCTGCATTGGATCTCTTTCCGGATCTACCGGGCCGAGCGGTTTGTTACGGGCCTTTGTCTCGGATCGAGTTACTGTGCTGACCTGACAAACATTCTATCCTCTTTTTTTGTTTTGGATTATATGCCGCCTACGGTAAAACAACAGGGACATGTCAGTAAGTAGAGACGATCGTCAGCACTCCCCACTTAGATCCAGCCCACTTCCGTTCAAGCAAGACGTACCGGCAGTAGCCCAATTGGTTGTATACCACGCTAAGTTCTGCCGACAACCCAAGCGCTGCCAAGTAGTCGAGTTGTTGTTCCTGCATGTGTATGAGGGGATCACCTGCATTTGTCGGCTCATGATCGAGTCCCTAACGATGAACCTTTGCACCTCCCAGAGCAAGGAGCTCCGCGTCTGCGTGATCAAGGCCGAAAGGGCCTCTGTTGCATTTGAGTCGAATCATCCTCCCTGGCTTCGGCGTTAGGTAGGTAGACCAAATTCGGCAACAAGGCTACTGCAGCTTTCCCGTGTTACGCTTCTCTCTTCGCAAGAGGCAATTAGAATAGTCTAAGCTCTCCATGGCTATGATCATAACTGAGGCTGAACTAGTCCCCGTCGATTGGGTTCGCGGTTGCCTCGAATACGCAACTTCTTCGGTCAGGTCGCCTGGTACCCTTGTGGTAGAAAAGAAGCGTCAGATCCTTCTCAAAAGCCAGACGAGTTTTGGATCTTGTTGGCCTTTTTGAAACTATTCATCTCTTTCTTGTAAGTAGTCCACTACTACATCATCGCTGGTCTCGAGTAGGCACAGGATCTTCTACAATGAACACTATATCTTGTGTTCATCGTCGCCGTCATCGTCTCTTTTTAACTTCCTCGCAGTCTCACAACAACACACACGAACCATCATCAACAGGACAATCAACAGCTTCAAACCTGAGCCTTCAAGGAAAAGTCACAAACTTGCATCGACGTTCACTCACCTTCTGCGCCAACCTTCTGTGCCGACACATCATTTCCTCACTGTGCGTCTTGTCATCTTCTGTTGATCTCGCAATCAATCCTGAAACTGACATCTATCAAGGTGCATAGAGGCGCTTGCAGATCCAGCTGCTCACGCTCAGACCATTTAACATCTTGTGTGGAGAAGAAGATCCTTGTAAGTCTCTCTTATGCATGACAGATGCCGAGAAGCAGGAATGCATCCTTCCTCACCGCCATCTCGAATCATGTCGGGGCTTTTTCATTTTTCCCTTTTTCCTTCTGGTTTCGGTCTGCAGCATACCGAGCCGACTCGTATCCTCTATGACAAGTCATTATCTGTCTCGGAAAGAAACAAGACCATTGCTTACCATGGCATCTGTGCAGGTCCTATACATACTGGCTTCCCACGTCGCATGTCAACTGCCTTTCCGACCTACAATAACCGCCTTCGCTAGTTCAACGCAAGAATACAAGAACATCGTATCCGGTCTTCGGCAAACACGCAATATATCTTGCTTGCTTAAAGCAGATATCCTCTTTTTCATCTGTGGCTTCGTTTGAGCCTTGGATCTGAATCTGAATCGCCATTCACCAGGATCGCAGTAGTCTGATGCACCTCGGACCCATCCGCTGAACCAGCCTCTTCGGTCGATAGATCACCAACAACTCAGGGCAGAGTTCAGAAAACAGCGAAGTCTAAAGCTGACAAGCTTTTGATAACGAGTTGTAAGTTTTCGCTTCACTATATCTACAGTTGTGTTTATCCCGATGCAACGAATGTTTCTCGTGGTGGTGCGACGTTCCTTCCCTCAAATCCTCACCATGCAGTTCGATCTGGCGCTGATTAGCAGCTGCGGCACAGCCAGCCCCACTTCCTGCACGAAGATAGCATCATCAATCTGTTCACATGAATCTGGTCGCGTCGATGAATTCTGGTATGCATTTCCCCTTTTCATTTTTATCTGATGGCTTTACTGTTATCCCGTCTGCCTTTACCCGGAAGAAAGTCTCACATTCTCACATTGCTATTGTACGAGGCCATTCAAGATTTTTCTCGATTTCCCAACCCAACACGAAGCCGCATATTGCGAGTTTTATGGTGTTGAGTCCGTCCGTTGTACGACGGATAAATCGCAATGCATTGTTGGCCAAGAATTTACAGGCCTCGACAATATCCGATTGTCTTGGTTTCGTTCGGACCATCTAATTTGAACCAGAGCTACTGCTAACACTTCGTCTTGTCAGGGACAGCATTCCTGCACCTACGGCACGATTATTCTCTGCCACCGGACCAAGAATGTCTTGAGCAACTCGGAGTTCATGCACATCAGCCTAGCTACCACAATACCGGAAGCGTCGATCCTCTCCGACGTGACGACGGCCTGGGACATTCGAGTGCGAGCATGTTCTCGCTATCCAACAATTACATCTCAGATCGATCGGTAACTAATACTGACCAGTAAGTCTCTTTTACTTTTCGTTTCGCAGTCACATGAGTTGTGCACCTTCAACCCCTCATTTCGTGCCGCCGTAATGGTTGGGTATTTTCCCAGCCTAAAAATGATTGGTCTGGCGCGGTTCATTTTCTTGCGATATGAATCCACCCTTCATCCTTTGTAAATCACCCACATCTTGGCCGGCAACGTGCCAGCACTTTTCCGTGAATCACAAGCCTGGCGCTGCTGTTACAGACCTGCGGTTGCTCATGCACGTTTCATTCCCAACATTATACTTCGCGCGCTCGCGTTGTCAGCCTGATGTTGCACATGCAAGCCTTTTCCTGCACTGCGTACCTCAAGAAATTCTTATTTTCCTATCGACATGAAACTCCCTAGAAACAATGACTGACATTCTCGCAGCGAAAGGTATCACCCAAGTGCGACAAGCTTTGCCGCTGCTGCTGGGGATAGTACTGGTTCAATTTCAACCAGTCCCAGTTCTGCCACGTCTTCATTGGCCTACACTGCAAACTACCCAAACCATTACACAACGTATGCGGCGCCTGTCGCACCTGTCCAACACTTTGTCAATCAACCTGGGCTGAGCGGACGCATGTGAGTCTGGACCCTTTTCTTGTTATCTGACATGCCTTGACCGGCGTCAATTATTCATTATTGATCAAGAGTTCACTGTTCGCTGACACAAAGACATTGTAGCCTGGATGACCCATCCCAAGGTCTTGCGTCCTGGCGATCTCCCATAGGTCATTCGTTGTCACCCTCTACAACCAGTATCGCCACACGCGACTACAACATCCACTCAGGTAACCTTCCTACGCCCAGCCATCTGTCTTCTCCTCCGACATCCACCTATACTGGTTACTCGGAGACCCCTCGTTCATTGTTGACTGGTATTACAACTCCCCTCTCTCCTTCTTCAAATCCACTCTTGTCCGCGCAAATGGCTTCATTGAGTACTACTGGATATGGAACGCATCGCAGCGAATGTCAAAACTTTCCCTGGGTACAACACGAAGCGTTCCACAATCTCGAATGTGAAGGCCAGGAAGTTGTCCCTAGGATTCACGCCAAGATGGAGAAAGGCTTCTTCTTGTCGCCTGATAGATCTTGGACATGCTACCGTCGCAACTACTTTTCAGTCACCTGCTCGTTCGAATTGACACCACACATCGGTAATGGAAGACTATGCCTCAATGGTCAAAGAGTCCAGGCCATGGGCATGAAACTTACTGCAGCCGTGGACGGACAAACTGGCAAAGGCGTCGAACTCATCCAACACACACCAAAGAGAGACAGGGGACCCAAGAACGCTATTCCTATCATTAAGATATCTCCCACTCCACCCAATGGCCGCCCTGCCGAGTCGACTCTCAGCCCGCATGGCGTCTACCATGTGCCAATGTCTTCTTTCCACGCCACAGGTGTTCCTACTGGTCCTCATCTTCCTTTCCAGAACACTCGAGATGAATCTCCGGCATCAAGTCGATCAACATCTCCGGCAGGCCGAAGACATGAATATTCCTCCTTTGGCCATCTGGCTAGCAACCAATTGCCAATGCCAGGCCAAAACATACAACACACTTTCGAACGCGTGCAATTCAAGTCAGCAACTGCTAACAACGGCAAGCGAAGAGCATCTCAGCAGTACTTCCACCTCATGGTTGAGCTCTGGGTCGACGTCCGCGAAGATGAGACCAGAAAGCCGAAATGGGTCAAGATTGCTTGCGCGATTAGCGACAAGGTTGTGGTACGCGGCCGAAGTCCCAGTCATTACAAAGCAGAAAACCAGGGTGGTGGTTCATCATCTACCGGTCGAGGTGGAAGCACTGGAGGCTATGGAAACTCTGGCGGAAGCTATGGTGGCTTGAGTCGTGGCAGTTTCAGTGGAGCCGGTTACGCCACCGGTCCCGGAAACACTGGAGGATTCCGTGCCAGCCAACAGTATCAGTCAGCAGCGTCGCCAGAACAAGGATACTCTTCCAGTGCCGGATCAAGCGTGGCCGAGCCCGTTGACACCAAGCATACGCTCGAAGCGGAGCCCACACACGACGAGGACATCGCCATGCAGGACTTTGCCGGTTATCAATACATCCCCGCCCCCTTGTACGATGGCACATCAGTGCAAGGCAAAGCTGAGAGTCCGACTTCGATGTCTGGAGCCGGACAGGTCAGCGACAAGAAGTACTCGATCCGAGAAGAATACCCTGAAGCGATGCCCGGAACACAATGGAGCATTGGAGGTTGCAATCGCTTCCAGGGAGTCGAAAGCAGCAGAGGGTACTACCCAGCATTTAGCACCACTGGGTTTTGAGGCGAGATGCACAAAATTGCAAACAGACATAGGCAAGATGTGTATGAGACGGAGTGTCAAAAGGGGTCCATGGTATGGGTTGGTTTCTTTATCTTTTCTCTTTTGTTCATGGCAGCTTCCTTCTGATGGACAAGCTTTCCTTGTCACATGGTCACAGTCATTTTCTCTCAAGGTCATGATGTTAATGGAGTAATGGATGGACGAGAAAAAAGAGGACAAAGGAATTGGCGTTTCGAGAGGGTTGTCAGAAGGATCGAGCCATGGATAATGATACCCCTGGACGGAATTTGGGCAGTACAGCATGGAAAGGCGAAAGAAAGTGATGGCTCACGGGACATGATGATAAGGATTATGAAGGGAGGCAGCGCTGATGTAGTTTATGTTTTCAAAATGCATAAGACACAAGGTGTCTGCAATATCAATTGTGTTCCTGTTGAGATGGCATGCATAGTCAAGATGTGAAGTGACATAAGCTGTGATAGAAGTCGGGTGTGTCGGTCAAAGTGGGTGAAGTCGGGCATCCGGTGGATGGAAGATTCCAGAAAGCGCGGGTCGAGGCACAGCGAATTGTTGAAGGAGTTGTGAAATTCAAGGTTTCGGGAACGGTTTGACAAGAGTCATTTGTCGCAGCTAGAGCCAAATGGTGCTGCCAAAAGTCTTTGGCCGCACAACCTCATCGCCGTCGACTACGACTAGAGCCAGCAGCAGTGCCAGTGCCGCCGACCACTCGAAACCAACAGGCAGAACCTCTCCCGATCCGCGCCCGTCGTCTCCGGCCTCTCAGCGCCCAACCCCGAGCCGTAGCACGAGCAGACCGTTGTCCCGCTCCCCAGAGAAAAAAGCGAGCGCCAAACACTCCAAAAAGTCGTCTTTGTCGCTATCGCCCAAGAAGAAGGACAAGCCACTCGACCCCGACACTCACCCTCTCAACCTTCCTCCAGAGCAACGCGCTCGCCTCTCTCGACTCTCCGCCAGGATGGATCAGGAAAAGCAACAGACCAATGGCAACGGCACTGCCGACAAGCCTGTCCAGAACGGTGACGGCGCCCCGGCTCCACCACCGCACAAGACTCCTTCGACCCCTCCACCAAGCACCGAGGATGCTGAGGCCTTCAAGGCTGCCGGAAACAAGTACTTCAAGGCTGGCGACTACTCCAAGGCTATCCAAGAGTACACAAAAGGTTGAGACTCTTGATTCGTCTTTCGCCCGCGCGCATGCTGACACTCTTCACTTTAGCCGTCGAGGCAGACCCCAAGTCGCCGACATACAAGTCCAACCGCGCTGCGGCTTACATGTCTGCTGGCAAATACATCCAAGCGTTAGACGACTGCAGAGAGGCCGACGAGCTGGACCCCAACAATGCCAAAATCCTACTCAGAATGGCTCGCATCTACACATCACTGGGCCGCCCCAAGGAGGCTCTGGAAACCTTTGACCGTATAGACCCTCCTGCGACTCAGAAGGACCGTCAGCCAGCCGTCACCATGAACCACCACGTCTCCGAAGCCGAAGAACAAATCCGCAATTCTACCTCTGGTTCCATGGCTATTTTCGCCCTTGATCAAGCCGAGAAGGGTCTTGGATCCTCCGTCACCAGGCCGCGAAAGTGGGCTCTGCTCAGGGGTGAGGCCTATCTGAAGATGGGAAATGTCAATGCTTTGGGTGACGCACAAAACATTGCCATGTCCTTGCTGCGCAACAACAGTGCCGATCCTGAGGCTCTCGTACTCAGAGGTCGCGCTCTTTACGCTCAGGGTGAGAACGACAAGGCCTTGCAACATTTCAGACAGGCCATCAGTTGCGACCCCGACTTCAAAGATGCCGTCAAATACTTGCGTATGGTCCAAAAGCTTGATCGCACAAAGGAGGAAGGAAACGGCTACTTCAAGACTGGAAAGTACCAACAAGCTGTTGATACATACACCTCTGCGCTTGAAATCGATCCTCAAAACCGCGGCACAAACTCGAAGATTCTCCAAAATAGAGCGCTTTGCTATACTAAAGTATGTTGTGCTGTTATCTCCATCCAAGCCTTTGTATCTAACAAGTTTTGCAGCTCAAGGAATGGCAAAAAGCAATCGAGGACTGCGAGCGTGCATTGAAGCTTGACCCCAGTTACACCAAGGCACGCAAGACAAAGGCCAAGGCATTGGGCGAGTCTGGAAACTGGGAAGAGGCTGTCAAGGAACTCAAGGCCATCGCCGAGAGCAACCCTGAGGAACCGGGAATCGCAAAAGAAGTCCGTAATGCTGAGCTCGAACTCAAGAAGAGCAAGCGCAAGGATTACTACAAGATTCTGGGTGTTGAAAAGGACGCCGATGATGGTCAGATCAAGAAGGCTTACAGGAAATTGGCTATTATCCATCATCCTGACAAGGTTTGTCACTCGCCATGACCATTTTAGTCTACTGCAAAAGCTAACCTCGTAAATAGAACCAAGGAGACGAAGCAGCAGCAGACCGGTTCAAGGACATTGGTGAAGCCTATGAGACACTTTCGGATTCTGAAAAGCGTGCTCGCTACGACAGTGGCGAAGACCTCATCGACCCTTCAGAACAGTTTGGCGGTGGTGGCTTCGGCGGTGGTATGGGCGGCATGGGCTCGCAAATCGACCCCGAAGTCCTTTTCCAGATGTTTGGTGGACAGATGGGCGGTGGCGGCTTCGGAGGTGGTGGTATGGGTGGTGGTGGTCGCAGAGGAGGTGGTGGTGGCTTCCCTGGCGGCTTCCACTTTGGTTGAAAGGGCTCTTTGCTCGCTTTCATCGAACAGACTCTCCTTCGAATCATTGGACTTTTTTCAGAAAGGGACTGGCCAGTCCCTACGACACTTCATCCGCACGCCGCTCATTCGACCCTTTCGATTCTCTGCCACATTGTTTAGTCGATTTACACAGTACATTATCTTTGGCATGACGGAGCAAGCGAAATGATGTCTACAGGGCGTTGCATGGATTGGAGTTCGATGCCAACGCAAAAGTTACAAATCTGGGTATAGAATGTCTGAAACCTTTTCAAATACCACTCATCCACGCAGCGACTTTTGCATAGTACGAGACTGAACAGAGAGGATAAGAATGTAATCTTGCGAGGCTTCGGTCTCAGTGCTGTCCGTATATCTCTGCTCAAGTACACCAGGACATTTCGTTGTTCTTTTGTGCAGAACAGACCTGCACATACGAGTGCAAATGCTCTCGTGATAGATATTTACGCTTCATATCTTGCACGGCGACACTGCACTTCTGGAGTGTTCTATCGATAACCTTGATAACCATCACCACCACCGTACAGGCTTGTTGCCAATTTGCCATGTCCAACAGTTCAGATGTCAGGACCAAATCTACAGCAGAACAGCAAGCCGAAAACCGTTGAACAGCAAAAAAGTCGGAACGAAAAGAAACAAGTGGAGAGCGGAGCCAGAAAGAAGCTTCAAGCAACCCTGTTCTCCAGAATGCTCCACAGCCTCCACTTGAATATTTGATTGCGAACATGGT
>Ga0181467_100213_pt2 | contig 28196 bp, 35 predicted proteins | sample InSIn5gowninarea_2_FD_119079 | JGI IMG/M metagenome (GOLD analysis project Ga0181467, IMG submission 119079) | Clean room microbial communities from NASA Spacecraft Assembly Facility at Jet Propulsion Laboratory, Pasadena, California, USA -... ... | reverse complement strand
GCCAGGCTTTTGCGCAATTCGTGGGATCGTCATCGCGCCAGGCATGCTCGATATTATGGTGTCGATGATCGCGCCAGCTAGTAAGCATTACATGCATGTTAAAAGCCATGCGCATATTAATGCCAGTCATTGCGGCAGTAGCAAGTAGAGGGGTGTCAGATGACATGAAAGATTCACCGGTCGGCGTTCTGCCATTTTCTGCAAGCTTTCTAAGCGACATCTCAAGCTCGCCGCCCTTGACATTTGCATAGACATCAGAAATATCAATTCTTCTGAAGAGGCGGATTCGGACCTCGTCCACAGCAATCGCAACCTCCATGTCTTCAGAGAACTTGATGCCCACCTCAACGCCATGTGCGATGATCATGAGTGAGGACAGAGAGAAAGTCATACCACGGATGTTCATCAGTCCATTGACATCAACATCAATCTCCAGAGCCGGAAGGTCAAAGAAGGCGATCTGGTCATCGATGAATTGGAGCTGCTTGAGGACATTTCTGACACGCCTTCTGACGAAGCGTCCGACGGGATCAAACTGGAAGAGGCATGTCAAGAAGATTCCCGGGTAACATGTGGCGACGAATACGCCATGTAGGAGCCAGGAGGTTGCAGCAACACCGTACGAGAGGTTGATCAACAGAAGTAAAGACCAGATGTTAAAGAAGGGCAAGATTCTATGACCATTGGCGGCGCCGGAGAGAATGGCGTAAGTCAGAATGGCTGCGCCAGAAGCAATCCATCTCAAGGGCCAGGTAAAGAGAGCGACAGATAGGACTGATGTCGCGGCAAAGAGATACGGTACAGGGATACCCAAGATCGGCTGGAGTTTCTTCTGTCGTTCCGGCAGCTCGCGTGGGGTAATGTTGGCATTCATCTTCGGATAATTGATGAATCGAGTACTGTTGGGTCCCCTGCTTCCGGAAAATGAAGAAGCCAGTCACTTGTGATTGTGCATGCGGAAAAATCCTCAGGTAGGGAAGAACGAAGGACGAGCTGCTTTGAGTTTGTTCGAATGTTTGCCCTTACTTCACTAAATTTCCACGTTTCCAGCAATTATGCTTGACGTCATATTCAGCGGCTCCGCTGGAGCTTCTACCGAGCGTCAGGGCTTTTTGTTAAAGCACATCTGACACTCTTAATCTCTTTCGGGATCTAGCTGAGAGACTGCAAAAGATTGACATATACGGCGGGAGCAGTAATACCCTGGTGTCACGAGTAGCATCTCGTCTGTATCCAGATTGACAGAACCTTGGATGCTGCCATGCCATGAACAGAATACACGTCTGCTCTCTATGAAAGCCCTGGTGTTCGATACCAGTTGTCGGCTAACCGTGGAAAGCATGGTACTTCAACGACAGCCACCTTCCAACAACGGCCATCATCATCATCACCATCAAAGACATCCAACCACATGAGTCTGTTCAGCGTAGCCAGACAGACAATCCGCAAGCCCTTCTTCAAACCTGCTTTCGTATGTGTCGTTGTTTCCTGTATTTGGTTCTACCTTCGATTGACCCCACCTCAGCCTGCCATCTCTCGCGCCATGCATATTCAGTCGATTCCCATGTGTTAGTATATACTTAGCAGTGCTTGCATATCAGAAGCTTATTTGCAACGCAGGGGAGGGTAGTGGTAACAACTATGCCTATCTCGTCGTCGATGACAACTCCAAGGATGCTGTTATCATCGACCCCGCAAACCCATCCGAGTAAGCAAGACTCTGGCATCATCTTATGGCAAGGTGAGTACCGACTGATACTGGAATAGAGTACTTCCTGTTCTCAAGAAGCAGGTAGACAGTGGAGCCATCAACCTCAAGAACATCATCAACACCCACCAGTGAGTACATCATCACGACAACGTGTAAAGATCCTTGTTGACAGCTCCAAGCCACCACGACCATGCAGGCGGTAACGTTGAGATGGTATGTGCTGCATTTCCATTCGCTACTGGAATGCCTCTAGCAGCATAGAATGAAAGGAACAACACCATTAACATCAGTCTAGCTCAAAACATACCCTCTGCCCATCATTGGCGGAAAGGATTGCACAAAAGTGACCAAGACACCCGCACACGGCGAGACCTTCAATGTCGGAAGCATCAAGGTCAAGGCTCTCCACACTCCTTGCCACACCCAAGACAGCATTTGTTACTTGTTCGAAGACGGCGAGGATAAGGCCGTCTTTACCGGAGACACTCTGTTCATTGGAGGTAAGCGTCGACTCACCCACTTGGCTCCGAGCCAGTAGCTGACGCTCAAACAGGTTGCGGTCGCTTCTTTGAGGGTACCGCTGAGGAGATGCACAAAGCTCTGAACAAGACTCTTGCTGCTTTGCCTGACGAGACCAAGGTCTACGTAAGCAGACAAACCTATTGCTATCCATTGAAGTCACGCTGACATGTTATGTTCACAGCCTGGCCACGAGTACACCAAGGGCAACGTCAAGTTCGGTATCCAAGTCTTGCAGAGCGAGCCTGTCAAGAAGCTCGAGGCTTTTGCCAACGCCAACAAGCAGACCCAAGGCAAATTCACCATTGGTGATGAGAAGGTTGGTCTTCAATCGCTCGCACCCGTTTTTGCTACATGACTAACAATTCGATAATAGCTCCACAATGTCTTCATGAGACTTGATGTAAGTTTTCCTGAAGTTAATACAGTCTGCCTAATACTAACTAGCAGTAGGACCCCACAGTCCAGAAGGCAACCGGAAAGACAAGCCCAGTGGATGTCATGGCTGCCTTGAGAGAGATGAAGAACAACTCATAAGCTCGATCGAGACTATCCTTGAGGTCCGAAAGAACAAATTGGAAACACAGATGAAGCTGTCCTCACACGAATGAAGTGGTGGATGTACGTAAACTCATGACTGTCATTAAGTAATTTGGTATTGGTCAAAGAATCAGCGTATTCAACGCTTGCCTGATTAGAATATGTGCGCGCCGAACATCTCGTGAATCCGTTCGTACAACGGAGTCTCGATTAGCTCAAGGTCAGCTTCATCCAGCTTTTGGCCGTACTCTTCGATGCAACAACAGAACGGAAGATTTGACAACTCCATGCCTTCAATAGAAGCAGACGAGTGCGCTGGATATGGCTGCTGTTTCGCGACGGCAGCACTCTTCAACTCTTCCAGATTGCCCCAGAGGACTGCCATTTGTTCTCGTAGTTTTGCTAGTGTCTCTGAATCGCTCCTTAAGCTAGTACAGTCAGTAAAGGATCAGGCTGTGTCAGTGATTAATCGATTGACTTACTCGGTAGCATCTTCCTCCATGCCGATGAGAAACTCCGCATATGTGTGATTCACATGCACCCATTGTTGAGCTGGTGAGTGGCCTGCGCGGTGCGACTTGATGTCTTCCAGAAGTAAGAAAAAATCCCAAACCCATCTCTGGCTGGGAAGACTGAGCATGTCCGTGTCACATTCTGATGCTCCTCCGTCTTCCAATGTTTTTCCGATCTCGTTAGGTTGTGCAAGTTTTGCAAAGTCTTCAAGCGCTGGCGGCCAAAAGTCGACAACTCTTACCCTGACCCGGTTCCGCACGTTGAGAAATGGTAGCGCCAACTCTTGTCCGGATTTGCTGTTATAAGTATAGTTTCTGGACTGTATCTCTCCGAGGGTGCTCATGTCAACTCCGCTGATGTGCATGCAGGTAACTGAACGGAGTCAGCAGGTCGTACGAGAAGCCGAGGCGTCATCAACATACCATGCTTGTTGTTGAGGATCGCGTCTGAGGCAGAGACCGACGCGGTATTATCGGGATTCCGTTTTCTGAGTTTGGCCTCCTTTCTCTTCTGGGTCTTGGTCTTTTTACTCTCAGTTTTCTCCTGGTTCTCCGGTTTGTTGAGCTCCGTTGCAATCTTCTTGTTGTGGTAGCCCCAGTAGTTACTTCGGCGATTGAGTAGAGTCTTTAACTCTGGGTGCGCATCCCTTTCAAGCCTATGTACGCAGACTTTGTCCGGATAACTGCTATCGGTCCAAAGATTACCCTCCATCTTACCTCCATTGCCAAGCTTGATTCGAACGTTTTGAAGCAGGACATAGTCGCCTTCTCTCACTCTGTCGCGTGCAAATCCTGCGTGGGGGGGTAAAAGCTCGACTTTGAGGGTATGTTTGCCAGAAGGCCCAGTCCAGTCTTTTCGCTTTCCCGATACGTTTGGAAGATAACCGTAGAAATCGCCATCCCTGACTAGGTTATCAATCTCTTCCTGATCACTGCTGCAGTCATTCTCGACATACCTGCTGAAAACATCGTCCACGCTCGATTCGCTAGGAGAAGGATAGTCGTACAACGAACCATTCGGCGTGTAGTCGGTGACATACAACTCCATGTGACCATTAACATCTGGGAACTTCTTGACGACCTCAACGATGAGATCGCAATATTCGTTGAATGCAACACCCTGTATCAAGCGCAACTTGTTATTTCGCAGTTGTGGAGGGCCAGTGGCTCTACCAGCGGCGGGTCGAGTGGATATCGAAGTGATGTTGGAGGGACCAAGGGGACCCAAAGCGGAAGGAATCAACTCCTTGAGACCGATCGCATATCCTTGCTCAGCCATGGAGGCTTTTGCATCGGGTCCTTGACTCAAGCATTCGAGCTCCTTCTGGCCACCGGCGAAAGTTTGAATGAATCCGGGCTCTGGAATATTGTGGGCTTGGAAAACCATCGTGCTAGTCAGTCTCTTCATGTTGCCTATCATCGGCGTGCCATAAACGGACGTGACCTGTACACAAGATCAGAGTGGGTCAACCCAATTAGAAGGCATCAGTGCTACCTTGCAACTACGTATCAAGATGATGTCGCCCACAGATCGAATCTGAGGAAGCTCGCTTTGATATTGAACGAAAAATCTAGCTTTCAGACCTTTTGTTCGAGAAGGGATCTTCATCATCTCCGCGTCTTGAATTGTAAAAGTCATTTGCCAGTCTGCGCTCAGGTCAGCGACGGGGTTGGTGAAAACTGCAACTGCCCCTTTGCCATACCTTTGCTCTTCTGATTGATCGTTGGAGGTAAGATATCTACCACGATGCCCATGAGATTGATAACTGGTGGAGACTGGGCTTGGAAGTTGTTGTAGGCATCGGCCAAGCTGGTGAGTGTGTTGGGGCGAGGTGGAGCCATTTTGACTACAAGCAAGGCAGAGTAGAGATTGCATCTAGCAGTCTAGAAAATGAGACAATAACCATGCTATTTTTCGACTTCAACAACAGTCGCAAGCATTTGCGCAGCTTCCTCTGAGAGGATGACGCGTTTGGTCTGGCGACAGCGCGACGCCAAGTCACGGGGTCAATTATACGAGTGAGAGTGAAGGCACGAGACAGAGATTGTCAGGCCAGAAAAGATGGGAAGGTGCAGAGTGACGGAGTTAAACGATTGTGGCCAAGACTTCTGGCGCCTTCCTAAACGTTTGATGTGGGTTTGCGCAGAGCTTGGGCACTTTGTTTTGTTAAAGTCGAGCAAAAGAGGGCCCCTCACAATAATCAAATAAATCACGGTCTCTCTACAAAGTCTTGGTTTCCTTTCACCCATTACCTTCTCTCCCTCTGTTTACCACTTCCCACCCCGCTCCTCAACGCCTCAGTCTAATCACTATGGCGGACCGCTACATCCCCGAGCACCGCCGCACCACCTTCAAGGCAAAGAACCTGTTGAAGCCCGATGAGCTCCGTCGCCGTCGTGAGGAACAGCAAGTCGAGATCAGAAAGCAAAAGCGTGAGGAGAACCTCGCAAAGAGAAGAGGAATTACCCGTGGCGAGACTCTTGGTGCCTCGCTGGGCGCCGCTCCTGACAGTGATGATGAGTCGACAACTATCGAGAGCCAGGTAAGCACAATGTACAACGCATGTGTATGACTTTGGGCTGACACAATGTGCGCAGTTGAACGAAGAGCTCCCCCAGATGGTGCAGGGTGTTTTCTCAGAGAAGATCGAAGACCAGATTGCCGCCACGACAAAGTTCCGCAAGCTCCTCTCAAAAGAGCGCAACCCTCCGATTGAGAAGGTCATCGATACCGGCGTCGTTGGCCGTTTCGTCGAATTCCTCCGCTCTCCCCACACCCTGGTGCAGTTCGAGGCTGCCTGGGCCTTGACCAACATCGCCTCTGGTTCCGCTCAACAGACACAGGTCGTTATTAACGCTGGCGCCGTGCCCATCTTTGTCGAGCTGCTTAAGAGCCCCGAGCCCGATGTGCGCGAGCAGGCCGTCTGGGCCCTTGGTAACATTGCTGGTGACAGCCCGCAATGCAGAGACTTTGTCCTCTCGTGCGGCGCTCTCCAGCCCCTGGTCGCCCTTCTTGGTGACAGCCGCAAGCTTAGCATGCTCCGTAACGCCACCTGGACTCTGAGCAACTTCTGCCGTGGCAAGACTCCCCAGCCTCACTGGGACACTGTACGTTCTGCCACTCTCTTTGCTCGTCTCGCGCTTCCTGCTGACCACGTGCTCTTACAGATTGCCCCTGCTCTCCCCGTCCTCGCCAAGCTCGTCTACTCTCTCGACGACGAGGTCCTCATCGATGCCTGCTGGGCCATCTCTTATCTCTCGGATGGTTCCAACGACAAGATCCAAGCCGTCATCGAGGCTAACATCCCCCGTCGTCTCGTTGAGCTGCTCATGCACGCATCTACCTCGGTCCAAACCCCCGCTCTCCGTTCAGTCGGCAACATTGTTACTGGAGACGACGTCCAGACCCAGGTCATCATCAACTGCGGCTCTCTGCCCGCTCTGCTTTCTCTCCTGAGCTCTACCAAGGATGGTATCCGCAAGGAGGCTTGCTGGACTATCAGCAATATCACTGCTGGTAACTCCACGCAGATTCAGGCCGTCATTGACGCCAACCTGATGAGCCCCCTCATCCATCTTCTCTCTAACGGAGACTTCAAGACTCGCAAGGAGGCTTGCTGGGCCATCTCCAACGCCACTTCCGGTGGTCTCCAGAAGCCTGACCAGATCCGCTACCTTGTCCACCAAGGCGCCATCCGTCCCCTATGCGACTTGCTCTCATGCCCTGATAACAAGATTATCCAGGTCGCTCTTGACGGTCTGGAAAACATCCTCAAGGTCGGCGACATGGACAAGGAGGCTGCTGAGGGTACCAATGAGCCCCCTGTCAACCGCTACGCCCTCTTCATTGAGGAGTGCGGTGGCATGGAGAAGATTCACGACTGCCAGAACAACGCCAACGAGGAGATCTACATGAAGGCCTATAACATCATCGAGAAGTACTTCTCCGATGAGGAGGCTGAGGGTGACATGAACGAGCTTGCTCCTCAGGCTGGTCAAGATGGTCAGTTCGGCTTTGGTGCTCAGCAGCAACAGCAGAACTTCAACTTTGCCAACGGTGGTGACTCAATGGACATGTAAGCTTTTCTCACACCTTGAGTACGACCTCGCTGCTGGTTGGAAAGGTTTCCGCCGATGCAGTCCAGACTTCATCAAGCCCAGGCGCAGCTTTTGCTCTCAACGATGAGTCTGGTCCGACATGAGCATATCGCAGTTCGCATTGCATCTTAACTTTGCAACGCCAGTGGCGGTTATAGCTACAGCTTGGGGAACTCAACAAGTTCCACGATCACCGCCATCCTTCGTTCCGTGAGCGTATTACCCGTCACCAGTGCTTGTATAGCTACGGAACTTTCGTTCACCAAGCACCATCACAACCCCTTTCCCTTCCCCCGAGTTCAACGATCTGTCATGAAATGGATCACGAAAGAGGAGAAAAACAATCATCACCAAATGCCCCGTCATGTAACCAATCCCCAATCACATCTCCACACAATCCACCCCTCCCCCAAACATCTTCCTCGGCGCAAATGGTCTGTCTTATGGGTCTTTTTCATATCACACAACATGGGGAAAGGAGGTCACAAAGACCGAGGACCTGGTCCCCCACCATTTCGTATTCTATCGTCTTCTTTAACTTCCTTCTTGTTTTCTCAACACGGATCAAAGGGGAAAATGGTTCAGGGTTGATATCGCAAATCACAATTACACACGTCCCCAATTCGAGATTCCCAATCGTCGTTGCTTTATAGATCCCCTTTATGCTACTGAGCTCAATCCTTTTACTTGATGTTTTGGTCGATATGTTGTTTCTATTCTTAAATCCTTTGGCTGATATGTTTGCATGCGGTTTTCGAGTGTAAAAAGTACCAACCCACAGACAGTTCCGACATTGTCATAGAATGGATGAGGAACATCAAGCAACGTGTACATCGTTGTTTGGCGGCAGAAGAGTCTAACGCGAAAATGTATGTTTATGATCGAATAGCAAGTGCGTCTCTCGCGATACGAGTAAGATCAACGAGAGAGCAGGACCAACATCCAGCCTCCCCATGTGTTAGAATCTGTCACTTCCAGCCATCTCCTGCGGCCACGTCTGGAGCCGTCTAGCCTGTAAAAATGCACAATGTTTTTCAGATCGGTATAGTCGTCCGCAGAGAGGCGCTAACCACCACGCTCTCAGTGGAGGCTACCCCTAACAATGCTGAACTTGTGCTGTTCTATAGTTGTACGCGTGACAGTTTAGCACACGGGGAGGAGGCACTACTGCTATTGTGAACTCTCATGCACGCTGCTGAAGCTGGCCGGAACGAAGCACTTGACAGCATCCCCATCCTCTTCGCAAGAACCCAAACCCTCAAATCCACGATCCAAATCGTCTTCTCGGGGGTCATCAGCCGCAAACTCAAAATTCTCGGATTCCATATCTTCATCTTCTTCGTAGGCAACTGGATCCCCAATGCTATACATGGCGCCCTTGACAAAATCTTTATGAATGAGGCCGGTCTTTACTTTGTACCGAATCTCTCTCACTCGAAAAGCAAAGACAAAGTCAGAAGTCGCATCTGCAGATTCCTTCTCGGTATCTTTGTTTGAAATGTCGATTTCAGGGCCCACATTGATCGGGATGCCAGATATACTGGCACTAACCCCCAATTGAAACCGAAAACCACGTTCTCTTGCCATTTCGGTCAGGAATCTTGCTCCGCTGGCGATTTTCACTCCGGTGATCATGTAAAGGGGTTCATTCTTGTTGTATTTCAGCCAGCTTTGGATATCCTTGTCGTTGATGGCTTGTTCCAGATATTTGGTAGTGGGCACGAAGTAAGTGGTGGTGAGTTTGTCGAATTCGTACGCGTCGATTTGGGAGTTGTTTCGGGTGATGTTGAGTTCTCCGCCCACTCCAAGGACTTGCAGGAACCCCGCCCAGACACTTCCTTTTCTATCTCGCGAACGTGATTTTTCGCTCCTCCAGTTTGTGGCGATGCTTGTGTATATTGCGTTTGATGGCAATGTGGGCGGGTTGCATTCATTGATGCTGTTCTCGGGCTCAGATATGTCTGCAATGATATTGCCGAGAGCAATTCTTCCGTTGGGTGGCGCGTCGCGTGTGGGCGCGAGAAAGTAGGTCTTCATGGTGGAAGCGTGAATTGGGTATGAACTTTGATGCTAACACAGGCTGGGTATGGAACTAATAGATAACACGTGTGCTCACGGTATATACGGAGTATGGCTGCGGATGATAGCTGATGCGAGTGCAAAATAGGTTACCGAAAGTGGCTGGCATTAATATGCGCATGGCTTTTAACATGCATGTAATGCTTACTAGCTGGCGCGATCATCGACACCATAATATCGAGCATGCCTGGCGCGATGACGATCCCACGAATTGCGCAAAAGCCTGGCTATTCGCCTGGATCTCTTCGATGGCCTGATCATGCATTGACAGTGTTAGCCTGCCATTTGTAGCGAAGAAAGTCCAAAGACCTACTCGTGGATGGCTGATCACACTGGTGCTCATCAAGGGGCCCGCTGAGCTGAACGACTCAGTCGCTGCAAAATCGATCACAGCATTTGTTCATTCAGGAGGCGGGTCCCATCCAGCTGGCGGCAGAACCCTATTTGGTCTCTTTGGTCTTGTCTTCACCCAGGCCTTCTTATTGGCAATCGCTACTGCTGTTCCGGGCTCTCTTCGCATCAAATCTCTCCTATCTTTTGCAGGCAGCTCCAGAATAATCGGCTCCTTGGGAACCTTCGGTAGCCACAACGGTATCGAGTTGATCTTCTTGCCGGAAGATCTCGGGGGTCGGTCTCCAAAAGGATGAGCTGTCGATGGAGGTGGTAACGGTATCGAAAAATCTTGAGGTGTTTGGATATTCGGTTGCGAGGAGATGAGTCCAGCTTGTGTTTGCGGTTGCAGCTTGATGAGAGATGATGTGGAGCTTCGCGAGGACGACGAAGTCTCACTCCGATAGTGTCTCCTTCGAGGGATGCAGCAATAATACACCAGAAACACGACTAGGAACGAACCTCCTAAGAAGGCCCCGAGGAAGGCGCCGGCTGCGCGAGGAGAAAGACCACCTGGACCAGAGCGTTTGTAGTGGATCACAACATCTGTGTTGGCTGGAGGTATAGCTGGAGCAGTCACCAGCACCGCTTCGCCTTGAATGGTGTTGACGGATGCGTCCCTGTAGATCGGTGCAAGCGTGGTCTTTGGTGAGATGATCACGGTGAACGTTGTCATAGAGTCAACAGCAGAGCTGCATTGTGCGGGAGAAGAGAAATCCCGTAGACTCAGACATGCAGCGCGGTACCCAGCGAATGTGGAAACATTGATCTTTAAGAAAGAGCAGATTCAGGGCAAGGTCATGGCGGGACACCCGCCTCCCGCCTGCCTCTTTTAATCATGCATACTCTATCCATGTATGTACTCTTATCGGGTAAGTGCGGGGCACAAATGATTGTCTAGGATCTCAACAAATCAAGAGCTGCAATGTATTGGGAATAAGCGATTCCTCAGTCACATGCTCGTGTCGAGAGCAGAGCTTATTCACAGCGTGATGAAGGACGATGATCTGTAATCCTGGATAATCGGACCAAAGGGCTTGTTGATCACATAGCTTTCCCACTGCAGAGCTTCTGTCAGATCCTTCTCTGGTCTGAGGATGAAGTCATTCACGGATGAACACCTCAGCCAGCAAGACGCGGAGGCACTTCTTGCCGAAGCATACCGCCTTGAGAAAGCGAAGTCATTCGAAGCTGCCCTCGCGTTATACAAAAAACTGGACGGTGCAGAGGGTGTGCTGCGTGATCCCGATGGACGCGACAGCGTACTCGAAGGTCTTGCGTACTGTCATTTTCAACTCGAAAAGTACCCAAAGGCTGCCCAAGATTACCGTCGTCTTCTAGAGTTTCGTGAGCAGCAATCGAAGCCCGATCTGGAAGCCATCAGCCAAAGCCGCTACGAACTTGCTCGTGCAATAGCGCGGACTCAGAAATCAAAATCAGGAGAGGCTCTGAAGTTGTACCGGATGGTGATATCGGAACGGACGTCAAAGTTCGGCGAGGAGAGCACCGAAGTGCTTGAGTGCTCATGCGATCTTGCCAATGCCCTTTGCCGCCTTCTAGAGTACCGAGAAGCACTGGACATTAATCGGAAGGTCCTGAGGATTCGTGAAAAGCTCCATAGTCCTGAGAGCATCGAGCTTTGCACAAGCAGATACCAGACAGCGATCAACCTATACTACCTAGGAGAATACGGGCGGGCTCTGTTCTATATCAAACCAAACAGCTTGATAGCTGCTGCTCCTCATAGTGACAATCTCACGAAGATATTGAAGGACTCGGTGACGCTCGCAAAGAGATGTCGGGAAAAACGCGACCAGAGTCAAAAGGCAGTCGCCCCTGTCAAATCGCCTTTGAAGAAACCTATAAGTCCCTCGCCAGAAAACTCTAGTGTCGAAGTCTGGAAGGCTCCTAAGGAACCACCACGTTCGACTACCGACATGACCGGACGCAAGAATGATGTGCCTCTGAAGACCACCAAGGTCAAAGTTGAGAAAACCAGTCCATCTCGAGCGGTACCAGGCACACCCAAGACATCCCATGCCAAAACCAAATCAGAAGCTGTCATTCAGAAATCGACACTTAGTCCACCACCGCATGACCGACCAGCTAGTCGCAACGTGGATGCCTCTTTGAAGTCTGCAGAGGAGATCAGAAACCCGCGCCGAAGAGCGAGTTCTTACTCGGCCCCAGGAGTTTCATCAAAGCCTACTGAGAAGACTTCCATCGATACTTCAGCTCGTAGGGCCAGTGACAACGACGTTCCCAAATCAAGTGCGAAAGTACAAAAGTCAGATAAACCCGTTATAGAGGCAAAAGAGACCAAAAGGAGCAAACCCAGCAATCTTCTGCCGTCTACACAGCCCACTGCGACACGACCTGATGCTTCACCGAAGATAAGCATCAAGATTCATAAGGCCAAAAGCGAGAGAGGCGATGATTCTGAAGATTCTGGAGGTACTAGAGGTAGAAGGAAGAACTTGGACAACGATGCACAGCAAGGCTCATCGAGATCGTCTGGAGGTTCAAGAGGAAGGACTGGCAGAAGGTCCAGTCGGCTTGAAATCGCCAACTCCTCAGTCGAAAGCTTTGTCAGCGCATCGGAGGGCCGAGCAGCCTCAACTTCACCGTCCGGCCCCACGGGTCATAGCCTTGGGGAACTTTATGGCCTATTGGATACACAGAAGTCTTCTGCTTCAACCATCGAGTTCGTGCAATTCTTTAAACTACTTTATGCAAACCTAACTTGATTTAGCACCGGACCAGCCGAGACTTGGTTTACCTTATTCGAGACGCGAACGAAGGAAGTACTTCAGCCTGGGAAAACCCGACGCGTCTTACCAGTTGGAAATGAGGAAGTTCGCATTGCAATATTAGATACTGGAGTGGATGCAAGTCACGAGGCGATTGCGAGGCAGAGAACACAGTTGAGAGACATAAGATCTTTTGTTCAAGGCAGCGATGAGACCGACGACACTCACGGACATGGAACGCATGGTACCGCATTGATGCTGCGCCTTGTTCCTCGTGCCAGGATATATGTTGGTCGTATTACTGTCAACTCGAAGCCTGATCCTGACGCGGTCGTGAAAGTATGTTCGATGTTCGGTAATGCTAAAAAATATCACTGACTTTGGAATCCAGGCTATAGAACATGCACACAAAAAATGGAAGGTCGACATAGTCAGTATGGCATTTGGCTTTAAGAAAAGCGACAAGCATGACCGTGAGAAACATCGACAAAGCATGGAGAGGATAGAAGAAGTCATCAAAGCTGCTGCAGCCGACAACATTCTTTTCTTCGGCGCTGCTTGCAACTCGGGCATTTTGAACGGAACTGCCTTCCCCGCCAGATTGTCGCAAGTCATTTGCATTCATTCGGCCAACCACGGAGGCAGAACATCGAATCACTCACCACCAGCTAGGGACAACACTTACAACTTCTCCGTGCTCGGCGAGGACGTACGTTCAGCATGGCCAGTGTCTCTGGGAGGCCCGACAGAACTGATGACTGGAACTTCAACCGCTGTCATGATAGCTGCAGCTGTCAGTGCGGTCATTTTGTACTTGATACGCTTCGAAGACAAAGACTTCATACCGAGAAAAACACTCTCGGCGATTAGAGAGCGACTCAAGACGCAGGACGCCATGTGCAAACTCTTGAAAGAGATGAGTGTTCCCACAGAGGGGTACGACTTTCTCAAGCCTTGGGAGCTGATTGACATGGAAGGCTATGATGAGCCGGAGAATGCTAGGCAGGACGCCCTGACTAACATTGCGAGATTCTTGAAGAAGCATTATTATACCATACCGTAAACAAGGATCAGTGCGATGATGTTTTCAATCTTCGCCCCGAGGACTTCGAGATTCCTACTGCTTTCACTGTGTCAATCGTATGAGACCTACTTCGGATTGATCATCAAGAGATCTCTCCTACAAGAATGTGTGATGAAAGAGCGCGTCCGGGAGGCTCTTTACGTCTCAATAGCATTGAACGTCGATTTTCAAGACACTATAACAACCATTTACACAATACGTTCAGGTCGACTGCGCATCTACGTGTATCATGTTGAGAGGCACACGACATGTCGTTCAGCATCATCCAAAGGTCTTACTCAAGGACAAGCGGAAGAAGTCGGGCACCTCGGCTCCACATTTTCCCCAAAGTGCCATCTCTCACTTCCGAAACTTTGCGGGACCATCAACACAACTCCTCAACCTCTCCAATCATTAACCGGGTCTTTGTCACTCTTGTACACACATCAGGTACATGCAACATCACGGAATAACTCGAGGAGGATACGAAACAGGTGAGTGAGTTCAAAAAAATTGAAAGAATTGAGAAAATATTTCTACAACATAAAAGAAAAAAAGGACGCCGTCCACCCCAATTGCACTCCTGCCCCCCAAGTCTATTGTTTTTGGTTTACAAGAAAGAGAAGTTTTGGTTTTGTGTTGCTTCATCTTCCTCTCTCTTCTTGTCCTTCTCTTTTCCTTTTCAATCTGTCGATCGTTGGTGGGTGCGTTTCATGAGATGTGGGGATCAGGTGAGAGGTCGTATGAGAGATGCATGATGAAGAATGCATGATGTGAAAAAGGAAAAGAGGTGGGTATTTGGGCGCTTATTCGCGGGAGACGTCGCGGCCAAAGGTCTTTGCCTTGATCCAGTCCATGAGGACGAGGACACGGTTGCGAGCTGTTTTCACATTTCGTTAGCTCGGTTGTTTCTTCTGTTGTTTTCTTTCCTTCTTCCATCCACGCCATGCTAATCTTGGGACAGTAAAAGACGTATCGGGGAACAACTTACTGCTGAAGCACATGCTGAGGTAGGCACTACGCCAGAAGAAGTATGTGAGGGTACCACCGGTAGCAAGGTTACCGGTCAACCAGGAGATATCGGCAACGGCCTTCTCGCTACCAATGTATGCGAGCGAGCCCTGGTGAGAGTACTCGAAAGGACCCATCTGGTTGGCGCGGCGAAGACGCTTCTGGAGATCCTTGATGTTGGCAAAGATCTGGTCACGGGCATCCTTGGGGGCGGTCTCCTGGGCAGCGGAAAGGCTCTTGAGCTCCTGCTCAATCTCGTCGGACTTGGCCATCTGGTTGAAGAGGCGGGCGAGGAAAGCACCCTCCTGGGCGGCGACCTGGGCAGTGGGGGCGTAGTTGGCAACAGCACAGTCACCGACGGCCCAGATGTTCTCGGCGCCCTTGACGACAAGGTACTCGTTGACGTTCAAACCACGACGGGCATCGGCCTGAGCGGGGATCTGGGACATCAAATCCTTGACAACGGGACGGACAGCGTTACCGGTGGCCCAGACGAGCAGACCGTAGGGAATCTTCTCCATGACCTTCTTGCCATCGGGACCAACAAACTCAGCCTCGATGTATTCCTTGGTAACGTTCTTGACCATGGTCTTGGTACGGATGTCAATGGTCTCCTCCTTGAAGGTTTGCTCGGTGTAGTCAATCAACTGCTTGGAGAACATGGGAAGAACCTATCGTGGATAGTCAGCAAATCTGCACACGACCAATCTGGGATAACCATGACATACACTGGGAAGGGCCTCAACGAGAGTGACACGGAACTGATCGGCAATTTCGGGCATCCAGGTCTTGAGGTCGTTCTCGAAGAAGTCTTGGAGCTCACCAGCGAACTCGACACCGGTAGGGCCACCACCAACGACGACCATGTGGAGAAGACGCTTGCGCTCCTCAGGGCTCTGGTCCTTGAAAGTGGCGGTTTCACAGCAGTCCATAATACGCTTGCGGATACGTTGAGCGTCGGCAACCTCCTTCAGGAAGCAAGAGTGCTCGCGGACACCAGGGATACCTAACCAAGACATGTCAGCACTACCTCCCGGCTATCTTTTGTTTTTCCCAACATACCGAAAGTAGCATTCTCGGCGCCGACACCGACAACGAGCATATCGAAAGGAACCTCGGACAAGGAAGTAGCACCCTTGACCTCAGACTCGTCGTTGATGTAGACGATCTTCTTGGTGTAGTCAATCTTGGTGGCTTCGGCTTCGTAGAACTTGACGGCGGCTTTCTTGTGACGGAGGAAGTTGCGAACAGGCTCCATGATGGAACGGTGCTCGATGGTACCGGTTGTGCAAGAGGGCAGAAGAGGCGTGAAGAGGAAGTAATTGCGAGGAGAGATAACAATGACGTTGTAGTTTTCGGTGTCGAGCTTCTTGAGAAGGGAGACGGCACCCCAGCCGGTACCTGTACGCTGCTGTCAGCTCAGAGCTCAAGGTTATGTCGTCGCACGCCTGCAAGACACATACCGAGAATGACGAGGGTCTTCTTGGTCGGGTCGGGCTCGGGTTGGTCGCCAGGAGTTCTGTTCTCGTAGATGGAGTAGCCGGTGTAGACAAGGCCAGCAATGGCCGAGAGGTAGGTTGCTCTCCATGCCCAGCGGAAGACACGGAAGCCGCTCTTCTTGGGCTTGACGACGTCGGCGTATGAGCGTCTGAAGGACTGGCGCAGCTGCTGCTGGCTCAGGGTGGCACGCGGCGAGGGCTGGGCGCGCGAAGCGAAGCTCTGCTTGTTGGCGGTCGCAAAGGTGCGCTGGGAGGCACCAATTGCAGCGCGCATCGAGGCGACTACGGGCCTCATAGCTGATGCGGCAGCCATCAGAGGAGGGACGGGGGTGAGGCGAGGGGAGTTGGGGTGGTTGAGCGGAGAGAAGATGGTGCTCAGCAGCTTCCAGTAATAACAAAATCAACCCCCGATGCGATAAGCAACATTTTTTGAGCCCCGACCCTGCGCATGAGCTAAGAAAACGCTCGGGCTTATCCCGAACGAATGAACCTTCCAAGCCAGACTTACTTCGATCTTCTTGCTGCAACATGCACCACCTCCTTCTGCCCGCTATCCATGTTTCCACTACATGCTCTATCTTGCCTCAGGTCCGGATTGACCTTCACTCATTGTACACATTGTTGCGTTGTACCTTGTGAAGTCCTACTGGACCTTGCTTTTTGCTGACCAGGAGCCCTGTGCTTCTCTTAAGTCCGACGATAAACATTTCTCAGCGGGTGATTCCATTGAATACGTTTTAGCCGTGTTTTGTAGTCAACAATTTTGACCTCGTTGAACTTGTCAAACTTGTTTTAACCCGCCGTCGGCCCTCGCAATTGCGTGCCCAGAGTTGCTCGGTAGAAGGCGCCGCCGACTGCCTGATCCATCTTGCGTGCACTTTACTCAGTAGATTTGGTTCCAATCGGTGACTGTTCGAAGCTCTACTCCGAAGTTCTTCATGCAACTTTTCTCCCCACGTGTAGTTTTATCAAGAGAATTCCATTGAAATGGTTGCTCAGATCGCTGCAGCAGATCTTGGTTTCAACGTGTGCCGTGCTGTCATACTCGATGAGTCGGCCCTTTATCGATGTGTACCGGTACCGGCGGAAGCGACGTTCTCCCGAGACTGCTGTCTTGTGAAACGTCAACACCAGACACATCGTTGCCAGTCGGCAATTGCTCGCCATCGGCAACAACTACGATTACGCGACGAACCACCTCATTGTTGTCGTATTGAGCTTTGCAGTCGCCGTCTCGATTTTTAGACTCATCTGTGACAAAACCCGATCCTACAGCCAGTAAGTTCTATGTAGTGTGAGACCCTACATCGACATCACAGAAGAGAGCAATTATACATGATTGTATCTGAGGATCATCCCGATTATCCTGAGTCTCGTTATGTGGCACTGTCTGATGTCTACGCCTCTTACAGTATGCTTCCAAGATGGGCCATCTCCGACTGCCTCCGGAACTTCTGCTTCTGGTGATGAAGCACGTCAACCACGGCGAAAAATATGAAGCCGCGCAGAACTCGCTCCGCAATGCCATACTGGTCAACCACGAATGGGCTGAAGCTGGTACTCACATACTATGGCAGAGTGTACCAGTACTGATGCTGGCCCGTGTATCAGCACATCGGAGACAGTATTATGCAAACAAGATGACTGAGCTCTTCATCGAGAACGAAGAGGAATCAAAGTACCACGAGATTTTCAAGGATCTCAAATTTCCGCGCTTGAAAACTGCATACATCGACAGGATCAAGCTCAAACGAGGGGAGAAGGTACACCTCACCCAGTACATGCAACCACGGCTGAAAAACTTCTACTTCCGGGGAGGTGCTTTGTGCGAAAATGCTCTTGCAACTCTAGGATCAAATTGTCCCCACCTCGAGGAAGTTTCTCTAGAAGAGCCGATTGACGGTTCTGGCGAGGACCGCTATCTTCAGCTCTTTACGGGTTGCAAAGCGTTGGAGCTTATCGACCTCGGCGATAGCTGGGCGGGCTCAATCACCCCCGAACTGTTCGCAGGGTTGGCCGGTCACGAGCAACTTGTCAAAATCGAGATCAAACCCCTCATTTCAGACTCTACAATTCTCGGAGGTCTTCGTATGGTTTCCAACCCTTTCAGTAATATCCAGTCGCTTCACTTGACTTTGAAATCGGTGTCTGTTGCACGTTTGGCATCAGCTGCTCCATCCGTACGCACACTGTTCCTCGTTATTGAAGACTCTGAACACGATGCCCTTGCGTCTCTCGCACTGATGAGAAGTTTGGTGCACCTCGAATTGACTTATCTCGAGGAAACAGAACTTTCACCAGATGGATTTCATGCCTTGGAGAAGATGAAGAATCTCGAAGTCCTCTTGTTGGAGTCGAGAGTAGAGTCACTGTCAGCAATGTGGTTGGACGATGCTTCGTTCGCGCAGTTCATCTCAAAGCTGCCAAAGATAACCAACTTCGAGTTCAAAGTGGACAGCGACCTCACTGTCTCGGCTCTCACCTCCCTCGCCAGCAGTCACCCGCGCATAGAGAGTTTCGACTTTTTTGGCGAGTATGATCTCAGCGATTGGACAAGGCTTAGCACGCCTCTGTTTCCATGCCTGCTCAGATTTGTTATCGAAGCACCGTTCATTGAAGGACGAACAAGAAGGTATGCGGCTGTTCCCAATATCTTTGCGCATGTCCGAACAGTGCTGACATTGTGTAGATCCTCCAATGCTACAACCGCCGAAAGGGCTACACAAATCGCCGATCTCATACTTCGACACTGCCCGGTGGTCGAACAGCTGAAATTCCATGATTACTATGAGAACAGGCTTGCAAAGCTTGCACTCAGGGCCTTTGAGTCGAAAGTTGACGGTCATTTCTGCTCACCTATATTGACTTCGTTCCGATCTCTTGAGAATTCCTCCTTCGTCAAATTTCACCCAAGCGAAACCAGGATCTATTACGATAGCGACGACGATCGTTACTAATTATCATGTAGCATGTCTGTAGTGTTCTCATATAACGTAGACGTAGCCGCAAAGAAATTGACCCGGCACCGAACTACCTCTTGCCTGTCAGGCCTTACAATCTTGGCTGCAAAATGGCAGGATGCTTTTAACGATCAAGTACGTGTCCATTGAGAGCGATACTGCCTCTTGATCTCTTCGGACCTCTATCAAAAACCGAAAATCATTGTGCCTTTTGACTATCGTGTTGCAAGGAGCCCTTGCCAGGCTAAGAGCTCGGTTCTGGATTTCCTGTGCCCCTATATCCACGTTACTACATCTAGGATACTGATGGCCAACAGAAGAGTGCTTAAAACCAGTACAATATACCACGTTGATGATGTATCTATGATCGACGAAAACAAAGTCAGCAGTCATGCTATCACTCGTCTAGTATACTCTTTATATAAGAAAATGATAACATCTTGCACGAAATCATTGTTACAATAGTTCCCACGGAATGGTTGACCAGCGACGATAACGGGGCTCGCCGAAGAAACGAGATACGGGGCAGGGTTACTCACAACCACCAACGTACCTTCCTACATATCCATACCCAAAAAGTCAACACAATGTCAAAAGCATCGGCAGATATCCCCGTTATCGATATTTCACCCTCGAATCCAGAAGCCGCGAAGCAGGTTCTCGCTGCTGCGGAAAACAATGGCTTCCTGTTCATCGAGAACAACGCGGCTGCCGGAATGCCGCCGGCCAAAGTTGACGAGATGTTTGATCTGGTAAGGAAAATATCGATGACTGTATTAAAGCGTAGGCGCTGAAGAAACAATCAGAGTAAACAGTTCTTCCAAGGTCCAGTGGAGAATAAGAAAGAATGTCCCACGCAGAATAATCGGGGATGGGTCTCCATGCAGCAGGAGACACTGGATCCTGGTAATCAGAAGGTGAAACCATAGAACATCGAGGCTTCAAAAATTCCAAAGCTAACGTCGGTACCAGAGAGGTGATTTCAAAGAGTACATCCAATCGCGCCTCCTTCCTACTTGTGTCACTGACCACACAGCACAGAGCCTTCAACCTCGGCGAATTCACCAACAACAAACCCAACCAACCACTACCCAAACCATTTTCAAACAATGTAGCCACAGTCGCAGATTTCAGTAACTCTTGCCATGCCCTCTGCAATAGAATACTCGAGCTTTTTGCAGAAGCTTTGGATATCCCATCTGATTGGTTTAGCTCACGACATGATCAGTCAAAGGGAGCTTCAGGAACCATCATGAGATTGCTCTATTATCCTTCCGTCCCAGATAATTTGGCACCAGAAGAAGACGACATACGCGCCGGTGTACGCTTTTTCTTCCTCCCTTCCTCAACCTTCACTGACACATCAACACAGGCCCACAGCGACTACGGCACCCTAACCCTTCTCTTCCAACTTCCCTCTCAGCCAGGTCTAGAAATTCTCACCCCTAGCGGTACTTGGTCCAGCGTCCCCGTTGACCCAAAGAACACTCTTTCCACCGACCCTTCTGCACCTCTGCCTATTCTAGTAAACATAGGCGACCTAATGTCGTATTGGACGAACGGGTTGTTGAAGAGTACTGTGCACAGGGTCATCTTCCCAAAGGAGGCGAGGAAAGGTGGAGAGGATAGGTACAGCATGGCTTACTTCTGTCATCCGTTGGATGAGGCCGAATTGGTGGCTGTGCCTAGTAAGCGTATTGAGCAATACAAGGGTGAAGGTGGAGTGGAGAAAGGTGGGAAAGTGTTGACGGCGAAGGATCATTTGCTCGAGAGATTGGCTGCAACTTATGGTACAAAGGCGTAGGTAGGGTTGTATATAAACGGCAGCAGCGAATGGTAGCTCGACAGCATAGAAGCACTTTCTCGAACGCAGAAGTAATAAACGATGGAGAAACAGTTGCTAGGAGCGGGAAAAGAGTGTATGAATATCTATGCGAATGCTTGTGCTAAGATGCGGGTACAGGTAAAGACAGACAATGCTAGCAAGTACTTGGTCTATGATCCAAGAAAGCGCTCTCCTAAAACAGACAACATTCAACACACCGAAACCGGGGGGAAAACAAATAAATCAGAAGGTCCGAAAAGGGGGGTATCTCTTATGCTTTGGAACGCCATGAGGGTGCGAAGGAAACTTTTTTCTTTCTTGCTTTTTCAATGGAGTCTTAGCTCCTTCGAGGTCGTAGGGCCCCTTGCGTCTGTTCGATGAATTGCTTCAGACGCTCGGGTGACTTGCGTACAATGTGGTATTCGCCAGGCGCATCGGTCCAGCTTACACACTTGGAGTAAAATGGCAGTTTACGTTCGTCTACGAGTAGATGTCGAGGGTCGTGTTGGTTACGATCACTGATTTCGTAGCCTTCTTGCTTGAACGGTTTGAGACTGATGATGCGGCATCCATCCTTGAGGTCCAGGAAGCGATCCATAATCTTGCTGTTGAGATCTGGGCTAAAAGCTTGATTATTGACGAGAACAACGTCGGCGCGCTTGAGGACTTCGCCAATCTTCTGGTTTGCAAGAAAGTCGCCCTTAAGCAGGTGTACCTTGCCTACAGAAAGGCCCCACATGCGCGCGCGAGCAGGGAACTCTTTGGCTTGCAAGTCGGCAAGCTTGCATGGGTTGTCCATGACTTCGCAACCCCAGCTCTCGCAGCCAGTCTCGAGAGCTGCCTGTAGACAGACATTGCCGACGCCAGAACCCAGATCAACAAATACGTGGTCGGATTTGAGTTCGGCCATGTTGAGCATTTCCGAGACGAGCGGTGGTAACAATTCGCCATAGACGTTGTCGGTGCCATTTTGATAGGCCTTGAGACTGTCGACTTGTGGTGAGACTGTACGAGTGTAGATTTGATCAAGAATGCGCTGAATCCATTCGAGAGTCAAACTATGCTTTGTGGACAGCTCATTGCTGATTGTTCCGTCTCTTTTCGCCTTTACAAGCATCGTGTTGAAGTCTTGTATGGTGCTGACGTAGTCTTCCTTGGAACCCTTGCTTGCTGCGCGGAGCAGGCGGCGTTCGAAACCATGTTCATCATCAAGATGTTTTTGGGCGAGATTTTCAGGGAAGTAATTCTGGCAGATGAACTTGATTGTCTCTCTGATGTCATCCAGGGGTTGGTAGTCTTGCTGTACACCGTTCTTGACCAGAGTGAATTTTTCAGGTATGCACAAACCAGGATATTGCAGTTTGACTGCGGTCGGAGTGCTTCCAGGAAAGACGGGCTTGTACGACTTGGCGAGATCTCCAGCGACCAGAGAAGCGCCAGAGACATAGTCGAAGCGGCCTTCATCCTTGCGCAGTCTGGAGTCCTCAAGCTTGCGATTGGGGTCCTCGGAGGTGGCACGCGACTTGATGCGCTTCCTTGTATCGACCGAGGAAGCACTACTTTCCAGGCCGCTATCGTCGTCATCGTCGCTGAAGACTTGTGTGGGTGTCGATGCCTTGCGCTTGACGACCCTCCTGACCCTCTCTTTGGGCTCTTTCGGTGCTGATAACCTATCTCTTGTCGTCGACTGTTGCGAAGGACGCTTCGGAAGTGGTGAAGGCCGTGACGGGGCGGCAGCAGGTTTCACGATCCTCTTGACGGGTACAGAGACGGTAACGGTTTTGATGACAGGCTTGTTCTTCGGGCCTGCAGTGCCGAAGAAATTCATGCTGGACGGTCGAGAGAGTGGAGGTGGAGGGGCAGGAGATGGAAGAGATGCAGCGAGCGCGGGGCGTAAGAATGTGGCTGTCGACAGAGCAATTGGTGGTGGGAGAGTACGAGATACAAGGTTGACACAGGTCACGGAAACAAAGAATTGGATGGCAAACGAATACGAAACGACGCGGCTCGGATCAGGTCGCGTGCACGCTCCCCCGTAAATGCCTAAAGTGCTTACAGCTCTTGGCAACCTCCTCTCCTTCCATAGCTAAGGTAAACATTGTTTGCTCTTTCCCGCATGCCATCAGATGCCTCTTGCCAGATGCTTCGAGATTGGCCACCCATGCCCTCGGCTTCGAACCTGTTTGCTTCACCTCGGTCTCGATTAGCATGTCGGCGACTTCCTTCCTGACTGAGGGAAGTCGGCGTCTTTTGTAAACTTGACAAACGTCATCGTGCGCTCGACAGCACGTAGCTCCTTCCTCGATATAAGTATTCCTGTTCGTCCTCTTTCCATCCCTCGAACAAACATCTTGAAAGAACTCTGCCATTGTCAACGACCATGGACAACATTCCGACCACCAACGAGACCAAAGGCCAGCCCGAGTCGCTCACAAACAAGGTCCTCGAGACTGGAGCTGGCGCAACACAGAACTTTGCCCCACCAAAGCGTATCTGCGCCCATCTGAATGCTTTCCATGCCTACGCCAATGATCCTACTCGTTGTGTCGAGACCAACCACTACTGTGCTCACTTGAACGATGGTACCATACCTCCGCCGTCTTGTCTGTCAGCTCACTAACCCGACTTCCAGAGGTGCGACAATGCCTCCTCTACGACTCGCCAGAACCAAACGCCCGTCTCATCGGCATCGAGTACATGATCAGCGCCCGTCTCTACGAAACCCTTGAGCACGAAGAGCGCAAATACTGGCACTCGCACGTCTTCGAAGTCAAGTCTGGCATGCTCCTTATGCCCCGTCCCACTGGTATTCCTGCAGCTGTCTGGGAAGTTGCAGAGAACAAAGAGATGGAAGACGTTGTCACACTGTACGGCAAGATCTTCCACTTGTGGCAGACAGACAAGGGTCACAAGCTTCCTCTGGGCGAGCCTCAGCTCATGACCAGCTACACCGACTACAACCAGTTCGACTTTGACGAGAAGGTCGGAGACAGAGACAGAAGGTTTGGCGAAGATCATCATCACAAGCGTGAGGTTCGCGAGTACATCAAGGAGCCCGCCATTCACCCAGGTCCGTATTCTCCGGCACCAATTTCACAGACAGAACTGACATTATTTAAGACGCTGATGCTGCATGGCATGGAACTTCCGACGGCAAACAACAGGCACACCCTTCCGTCAAGCAGGACAGTCACAGCACTGCCTAACTGCCGTCTGCATGACACACTTCTAATGAATATCACGAAATAATCATTCCCTTCCCTCTCTGTGCAGGAACTCCTTCACGTCACTGAAATTGCGATCACCTAAATCTGCCCTCCGTTGACCTCATGTATAGTCGTGGTACTGTGCTCGCTGGTCAGGGCGGACGTCAAAGTCGAAGCAGTTCATCTAAGACCAAACGAGCTCTCAGCTGACCGAGATGTCTTTGCAAGATGCCATCAAACCACACGATGGTCTTCCATGTAGGTACCGTCTCCAGAGAGAGCACAAAGATTATCCGCTCTCAGTGAACACGTGTGTGATTGCCAGACCCATCCTGTCTTTTGATAGCTGCCTCGATACTCAATCTGTGCTCGGAGATCCAACTACTGGATTTCTTGACCTCGTGTGTTTACATCAGTGCGTTGGTCATACTCACCATTGTGCTTGATTTAACTTGTGAGTCGTGTTCATGTGAGTGCTATCAAGCTCACACATCCCGGCAATTAGTCGACCCTCTAGTTATCAAAATGCAGAGAGTAATTGAGATTGAGAGAGTTGTCCAAAGAGAGTGGGCAATATTACCTCTCTCAGGAGACAACCAAACCAATCTGAACTACTTCCTGCCTTTTGATATGATAGTCCGCTCTACATGGCTCAAGGGTGATGGGAGCGGAGCAGTCACAGGCTTTTGGGACAAAATCAGGCATGTTTTGGTAGGCGAAAATGATATTACTTCGATCGTCAATTCAAATCATCGATATGTCCTTGCTGTAGCGATCCCATCTACTTCTTCCAATACAAGGCCATGTTCTCGAAAACGTCGGATGGCTTGCATGATGGCACACAGGGACATATGGGAAGCACGACTTCGTGCATGTCCACACTCTCCCTGCCCTCCATGAAGGCTTTTACAACACCAAGGACGTCTGTGCTGTCTCTGATTCCACCGGCATGGCCTTTGCACTCCAGAGCGCCTTCAATCGACTTTTCAATCTTCTAAGCAGAGCAATTTTATTAGTGTCAAGTTCGCTGAGGTTTGTTTGGCTGGAGATTACTTACGTTGATCAAGCACATTGCAGGAGAGCTTGGGTAGATGCCATGATAGGCGATGACATGAGGTGCGTTGAGAGCAACCACAAAGGTCTTGTCGCCGGTGTGTTTGGTGGTGAAGGCTTCAGGACTCTGGACCACTTCTCCTCCCAGATCGGTCAGGAGACGGTCGTCGGCGGTGCAGAATATCGGGTCTTGGAAGATGAGTTTAGGGTTGGGACTCTTGTTGCGCTGTGCGTGCTCCTTGACTGTTTTCACATTTTCTCGTCAGTTGTCTGTATCTCTGAATGAGGAAGCACTGACACGTCTTACCGAGGTGGAATATGGCCAGGATCAAGCCGAGTTCGTGTTCCCAGATGGTTTGGTTGATATCGCAGTCGAAGATACTGCCCAGAGCGAGTACGACGACCTTTTCAATGCATTGGGTCTCCAGTGCACAAAGGATTTGCTCGCGTGCTCCGCTCTTGCCCATCAAGTCGAGGCAGTATCTGAAAAGTGGAGCATGGTCAACAAAGAAAAGCATGGTATCGGATCGAACTTACTCTTTGCGCTGCTCAAGATGCTGCTTGAATTCGTCGGAAAGGACACCAGGTGTGTCTTTGCAAACGGGAAACTGCTTTCCCACTTCTTCTATGTGGTGCATTAATATCGGTAAAAAAATAACCCGGGGTTGGATGGAATAGGTGCCTACCAATGGCCTTGTAGGCATCGAACTTCTCGATGTCGTACTCATTGTTCTCCAGCATGTGCGTGTAAGGCATCATACCGTATGATTTGAGCCATGTCTCCCTTTCGGCGATTGAGTGGAGTAGAAGGTCCCATGCGGCGTCGCTACTATTACCACTGCTGCTGCCATCGCTGCCACTACTGCTAGCACTGTCGCTGTTGGAACTCATGATGGAAGTGTATAGTTTGTGCGTTGTTGTGGTGATGAAAGCCGGCTTATGTTACGCTCAGTAGCTACGGACGTCAAAAGTGTCAAGGGTTTCTGACATGCGGGAAGTGAACAGAATGATGTCTCGAATAAAATCACTTCAGATACTTGTTGTTTGTACACCATGTTTGACATACGTTAGGTCGCAGACGACAGAAAATGGCAAGTGGTGGTGTCGTGCTGTTGCCTATTTTCCTATCCGGAACAGCACTTCGAATCATGACTATCTATGACACGAAGCCTAGACAGCGATTGACATTTGAGACTTCTTGTATACCACAGTCAGCACAGAGTGCAAGCGTGCGATCAAGACAGCTTCCAATGGTTCGAGACATGGTCGCAAGCAAGGATGATGAGACGGACGATATGTTCAATGCATTATCGAGACATGGAAAGTATTCACTCCACCAACCCGACCCAATGATTTGCAAGCAAAGGGTGTACTGTACTCTCCCATCACAAAGATTCCAGCCACTTCTTCGCCTTGTTTCCGAGCTTTCCCACCTTCTTTGCCTCGCGCGTGGCATCCACCTTTTCACCCTGCCAGTACACCCACATGTTGACGAGAAAGTTGTCTAGTCCACGATCAGGGATGGAAGGATACAGATGATGCATGGCCTGATGGAGTTCGGCCTTCTGTCTACCAATCATGAATGATTCGGCGGTACCGCGGATGTCGAAGCTGGGTGGGAAGTCGCTGTACTTGGATTGGAGGTATAGTGCACCATCGATGGTTTGCTTGAGGTCCTGTGGGTTGTCAGGCTCGTGTCTGAGTTGAAGAAAGGATGTCAGGGCTTACTGTTGAGATACAGACGGCAGGCCGGGTCTGGAGGAGGTCTTGGAAGTACATGGTCAGAGGCGGGCATTTGGCAAATACGAGGGTTTTCTCGTCAATGTAACGCATAAATGCCTCTGGGTCTTGAATCACTTGACCACCAAGGTCTTGCAGCAAGCGATGATCGGCGGCACAGAAGCTGGGGTCTTGGAAGTAAAGCTTGGGTGTACGGGTCTTCTTGCTCTGGGCTTGCTGTTTGGCTACCTCTCGTCAGTGTCTTGGTTGTTGCTGAGACGGATCCCCGAGCGATTGAACTCACCTAGCTCGAAGATGGCGAGCACGAAGCCCATCTCATGTTGCCAGAAGACATACTCGCCCGTGTGGCTGAAGATGCTGGCCGAGCCGAGAATGACAACCTTGTCGATAGTGTGCTGCTTGATAGCATAAGAGACTTGAGAGCAAGCACCACTCCAGTTGACTGAAGTCAGGCAATCTCTGGGACATTGTGTTAGCATGGTCGAAGGAAGCGGTAAATCAGTACACTCACTGCTTGAGACCCTCAAGGTGGTGTTTGAATCCGGCAGACAGCACACCAGGTATCTTTTCGCAGGCTGGAAGGTTTTGGGCTGCGTCTTCTATTAGTACAATCCTGGCTGCTGGTGGGCTAGAAAACATACTATTCGTCTTCTTGAGAGACTCGGCTCTCTTCTTGTTGACCTTAGAGATGTTGTAGTCGCTTGGAGATGTATAGGGTGCCATGCCGAAAGATCTGAGCCATGCTTCCTTCTCGACGATGTCGTGAGCGACCCGGTCTTCATCCTTGCCGCCAGTGAACGGCCCATCATACATGCTGTGTTTTGTCATTGTAGGTCGTGATGTGCGATCAAGAAAACACCCCAAGAACAGGTCAAGATGAAGGGCAAGTCGGATTCATAGGTCGTTTGTTGCTGTTTGTGCATTGCGTTTGTCGGAATTGATCGTCCTGAATTGTCCGGGAGCGGGAGTTTGGGAGCCTGGGCTATGGTTTCTGTCGTTTGTGGCAGGATCCTTGGTTGGGGTCAGTTCCGAACACCTTCCTCGCGCAGCATCCATGGAATCAATCCGTAGAAAGAGACCAAACTCTGTAATTGCCAGTACGATTCTCCGGAGAGAAGGTGTAGATCCATCACACCTATTGTGTGTTTTCTGACCATCCAAAGGAATATACACTTTCAGGGCTAATTACAAAGCACACTGAAGACTGACATCCTAATCGGTATGATTACTACTACTGACT
>Ga0181467_100231_pt1 | contig 28375 bp, 17 predicted proteins | sample InSIn5gowninarea_2_FD_119079 | JGI IMG/M metagenome (GOLD analysis project Ga0181467, IMG submission 119079) | Clean room microbial communities from NASA Spacecraft Assembly Facility at Jet Propulsion Laboratory, Pasadena, California, USA -... ... | reverse complement strand
CCATTCTCGCGTTCCACCTGCCAAATCAAATCATCAAGTTCGGGAGTATGAAAAGGTTCGTCGGAGGATTGTTCGGGCGTCAAGTGACTGAAGTCGAATGAAGATGTATGGTCGTCAGCAGCAAATAGATCGTAAGACCTGGTGACTGTGGGAATTAGGTGGCTGTTGTACTGAGGATACACAGTATCTCGGGGGCCTCCTCTTGTGCCTGTTCGAGTATTGCTTGCCGATAACTGGCCAGGCCAAGCGAACGTATCTTGGCCTTGCTCAGATGTAACATGCGACATTGTTCAAATGGTCAAACTTGTACGCAGTCGCAGAGGTTATAGCACAAGAGATATGAAGTTCAGACTAGGTAAAAAGCTGAATCAAAGCTTGAGTGAAAGCATGATACTATGATGCAACGGTACAGCTGGTCCAGACAGGGTTGCGAAATGTGTCTGTGTCGCAGTTCTAGATTGTCCTTAGGATATACCTAGGTTTGGGGCGCGATCAGCTCAATTCATCCACACCAACTTATCGCATGACTCTGGCGAGCAGAAAGTGATCTCATAGGTTCGAGAAGAGACTCATTATCAAAGGAACAGGAAATGGCAAGGTTGATCCCGTGGAAGGATGATGCTGGTAACCACACTATAGTCAATTGCCTGGCTTGTAAGTCGAGGTCGGAACAAAGTCAGGGTAGCGGAAAGAGTATCGCTCGCATGGGGCAATACATAGAAAGATAGGCCAGCAGAGGTACAGTAAGTTAGTTCAATGCGCACTTGATTTTGAAGACTTAGTTTGGTGGGAGGTGCTCGAGGCAGACTGCGGAGAGGTTGGAAATCAAGACCCAGACATGTGATAAGGGCAGGTGAAGGTGGAAGAGGCCCGAATCGTGGAGGCTCACGAGGCCCACACTGACACTCGTCCAGCCCACGGCAGTGCCAAGCGGTGGAGTGATGGAGCAAAAATGTCCAAGAGCAACGGTGCCTGGGACAAGGCACACTGCAGGACCCAATTCCGTGCCTGAGCTCCGAAGCGAAAAAGGTCCGACTCGCCAGTGGTGAAGATCCATGTACAGCATGTCCCACGCCCCGGCATGCGGTTCTTCACACACCTACCTGTCGCTGAGCGATTGCATCACGTCCTTGAACTCATTCCAAGTCTTATTCTCGACACGAGTATGTGTCAGTGTCATTGCGGGTTGTGAGCGCAGCCAAGACAGCCAAGGACGCCTGTCGGTGGCTAGCGAACGAGGTCCAATTCGTTTCTACAGGGTTGAGGCTTGCTAACCGATGGATACACCAGCATGTTAAATCAGCCAAGGCGCACACCGGTTAACCATATGGCGTTTGGCGCCAGTGACAAGCAGATGCTAAAGTTCCAACGTGAAGTCATGTCCATTGTACTACATCGTTTACCGGTGTATCGACAAATTCAGGTTATGATTAAGTATTATTTTGTTGCTTTAATCGATGTGGCAGTCACAATAAAGCCAAGTCATTCTTCCTCTATAAATTTCCCCTGTGCAAACGCACGCCATCGCTAAACGAACTATTTTAAGGACAACTTTTGGTGCTTTCAAGTAAGGTGCTGATAAGCGGGTATCATATCAATAAGATGCTCAAAAAGACGAATATCATCACAAAGGATGTACTGGTATTTGGGCGTCTTGTATCGTTGCTGCTGGTCGCCTTGGACATATTTTGAACTTCGGTGCTGGCGAAGGACTGACCACATCCCGAGTTGACCTGCGCCGCACAATTAAGATAGGTTTGAGACAGAGGCTGGTCTCTTTGCACCGCGTATTCCGAAAACAGTTGCATTGTGTGCTGCAAGCAGGAACTGCAAGTAGGTCTCGATCCTGTTGGTAATTGTATCCCGATCGCGGTGTAGTATGGATACGAATCGCCGGTGTTGTTGGAACTAGTCATTGCTTCAGTGAAACAATACTTCTCATTTGCTTTGTCCTTGAGGCAAGCTGCTTGATACACCGGCTCATAAGCTTTCAGTCCTGAATATGCTTGCATTACTAAAGGGTTCTGTTTGAGATAGTCGTCTTGACAGTTGCCCGCCGAAATGAGCTGATTGGCAAAATATGTCATAAGAGGCGAACAGACTGCCAATGAGGCCGCACAGGATGCTTCCAATGTTTCGTTAAGAAGCGTGGCCGATCTTGTGGCTTGGAAGAAGGACATCGAATTTTGGAGGAGAAGTGATACAGGCAAGCAGGACTGGAAAGTATCATTGCTCAGGAATTTAGTGAAATAGTTTGGACAACTATTGCTGGAAAAATTGCTGCCAAGAGACGTGTCGAACGGTTCTGGAAGTCCCGTAGCTGTATCAGCAATACTGTTTGCGGTCGAGTTTGTTTCGCCCGTCGATTGATCGCGACGACTTATTTGCTGCAGATGAGGTTTATCGACAACCACTGTTTCTCGCAGCATCAACTCTTTGTAGTATACTGTGCTCGATATGTCGACAGCTTTCATGTCCCAGGCATTGCTACAACCGACATGAAACAACGATACAATGAAGACGTAAAGACAGCACCGTGATGTGTTGAAGGCTTGCAGATAAGACTTCGAGGCCTTGACTCGATGTTGACGCTGACTTGACCGATGTTCATGTGCAATGCTAAGCATCGTGATTCGATGATGAGCCGGGTATCCTGGGAGGTGTTTTGTTCGAATTCAAGCTGGAATGAACTCAATGAGGTAGGTTGTCTTGAGGTGTTTCGCTAGGTAACAATGCTAACCATAATAACATCGAGATTCTGTAGTATCCCTTGGTTGTCAATGCTGCTGGACACTCTTAGGATGGTTGTTAATGGTGCTGATTCACGATTGAGGTCGCTGGAAAAGATACCTTATTGTATGATGTTACAAGACTCTGTTGAGAGGAGATACCAAATGAATCGATTTCAGGATTCGTGAAAGCATGTTGATCTGAATACGTGCAAAACTCACCAACGACTTTTGGTCGAGGGATGCGGCATGCAATCCACCTATTCGTTCTCGATAGCGCTGATGGCTGAACACTCACAGGGCTCGAAGCGTGCATATTTACCCACTCGCTCAGATTGCGCCATGTCATTACTTGGTAGTTAGGACATGAGTCTGGATCAGTGAAAGTGCTCGCGTGGCATCGCTTAATTTCCATCCACATTATCAAGCTTAATCTCGACAGTCGAATATGAACGGAACATAAAAGCACGTTGAACGCGTATTGGAAAGGTTCACACGAAGGAATTCTGGCGCGATCTCCTCCCTTGCGCTTCAGCACGTTGCAATGTTGTTCAAACGCGGTATTCCCAGAAAATCTATTGACTTCGCACTGTGTACTTGTGATTGTGATCTGCCACATTTGCTTTTCATGCTTGGAATGGCTGCACGTGGCGTTGAGAAAGGGTTGAGGGCGTCGATAGTGGAAAGTTAGTGGCTAATATGGTAAATTCGGTTCAGGAGAAAAGTCTTGCTCCTGATTGGTACATCTGGCGGCCACTAATGACCAAGCTGTCGATCATTCTCCGAGCTGCACTCCAATTCGTCTAGGTGCAAGATTTGCACTGGAAGTGCTTAGGCTTCTTCTATCCAATAATGAATGTTTTGCTAGAGCTTCAATCCGTCTACATGTCAATTTCTTTCCTCAGGTTTGCGAAGGCTTTGAGTTGTCAAGATTGCTGACGTGGGCAAGCAGGTATTTGCAGCACGTCAGCACATACTTGCAAGCTTTCGTAAAGTCCTCATCCTGATTAAGGCCAAAGCCAAGCTTGATGGAGACAGCATCGCTAGGTGACCGGTCTCGCGGCCAGATCTTGTCTCCTTCCATGAGATACGGCATTTCCATTGGTCTGTTCTCGCCTCTTCTTAACCCAGTGGAGAGTGTTCTTGATGGACTCGGTCTGGAAGTGTCCCGCGAGGCATTTGTAGTCTTTTCCACGTGGTTCCCAAGCTGTGATAGACAATCAAGGAAGGCCACCATGGCGGCATCGAACCTTCTAGCAGTCAACATCCGACCAAGAGCCATCTCACCGCTGCTGAACAAATCCAAGTGCGTGACCTTTGCGGGTGAAATTGATGGAGGAGTTGTTGACCGAGATGATGTGTTCCGATTGCCATCAGGCGCTTGTTGTGGAAACTCGACTTTTTCGATTCTGGATGTGCTACCCAACGGTCTGAGCTTGTAACCCTGGAACGAGAAGCTGAGTCTTTCTGCCAGTGTCTGCAGCAACAATAAAGTCTGTCCCCAGGCAGCATTTATCTCTGCCCACTCAACATTCTGAGTGGGCAGTCGACCTAAACGCAATCCATTAATGGTCCCGAAACTGCCATCATGGCTAATGAAGAAAGTATCGTTGTAGACATTGGATCGCTGGAGGCGCTCGAGTTGCTTTTGATCGTGACTGTACTTCTGTTGTAGCGAAGCGAGTTCGGTCTCCAGTTCGTGTTGTTGATCGTGAAACTGGTTTCGCGATTGCCAGAAGAGTTCCTCTTCCTTCCCAAGCTGCTTGTCCTCTTCTTCCAGATCCGCCAGCTCGTTTTCGAGCACTCGCTTCTGTTCTTCAAGTTTGATAAGCTCCGCAAAGGTAGATTCCTCTTCTTTTCGTAGACTAGTTAACTCTTTCTGTACAGTCTCATGTTCGTCTTTGTGCTTGGTTGAAGCTTGTTGTAGCGTCTTCAGGAAGGAGGCATACGCATCTCGCTCACGCGTGGCTGTCGCCAGTTTTGCATTGAGCGATGCAAGCAACATCGAAGAACACTCGGTGCATATTGGATGGTCTATGTCCGAGTGGGCCGAAAGTATTGAGAATAGTCTTTCATGTCTGTGTAGATGCCAGGACACAGGAGGCTCGCGGTCGTTCAAGTTGTTGTCTTGAACAGAAGACAGCTTGTCATGCTGTGTGTTCTGACGGTGAGCGGATTCTGGCGAAACTATCTGAGAGTCAGTGATCTCTATAAACGACATTGCAGGATTGCCATCTTGAAGCCTTGGAGGTGGGACAACTCTTTTGGAAAGCGGTGTTTGGGTTTGTCTAATGGCTCGCTCATAACGCTCTTTTCGTTCTTGAGGATATGTTAGACTATGGTTGTACGTGACAGGTTTCTCAGACTTGCTGCTGGAGCCTAAGAGAAGGTCGAAGGCGGCAGGGTTCAAGTCGTCAAGAGAGCTATCCGCCTTGAGAGGTGTTCTACATTTCTGGCAATACATCGTTCGACGAACATAACCAGCACACGTCTCGAAGGCTGGCTTGCATCTGTACCGAGCGCTAATGGATGAAAATGGTGTGAAAGAGCCAAAGCATTTCACCTGCACGGATGTGATACATCATAATCTATCGATTGTCTTCCCCGCAACGCGCTGGCTAGTTTGGCGCGCGCGTTGGCGCGATTCAGCGACTTTAACGTATAGTAGATCGATCTCTTCTTGCGACAGTGCTCGAACAATCCTCCGACGAACCTTTTCATACTCCCGAACTTGATGATTTGATTTGGCAGGTGGAACGCGAGAATGGTAGCGCGGACATGAATGATGATCATACGGAACATGAGTATGCCTCGGTTGGTTCTACACAGGACAGCCTACAGCCCACTGAGTTGAATGCGCACAACCATCACCTCCCAAGCCCACAGCTGACCAATACCTCTACTCCTGAGGCTTCAGTCAATCACAAGCAAACCTCACGCAACAACAATCTGTTGGCAAGTCCTATGTCTTCACCACATCAGCTCAAGCGTCCCTTAGCATCCATCAACACGCATACATTCCATCAAGATGACACAGATCTGGAGCATTCCCATCCACCGAGGTCACATGTTGTGAGTCCTATAATCACTTTCTCGAAGCATTCTAGGGGCGATTCCCCTGCAAGGATGGAGTTCGAGAGTCCCCAGTTGACCAAGAAGAGAAGCGCTTCAAATTTGTCTCAAGACGAACGTCTTCCACCTTCAGGTGAAAACACTCATTCTTTGATGCTTATGCCGCCAAATGATTACTTTGAAGAAGAATGGGAAGATAAAGAAACAGAGAGGACCGGCGTGGCTCCCATGGCACGTGATTCAGAGCAAGTCCAATCACTTGCAGACAAGGAACACCAAAAGCAACAAGAAGAGATCGTCCACGAAGTTCAATCATGGCTCGAGAGGACCTCAATTAATCCTGATACAGTAGCAAGACCCAGTGCAAGATCACAGCATCGAGGAGAAGTCGTGAGATCCCGAAGCACCGGCACGAGAGCGCAGTCTGCACATGAACGAGGGTTTGACGGTAGCAATATCCCTGGACCTGGATGCTTGGTGGACGAACAAAGCGAGTATTACTATTCTGATCACGAGTCCGAAGACTCTTCACCAGAAGTTTACCCCAACACTCTACCGGCTGTAATGCCAGAACCTACAGATAGTGTGGACATATTACCAGAGGAACTAGAGCCCCTTCCATCACAGTTCCACCGGCGTGGCCCGTGGCAAGATGCATTCCCGGCTCATATACCAACAGAAAATGGTCGCTACCAGCCGGATTCATCAAACGATGCGATCTCCAAATTCCAACAACGAGCCAGAAATTTCGAGACGGCCTCAAGGGCTGCGACTTGGGGGACTGGGCGCTTTAGCCGTAGACTTAGCGACGGAGAGGTCGATTCCATTCTTACTGACGGCAAGGCTACCCGACACTTGTCTCTCTCCAAACGTACCCGCGAGAGAGGCACTAGTTTTATCAACGAAGTCAGGACGAAAGCTAAAGAATCAATCTTGAAGCGAAGCAACAGCCACCAGAAGAAGCATCCGCATCAAGGGCACGAGTTGGAGAAGGTGCAGTCTCCTGAACCAATGGATGAAAGGAGTTCGATGGATTTTGTTCATCACAGCCAGTCGCATTCAAGCCATCATAAGCCGAAATCACCATCGTTACACTCCACAAGCCATGCCTTCATGGCAGTGACTGGTAATCTGGCTGCCGTAGGTGCAGGCTCTACTGGACTGAGCATAGAACCCCACCGATCTGGGAGCTTCATCAAAAGGACCATCAAGCGTGTTCGTAGCAAGAGCGACGTGAATAAGTCCCCCAAAAGCCCTACAGGCTTGTCAGGCCTTCTTGCTCAGCAAGGTGGTATGCCAGTGCCAGCTTTGGCGTCTCCATCGCGTGAAAGTCCCGCGATGCAGGCGCTAAGGTCTCCGGTACATGATCAGGCTGCTTCACCACAATCCGAGGTGGCAGTCAAGGTGGATATGAGGCCTCGCTTCGCTAACATCATCCCTAACCTTGAGGGGTTCAAAATGCAGATTCGAGAACTAAATCCTCGACTGGAACCATACTTGGTTGATCGTATTGCTCACGATCAATTGCGACGGTTCAAGAAACTAGTAAAGAGCAGAATCGATCACTCTTCCGTTATGGCGGAGCACAGGTGTACTTCTGGTAGCCTGTGCCCGGCAGTGGGAGGCGAAGCTGAGATTTTACCAACTCGCAATGGTGGGCGGGACGCAGCTGGCAACTCAGCACAATTCAAGATCGCTGCGGGTGCCGATAGCGATAACGACGAGTCGAGCTTTGACGGTATCGTGTCACCAGCACTTTTCCCAGATGGCATTCCACTCCCGCCAACCAAGAGACTACCTGCAAGGTTCGAATGTTATCTGTGCTTCCAGGTCAAGAGCTTCCAGAAACCTTCGGATTGGACTAAGCATGTTCACGAAGACATGCAACCCTTCACATGTACTTTTCCACAGTGCGCGGAACCGAAATCATTCAAACGCAAGGCTGATTGGGTCCGCCATGAGAATGAGAGGCACCGGCATCTTGAATGGTGGCAGTGCAACATCCAAGAATGCCAACACCGATGTTTTAGGAAAGACAACTTTGTGCAGCATCTCGTGCGGGAACACAAACGCAAGGAGCCCAAAATCAAAGGACGTGGCAATCCTAGCGTCAAGGGTAAGGGCAAGAATAGTGCAGCTGCTTGCAGCCAGGAAGAGGCCGAATTCTGGCAGCTCGTAGACGCTTGTCGACACGAGGGACCAAACGATTCAAGAAGTGAGCCGTGTAAGTTCTGCGGAAACGTCTGTGCTTCTTGGAAGAAGTTGAGCGTGCATGTGGGCAAGCACATGGAACAAATCGCAATGCCGGTGTGGGAGCTTGCGCAAAAGCCAAGCGTGACAAAGGATACGATAATCAGCCCAGTCGAGCCCTTGGCCAGCCGCAATCCAGGGATTGTTGGTATGGATCAAAGCATGACCGGCGAGTTCAATATCAACGCAATGTCGCCTCATACACAAAGCGGAGCATCGAATTACCAAAGCTCGTCAGCAGGTCATTCACCAGCGGCGATGTACAACCAGATACAGCAGGCGGGTATGATACCTAAGCAGATGTATCTGGGACCTACGCACATGGCGGATGGCGTCGGGCAAAGCTCTCAGACGTCTGCGCCATACTCTGTCCAAGGTAACTACGCCACTGCGATGAATTACAATACATACCCTGCGAATACTCAGATTGGGCAGTACAGCCCTCATGCCGGCATGTATCCACAGTCGCAGATGGATGCGAATCACGGAGCACCAGTCATACAGTCAATGGATGGTAGCTATATGACCATGTATAGTCCTTATGACAACCAAAGTCAATCTTACTCGAGTCCGGAAATGGAACCACCACTGTTTGGCAACTTTCAAGGCAATAACATGATGGAGCCAAATCATGTGATTCAAGGCCAGGTGAGCATGATAGACCCGACCCAGAATGTGAGCCATGACTATGCTTACGTTCACGGACATGGACACGGACAAGCGCATAGGAGTACTGGGAATCAGTACTACCGGCCATAACCAATTCAGGTTGACGATCACGATGATAGGAGTTATTTGAAGATTTTGTCTAAGTACAGCTAGTTGGTGTTGTATTTTACAGATTTGCAGATCAAGATACCCTCCCTGTTCATAAAGTTTACAGACACTCTCGCCTTCAAAACCTATGTCTTCGTGGTCTCTGTTCGATTTTGCTCAGCTGTCTTTTCAGACATTGACCTAGGAGAGTGCTAATAAAGTCTTGGGTGGAAAGAGTGTGGTGTACTTCAAGACTAAGGCTTCAGGGATGCCCAATCCATACGAATGTGCTTATTCAGTCATGAGTTTCCATGATTCGGTAGAAGCATTGATTGTGACGATTAGCCCTTGATGCCTTGGCAACGACGGCTTCTACCACAGCCCAGTATTTAGAGTTGTGGTACAACAGCCATTTCCGTAGCTTGAGCTGCGCACTAGGAGAGGAGCTACCACTTTTCCTCCACGCCACGATAGTGGAGCTAGAAAGGCTTCTAGAAGGATTTGGCTCCTACAAAAGAACGAAATCACTGTTGTGAAGAAGCACTTGAGAGCCGTGGCACAGCAAGTTGTGCTAGAGTGTCAGTGGGTGCTGAGGACGATTTCAGAAAAGGCTAGCGTTGTTGCCTGATGGAGGAGTAAGGCAAAATCTCCACCAGCACTTGAACACTCCCTTCAAGTCGGGCGAATAAAGATGCCTCGATTTCTTTTCGTAGTTCCTGACGTAGAAGTCGTAATCAATGTCAGTGACGAATGCAACAGTAGCAGCTTCCTGTTTTACAGAAACATGTCCTCGTGTCTTGGGACTTTTGGCCGTGTTGAGGTGTCGAGTCGGTCGGTATAAAATGCCATGCCACTACAAATGTCCTTCTCTTTTTCGCACCAGTATCGCTCCGCACCTTCCATTTTCTGTTCTTTCACATTACCTCTTTCTGACTGTTATTCCCACCTTCCTTTCGACTTGTTCACTCTCTAGACATATGTATTATACACTTCTGATAAAACCTTCACTTCTTTCCACGATCTGCCTTCTTACCTCACACAACGGAAACACACCTCTATGCTTAACGTGACGACATAGGCTACCTTTCTATGGCAGTGGAGCCGAAGGACCTCCACGTTGGGTGCACTCCCAACTCGTGTCTGCCTTCAAGTGAGCCCACCCCTCTTCTTTTCCACAAGTATTCGCGACCGTTATGCACAGCCTCTTGCATCGATCAACACCACTGCTGCTTTCATTCCACACTTTGTTGATTCCGGACATCAATCACTTGTATCTGGCCAATTAGTGTGCTCGTGGCATCTCTATCAATTCGGGCTTAGGACCACACAGCCTCCCCACTTGTCTGGCACCCGGAACAAGGCAACTGGGACGTCAAACTCTGTTGCTTGATCGCTTTGCAACAGTCTCAATCTTCAGATTTGTGTAGGTAGGGACCTTCATAGGCTGCGCCGCTTGTTAGAAACATGTACCACATCCGGCGTATCACTACATCTGCAAACATTTCACCACCCATGGCCGGACTGCCATTCAGTCCTGCTTCGCCCCGTTTGTTCCATCTTTTTGTTCCCCATACTTTGACTGCGCCTGCAAGAAACGAGACTGATGCAGTACCTGCGACAGTTGAGCCTCTCAGACAGTTATGCCTACTTCGATAGACTCTGGCTACCGCTCTCATTCCGACAAAATGGCCCAACAGGGCTCAAACATGGTACATTTTCTCCCTCCAGCATTAGGTATATATGGCTGCTGACAATTCTCCACAGAGCCACCGGCTTCGTGCCGATATCGAGGCATATAACTTGAATGTGAACGCCCACTTCCACCGCGAGTCATTACAGCCTCATGACTTTACCGATATTGGTTCGGATTTCATGGCCCAACCGGCTAATGCCTCAATCACTCCCTTTCAACTAAGTGGAAACATTGATCCGGTGCTGATCGGGCTAGCTGATTCATCTGATGTGGATGTTAGCCAAATCCCGTTTGATGTCCTCAACGGCAACCTCTCACAGCACTTCACTCCCCAAATGTTGCCACAAGAAGCGCTCAACCCTCTCATGATCTCTTCCCAGAGTGATGTACAAAGTGCTCCTTGGATAAACGAGTTCCACGAAGAAGACATCATCATGAATTCGTCCACTCCAGCCCAGTATACTCAGAAACCCAACAGCAAGCGGCTTCGTGTCGAACCTGGATATGGTCCACAAATGCCGTACTCACCGTCAGCGCTTAGTTCATCTCCACAGCGCTCAAGCCAACAAGAGAATCCGAATGTTCCTTTGACAATCTATCACACCTCACCACAGCAGCATAGCGATGATGGTAGCTCGCTGTTTGAACGATCAGTACTGAATCCGGACCTCCTTCATCCAAGGTCTACACGACGAGAATCTCAAGTCCAACACGGAGCTCCACCGACATCACCAGGTAGAGCCTCGCGACAAGTTCGAGGAAAAGAAAAGAAATACCCATGTCGATATTGCACTAGAGATAAGAGCTTCACCACCACTAACGACCTTGATCGTCACTTGAGGACGGTTCATGGTATCCTTAAGAAAGGCGATCGGATCTACATGTGCGCTATTACAGGTTGCACAAGCAGCACCAAAATCTGGCCACGCCTAGATAACTTCAAACAGCATGTTGCTCGAATGCATCCAGCGAACCTTCCAGATAGTGCAGAAGAGATGTACCATGATTATGACCCTGAGAGACATGGTCAACTGGTTGCCTCACCGAGAGGTAGAGCACGCGGCAATACAATGGCCACGTCAAACGATTCACTCGATCCTGTCAGCTCTAGCATGATGACGAATATTACGCCGCCTCAAGCGCATAGTGCTCAGCCGATCGTGCGTCAGGAATTTACTACTTTCAATCAGGTCCAACCAAGGAATGTTGCGAGTCATACCAGAGCTACCTTCGATGCAAGATCTGACCTCAATAACTCTTTCAATACGACCACGTTGAGCGGACACGGACTGTTCACAGCAAACCGTGCTTCAATAGTGGAAGCACGCCGTTGGAACTTTGCTCCTACCCCGTTCGGACAATCTACGCCTGGTAATCCTTCTGACCATAACCAACGTCAACTAACGCTGGCTGACCGTCACACCTTGGCTGGTCCTGAGTTATCGGGTGAACGACAGAGTGTAGACCAGAACGATTTGACGCTGAGTTCAGAGCACCACGAAATCTCAACCAGTAGTGCAGACTTTGCAGGGCTGGGCGGTGGTCTTTCCGTTATCGACAACCAAATGCCAATCGGAAACGTGTCGCTGGGTGGTCTTAGCACAATACAGCTGAACGCCGAAGGTAGCTCAAGCACAGATATAACAGCTCCTCTGCAAAAGCTCCTACACAGCCTATCGGCTGAACACGGACAGATCTTTGCTGACCTGCTCCGCGCCCCGACCAAGTCTAGAGAAATCGCAGCCGGCATATTGCGGAACCCCCATCTTAAGTCCGCAGACCAATCCGAGCGCTCAAGGTCAGTTGCATCGAAATCGTCGTCGAAGGGCAAGAAGGCTGACGATCAGAAGATTCTGAGATGTGGCGTGGAAGTGAAGGATCAGAACGGGGAAGCAAGGCTTTGTCTGAAACCGTTCGACAAGAAAAGTGAGCTTAAGAAACACGAGAAGCGTCATTTGCGGATTTATGGATGCACGTTTGATCGTTGTTACAAGAGGTTCGGTACCAAGTGGGAATGGAAGAGACATGAGCACCGCCAACACAGCCAGTCCGAACTTTGGCGTTGTCAAGCCTTGCTGGAGGGCGGCAGAACTTGTGCCCAAATCTTCCACGATGATATTGGGATCAAGAAGCATCTAGGTCAACAGCACCGTCATAACGAGGAGAGTGTGGATCACGAAGACATTGAGAAATTCGCCGAACGATGCAGGTTGGCGAAAAAGTGGCTCGGACCATATTGGTGTGGCTTCTGCAAGGAGATAGTACAACAGTCTCCCACGGTTCCATACGGTGCCGATATGGTTAAGGAACGTGATATCCACGTATCTTCTCACATTGACCACGAGGAACATGTTATGGATCAATGGGTCGAACTTCAAGGTGGAGGGAAGACAAAAGGGCAGATGCAAAATCCCGATGATTCTGACAGCGATTGTGAGATGATTGCTGAAGAGGAGGAGGACGAAGACGAAGATGAAGGACCACAAGTAGTGGCGCGCCCCAGAATCTATGTTGACACGACCACTGAGATGACACGAACTCAACCACGAATGTACAGATCTAATCGGAACAGTTTGACACGAACAGTGTCTCCAATCACACCGATGGTGCAAGTAATATCGCCTGATGGGCGTTTGTTCATGGAGGATGAGCCTCAAGATGACATAGCTTACCAACAGATGAATGTTGATCAGCAGGAAATTTACCAGTCTACTATAAAGGTCTGTTATCACTGTGGCTCAGACTTTGGGGAGCTGCGGGAGCAAAGCAGTACTCAGTGCCCTGCTTGTGAGCAAATGCTTTATAATAATTCGGTCTGTGGGTATCAGGGTTGGACTTGACCTGCTGTCTGTCCGCCTCCAATAGGCACGGAAAACAATAGCAAAAGATGAACAACAGAGGTGACAGCCATGGTGTTGGTCTCCCCTTCCGCTTGAGATTCACGAACTATGGTTGCTGGAACGATATTTGCATCTGGTAATGGGACATCCAGGCGTTTATGAAAGTTACGAGATATGACTGACTATGTGATGATAAGATGGACAATGATTGACGGATTGCGAAGGATGATAGCGAGAATTGGCATGCTTTTTGCTCTTCGTTTTGTTTTTAGTTACATAGATACCCTGCATCTACTTTGCAAGCATTAGTTGTTGTGAATTCTGAGTATTGATCTATTTCGAAAATCCTATACGGTCACACGCTTGAACAATCGTGAGTTTTACTGATGATCATCAGCACTGTCTATCCCGTCGAGTCTACGTATCTACCACACCTTCACTGTTGATCCTCCAAAAACATCTTCCTACCATCCGTTTACCCGTTCACGGAGACACCACCCATTCGTATGTAAAAATATACGTATTTACGTTGCTAATTCTCCCGTCCTTATCCTCATGCTTCGCTCACGCTTCGCTCTCCCAGCACCCAAGTATCCGAGTTCACCTCCCACTCACTGCCCTACACACATCAACGAACAATGCGTACCCACTCAGTGCTTTAACAGAAAAGTTGACGCTGCGATGTACAATCATGCTACATGTTGCATGCAACAAGAACGGCAGTCTTGATGCGAGATACATTTCCTTGCTCGAAGACCTCGTACCGTGTGTTCGATCATGCGCTGAGAGGATGATGGAGTTCATCCTTATTCGTGTCTCGGCATGGGCAATTGTTGGTTGTGTAGCTGGTGATGTACTGATGATGTACAGTACTGATGCGTAGGGGATTGTACGGTGCTAGTAGGTATGTAGTCTGGCTGAGATTTCGAGGTAGGTGCTGTGGTAGCTCGTTGGGACGTGTTGGGTTGGTTCCTTGCATTTACGCATGCATGTGTTTCGAGGATGCGATCATAGTCGCAAGCGCTGTCTATCTGTACATTTAATATTGTACCGCCCTGATATCTTCGTTCGCTGACTGACTGAATGAGCTCGACTTTACACATGTTGTTGTTATTGTCGCGAAAGTGTTGGTGAGCTCTTGTTCAGTGCTTCGTTCCATTTGTGCTGTTCGATCCATTCACGCCATTTATAGTCTTCGCACCCACGACAGTCCTTTCAATCGCTTGTAGCACATCTTTGACTAGATCCACGCTGTCCTCGACGCCGCAGCTTAGACGTACTAGATCGTCGAATACGCCGATTGCTTCCCTCTGATCCCTTGGAATACCAGCGTGTGTCATTGCACTGGGGATCTCGCACAGACTTTCCACACCACCGAGACTCTCGGCCAGCACGAAGATTTTTGTAGCCAAGCAGAAGCGCTCAGATGCGGCGTGGCCGCCTTTGATTCGGAAACTTAGCATGCCACCGCCCATGCCGTCGCGGTGCTGTTTCAGGCTGATGTGTCTGTATTTCGAGCTCTCGAGACCCGGGTAGTTGACTGCTATGACGTGCGGGGAGGATTCGAGGGCTTTGGCAACGGCGGTGGCGTTCTTGCTGGCTTCGCGGGCGCGCAAGTGCAGGGTCTTGAGACCGCGGTGGGCGAGCCAGCAGTCGAAGGGGGAGGGAACGGCACCGATGGCGTTTTGGAGGAATGTTAGTCTTGTTTTGACTTCGTCGCTGTTGAAGGCTGCGACACCCATGACTACGTCGCTGTGACCGTTGATGTATTTTGTTACGCTGTGCACTACGATGTCTGCGCCGTGATCTAGTGGGTTCTGGACGTAGGGACTTAGAAATGTGTTGTCTACCACCACTAATATGCCGTGGTTGTGTGCTATCGTGGCGACTTTCCTAATGTCAACGAGACTTAGTGTTGGGTTGGACGGAGATTCGATCCATATTAATTTTGTGTTTTCGCGGATTAGTTGCTCAACGTCGATTTCGATGCTGGGTGAGAACGTGACCTGCACACCGTGTGCTTCGGCGACTTGTGTGAAGTACCTATGTGTTCCGCCGTAGACATCGCTGACACTGATGATATGGCTCTGCGTAGCTAGAGATTGGAGGATAGTGGCTGTGGTCGCGGACCCGCTCGCGAATGCTAGGGCGTGACGTGCGTGCTCGAGAGCTGCGATCGCTTCTTCGAAGTTTGTCCGGTTAGGATTTGCAGAGCGGGAATACTCGTAAAGACCAATCGGTTTTCCTGCGCCAGTCTGCGCGAATGTTGTACTTAAGGATAATGGCTCGATTACTGCGCCGGTAGTGGGATCGATAGGAGAACCGGCATGTACAGCGAGAGTACCAAATTGATGAACAGGAGAGGGTGCGCGTTGGGGCGTTTCGATGCAGCCGTCCTCTCGTGTAAGCACTTTCTCAAGAGAAGGAAAACCTGCTGGGACGTGGTCGGGAACGGGTGATTGAGTCATGACTGCGCAGATAAAGATGTAAGTGAGACTGCTAACAAGAAGGGTGAAGATGTCTGAGGAGGAAGGGATAACGATGTTGGAGCCAGACTGAATTTGCTTGTATTGCTATGGATATCCAGTGGCTCGCTCCCTACATATACTTGAGCATATTCGAAGGGCGTATTGAGAATGTATCGCAAAAGTAATTCCATGACGTGCTTTGGCCTGCTTAGAAATGAAACTTTACAAGGCCGGGGTACAGGTAGGCCGCGGGTATGCGCAGGACCGACGATCTCCCCACCGTGCCCACGCCCCCGTCGAATTTTCAAGGTGGCCGCGTTTCCATTCGAAGCCTTCTTAGCGGCAGCCACTGGAGTGACTCAGCAGAAACCGATGGTTGATAATTTAAGATTGAACTTGTGATCTGTCATTCAAACTTCCACTGTTATACTTGCCACAGCTATCACAATTTACCTCGAGACAATACTAGCAGTAGGCTATGTACAGAAGAAAAGACCAACGCTTTGATTGAGAGCAACAAAATCAAATGGACGAGAAGACGCAAGGTAATGATCGAAAGGAGAAATGTTGGTGCAGCGTCAATCCACAAGCCCTCAGTCCCCACAGTACATCCTGAGCCGAAGATCAGATGCCTTCAAGTCCTAACGACCAACATCCCTAGGATGCCCATGACCGAATTGTACGTCGCTGTCGACGTTGAAGCAAAGCCAACGCTGAATGGAAACAAATCATTCTATGACCACGCCAAAAGTCCCAACTCTACGCATGTATGAAAATAGTAGATCGTATCCTGCTCCCCATCAAATAGCATCGACTCTGGTTGGCTGAGCTCTGATGTCAGCGAGTTGAAGCTCGTGGTGGAAATTTAACTTCATCCATCTAAGATTTGGTGACATGCATACCACACCTGATGAACAAATCTGCTGCTGCAAGATTGCTTTAGAAAGAGCCACCGTCAATGGGGAAAGAGCTAGATTCAAGGAATGGCGAGTCTGGCGTTGTAGTGTTGCAAACGATATGAAGAGAAATAAGTTATGCTTCGGTATTCGTGGCTGGAAGCCTAGCAGTCGCGTTGTTGTCGTACGACCAAGGGGTCGGTGCCGTAATCGAGGCAGATGATGCAGTGAGCGGATCAAAGCCCTTGTATGCTGAACTGTGACAGCTGGTGACTATGAACGGTTCTAGGAGTGAGCGAAGGCCAGGTAGTCGGACTATAAGAAGTCTTAGATATGATGCGGGCGTACCCCGGGCAAACGACTTACTCGAGAATCCTTTTGTCTCGGGGTGATGTCTCCTCTTGTGAGTTTCTTTGTCCCATCCGCAGATACAAGAATCGTTGATATGAATTGTCTCTCCGCAATGACAATCAAGATCGCATCACCACCAGTCAATACCGCCCAATCCGTGCTCTTGCATCGATGCTTCAATTGAATAAGGAACCTTCTGTGTGGAGCCACCAGCACCATTGGCTGTCTTTAGAGTCTTCGAAACATTCTGCATAGCATCCTCCCAGATCTCTTTCTCGATCCTTGCATACACTGGGATACCATCGTCAAAGAAAATCTCCGTCTCACCAGTCTTCCAAACCCAGACCTTCTCGTCGGTGTTGAAGAAGGACCCTTCGAAGAGCATGGTTTCTGGCACAAAGATGTTGTCGAAGAACTCAGTTGTAAGATAGATTCCCTCTGGAGTGTTGTACTTGATTCTTGCTGCAATGACCTCACCTTTGAATGGTCTGAATACAATCATGCGAAATTCGACGTTGACATTAACATTCCCGGTACCAAATCCAACCAATCCATCAGAGGCTTTGAGAAGATCCCACATGGAGATACAAAGACCGACCTTCTGGACTACCTTGTTCGCATATTTCTCGTTGATCTTGTCTTCAATAGAGTCTCGAGATTTTTTGTAGAACTCATGTGGAGGAATTTGAACCAAATCTTGAAACTTAGTGAGGATGAACATTTTTGAGTTAAAATAGTCGTAAACTTGCTACCGATGATCTTGTCGATATAATGATAGATTCAAAGTCAGGATGTATCGCATTATGAAATAGGTACAACACTAGTGTTTCTTGATGGTCAAATGGAAACAGTTGTGAATGTTGTAGTCACGGTAGTATAAGTTCAGATAGTGCTAAATGTGCTCTTTTTAGCCTGGCCGCAACTGTGACGCAAGATTTTCGACCGATGCGGACGAAAAGTCGCGACCTCTCCTACCTTTTGCGGTCCATCGTTCACATCTACAAACAATCTGGCTCGATGACAATAGCTTACTTAGAACAGATGGCAGGAACTCGCTGCTCAGAAAGAGTCTCTCCAATGGGAAGGTAGTAGAAATGTCCCCAAACTTCAGCTTCCCACCGCCTCCACCACCACCCCCGAAGCCTGCCACGACCGGTCAGCACAACACATATCAACAATACGACAGCAGAGGTGGTCAACGAGGTCGTGGCGGTTACGTCGGTCGTTCACAAAATGGAGGTGGATATGGCAGTCGAGGTGGCTTTCAACACCAGTCTCGTGGCGCGCAGAGAGGAGGCTATGCTCACAGAGGAAATACCATGAACTTTCAAGCGAATGGTCATGTTCAGCAACACCAAAGATTCCCTTCGTCGTATCAGCCAAACAGGGACACATCCAAGTCCCAGAACCAACCTTTCAATAGCACCCAAAAACGAACTCACTCCACTGCATTCAATGACTGTCCCAATACCACTCAGCACAATTCAGAGCGAAGCCGGCCTCTAGCACCTCCTGCTGTCCCTAGTTTCGGCATCGATCTCGAGAGTCTACTCTCGACAAAACACACAGCCTCTCAAAACACGAAGCCTGAGCCACCGAAAAAACAAAACCTTCTCGGCTTAACACCAACACCAAAGAACGAGGATTCAGAGTCCGACGACGAAGGTGAAGAAGCCAAACTCGCAAGCACCATAACAAGCAACAGTCTTCTGCAATTTGAGTACAAAGGCCAGACTTCCAGTCTCAACACACCCGCTGAGATCGCAGCCTGGATTGGCGAGCGTCGTCGACGCTGGCCTACAGAAGCAAAACGGGAAATCGCGCGAAAAGAAGCCGAGGAGAAAAGGAAGAAATGGGAAGCTGAGAAGGCAGCAAGACTCGAAGCATCGAGAGCTGCGGCGAAAGCTCGACAAGAGGAGAGACAGAAGCAGAAGCATGAGCGAGAGAAAAGCCAGGTGCGGCAAAAGTTGATCAGGGAGCAGATACAGAAGGCGAAGACCGCAGCTACGTTGCAAGAAGACCAAGGTCAGACACAGAATGCCGCTCAACTGAAAGCAGAGAAGTTGAGACGGAAAGCCGAAAAGATCGCAGCACAGTTGAAGAAAGCGGAGGAAGCACTACAAAGGCAAGATCTTCAACAAAGGCAACCCACTGTCGAGGTATACCCGACTGAACAAGAAGAAGACGTTGACCTCGACAATCTCCTTGCAAAGGTCGATCAAGCAGCCGAAGCACAAGCAAACGGTATTGAACTTGACAACAGTGATGCTGGTAGCCTCAATTCAGAGCCCGACTCAGCGAATGCACTCGCTCCAGCGGTGGTGGCAGCAGACGACACATCCTCATCCGGCTCTTCGGACACAGACTCTGATTCTGATTCCGACTCCTCCCCAGAACAACTCAGCACAAAGCGTGATGGTCCTGAGCGCATTCATCAACCAGCACGAAAAGCTATTCCGGATACACGCCCTCTTTGCAGTAATTTTGCCAAGTCTGGACGCTGCAAGTTCGGCCGGCGTTGCCACTATCGTCATGAGAAATCTGATAGGAAAGCAGTACAGGTGAAGGAGTCGGGGATAGGGAATAGAAGGAAGGGGTTGTATCAAGTGATGGTTGAGAAGGAGCAGGAGGAGGAACGGAAGAATGCTCTGAGGGTCATCATTGCGCTTGGTGATGCTGGCTTGCTTGACAGTGCGGCACCTCCCAATGCTGGTGACGTGGTTGTGACTAAAAAACAAACAAGCTGAGCACCGACAAATATGTAGTATACAATAATGTAATAGCGATCGAAGACCCCGACCAAGATATCTATTGTTACTCACTCCTCTAACCTAAAAGCCACGCTCGCTAACATACCAGAAAACCCTCAACAAATAACGACCACCCTCCCAGCCCAAACATACACATCACCATCACGATCAGCACTACCCAACCCTCTCCCTAATCCACTCAGACCCCTCCCGCCCCTCCCCTAACCCATAAGAAACAGCAAGCGGAAAACAATGCATGTACCCTAGATATATATAAATCGTTCCCAGGGTGGGAAACCGTAAGCAGTGATGATGACGACAGGGTCTGGTATATATTGAACCAACCAAAGACACTGCTCTGCGGCCTATCTACTGTACGAGGAGATCGACGCTAGTGGCTTGATGGACAGCAGAGAGAAGGACTGAATACAGGCATCAGCTCCAATGAATACCTACTCTAATTCCCTGTGCAGGATGTGGTGAGTAGGACCATGGATTGTGATCTCCAGGGATTCTCAAGATCTAGTCATGTCCTAGCACGAGTGTAACATGCGCAAGGAGACAACGGAACTTGAGAATGGCGGATGGTAGAGCCAGCACTGGTGATAAATTGTGAACGTAGACAGCATTGCATGGTGGTAATGGCGGCGTTGGACAAATGCTCACCAGGCTCAATTTCTAAGCAGGAAAGTGTTTCTAGAGCGTATAAAGATCAATTCAATTCTTACTAATTTCCTTTGTCTGAAAGTATACGCAGCAGGAATGCACCTCGTGAAGCAACACGATCCATATTCAACTTGTCTATTAATCACATGCTTAAACGTGTTCCACCCATGGTATACAGTACACAATCTCCGCCACTAACACTCAAGCATATTCGCAAATTTGCCGTTTAAGCTTTGTTTCTCATGGATGGCGGAACATACTTGCCACCACCAGAAGCAGGCTTGCGCTCAACTGGTGCCGGTGGGGCATCGCCTTCTCGTGAGTCCTGGCGACCCTCAGCACGCATCGCAGGAGATTTGTAGCTACCACGGCTAGCACCGTTGGCGGGAGAGGCTGATCGGTCTGGCAGCGGGCTCCGGGAGGGTGCCGCACCTGCTTGTCGCAGATGTGGTGGGATGTAGCCACTGCGTGATACGGGAGCAGCTTCTGAAGCAGGCGCAGCCTCTTCTCGAGCTGCTACTGGTTCAGCTGCGCCTTCAGTACCAGCAGCAGCTTTTCTGGCCGCTTCTCGCTCGCGCCAAGTACCCTGCTTCAAACCAGGTATAACTGGTCGAGCGCTTGCAGTAGATGGCTGTTGCTCTTCCACAGGTGCAGCTTCGCGCGTGCGCTCAAATGGAGCAGGTCGGCCAGATTGTCCAGCCTTGCGTTCCAGTCTTCGAGCTTCGGCTTCAGCTTCACGTTGCATCTGCTTCTGGGCAGCTGCGTCTCGCTCAGCACGATCGGCTTCTGCCTTCTTTCTTCGTTCCTCGGCAGCTTGTCTCTTGGCTTCCTCAGCCGCAGCCTTCTCTTCTGCTTCTCGCGCGGCACGCTCCTCTTCTTCTCGAGCTTTGCGAGCTTCTTCCTCTCTTGCCTTTTGTTCTCTTGCTCGCTGCTCCATGACAGACTTGATACGCTTCTTCTTTTCCTCCTCGAATTCACGGTCAGCCTTCTGTCGAAGCTTCTCAAACTCTTTGTGGCGGCGCTGAGCGATACCGGACTTGAATGTATCGTACTGGCCAACCAACCTGGACAGTCGATGCTTGAGAGAAATGCTCTCCTTGAACTGTTCCTGTGCTTCCTGCAGAGTGATTTCTTTGGTTGTCTCGTACACTTTCAAATCGTGATCACGCTGCTTCTCGTAATCCTCATCTAAATGCTTGAGTTCTTCCCGGCGGAACGCACGTTCAAGATGATCGATGCGTTTAGCAGTGGTGGCGATGACAGTATCTTTCTTTTTCTTGTCCTTCTCCAGTTGCGAAAGCTTGAGTACACGAATGGCATTGGTGTCGAGATCATCAATGTTGATGTCGTCAAGATCAATCTTCATACCACCCTTCAACTCGTTCAATTGCTTCTCAACTTCCTGTCGGCGGATTCTGTCTTGTTCATCCCGAACGCGTTTGAGTTCTCGTTGGCGAGTTTCATCACGAAGACGCTTGGCTTCAGCTTCGGCCTGCTGCTGTTGACGAACTCTACGAGCAGTCTCTTCCTCTCGCTGTTTCCTGGCGATGGCATCCGAGGCGGCTTCTTTTCGCTTCTCAATGATCGATCTTCGAGCAAGGTTTTCTTCATGCTCACGCTCGGCACCTGCTTCAGCACGAGCTAAGGCTGTGTCTCGTGCGGCAAGTCGTGCTTGGTTATAAGAAGGATCGACATACATACAGGTGATATGCAGTGTCTTGGCAAGTCGAGTAAGTTGAGATCGTGCAATCTCAGCTGGGGTGTTCTGCAAGCGTTGCACAGCACTAGCTTCTTGCTCCGCGGCGCCAGCTGCATTACCTGTATGCAAAGCTTTGGCCGACGAGAAAACATCAGAATCAAAAGTGAGAATACCAGAGACATGATCAAGACGAATTGCAAGGTCACCCTTCTTGCAACCGTTCATAATGAACTTCTCGATCATAACTGGTGTTACTTGGAAAGGCTCAGGGAACTGTGCAAGCTTAGTGACAAAGCTAAGATCGACAGACTCATACACTTGAGAGAGTTGCTGGAAGAGGCGGGTAAGAATGACCTGCTGGAGAGGTAGGACATATCGTTCCATTTCGGTATCTTGGCCAATCTTTTCGAGGATCGGCGAGATCTTCTTACAGATTGAAAGTGGGTGGAAATCGACCTCGAGGATGTTGTACAGATCTCTAATCTCAGGTCGAGCACGCTTGAGTAAACCCTTACTGAGGATGTCCTTGATGAGGATGGCTCTTGTCGGTGCTGAGGGCATGCTGAGGAGATTGGTCAAACGGGTGTTCTTGTTCTTCCGGGCCTCATCCATATCAACGAGAGCACCACGAGATCGTGAGGTGCTAATGACTGGAATGGCCAGAGCAGACAGAACGACGAAGGAGGCATATCTAGTCAAAGCGTCTTCTGTAACTGCTGGGTTGTCTCGCTTGACGCCTTGGCCAGATTGTACAGCAATTGCAGATTGGCGGAGGAGGTTGTAGTATCTGTTGTATGCAGCTGCATGGAACAAGAAATTGTCACTGACAAGGAAGATCTTGGTTAGCTTCTCGTAGTAGTTCGCCATCATCACGTTCTTGGCTGGTCGCTTAGACAAAGTCATAAGCATGTGGATATCCTCGACACTGCGGAAGGCTTCTTGCCACAACTCCAACTCGTCTGCCACATTCAGCTGACGAAATCTGGTCTCCAGATGTCGTTGAAGTGTGTCGGGCTCGTTAAGGTTGATGGCATGCATCTGCGACGAATATTTGTGTGCGTTTTGAACATGATTTCGAAGCAGTTCGCAAAGCCTTCGAAATTCAGTCTTTCGAGTATATCGCAAGCAGAAGTCAAATGCTTGGTGTGCGGTTGACTGGTACATGATCTCAAGTCGGGAGTTGTTCTTGAGAATTTCGAGGACCGTTCGATACGTTTCCCACAGAAACTTCAGCCATGGTGTAACGATTGCACGATCTGTTCGATCTTTTGACTGTTCACCAGAAACTGTAGCCAGCAAAAGAGTTTCAGGTGTCTCGGTAGCTTCCAGGTCTTCGATGTTGGTGACCTGTTGCTCGGTAGAAGACTCCAGCGATGACTGTACCTGTTCGGCTTTGTGCTGAGCTTCCGTGACTTTTTGTTCGGCAAGTTCGATGAATTTCTTCAACACCAGCTGCAACACATGTTAGATGAGAGATTTAACCACAGGTCTTCCATTGCTTGCCTCTATTGTGCCAACGTTTGTGTTTTGCGCGATGTTCTTGTACTGATACAAACCATCCTTCGCAGATTTTCCTTTTCGGAGGTCGACGCATAACTCAACAAATTGGAGCATCACCGGCTCCAAGGAGGCAATGGGGCTGCTCCTTGATCGTTTCGAGGTGACATGTTCGTGTAATACATTGAGAGCGGCTTGAGATTGATCGACGGCGATGAGTTCTTGCGCTCGCTATGTAGAAAAGTTAGTATGCTTGATACTTGTTGTTGAGAAAGTCTGCACACGCGGTGCAGGATCAGACGTACCTTGAGAACATTCTCAGGCTTGATATGTGGTGGAGGCGGCATGATGGGCGATTGTCTTCTGATGTCCTGATACGAGAGGTGTCAAAGATGACAATGATATCTCTCGAGACCTGTAATTTAGTCTGTCCTAGAGATGAGTGTAGGGTTGCCTGTACAAGTCCTTCTGGTAGTGCACTTTGCCCACAAAACTTGAAGTGCCGAGTGACGATAATCGTGGTCTTGGCGCGTCCTTGCACATGACATCACATGACCTCCTCGTCCTCGCTTCAATATTAATCCGCGGACCAAGCTAACGTCTTTCGGCTAGACACAATCTTCTGAAAGCGGAGACATGGAAACAGAAACCAAAATCAGTTCCCCAAATTGAGCGAGGTGTGGAGCACGCCAGTGCTGGTCTTGCAGCTGGACCTACTGCCGGGTGCAAGCCAACCTTGCTGCAATTCGATGTACTAAACTCTCCTTTCACACGCTCTTTATCTCACGTTCACTAATTCTATCCAGCACGTGCAGGCAGAGCGCAGCTACGACAACCAGCCCGCCACCGCTATCACTTCTGAGACTGAAAATCGCAAACAAAAGACTGTGAAGGATAGTGACAATCCTACAAACCTCACGCGAATTCCCAACCACGATCCTCCCAGTCCACGAAGCCTGCCCAAGAGAATCCTTCTTCGAGAGGAAGACATTCGCAAACTCGACTACCACGCATTTCTCTACTCTCGATCCGAATTCTCTATCAAACAAAATCACAAACCATGCCTTCCGCATACGCAGTCAGAGACGGTGGAGATGCCAAAAGCAAAAAGCAGTCAATGGCGGATTTGAAATTGCGACGGCTACAGGAGTTGAACACACGTTTGAAGGAAGATCTAGAACGTCCACGAGTGAAGGTTGCTGAAGCATCAACAAGGTATATTACACTATTAGCGAGCAGCGCACAGAACTAATTATCCGCAGCCTGATCACATATTGCAACCAGACCAGAGATTACATGGTGCCTGCCGTTTGGGGCCAAGTCGACAAAAAGGAGGATCCTTACAACCCACAGGCTGGAGGAGGAAATGAAGGTTGCTGCGTCGTAATGTAAGAGACTGGATATTGAACAGCATACCGGGCGTATAGGAGTTCAGCGGTTGAAGAAGAACCTTTCTAATTAGAGGGTTGGATTTTCATTATCTTCTTTCTTCAAATATGTACCTTTTACCATTGTTTTTGTGCACAGTTTCTCGTATCATGTGAAAGTGACCTAGTCTTGCAACATTGAATACCATTCACAGCATAAAGCAGCGCAAACAAGGTCAGAACCTACAATGCAACCAACACTTCACTCAAGTATCGATTTTAACGTCTCTGATTTTTGAGCCAGAACAGGAACAGACTCTGTAAGTGGAGACGAAGAGTGTTGTAGATGTCAGTTTTCATCCCACATCGAGCCAAGAAGCAGCAATGTTAAGCTGAGGTGGAATTGCCATTCGTGTCAAAGTGGATGAGTACACCATCCGAACTTGGACGCATGGTCCTTGCTACAAACCTGAACAGCCTTCTCAAACGGCCGCTAGTTCACACAAACGGATCATCCATCCTCATCTGACTGCTCAGTTCGTTGCCAGGTTTGGACTGAATATTTGAAACGAGACCGAGGGATGGGCAATCGACTCTTCGGATTGGCTGGACACGTCAAGAAGCAACCCTTATGCCTGTCTCAAAAGGATGACACCACAAATACTCGTACCGTTAGGCTGTTCCATCCTGCTGGATTAACTCCATAACCTTGCTCACCGTTGATCCACCACTGCCCAGTCAAGTCATTGATCTGCATAGGCTTGCGGTTGTGTAACCCCCGAAAAGAAACCACGTTCCATGAACATACCAGGACCCTGTGACATCGGTCGTAACAAGTTTCATGCTGCCAGTACCTGTCACAGCCGGTTCTTACATAAGGTAAGAAGAAGACTATTTACAAAGTGATTAAAAGTACACCTTGCGGTTGCCTATCACTACTATGTTGGCTTCGAGATAGTCTTGTAAACCCATAGTACTGTAAATCATTCCTTCGCACAAAACCATTCATGCTGATCGTAAATGGTGATATCTGATGCACAATCTCTCGTTGGCCGAAGATTGTGAAATGATGTACAACGAATACCCTGGATCGAACTCGTCGTGAATACAGGGCATCAGCAGCCTTTAAGAATATACATCGCCACAGAAGTCTCGATCCTGGTCTTAAAACGAAGTACTTCAAAACCACATATCGTGCCTTCCGTCTCGTCTAGCAGAAGCCTGTACTGCCTACATCTTTCCTTCAAGAACACACTACTACCACAAGAAAAAACAAAGCTCAAAGTAATCTACCGTTTTAGCCAGTAAAGCCCAGCCGACATTGCTCAACTAGAAATACTGTTCTCTTCAATCTCAGTCCTACAAATACCAACGACCAAGGAAATCCTCAGTGACCTTACCTCCCACCCCCAATCACCACCACCATGGAGTCCAAAACCTCCATTCAATTCCCGCGCATAGCCATAAAATTCTGCGTCCAATGCAAATGGAATCTCCGAGCCGCTTATGTAAGTCCCATTCCACATGCAATATCCCCATTCCCACCTAGAATGCTGCCATCGGAACAGAACAGAGCATATACACAAAGATCCCCCCAACCAGCCACAGCTCACATATAACAAACAGTACGCCCAAGAACTCCTCCAAACCTTCTCCAACACAATCGGTGAAATCTCCTTAATCCCCGTAACAGCCGGCACATTCACCATAACACTCTACCACCGCCCTATCTCCTCTACAGGGGACAATACCTTCCACGACGACATCCAAGAGCACCTGATCTGGGATCGGAAGCGCGATGGTGGGTTTCCGGAGACTAAGGAATTGAAGAATCGGGTTAGGAATGTTGTTGATCCGGAGAGGGATATGGGTCATGTTGATCGGGCGCTGAGGAAGGGTGTTGAAGGGCAGCAGGGGCAGGAAAAGCAGGAGGAGAAGGAGAAGGAGAAGCCGGGGGCGGAGGGGGCTGGCGGGGGAACGGCGTATGTGGATTTGATCGGGAGTATGGAGAGGAAGAAGGAGGGTGGTATTAGCTCTGCTACGGCGTCGAAAGGTGGTGAGACGGGTTCAGATCAGGTGGATCAGACAGTGTCGGGGCATGTGGCGGATGATTGTGAGGAGTGTAAGGAGGCGAATAAAAGTTGATGTATGATATTATTATTGCGTCTGAATAAAACAGACACCTGAACACAATGCACTTCAAACCCAGCCTCCCAACACATGATCCCAATGGCCCAACCCTGACCTTCTTCTTCATCCCTATAAGCCCTGCTGCCCAGCACATATTAGCTTGCGCCAACCACCACCATTTCAATTCTGAGCCAGTGCTACCCACAGATTCACTTCCACTCCTGAACCACGATCAACGATTCTCAAAACATTCGTAAACAAGACTGAACCCCTTTCACCCAACCCATTCCCTCGACACATCCACTTCCCATTCTCTCCTCGAATACACCATAAACCCCTACCAAAAGCCCGCCTCCATATCGATCCAGCACCTCCTAGACCAACACTGACCAGTCGCCAGAAACACATCACATAATCATTTATGCCAACCACTTCCCGTCATGCCCACCATATCACTCAACAGTCCTCTCTCCTCGCCTTTCCCTCCCAAACCGCCCTTACCCCTTCTTGTAGCAGGCAAGGCAACAAGTACCCCATCCGACTTCCGCAATACCCCCATCACTCCCGAAGCGGATCATACGGCTCCCCCTCAAGCGTTCGCCTCCGCAGCTCCCAGACACTGTAGACGCTTCTGTTAGGTGACGTGTTGGCATCATCTGTCTCCGAGAGTCGGGTCGGTGAGGGTGATAAGTCGTTGATTTCTGGTCGTTGGTGTCGTGTACTTGATGGGCGTAGAACGTGTAGAGCATCTGACCGCGTGGAATTGTGCATTCGGTTCTGCGTTCTTGGAGATTCTGCTTCATTACTGCTATCGCCGTGGCCGAAACGTCTTCTGGTATATGAGTTGCGACGGCGTGCTTGAGAGGTATCGAGATGTGCCTGAGCTCTACTGAAGCCACTTGAGATCCCGTCGTATTCGTTCTCGTTGAATGGCTGCCTTTGTCTATCGTTGGCTCTGGATCCATTGTTGTCTGTTGCTCGGAATCGTTGGTCTTGAAGTATTCGTGAGTAATCTCCGCTTCGATACCTACTGCCAGCAGGACTTTCGTTGCTTCCGCTCTCCACAGCAGCGTCATTAGAATGCTGGTCGCGTGTTCGTTCTGACAAATTGATTCCGGTCTCTATGTCGTACACTGGCACGTACAGGTATTCTGTGTCAGCCGCGTACGGCTCATCCGTTCCTGCCTCTGCAATCGCATTCCTTCTACCAG
>Ga0181467_100202_pt1 | contig 28824 bp, 20 predicted proteins | sample InSIn5gowninarea_2_FD_119079 | JGI IMG/M metagenome (GOLD analysis project Ga0181467, IMG submission 119079) | Clean room microbial communities from NASA Spacecraft Assembly Facility at Jet Propulsion Laboratory, Pasadena, California, USA -... ... | reverse complement strand
GCCATACGACATTCCAAGGATAACTTCAGGAGATCGGTAGAAGCGTGATTGAATATAGGTGTACACCTTCTCATTCTCAAAACAACTAGATCCAAAGTCGATGACCTTGATATCGGCATGCGCAGGATGAGCCAGTAGTATGTTTTCTGGCTTCAAGTCGCAGTGAATCACGCGCTTGCCATGCAAGAGTACCAAGCTTGCAAGCATCTGTTTGGTGAACCGCCGAATAAGTTTCAGCGAAAACCCTCTGAAGTCGTGAATTTTGATGAACTCATACAAGTTCATATCTAGCAGGTCTGTCGAAATACATAGATGCCCTCGGAAATAGAAGCTCTGATCGAAATCAACGACATTGTGACGTTTGTGTGGGTCCCACTCCTTTAATTTCTGAAGAATCTCAACTTCGACCAGCGCTTGTTGATGAAATCGCTTCTTGTTTCGAATGATCTTGATGGCAACAAGCAGTCCGGTCCTGTGATCGACGCAACGAACGACTTGACCGAAGCTACCTTTACCAAGAAGGTCAACCACTTCGTATCGATAAACTAAATGATCCCCTTCGACTATGTTGTAATCACCTCGTTCGTCATCATATCCAAAGTTGGTAGATGTATTTGAAAGATCACCAATAACCTTCTTCGCTGATCTTGTGCCCGTGAAGTACACGTCGGGATAGTCAACAATTTCTCCTCTTTCATAAATATTGAGATTGGTTATCTGGAGTGCAGTGTTGGCAGACATTCGTTTCACAGGTTTCGCTCGAACTCGAAGGGCGTCTAGCTTCCTTGCAGCAGCTTCAAGATCTCTTCGTTTAGAAGCCAGCTTTCGCATTTCATCTTCAGCAGCAAGGTCATCTCTGTCAAGGACACTGTCTTCAGATGGTTCCTGTCGCAAATTGGATTTTGAGGACGTGGATGAAATCTGCCCGAGAATGGGTCCTGAGCGGTTAGAGTGCGCCATGATCGACGACCGCACTGATTCTAGGGATAGGCCTGCAATGGTAGTACGTGTCGTTGTACTTTCGCTGCTGTCCTGTCGATCGAGAGTGTTGGTGCTGGAGGCGGAGGTCTTTCGCCGGGATCTGAAGAAGCTTGATTTCTGCGTTGGGCTCGCAGAAGTTTTCGACGAGAGATTCGACCATGTAGCGGATGCGGGTAGCCTTGGAGGCGGCATGGTGTCGTACCGCAGTGTGTCTACATCGTTGCCCGACAGATCAGATAATTTTGCTTCGCTTATTTTCCTTTGAATATTCTGGATTGAGGTATTCACTGCAGTCAAGGGTGTAACACCTCCCGACTTATCGCTCACTGGAGTTGATGTGTCTGTTTTACTGGATAAAGAGTAGCTTGGTGCTCGTGGTCCACTCGGTTTTTGCTGCGTCCCACTACGTTTCAACTCAGTGTTGAATTTTGGTCGCATTAGACTACCCAGATCGTCAGAGGCCTTTGGTAAAGACGAGGATATGTAAGGAGATATGCTACGATGACTGGCTGCATCTGCCTCAAAACTGAAATTCGGGAGTACAGGGCTTCGCTTATCGAACAGGCTGTTCTCGTTCCGTAAAGCGTAATGCGACGTGCTGCTACGAATGGAGTGTTGTGGCTCCTCCACGCCTCGATTGTTGCGCGCGAAGAACGTCGCTTTAGACGCAGTCATAGGCGTGCTTGGTGTTTTAATACCTCTGGCGCCTGGAGGAGTCAAGGACCTATCTGAGCCGACTATTGAATCCTTGAATGATTTGATCTTGATAGCAGTCGGGGTGCTCAACGGTAAAAGATTGATTGGTGGTAGTCGCAGATTTGGATAGTTCGTCTTGTTCCGCTCGAATACCTTACTTGATTTATTCACTTGAGATTGATCTGGATAATCTGGTTGGTCAAATCTCTGAGATGTACGAGAAGATGAATCACTTGGAGGTTGTGGTAAGTCCATCATAGCCATCGCTTTGGCTAAATCGGCAGCGATAGGGCTTTCACCTTCCGAAGGTGAATCAGGTTCCGAAAGCCCGGAGGATCGAGCAGAGAAGAACGGTTGATCTAGCTCGCTTGCGGGTGAGTCGTATGATTTTGGAATTGCAGGAACTGGCGGAACCTCGTCCTCATGATCGATTCGTGGTTTGGGAGTGGGCAATCGTGACGTCGAGGTATTCTGCGCACCGCGTAACATAGGATTTGCGAGGTTTCGAGTGGCCGAATTATAGCTTGTGCTAGAAGACAATGACTGGCCTGAACTGTAGGACTTGCGGTTTGGGTCCGGCGTTGTCCTTGAGGAGGAAGGGGTTGTAAGGCTCTTACGATTCTGTGCAACGGGCGATTGTACAGTCGACCTTGGCCTCACAATAATGGGCTCGGGCTGTGGAGTGGGAGGCGCTTGTGATATGCGCCTATGTGGCACTGGTGGTGCAGAGGGCATCATCGACATACGCTTCATTCTTCTAGCATCCGTTGGGCTAATGGTGCGCGCTCCGAGCCCTGTAGCATGCCCGGGTGCCACAGACATCCTTCTTGAGCCTCCGGGCGAGGTTGCTCTGCCAGGTGTACCACTGGGCTGCTTGCCAGGCGTTGTCTGTCCTGCCAATGACAGCGTCTTGTGCAGATCTGGCGTTCTCGAAGGAGTTAGCAGATCCTTGGAGGATTTCCTGCTCGGAACCAGGATAGACTTTGTTTTGACATTCCTGGGTGATTTCGAGCCTTCTCGCCCACCTTGTGCCTGCGTTCTGGCCATCTTGCCTGACTTGTCACTTCCAGCACTCGACTTCCTTCCTCCTGGACTTGGTCGCCGCTTGACCTCGATTTCTTCGTTCTCCGGCGGTACAAAAGTCCCGGGTCCGATGGATTTTCGAGGAGCCTTGGGTGGAGCAGGATTAATGTTATTGAAAGCGTTCGGTGGAAAATTACTCTGTCGTCTACCACGAAGGGCAGCGCTAGTACCAGGGGCTGAGGTGACCAAGATATCTCCCTTAGGTAGATACGTTCTGCCAGCAGTGGATGCGGTCGATCCCTTGCGAGACAGAGAGACCCCACCAGGATTGGATACCTTTCGAGTTGGTACAGGTATGATGGACTGTTGTGAAATCTTTCTTTGGTCGATTTGCGGGATAGAAGGCACTTCTGGTACCTGTATTGGACCTCCTCCACCAGGCAACGGAAAGTGACTCAGACTAGGTCCATTATTGGTCCTTATTGTATCGTGAAAGTCATCGAAATTGAAAGTTGGTTCTTGGAAGATAGAGATGTGTGTGTCTGCCTCTTGCCGGTCCTGCGGCACCGTCTTCATTGGATCTATAGCTGCAAAACTAAAATCGTGGACATCGTGGGGAGAGGGATCAGATGGGCGCAAGTCTCTAGGAAGAGTGCTTGACGAGTTGCTGAATGTATTATAGGGCGACTTCATCGCAATACTAGTTGTCCTGGAAGGTCATGGTCAGCCTGTGTCGCATTGCAAAGAACAATCTTTATCTTGGTACCTTTTTGGCGGATTTTGCAGATCGAGCGGCCGCGGTCCCGACGGCAGTTTTGCATCGTTGGTGGAGGGCTGCCTCCTCCGGAGCTGTAGATAGGGCTTTCCGCCAAAAATATGCGTGTTGTCCAGATTGGGTTGATCATTGTTGTTCAGCGCTGGTGGAACGAAAGACGAGGGGGATGGCCGAGCATGCGATGAATTTCCTGTAGTGTCGACATCAATCAATCTTTGGTCCCCAGCTGCAGATATCCGCAATCTCGTGGATCTCTTGGGAGGGGCTGTACCACCAGCATCACCATCTTGAACTCTTCTCGTAATGTTCGTTCCTCTTGACTGATCCGTTGTTACAGGCATGACCTTGGTGTTAGCGGACCTAAATGACATGATAGAAAGTGTGACGGAGCAAGAGCCTGATCACTGCTATTGCTAGCTGCGAGCTCTGGCTGAGCTGTGGTCATTCCATAAACATGTTTGGTCAGCGAGGACGAGGATCGAGTCGGTACAGATATCGTGTTCGGATTGATCACGCTGCGGACATGCTGTAGAACTCGTGCGGACCGCGTGTAGGCCGTTCGAGGTATGGCCGTTGTTTGGAGTTGTGAGCTGTTGTTATTGTTGTTGTTATTGTTACGAGCCGTGTAGAATATGAATGAGCAACTGCACAAGACAATTACCGGGGTTGAAGGCACTGCATAACCTTCGAAGTATTTGGTAGTGATGAACAAGGTTGTCAGTAATACAAATTCCCGATCTCCAAGGGAGGTGGAATTAGTGGATTATGTTGCTAGCACTATGCTAAATTCTAAGTGGTTCTCATGGGCGGACTAATCGTTAGAGCATGTCTTTATGGGGCGCTAAGATGTCCTGATGGGCGTCGCTTTGCTGGTTAATAGCCATGATTTTGTTATGCACTCCTGTTGTTCCTGCAGAACTCTAAACAGTGAATTGCGATTTTGCATACAAACACAGTGTGTCCTCACACCTCCTTGCCTACCATTTATTCCACCACAATCCCGCGCCAGACATCGTCAATCTTGATTCTTGCTTGTGTATTCATGGCTAAGTAAGGAATAGATTGAGCAGCAGAACAACCCCCCACAGCACACGATTGTAGGGTCAAACTCCTGAGGAAACTTCCACTCATTGTTTATTTATGCTAGTGAAACGCCGCGAGTATCGGAAGAGCTGTATCACTCATACAAACACTAGAGTCTGTTCTAAGGATCAGTGCAAGGCCTTCTGGACTTCTAGTTGGCCTATAGTACAGTACTGTAGGTGATTAACCAGAAAGCAACCAAATGGGTGGCCTCCGCATTCCTGTATTAAATACTCCGTATTCTCCATCCACATTCAGATTGTTCAAAGCGCTAGTGACGCCCTCATGTGAGCCTCGTGTTCCGATCCACTTCCGGACTTCTTGTGACAATCGTGTATAGTAGAGACAAGGATGAACACCTGCACGCTATCACTATCACGACAGCGATGAGAAGCCTCCATCTCAGAACCATCAATCGAGAACTCTTCGACAAATATGCCGCTCTTGCCGAAGATGAAGGACCATACAGCAGATGCATTTGTTAACCGTGATGAACCTCTTCCACTTCTCACAGTGACGAACGACGATCTTGATCCTTCATCTGACGAAACAGATTCAAGTCGAATATCACATTTACGCCACAAGGTCTCTCACAGTAGACTAGCACAAAAGGCTCGTGAGATTCATGCTTCCCATGCACAAAAGGCTGCCACAAACCCAACTGGGAAACCTGCCCTGCAAGACCGACTCTTCGACAAAATCTTGGAACAAGTTATTCCCATTCAAACTCAAGATGAGGCTGAAGAGGCCACCAAGGTCGATCGACGCTCTTCAGAGTATGTCACTAGACCGGGCTTCAGTCTTACTGTCATGTCCAACAATTTCCGCCGCTTCAATGCACGCATAGGAATCGTTTTTGTCTTCCAGAATCGTCTCATACGTCTGTTCACCTGGCGAACCACCACTCACACTTTATCCTTTCTAGCGGCTTACACATTCGTGTGCCTCGACCCGTACCTCCTGCTAGTCCTGCCACTGGCAGCCGCTCTTCTCTTCGTCATGGTACCAGCGTTTATAGCTCGCCATCCTCCCCCACCATCACCACCAAAAGCTTCTGCCTTGCAATCCGATCAATTGGCAAGCCACAGCTACTCCGGTCCAGCAATCGCCCCAGCTCGCACAATCCGACCAGCAGCCGAGACATCAAAGGACTTCTTCCGCAACATGCGCGACCTGCAAAATTCCATGTCTGATTTCTCTAATTTACACGATGTTCTCGTCAAATACGTCGCTCCAGCCACAAACTTCTCCGATGAAGTCTACTCATCAACAGTCTTCCTTTACCTCTCCATCCTCACCAGCATCATGTTCATATCCGCGCACCTACTTCCCATCCGCGCCATTGCCCTCATCACCGGCTATGTACTCACCATATCCGGCCATCCGACTGCCCAACTCTGGCTCGTCAAACAACAAAAGAAAATGGAACAGAAAGCTGCACAGTACAGCGACACCATCCAAATCCCATCACCGACACCATCAACATCAACCACCAAACCACCAGCCTACTACGGCCTTCCCATCCCCAACAACCCAACAACACGCACCCTCCAACACACCCTCACCACCCTCTCCGAAATAACACTTACTACCGCCCCCGAGACAGCCGAAGTCGAAATCTTCGAACTCCAACACCGCCCCCTCGTCCCCCCAGGCTCCTCATCAGCCAGCAACCCCTCCGCCCCCTCCTCTCTCTACCAGTCCCGGCTCCCAACAACCTCCACGGCCAAAGAATGGCAACCCCACCTCTTCACACCAACTCCCTACGACCCCCTCTCCCCAAACCGCATATCCGGCTCCCGCCCCACAGGAACCCGCTTCTTCGAAGACGTCCTCCCCCCGCAAGGCTGGACATACCACACGCCAAAATGGGAACTCGACCTCGAAGCCGGCGAGTGGGTAAACGACAGACTCATAGTCGGCGTAGAATATGACGTGCTAAGCAACGAGCAAACCAATCAACAAGAACAAGACCCAAGCCATCGGCACGCAAGTATAACCCCCGACTTCGGCGGCTGGGTATGGGATCTCCCGCCTCCCAACACCAGTACATCAACCGGTCTAGACCGCGATGAAGAAGTATGGCTCGCGTACGGAGATTACAATTTCGCGGATCTGGATACTAGTAAGAGGCAGGCTGCGAAGGAGGATGTGAAGAAGGTTTTGAAGAAGGCCGTTGGAAAGAAGGAGGATGGTGGTGGTGGGCAGCGGGATTGGGAGGAACAAGTTATGTTTGGGGGAAGAGGGAGGACTGGGGAGTGGAGACGACGGAGGTGGGTGAGGGTTGTGAGGAGGAAGCAGGTGCTTGCGCATGCGGAGGGGTGAGGGAGGGGCTGTGCTGGTAGCGAATTTTAATGAAGATTATAAAGTATGGTTTAATGATGGTACGTATGCAGATTCACATTGTTCGAAGCTAGTAATACATGTTCGACTGTGTGCGTCAAACTTACCTCCATCCCTGTGTACTTGAATTTGAAGAATTTTAATCTCGTAATAAGTAATACAATACAAGAAGCAATAGCATCACATGGTCCTTGTCCAAACCATCCACTCATCCAAGGTAAGGTACGTACGTAGTTGTCCCATCAAGCAAACCACTTACCAATACCACGCTCCAGTATCTTCCCTTACATGCGTCGCAGCATACATATACCTCTTCAACCTACTTCTACCAGCCATCCTCCGCGTCACGGCCACAGTCGAATTACTCGTATTCACGACCGCCTCATACAAAGACAGCGCCGCTGACCCACCACAATTTTCCGTCAGATCCCCTTTGCACGCATAATTGCATCTGCTCTCGTCCAGTGGGGTCGAGGACGCGGGCAGCGAGTCGCCGCACCAGCATTCGCCGTAGTATTCTGTGCCTGCGAAGGTGAAGTTTTGGGAGCCGCAGTAGGTGAGGCAGGTTGATGTGGTTATGTAGTTGCCGTCGATGGTGTAAGGGGCTAGGTAGGGGAGCGTGCGTGGGTTGAGGGTGTCGAGGTGGCAGCCTTGGTAGACCCAGTTTGGGTCTGTGGGGTTGGTGGGGGTGGGGGTTCCGGTTGTGGTCGTTGTGGTTGTAGTTGTGGTGGTGGTGGTGGTCGTCGTGGTTGTAGTTATTGGGGTGGTCGTACTTGTAGTTGTATCGGTAGTAGTGGTTGTATCGGTAGTCGTAGTTGTGTCGGTGGTGGTCGTGGTTGTGGTCAGAGGGGTAGTCGTAGTTGTAGTTGTAGTCGTAGTCGTGATTATAACCGGGTCGACGCTCGTACTTACGGTTGTAGGGGTGTTCGTGGTCGTACTCGTAGTTAATGTAGTTGATTCGGCAGTCGTGGTCGTGCTTATAGGAGTGGTTGTATCAGTGGTTGTACTAGTGGTTGTAGGATTAAACGTGGTCGTAGTGGTATCAGTGGTTGTAGTCGTGATGATAATTGGGTCAGCGCTCGTACTTATAGTTGTGGGCGTGGTCGTAGTTGTTGTGGTACTTGGAGTGGTCGTGGATCTGGCACTGCTGGTGGGAATACTAGTGGTAGAAGTAGTGAGCGTGGAACTTGAGCTTGAGCCTGTTGTGGTACAGGGTGATGATGATGGTGATGATGTTGGAGTAGTGGGTTTCACGGCAGTAGAGCTAGTTGTTATCGCACTTGCGACCCATGATTGCCAGACAACATCGGGTTGTGTGTTGCTTGATGAGGTCATGAAAGTGGAGACTGTGACTGACCTAGAGGAGGAAGTAGAAGAAGTAACTGTACTGCTGGTTACGTTGGTTACCGAGCCACCGAAACCACCAGCTACGTTAGTGCAAGACCCGCCTGTACACTTCTGGTACAGTGAGAGCAGCTGAGATCCACCACAGAATTCGCTCGCGTCACCCGCACAATTCATGTTACAATTACCCACGGTGCCAGGCACAGGTTGTGCAGCATCCGCGATTGTATTGCCGCAGTAGCACTCCCTGGACCACTCCGTTCCTGAGATACTAAAGCCTTTGCTGGCGCAGAATTGAGTGCAATACTCGTTAGTCATGCCATCTTGAGACGTGCTCGCACCAGTCAGGACTCGGTTATAAACGCTGTCTGCACCGCATCCTCGGTAGCTCCAGCCCGAGCTTGTCAAGTCAGTAAAGAAGGGAGTGCCAGCGTCTATGGTCGAATTTGATTTGCAATTCGTCATCACCTGCGCGTCGCCGGGACCCTGCTGCACCGGGTTACAGCCTGGAAGTTGGTCGAGGGGGCCTTGAATTTCCTCATCAATCCTGCTGGACTGTCTGCAGCCTGTGGCAGTAGAATCAGGGTACAATTGAAAGACCGGACAATCTTCGACTCGACCACTGTCATTAGTACATTGATCAATCGCATTTTGTAGCAGGGTTCTATTCCAGCCCATGAGAAAGTCGCCATGAAAACCATATCCCGTTGGGTCACCCATCGACCAGACAAACGGTTGGCTGCTTCCGTACCACATATCGGCGAATTGGTTCGTATCCCACATAATCTCGTAGAATATAGAAACGAGGTGTACAGGATGCGTGCTCGGGCATGAGCCACCATTATAGTTCTCAATAGGGAATGCCATGTGAGACTTGTGGTCAGCACTGTCTAGATTTATACCGTCCCAACAGGCAGGGAAAAAGACCTGAGATCGTAGACCATCGGGACAATTGAATTGCGGGAAGCCACCCGTTTCTGGATTGCCAGGACTCTTGGTGTAGTCCAAGCAGTTGTAGCTGATGGCCTGAGAGGCAAAGTCACTACCTGCAGATCGTTTGAAAGGGTTGCCAGATATCATTCGTAGGCCCTCAGGGAAGGCAGTCAAATTGTCGTTGTTTGGCCCACCCCTTTGCAGATAGTAGACCGTACCACCTCCAACCTGGTTAACCTTTTCGAACGTGCCGTTCTCGTATTGGTAGTACAGGACCGGAGTCCAGTAATTCGAGAAATCACCGTGCACCGTGCACGACGTACAGGTTGATGCTTGCGTGTCGGCATAATCCATGGTGAAGTCGAAGCCATTCCCGCCCAAGATCTGGTGTACATGTCCAGAAATATTTCCAGGCGAGATAATGGGGTCAGCGCGTTCGACGACAAGAGGAGACTGACATGGCAATCGCCAGAAAGCTGCAGCCGGTGCAGCAATCAAGGCGAATAGTCCGACGACGTTTACCAAAGACATAGCTAGAATGATGGGTGATATTAATGCAATCTGACGCACGTTGAAGGAATGGCAGCGCACGAAATGATCGTACTCGGTAAAAAAAAAAAGAATGGCCAAGGTCACAGACCTTGAGGATAGCAACCAGCGTACAAGATGGTTGGCACGAAGAGGAAGCGAGGGCTGCTTACGGAGGGAAGTTACCCATCAAATATACTGTTCATGGTCGTGGTGCTTGGTATGATGCAGAATGCAGGCATGGAAGCTTGACCAGGCTCGCATGAGGTCCCCACGTGTCATGTCGCACGGTACGTGTGGAAATGAAGAGGATGGAGCAAGATGGTTAACAAAGCCGCTGTTCGGCGCGGAAGAGGCCAACGTTCTGGATAGTTGCGATGTTCGTTGGTTGAGAAGCCCAGGGTTGGGATAGTAACGTCCGCAAATGGAGCATAGCGTTTTGAACAGGCCATGGTAGGTCTCGTGGTCGAAACTAGCAAATGTGCTCAGTGTTAAAGGTAGTACTGCGAGCGATTTCCTTTTGTTTCATAACACACATTTAAAATCTTCTGACGGTCTAAAGTGGATATTCAAGTGATCTTCTGGAACCGCTTTGTTGCCTTACGAATTGCTGGTGGACAGGGAGCGTGACCAGGGAAAGGTCAGAAGGATAGGTTGATGGAACTCTCTTTCGTAGGCCTGTGGGGAATGCGAATGTTGAACATTGACCCGAAGCACGAGGACCTTGCAGTGGTAGAAAGCAACTGCTTGAATATCGTGATATTGTAGAAAGGATGCTGGTATCTTGAGTTTATATGGCGAAACATTAGCCCCTGTTAGTAGACCAGGGATGCTGAATAAGCTTGGCAAAGTTCTCAGGATACTTTGGTAGCAATTTCTCCAAAGCACTCCGCTTCTCTGCAATCGTTCCCATTGGTGACATTATGACCACGATGGTGAATGTCGTCTCCTTGTCATATATGTCTCATTTCATTATCTCTTTCCCCTTCAGTACCTAGGTACCATTGACTTGAAAACACCGATGTACCGCCAGTATGCCGCTCAACCTGAGGACGCTTTTAGATGATTACGTCGGCCATCGAAATACATTATTGAGGGATGATTGCACTGATGGTGTCTAACCGTGTCGTGGATTGCAATTGCTGTACATGATGACTGTGTATTCTTGGGATGTGTGTGTAGGTCAAGATGGGATGAAACGCGTGCGAGCACAGTGACCAGAGCAAGAGCACTCCAAGCCTTTCCCATCGCGTTCCTGCTTAATTCGCAGCTCAATGTATGCACCAAACCCAACTGAATATTTGCTCAATCCTTCCTGTTCACTTCCCTTTCACATTGCGATTCGTCAACAACAATGTCCATGCTGTGAGGTCCAACATGGTTCCAGTCTTTCTTGCGTTCCAGGGCGCTGCTGGTGATGTACTGCACGTTCAACTCCCACAGGCTGAACCTTGTGGGTCATGCTTTCTTCCAGATCGATGCACAGATGACATTGATCTCGCCACTTTCCGCAACACGAAGACTCACTCTGTTGTCAGAATCCGTAAGTGTCGCAGACTTAAATGTGGTATAAGGCTAATCGATATTTACAGAAGCCTTTCCAAAGTATCTACTTCTCAGTGTCTGGGATGGAGCACTAGGACTGGTGTCTATATTGACACCAAATGGAGATCCAGTTGATGTGCCGGTATCAGACTTCAGCCAGCAAACGTCATTCATGCTTGTAGATGGCTCTCAATTCGTTTCTCCAGCTAGTCGTTGGAAAATTGAATTTGATGAAGACCATGCAATATCAAAATCTATGAAACCGCCACCAGGACCCCCCAGAATATCGACACTAGCACCTGCTGGGCCCAATGGTCCATTCATACCCGTCGAACTCCCAAAAACACAAATCACGTGGACCGAGGACTCCGGCTTCGTTGGAGAGGATGATAATAATGCGGAAGCAATGCCTATGAAGCCTTTAAATGAAGCAGCGGAAGAAACAAGGTCTATGATAGAGCCACTTCGTCCAGAAGAGGAAAGAGAAGACGACACAGAGAGTGCTACAGCTTCTTATTCAGTTCAATTCTCTAATAGTCAACGAAGGTCGACACCGGTCGGTGAAAGGAGCACCGCCTCAAACACTTTTCGTTCCACAAGCCCAGCTCGAGCCGATTCGGTTGACCCATTCAATGTCAGCACTCCTGCCGTCCACCACGAGGAGTGCAACGAGCTTGGTTCATCCCCAGCCACTGCATCCGAATTGGTCCGCCGGAAGATAACCACTGCCAAAGGTATAGACGCTGGTGGAAAGAAGCCGTTACACCATGTTATCTCGGCTCTGAACTCCAAGGCTTTTGCTCGAAAGTCTGGTGAAGAATCGCAAATTCTACTACCGCAGCAGAAGCAGACCGTATCCACTCGCAAGCTGAGTGATAAGTCCCAAGAAATCCTGGTCGGCCATGCTGTCGCTGTCAAAACCTCTCAGCCAAAGACACAAGTGCAGCAACACTTGTTCACAGAGACAACCCAAGTCCTTCGATCTAGATCTCGAGAAGCATCGCAGGTCCTTCAGTCTGTATCGATAGCGAGCGAGAGAGAAAACTTCAATTGTCGGGACCAGGCGATGGACTCAGGGAATGAAGGTGTCGTCCATCGACTTTCCACCCCTAGACCGCCCGTATCTCGGCGTCCCTCGACTGTGCATGGACAAGTCCCACGTTCTGAAGCAACCACCCCTCTACAGATAAAGAAGCATAGCACTACACCACGCTTGTTGAAAACCGAAGATGCAGCTGAAACAATTACCGTTGACGTGCCAGAATCACATGTCAGAGTTTCGTCAGCCCCATCAAATGAAACCACTACTCAGGACACGCCGGGTACACAGCCGCGCAGCAAACGAGTTTCAACGAAAAGCACAAGCGGTAGATCTGCTAAGCGTCGGCGCTCACTGGAATCAGCGCCACTAATCATACCACTACCTATACAGCCGGCCATAGTATTTAGCGCCGGATGCACGATTCAAGCGAAGAAGAAGACGATAGAGACATTCTTACAACTTGGTGGTAAGATAGTACAAAATATTGTTGATGCTGATGTTTTTTGTACCACCCTGCCACTTAGGAAGACTTCCAAATTTATTCTAGCTATCGCACTCGGTAAGGCTGTCGTCACGGAAGAATGGATCGTTGAATGTCATCGCAGAAAAGCTTTCTCGAATCCTGGCTCATTCATCCCCAATGACATGGTTCGTGAGCAAGAATGGAAATTCAGCCTGGAAGACGCTGTCCGCAGGGGTCAGGAGGCAGACAGTGGTCTGTCAAAATTATGTGAACGCTGGAACATTTACATGACACCACAACTGCAGCAGAAGCTAGGAGATCTCAAGCAAGACTTTCAGCAGATTGCAAGTGCCCTTGGTGCAACCCGTATTCATATGAGACTACCAGCTTCACATGCGGCAGAGAGGAGATCATCACGTATTCTTGTTCTTGGCCATGATGACGACTGCGACGCAGTGAGCGTGGGTCGACTTGGTTATGGACTATACGAAAAGGGTGTTCTAACAATGGCCGCTCTAAGAGGACGTCTTGATGTGAACACCGATGAATTCAAACTTGAAATACCCATCAAACAAGAATCATAAGCTTGCAATCAGCTTTTGCGGTCTTGTTACCATTTCATACATCAACAATTGAGCATTGGAGGACTATCTCGAAGACGTCCTTGATTGAGTCTCGAGCCACAGCTAGGTACTATACCGTCGATGACATGAGACTAATCACCAATCCCATCTATGCTTACCAAACGTGGGTTTCCGAGACATGTCTCTCCTTGCTCTGTTTTTTCTTGGCGGACAATATTAAGCTTGATATTGTACTTATAGGGGCCTCAACCTTCACGTCCAATATAAAAGCAAATTGCAGAGGTAAAACCTGCGCGCTGCCACTTGAGGCGATGTCATCTGATATCATGGCTCTGCCTAGTGTTGCCCAGCTAAGACCATGAGGACCGAGTGGATGCGGACATGAGTATACTACAAGGTGAACAGCCCTTGTATTGTATGGTTCCTGCCTCTTCGATGATAAGTAGCATGCATTGCTTTTCGCTTGCTCACCCACTGAACCAAAGCTATTCTCTCAACCACTTCCTTAATACATAGGATACGAATTGTCGTGACTCTAGCCGACCAACACCAAGATGTCAGCAGACAACTACACTCTCGGCTGCAATCCTTGCACTGATTTATCCTGTCCTCCTTCTGTCCTTCCCATCGATGGCTTTGGCGGCTCTCTCTACGATTGTCCCTTCACAGTTCCAATCTACAACTATACCTACTCTAACGTACAGGTCACCTGGCACTTCATCGACACATACTTCTATCAAAATCGAGCCGCAAACGTAGCCGTCTGTGCTATTGGCCTATCTTTTAGCATCCTCACCCTTGCTAATATCATCGTCCTCACGCCATCTAATAAGCGTGGCTTCCTCCACAACATCCTTTTCGTCGGTAACATCTTCGGGATTCTTCGCAGCAGTATTGACCTTCGACTCCTCACCTCCGGTTACCTCGCCTCATCATATCTAGCTATAACAGGGGATTGGAGCAGCCCCATCTGGTCCACCTCATTCCGCATTTTGCTCACTATCTACAATCTGAGCGGGTGTATTGTGCTCGCGTGCGTTCAGATCGCATTCTACACGCTGAGCCACGGTATGCTGGCGTGGATGCGTATCAAATATGACATTCAAATCTTCTATACTATGGTCACCGTCCTCACTTTCGTCAGCCTGTTCTCGTACTGCTGGCTTGTCGTCTACTCCATAGATCAAATCCGCTTCATCGCATTCGTGAAGCAGGGCGACTCCATTCCTCAGATTGAGCAATTACAGTGGTATGATACACTAACATACGGAGGGCGATACTTGCTCGGGATCAATCTCGGATTATGGAGTGCAACATTCACGGTAAGCGCGTTTGTTATAGTATGGCAAAGACGAGTGGCATTGTTTGCGCAGCAAATCGAGCAACAGAACAAACCATGGCCGTTCCTGGCCAGGACTAAGAGAGTCAAAAGCGTCTACGAGCAGGCGCTGAAAATCATTTCCATCGTCGGGGTGGAGAGTTTATTCATACCGCGTAAGTTGTTTTCCACCCTCTCTCCCCTTCGCCCATTCTGTGTCACTCCTTGCCGTTGTGTTCGAACACAGGTCCCTCAACCTTGTCGCTACATTTACAATTCCATTGCAATCGACCACCGACTCGCTCGTCAACTACCTATCAAGACATGTCTAACAAATACCAATCCAGTTTTACTCTGCATCTTCCAGTTCATACCATCATGGCCCGCACACACGGAAGGACTCATCATGCCAGTCATCCTCGCGCTGCTGCCGATCCTCTCGCTATTCAATGGCGGCACCCTGCGAGCCGAATTCGATGCTGGTCGCGAGCCAGCACATACGGGTCGAAGTTCTAGGACTGCTACTATGGATGGTGAGGGCCCTCGATGTACACAATGTGGGTGTGGAGATCGGAGGATAGGTGCGAGTGGAAACGTGAATGTTGGTCCTGGGATTGGTGCTGAAAATGGGAGTAGAAGACGGCTGGACACAACCGTTAGTGGGGGCAATTTGACTGGGAGTCAGAGGGTGGTTATGGGTGGCAAAGGAGACGTGGAGTTGGCAGGTTGTGAGGGTAGATGGGTCGCTGAGGCTGATGGTCTTGGAAAGGGGAACGAGAGTGGGAGCGGAAGTGGAAGTGCTGGAGATAATAGATGGATTGGTAGGAGGGGTGGTGCTGGTGTGTATGATAGGGAGCTGGAGAAGATTGATGCCATTGGTGGTGAGGTGGAAGAGTTGCGTGCTAACTTGGTTGATGGATATGAGTTGCGCTGATCGTGGGTGTTGGCAGCAGCAGGTGGCTCAAGTCATACGATTGGTATGGCAGAGAGGTTTTGCTGTAATGTTTAGATTTGGCTTGATAGGCCAGGAGAAGTGGATCGAGTGGGAGATGTCTTTTTATTGAAATATATGTACATGGTAGTCACATGCAGACTCCGTCCTCTCGCTATGCAAGATCTCTGTTGTATTGTATGCTGAGTTGCGAAGACAGGGTATAGAGCTATTGAACCAGCAAGAGTCTTACGCGGTCGTCAATACTATTCGACATGAGGTTCATTACCCGATGATGGTGTGGGTAAAGTGCGAAGGACCTTCTGATCACCAACTAATCCTCATCATCCAGCCCGTTCACACCCTCTGCTCATCCAAATCTCAGAGCATCTCCATCCAGCCCTCCTCCAACCCTCACAACCACATATTCCCCCCATCATCTCCTCCGCCTCTATCATTCATTCTCCCAATACTCTTCTAGTACGGCCTCGCCGCAGCCTGACAAGCCTTAAGCTGCTCAAGATACCACCCACAAATATTCAAATCACTCCCATTCTGATTCATACAAGTCTGGAAACTCTTGATATCGTTTGCGCAAGGACCGCTGGTCTCAGCTTGTGCGGCGCTGTTTGCGTTGTACATTGCGTTACTGCCGGGCTGGGCGTAGTTGTCTATTGGTTGTTGGTATTGCTGTTGTTCGGCTGGAGGGGCGGAGGAGGAGCCGCCGCCGAAGAAGCCGCCTATTGCGTGGCCTATTGAGGAGCCGACTGCTACACCGCTGTGAAAGAAAGATGTTAGTACTCGTTGAGATTTGCAGTGGGAGTTTCGAGGGGGGTTAGAGGTTGTGATAGTGAGCGCAGAAGGGGTTTGCCACCAGATGGATAGATGGATGGATGGATGCATCGAGGACGGGAGTTGTGTAGACTTACGCAGCTGTACTAGCCATCTGGCCGAAGAGACCTGATCCCTGGGATTGGGCTTGAGCCGGTGGTGCGTGCTGGGCTGGTGCAGAGGACATTGGTCGTTGTTGTTGCTGTTGCATTGGTCCTGGTCCTGCGGAGCGAGCTGGAGCTGCTTGAGGGCGAGCTGGAGCTCGGGCTGGTGCGGCGCCGCCTCTTGATCGTGGCATTTTCGTTTGTTGTTTGTGTAGGATGGTTTTGAGATGTATAGTGTGGTTGTGTAGAGATTGCGGTTTCGTGTGTTGCCTTGCTTTGCGGTGAATGTGATTGTTTTGGATGATGACAGACAGACGCAGGCAAGGATGAAGACGAAATGGACTATTTATGCCAAGGCTTCCCGAGGCTCGGGAGCGGACCATGGAATATCTTCGAATTGTGGCCAATGAAAGTCACATGTGCCTCGTTTGCACCTTATTGAGCTCTACAGTATTGTAGACGTGTTTGCTAGCATTTCTTTCTTATGGAATGCTGAATAAAAAGATCTCTCACATCTAAATAGCAAAATGTCAAAATAGTGGTAAATGTCAAACCTAACACGCTTATGATCGTTCCAAGTCCAAGCCTGACGAGATCGCAACTTGTGAAGCTAACGATACTATACAATGAACAAACTAAAGCAGAATATCAATAGTATACTGAGCAGACGCTTCCTCTATTATACGAGGCAGATGTCTTCAGGTAACAACATTTTAGGTCTGAGATAGCAACCTGTTAGTCAAGTAACAAGTACAAAGGAGATGCTAACACCAAGCGCGGCCTGTGTGTTAGTTATGTCAATAATACGTCGGAGTCCTTCGCCATCAGTACACTCCAGAACGATTAGTGATGTTTCTCTTTATCGAGGTGTTGTGTTTTCTGCCCGGATCTGCATTTAGTCAAGTGAGACTTCTTTATTCTCTTCAATCTGAACCCGTCGTCCACTACACATCCGGTGGTCTCAAGCTGGCGGTGGAGGTGGTGGCACATCTCCTGAAGGTGGTGGCGGTGGAGCGTTGCCGTCGGTCGGTGGTGGTGGAGGCGCAGCCTGTGAGTACTGCTGCAAGAACGAGCTCAAGCCAGCAGGTGGCGGAGGAGGAGCCCCGTAGCCATTTTGATCATAACCTTGCTGGTAACCACCATAACCGTAGTCCTGTGGAGGCGGTGGAGGAGCATAGGCAGCATATCCGTCGTTGCTCGGCTGTTGTGCCCATGGAGCAGGTGCTGCACCACCTTGATCGTAACCACCACGTTCCTGTCGGTCTCGAGCCCAAGGGGCTGCACTTGCTCCTGCACCAGGCGCTGGTCGATCCCAAGGATTTTTCGGGGCACCACTTCCATAGCTTGGATCGTAGCCACCTTGAGCACTTTCGAGGTAACCAGCTGGACCCGCACCGTTGGAAGGGTTGCCTGAAAGTTCTTGCATAAGGTTCTCCATCTCTCGGTCGACTGCATCGCCACCAGCGATACGGCGTTGAGGACCACTAGGAAAGCCAGGTGGCGCATTGCGAGAGTCTGTGCCACGTTGGCGGTCGGGACAATCGCGTGCCATATGACCAGCATTCCCGCAGACACGGCAGATAATGTTGGCCGTGAAGTTGCGCTGTTCTGGACAATCATATTTTCTGTGACCAATTTGGCCGCCTGATCAATGTTAGCTTGGTTCTCACTTCATAGCTTGGTGGCTTACAGTTCTGGCAAGCCTGATTCTCATCGTCTCGCAGGGTACCGTTGAGAGCAGCGAGTTCTCGGAGTTGATTGCGCTTGAGTTCATTCTGTCCCTCGGGGATGGATGCGGCCGTTTCGATAACATTGTGTACAAGTTGTTTGGCTTTGTTGACCTTCTCTTCTGTATCTGCCATGATCAAACAGTGTAGGTCCTCCTCCTGATTGCTAGTATGAGCAGCATCTGATCGACCTTTTCCTTCTTTGACCGAGCCTTTTCCTCGAATAGCAATTTTGGCGCCGGATTCTGTCTCCATTTTCTTGAGAGTGTTACCACGAGGTCCAATCAATAGACCGACTTGTTAGAAAAAGAGCTAGGTGTTAGTATGTGAGTCCTCAAGACGAAACGGGCGCGGAAGAAAAGGAAGGAGTGTTAGCACAGGCAGCGAGATCTACCCCTTGCAAGGCAAGCATCATTAGGTAGACTCTAGCACTGTTTACAATAGAGAGTGCTTGGAGATAGGTTAGGAGGTTAGCAATCATACTGAAGTTAATTTCTGGATAGTCGTTAACGGGCACATAGACTTTCTCTTGTGTCTTAGTGGGACGTCTATAGTCAGATGGTGGGTGGTAGTTAGGGATGATCTTTATCGCTTTTTCGACAAGCTTGTGACGCTCATCTTCGAGTCGCTTGCGGTAACGGTACTCTCGAGTATTGACACGGCGACCGAAGTTGTCGTACTGCGGTGGGGGTGACGGTGATCTACTAGAATTAGTGAAGCGTTTCAGATTGCGAAAAGTGTCACATACCTGTCGCCATCTGCAGGCACCACGTCGTTGATTCGTAACTTCTGACTGATCTCTTCGATTCGCAAATGTAAGGTATACGCTTCAAGCTGTTCAGAGGTCATGGTTGCCTGGATCATGGTTGGAAGGCCCATCAGTCCAGCGGCCTTGTTGTCGGTGGCATCACCCCAACGATTGCGCTTCTTACGACGCTTTACACCGTCGTCGGTAGGATCAGCTACATGAATTAGTATCTTGAATCCATCATTTGGGGATCAGTATATAACGTACCTCTGATAGGACTGCGACCTCGCTTGCTCGGCTCGACTGCGCGACCAGAGTCGTATGAGCTGGCATCCTGCGAGTCCCCATTGCTGTCACCTCCAAACCGACGGCGATTCCCCAGTGGGATGTTGTTGGAGCCTGTAATTCCCTGACTACGCCACGACATCGTAAATATGGCGATGCGTGAGGATGGAAACGATTGATAGAAGTGAGTGAGTCGTGTTTCGAATGCGACGAGAAACAGATGGTCTCGAACTGTCTCCACTGGCAAAGCAAACTGCAAGTGATGGGCTACTTTTTGTCAGGAGACGACGCTTTTCCTATCTCGGAATTAGCGCCTCATTCACTATCTCACTTCCTCCTCGACTTTAATAGAGACAGCATAGATATTGGTGAGCAATTAAGACAGGACTCTCATAGTATTTGATCCATTCTAAAAGAAGGCTTGAGCCACCTGGCACCAAGTTGTCTCATTTGATGGGTCTATACGTACGAGTCGCGACATATAAATTCCCATTCAGTTGTGAGGCTCATCAACCAGCATTCAAAGTTCTTCTTTTGCAACCACCCAGCTCACCATGGTTATTGACTGCTCAACGTACGCTGCTGCAACCCCACACAACTCCTGCCATATCTCGTAGGCCTGCCTAGGACCAATATGAATGACTATTATAAGGGCTAGCAAACTCAAGAGACTGCTACCAGCGATAGTGTACAGACATTTCAATCTCAAGACCAATCTTCGCCTCCTGTGGTCTCGGTCCTGCTCAATAGACATGTCTTGCTGTGTTGAGAAATAAGATATGAGCAGGCAAATGCATGTCATAACCCATAGTGGTAGACATCGGCTCAGATTCTCAAGCTTGGGAATGAGGGCACCAGTGAATCGAAAGACTTGCGTACATCCATATGAGAGCAGGATAGAAAGGCTGCACAGGCGGACAAGAACTGCTGCAGGAGAGTAGTGAAGAAGCCATCGTGACATCAATGAGGATGCGAACAGGTGAGCCAAGTAGGCGGCTGTAGCTGCCTGAGTTCAGAAAGGTATGTCAGTCAGATTCGAGTACCATCGTTGCAAGAACTCCTTGAAGGTCTCACTGAGAAGTATAATTTCTTACCCAAATAAAGGCCAAGGCTACCTGCACGACTCTCAAGCGATGGTTGAAAATTCGTTCATTAGTCGTACTCCTGTCAACTATAGCGTCCTCCGGCTCTGCATTTTGCTTGGTGAGAGTGTAAATCTGCTTGCATGCTTGGACAGCCCATATGAATGTAAAGATGGTGGAGAATGACCGGCAGACGAGGAGCGGAACATAGTAGTGTTGCTTGACACCGAGGAGAACGGCTACTCTGGGATATCGGGCACTCTTTGCAATAGTTTGAGGCATCTGTGTCTGGGTAATTAAGCTAGGTCTCCGTGACCCAGCTCCATGACCCGCGCTGCCTAGCGAACATGCTTCGTACAATGGTGCTGGCTGGTCGGTAGCCAGTGAACCTTGTGTACTGCAGCTATACCGACCGCACCGGTGTGAGGCAATAGAAGATTACGCGTGGGCAACGATGGAACTGGGTATGTAATGGTAGGAAGTGCCGTATGTGCATCCAAGACTTTGTTGCTGATCACGGGGAAAGAAGATGTACTGATGATGAAGGATTCCCCGGATTCCGAGATTAGTGCCAATAAGACTTGAATCACGAAGCTGCATGAGTGGGACAAGGTCGCGTGCGCTTCACACGACTGGCGTGAAACAACGCCCTCCGACAAAACAAATGATTATGTCAGGCATGCCACACACTACAAGTGGAACGAAAACAGAGTTGGGCAGAATAATTGTGGAACAAGCTATGCAAGCAATGAGCATTCTCGTGTTCGTGTTAAGGAAGGACGGATTTGCTTTAAAAAAAAATAGCAATACAGTTTCTCCTTCGTTTGCGAGCAACTCTGAAGGAAAACAAGATTTCCGATCCGAAAAACCCTCCTTAGTCAGCGGTAAACAGTTATCTATCATGGGTATCTTAAAACGCCTCCAGCACATCATCCCAAGTGTGCTACACATGCATGAGTCATCGCCTCGTAACGTTCATGAAAGTCATGGGCAAGAAGAAATCGTGAGAAAACAAAGAGGCCAGTACTATGGCCAAGACGACAACTCCTATCTGTCTTCCATGTCCGAGCATGATAGCAGGGGATATAGGCTGAAGTGTCTAGAAACCGTGGACCTGAGATAACGTTAGTCTTCGTGAACTATTACAAGATTGTATGCTAGTTACCTTGATGGTTTTTGCGTCCAATTCGAGACCATCTTTGGCGACCAGGAATTCTTGAACATCCTTGCGTTGATCACCTTGAAGTTGGATGACCTCTCCCATCTCACTGTCCGCTACGATGGTACCATTGCAGGCAAACTTCTTCTTGATCACCTTGAGAATCTTCTTCTGATCGAATTTCTGGGGCAGGCCTTGAACCGTGGTCAATGTCTTACGACCATTTCGTTGTTGAATACGGATATGGATATAATCCTGGCCTTGCTTCTTCTTGGCGTCACCGTTCTCGTCGTCGGCCTCCGCGAAGGGGTCTAGAACAATCATGTTAGTCGCAACTCAACAAGTCCAAACGCATTCTCATGTTCGCAAGTATTCAGTCACTTTGACACAGGATCGATGGGATCGCCAGTTAGGCCTTGGGACATGCCAAATTTGGTAGTCGGACGTAGGCAGGTCGTCGCAAGCTGATGTGGCGTCGGGCTGAGGAGGGGCGCTTACCAAAGGATTTGAGGTTTTCGATAGTTGACATAAACTCGTCTGTCTCTGGTAACGGTTTGACTGGATAACAGTATTTCACGTGTGAGTATTTGAAAGTACTTGTCGACTTGGACTTTTGCGAGTTGAGTGGAGAGGTTGTTTGTGGTTGTGTTGTGAAAGAGAGAGAAGAGAAGGAGTCGCAGGTGGTTTGTGGTTATGTAGCAGGTGGGGAATTGCGCCTACGAGTTCGCCAAGCCTGGAATGGCCGAAAACTGCGAAAGTGGCGTCTAACACTTCAATTTCACTCACCCTGTCAGATGCGGGCATCGTCGATCAAATAGAACGAGGCTGAGTCACGATTCATCGGCTGTCAGCCAACAGCAAAGGAGCAATGTGTCACGCCTCGAGTGAGGGCTCTATACATAACTATGTAATGGAAGCTACGAATTGATGTGCTTGCACGACAAACTCCAGAGCGTTTCGTCCACTAGAGTACTTCGTATTTGCAGCCGACACGTCCAATCATCGACAATCAGCCTCGAATGACGCTCTGAGAGACGATTCACATAGCCGATTATGTGTGACCACCAGTGAGTTCCTCATCAAGAATGTGGTACTGGTGGTGCTGCTTCTGTGCTTGTTCCTCCGAGAGGATTGGTTTGGGGTGGTAAGAACAACGGCATGTATGTCTATTTGTTGGTCAGTAATGCGATTCTTGCCATACTGATCCACGACCTATACATACCATGGCAACAGCAAGGACTAGAGACTTTGTCAGTATCATTGATAATGTAGCTGATAAACGTTATGCTTACGTGACATGCCAAATGATAAATATCCCGGTGTCGAGCTTCCGCTCTTCTGCGCTGGAGTTTCGCCAATCCAGTTTAGAAGTGAAAGGACAAGGGCAACCCTTTGGACTATCAATACTGTAGGTTCCGAATGTTTAAAAAGCTTAGACTTACCACCCTATTGGTCTGTGTCGCGTTCGATTAATCACCCATGCCTATGGAAATTGATAGCACTTACCTGCTTCTCGTGAACATCTGAACCAGCCCATTAGCAAACTTGACAGACCAATGATTGAGCACTGCAGCTTACCGCAGCCATGGGCAAAGAGCTCGTCATAGTAGAGGCGAAGTCAGTAGACTTGTCTTCCTTCGGCTTCACGTATGGAATCACTTCGTTGGTTAGCTCGGTTCACCTCCTATTGTAATGACTTTCGTACCCAGATCCGGCCTCCTCATATCCTTTCGGGAAGCCATGATTGATGCTTGGTGCTCGTTGTTGATGAATTGCTCAAACACGAAAGTGACTTTAAGCTTGAAATCATGGGAAGGCTGGCACCCGCATCCTACTACTAGTAATGCCGGTGTGGGTCAAGCAGAAGATCCGCGCTAACCAACTTAGCTTGCTCAAGTCTGTACGGGCAACTCGAATTCAATCAATTGCAGGCAAACCGCATTCACATCAACATTGAGGTCCTCGTGGCCATCGACAACGTCAGTGTCCTCACCACCTCCATCCTGTATTCTACTTTACTGTCAACTGTCAATATGGCGACCAAGTCACTCTTTCCGGTATCCCTCAAGAGACCGAGCCGGACCTTATTCAAGCAGCAGTGTAGATGTCTCTCATCTACACCTCGCGCTTCCTATCCGCAAGGCAGTGGTGAAGGAACCGGTTCCGCTATTCGTAGTGCCGTCCAGAGATCAATGTCCGGTCAATCGTCGATGCAAGGGCAGATATCTAAGATGAAGAAGTCAGATATGCCAACGGATTTTGGTCTTGTACCAGATATCCTGATCAAGCCAGATTCATTACTATTGCCCTCCCTACGTTCGAAGAGGGGTTTGAGGACAGCTTGGTTGTACATTAAACAGAAATCGAAACACTTCTTTGGGTGAGAGGAGCATTCCTATCATGGAACAAATCAAGCTAATATGCGCCAGACTTCTTGTAAACTCCAAATTCAACGTTCCTGTCGATCCTATAACGAAAAAGTGGCTGAAACAACCCCTTCTACTAGGCGAGCGTGCATTCTGGGCTCGTGAACTACATGCTGAGTTATACACCGCCATCGCACGACATAACAGATCAAAAATCGACGAGATAGCTTGTACAGGCCTGAAACGACAACTCAAAGTCCGCCTTGACCACCGTGAGCTATCGCGTTTACCAAAGGAGAAATGGAAGGTCACATACCGTGGTTGGACTCCTAGTCAGAAAGTTTGGTGGATATTTCAAGCTCTATGTCCGGCACAGTTCAAGTCAACACAGATTCTTGTTGATAGTCAGGCACAAATACCGTTGGGAGAGCATGCTACCTTACGGCAGGTCATTGCCAAAATCAAGACGAAGCAAACACTAGATAAGAACGATGGACAACCACCGGAAACAATCCTGAAAGATGAATACGTGGTGATACAGCAGTTGCGCACTGATGGGCTTGCAGATAAGTGGATGATCTGGGGAACCACACAGCCGAGTACAGACAGGCAGATTGATAACCTTCTTGAAGTTGCTACCCACGAGGAAAAGTTCAGTGACAAATTCAACGAACAGATGACGAAGTGGTCTGATAGCACAAGAGGAATGCCGTGAGCCAGAAAATCACGAAAGCTGCGAGTCTCATCTCCGATTCCTGCGGGTCTAAATTTTCGAGGCCAAGCGCTGCTCGAGTTATTCGTGCAACCAAGGTTATCCTATCGCACAAGTATGAGCGCTCAGGATAACACAGAGTACAGCCAGCCCTGGAGGGCTGCAAAACAACCAGCCAGTTACAATATGTATCCACAACGAATTTGGACTGGCAAGCTCTTGAACCATAAAGCTTTGCTGGAGTCTGTGCCGTCACAGTCAAGATCACTGGCACGTAACATCACAAGGATATACAGCTCTCACGTCTACAGGACTCCAACAACGATCGCAAGGATATTCTCCTCGGCTATAGCCAATGTACACTACTGTTCTACCCTTGACTTAATCAAATGTATTGTTGTTCACCAGGTTGTAACAGCAAGCGATTTAGAATGTCAGAGTTACAGTTTGAATTCATGATTTGTTCCAGCTCACTTGTATTCAGTAGTGATTTCATCTCTTCTTGTTAGATGAGATCTCAAGTCTTGCTTTATCTTGAGCACTACTACTTCGCGTTCTCTTGGCCACCATGCCAGCTCACTCCAACTTCACCTTCTCTCATCTCATCTCATCTCATCTCCTCTCATCCCAATTTATAATCGATTGACCACAGAGCCACAACTCCCGCAATCTCCCCTCTTCACCCCATCCTCACATCCCACCACCACCTAAACAGCAAAAACACAACACCGACCCCTCCAAACCCTAACCCCAAGTCTAACACTCGCATCCCCCAAATCCGCCATAACCCCATTCCTCCAATCCTCCTCATTCCGCACCACCCTCGAGAAATCATTCCATCCATACGCCAGCACAACAATCAACTTGCTACTCTCAACGCAATCAGGCACATTCGCTCGCTCGCGCAAACCTTCGATGAAAGACGCGTATGAGTTTGGGAGCATGGGGGCGGTGGTCCAGAGGTAGGGCTGGACGTTGGAGGAGGAGGGCTGGGCGATGAAGGGTGAGATGAAGAGGGACATGCTGACTGGAAGGACGGGGGGACTGTAGGTTGATAGGGGGTGGCGGGGGGGTGTGGTTGGGCGGTGGGCGTCGGTGAAGGATTTTGGTTGTTGGGTGTGGTCTGCTGGTGAAGGTTGGTGAGTGGGGAGTGAAGGTTTAGCGTTTGTGGTGGTGTTGGGGTTTGTGACTGGTGTGTCACTGCTGTGTGTTGCGCTGCCGGCTTGCGTTTTGTTTGCCATAGGATGAGGGATTGCGTCGACGTCTTCGCCTGCGAGTTCGGCTAGTCTGTCTTCCTCGATCCATTCGTCTAGTCTTGCCATGCTCTCATCGTACGCCTGAGTGAAGATTTTGGGGTGAGAGTTCATTCGCGTGGTGTGAAGGTCGACGATGATGTTCATGATTGCTTCTTGGGTTCTGCTGGCTGGCCAGAAACCTCGTGGTGCGATTTCGTTTGGTAGTGGAGGAGGTGCGCCGAGTCGTGGAGCTGTGCGGTCGGCAGGTTGTTGTTTGGTCGCTTTCTTCTTGTTGGACTTGCGAGCCATGGTTGCTGCGGGCGTGGAGGTTGAGGTACTTGATTGTGAGTCTGGATCGTCGTCTGAGTGTGGAGAAGGTGGTTCGATGGAGGAAAATTTGTGGGATGGATTGTCAGTTGCCGCGTCCTCTGAAGCAAGAGTATTATTGTTGCGGGAGAGATAAGCAGGCTTAATCATGAAAATTGTGTTGCGCATGCGCTTCCACAACCTTTCAAGGACGTTAAAGAATCTAGTTTCGCGTTAGCACTGTTGACCAAGATAACGCGCAATTTGTGGGTCGTACTTCGCGTGTTCAGCTTGCTGTCGGTTCTTTGGAGGGACATATTGCAGAGCTTCTTCACCGTCACCAAGCTCGTCAGACCGCAACAACCATCGTCTGTCTTTGGCCCAGACCAAGTTACCGAACGCTCTGATGAATGATTCAGACAACTTCTTGAGTGAGTCTGGATCTCCCTTTGCAATCAGGTCTCGGTGCTTGAACTTATTGCGAAAGGGTCGCAAGTTCATTCGCAGGAATTCCTGGCAAGATTCTGGCCGGATCTGGAGTTCTTGAAAGAGGTCATCATAGACTGTACCTTGACTGTCAAATTCCACTTCATTGAGACGCTGGTCTGGAAGCTTTCTGAGGCCTCCTGCTTCGATGTCTTCCATCTGAATATCGTGGTCTGCCATATTCCAATGATCTTGAGAGTAAGCTTGAAACAGACCACATTGAGGAAATCAGAAAGTGCAGTACGCGAGCGCGCGTTTGTCTGTGTATGCAGCATGTCAGTCTGCCAGCCTCGTCACGAGACCAGGCAACAAGGCGGACAGTGAGTCCATGTTGAGCCCGTCGTCAGCTTCACTTCGTCCTGTTCCAGCTACCCGATAAGTATATGGCGCAATTCACAGTCAGATTGAGTAACAACATTGAGCAGCACAACGGCAGCCATGCCGGTCTTTGCAGTTGAATGGAGCTAGACATATCACTCAAGATGTCAGTATCTTGAGAATGATTGATTGTCCACCTGCCCCGGGAAAGGAGTCTCCCATAGGCTGCATCAAGATGTCAACGATTGAACAACGAAGCAAGAACATAAACATGAGCACAGGAAATTCCGAGCACTGCACATCAGCATTGGCACATGAGCCACAACAAGGATAAGCTGATTTAAGCTGTATCAAACCTCGGTTTCATGAATCTTCAGAGTAGTTCTAGGAGCAACAGAACGCTGTCGACATGGTTATGGTAGGATATTTTATCCCTATTCGCAAGTTGTATGGACAAGAACGACGTCGGTGATCACACTGATCAGACGGGACACTTCAAGATAGGTGGGGGACTGAATTCACGAACGATGTCAAGACCTAAGATCAAGGACGATCAGAAGCTGGGCCAGCACCTGCGGGCAAAATTCTCAAATACTCATGCAGATGAAACATAAACAAAGTGGTGGATGTACTTTTGTCTGCGCTCGCAGACATGAGTTCACCACATCATGAACGTCATCAGACTCCGTGGACTCTGAGCTCTCCATTGCAGGAGCCAGCATATGCGGCAGAGAACGAAAGCTTGACATCTTGGTTAAATCAAGGTGCCAAGATATACTGTCACCAAACCTTGGAATTTGGTGATTGGAACTCTGACGTAGAACCTGGGCCAATTCGCATGTGGTAAATAAAAATAACAAAGTGGCTGGGTTGTCCTGGCTCCTTGTAAGCTGAGAGGTGTACAGATTCGTTATGGAGCACCATGGAGGTCAATCAACAAGCCTAGACTTGCCGGTCAGTAAGGAGAAGTCGTGGCTGAATCTCCCTAAAATTAAGAGTGCCGTTGGAAGATTAGGAGATGAAGTCAAAATTGGCATTGTGGTACCCACCCGGCCGTGGATCAGGGAGACGCCGTTAGCCTTGCCAGGTTGTTCCACAAAACTTGAACTTGGCACCCGCATATGCAGGGAGTTGTGCCATGCGGGAGGATACACGTTGCAACATCCACTTCCTACGCGCTGCAGTATACTGTACAAGATTCCTGCTGATCACCATCCATATCTCGCCTTCACTTACTATGCACATTGAACAATGATATGGACGCGTTGGTATATGAGGACTCTCCTCTAGCAGATTATCTCCAAGGTCAAGCAATTCCATACGATATTCCTAGACCGGTAACTCCACCGCCCACCTCATTCGCACCGCCCAATTTCAAGGAGAGAATACGCAGTATAAGAAAGAAGGCGAACCACATTCAACCTGTTTCAAGCGAACAGATCCTCGAACAGTTCCGGTATATTATCGTTGCATCTCAACTATTGTCGGACGAAGCACCTCCACGACCGGTCGAGAATGAGGGACACGAGGAGGACCAGAATCTCCTCCACGGAGCGATAGCTACTGCTGTGCTCTCATTCGGCGCCGCTTGGACAATACAATGGCTACAATCAAGACGGAATACTCTGAGGTCATTGACATGGGTCGAGCTGGGAACATATTGCATAGCTGTCTTCTGTGTGGGAGTTGTTGTCTTGCTGTTTTTGAGGCGGCAGTTCTCCAAGCATATTCAGAAATCAGCGGCTGCCAGTCTCACCCGGCTCGTCAATGAGGCACACACATTCGACTCGACTGCGGGCAGGACCCTGAGATTCATACAAGAGGTGGAACTGGTAGCTCGTGGCTATGACCTAGGCTCGACTTTACCACCCATCAC
>Ga0181467_100220_pt1 | contig 28830 bp, 29 predicted proteins | sample InSIn5gowninarea_2_FD_119079 | JGI IMG/M metagenome (GOLD analysis project Ga0181467, IMG submission 119079) | Clean room microbial communities from NASA Spacecraft Assembly Facility at Jet Propulsion Laboratory, Pasadena, California, USA -... ... | reverse complement strand
GATGATTTGGAAGGAGGTGGTGTCTTTAGTGTCGATCTGGCGGTTGCCTTAGGGGCATCTGTAGTGGTTGCTTGTGTATCTGTGGTCGGTTTGTGGCTCGTGGCTGCTGTCGGGTTGATGATACTGGCACGGTCCGTCTTGAGACTTCTCCTGGTTGACATGGAATGTGTATTGCCGGTCATGATTGCGTATCTCTAATGAACGAACTATTCAGGAAAGGGAAGAGAAATGTGCCTATCAGGTCGTGTGGTGGTAATGTACTCTTATAGCCAAAAGAAGAAGGGAAGATGTAAAGTGGTGAGATCAATGAGACATTGGTCATTCAGGTGTGAAAGGATAAACAGAAATACAATGAAAGGATGATACCGTGACTTCCGGAAGCTTCTTGCACGACGGGATGTCTTGAAATTTTGCGTCCGACTTCCAGGGGGTTCTAAAAAATGATATGCAACGATTGAAGAGGTCTCGTTGTCGTTGACCGAGTTCTCATGCTTGGGCAACCCTAGCGCAGTCCCGATAGTTTGCTAAGAGACGACTGTGAATGGGCCCGCGATCAAAAATAGGAAGACATTGCACGACGAGCAAAAATAAAGAAATCAAGCCCAGAGTCGAACTCACCACCTTCCGCGAAGCAAAAGCGATAGACTCCGATGTCTACTACTCCCGGCGTATACAATCATGGTAAATGGCGGTAATTTACTCCTGTACAGAGGATCGGCGGTCTCACTTAGGCCAGACTACCGTGTGGGCTTACAGAAGTGATGTTGAGTCTGGAATCCTTGTTAATATGTAGTCTTCATCAACATAGCTTTTTATAATGGTCGCGCATCTTTTGCATCAATGGAGGAGGGATGAGCCACACACTGTCAATGTCGTAGCTGGCAATCTCAATCACTTCCTCGAAGACAGGAGATCCAATGAAGTCTTCTTTGCCAGTTTCGGTATTCTTGTGGGTCATGACCTCGTAAGGCAGAGTCAACTGATCGAACGTGAGCTCATACTCGCCAGGGTTGATCCAGTCGATCTTTTCTGTGGGATGAAGAGGGGGGCCAGGCAAGTAGCCATTCCAGATACCTCCAAAGCCATTACTGACCTTTAAAAAGGCCTTAAAGTCTTCAGGAAGGGTCGTGTCGAGTCTTTTCTCCAAATTTGAGATGTCTTCTTCGATGGCTGGTGGCTTGTAGAGTGACATGGGTTTCTCCTCATCCATCTCGACCCAATGATCGTCAGATCTGTCTACTGAAGCATTATTGCACTCTTGAAGAAGCTCAGGTATGGTATCTGGGAGGCTTGGAGAGAAGCCCTGCCAGTAGCGCTGCTGAGATGCTTCGAGTAGTTTTTTCGCATGAGAGTCAAGCTGTTGATCGGTCGCATTGAACGCTCTTGCCAAAGCTCCAGACATGAACAATGGGGCGCAACGCGGAGAGTCGACCAAGTTGAGGTCTCGCCAAGTGTAATGAGGAGAGAAGCGCTTGACAATAACACCCAAAATTTCTTGCACCTTTTCATCGTTGATAGGATCATTGCCACGCTTTTCAGCCAAGTCTATGGCAATCTCCAAAGCCGATCTGGGGGCTAGTGTCGTGTAGTAGCCTGGACGACTGTGCTCTGGTGATAGGATTACATCGATGCCAGCTTCATCTTCAGTACGCTTCTCTTGTGGCACGTAGACTGGCCACTGTATACCTTCCTGCGTTTTTGAGTCCATGTAGTCTTCGAAGTAGTCATCTGTCTTCATGAAAGCAGGTAAATTGGTTGGGTATTCTGTTGCATGCCAGTAAGGAGTCAAGGCGCGAGGGCCTGTAGCTTCGAGATTCTGGAGTACCGGGCGAGAGTAGTAAAGGTCGAGGAAGTCGCGAGCGGCATTGATTCGACCGAGCAATACAAAGCGAAGAGCTAGTCCGATGATACAATGCTCGACGTCGACTAGAGTTGGTATAGAGAGGATGTATGGGGGCTCGACAAAGAAGTTGGGCGGAGTGGCCATGTTGCAAGATTGGATGAATTATTATGAGATTCACAAGGAAACAGACGGAGATACCTAACCTTGACCTACAGGATGTCTTATTTTATATATCTGATATGCATGGTCGTGAGCAGGCAGCAAACGCGCGAAGGATGCCAACATGAGGCGGTGCTCATTGATGTTCGGTATCGAGTCATGCTAGGGAGCCTGCCGTTCGGTAGCGAGTCGTGTCGAACGACTCTCGCGTGGCTTCGCGCGTCATCGGAAGTGAGTTGAAGGTCCGGGTCGTTGAACAGCTTGCCAATAACAAACTACAATTTGACAAAATGGCGCTTGATGACTACCATCGAAATCAGGACAACGATGTCCGGCTTGTCGACTTTCTGGATGACAAGCTGCAGTCTTTCGCCGACTTGGACACGCTAGATTCGTTGCTGGACAGTGTCAAGGCACAACAAGACCTGCTTAAGCAGCAGGTACGTGAGAGCACAAGTCGTTCTTGTTCGTTCCTTCTTCTGACCATCCGGATAGCTTCATGATGCTCGAAACGACCACAACGTTGCACAGCAAGCCTCCGACAAGCATGCGACATCCATCAAAGAGAAGGCTTCGGCTTTCCAGCGAGACCAGGATGATCTTGACCGCCGTCTTCAGGTCGTTACCCAGTCAGAGACCAGTGACGAAGCCTTGCAAAAGTTTGAGACTAGTATGGAACGTCTGAGGAAGCTCGACTTGGCTTCAGGATATACCGAAATGTTGCAGGAGGTCGAAACTTTGCGTCTTGAATGCAACGAACAACTGGGCAAGTCGGATGAAGCTGTCCTGACTGCATACAAGCGCTTGTCGGCTCTTGCTGCTGGTCTGCAACCCTTGTCTGAAGCAGCAGAGGGAGCTGCACCGCATCTCATTGTCCATGTCATGAGGACTGCCTATACTCTTCGTACACAGATTGAACAGGCTTTCGCCGCCGACTTCCAAATCATCTACCAAGAAATCCAAAGTCGCCGCCAGAAAAGTCAAACCCACCACTCGTTCCAGTGCCGGCGGAAAAACAGCTGTCAAACAGTTCGTTTCAGATGAAGCACCAGATGTAGAAATGCAAGATGAGGACACTCTACCAACCACCGCACCAACTACCTCCACATCGAAAGCCGCAGCAAATAAACTCGCCACCAAAACCCCCATACCAGAGACAATACCAAACTCATCACCAGAGGTAAAGATGCAAGACTCAACCACCTCCCCACCCATCACATCACCATTCTTCAAACCGAAATCTGCTATGAAGAAACCCGCTATCAAGCACTCCTCCCCAGCGTCAACTCCAAATGCACAAGTTCAAGATGCAGATAGCTCACCGACTAGCCGACCAAAAGCGATACTCGAGGAATCAAACACCAACCCCTACGATTACCTCAAGCCCAAAGCTTCCAAGAGAAGAACTGTATCCTTTGGCGGTGCGACTTCAGAAGCTGCCACTCAGACCGAAGATGCAGATGTACCTGTTGTGCAAAGAGTGCATGCTGCATATCCCAATCTCCCTGCTGGTGTGCCTAGAGATGGAGATGGCGTTCGTGAGTTTACCCTCCCAAACCAAACCAAACCCAACCAAACCAAGTACAGCGCCAGCATAAGCGTAAAAAACAGCCACACTAATACACCCACAACACCAGCATCCCACTATTTCTCCCACATAAACGGAACACTTGCAATTCATCAACAGGCAAAGAAATGGACACCTACGTTGAGTAAGTCTTGCATTTTCTCTGCTTTCTTGCAGTGAGAGGTGTATATGCTAAATGGAGAGCAGATGTCAAGATGACGACGACTGAGTTTAGCGATGCTGTCGCCAGAGCCAAAGATGCGAGAAAATGTACCGGTGGCGATGAGTGTGGTGATCATTGTCCTTTGTTCGGAGCTGAAGGTCATGGAGATTGGAAGATGGGTTGACCGCACATGGAAAAGTCAAGAACATTTCATGATAAACACTGCATTTTGATAGATGGAGGGGCTTTTGCTGTCTGGGAGAAATAAATTACTTGACAAGAGAGTAGGAGTTTTGCCCAAAGGATTGCAGATCCTATTTTGTTGGTCGTCGCTTAGCCATCTTACAATGGGAAGTCCATTTTCTAAAAAGTCGAAGCGTGTGTATTGGACTCCTGTTGATTTTCTGCTTGCTCTATTAATTTCGATTTTGGAGGGAGATATTTACAAAAGCATAACTGCTGGTATACTTTATCGCAAGGAAAGAAGTGCTCAGTAATTCGAAATAACAATTTTGAAAATTCGCATCTGATTACAATGAGATAAAAAACAAACGTGAAAATTAAGTATTCGTAAGCGACGTGAAAATAAAACTACACACTAACTCGAATTTTTCTCAAGTAGAGTTCGAATTGTCCGCGCAAGAGAAAGCAGACCCAATCTGCCCAGAAGCGTATGCCTCTTTGATCTGCACCACTACACCATAAGTGCCTCCAATCATAACAAAGATGCCCAATGGGATGAATAAAGCATGCATCCAGAATAAGAATTGCTTGATGGCACTTCCCTTGCGATAATGCATGTGGTCGTAAATCCAGAGCCATGCTGGCAAGGAAATGGCCAGGGGTGCGAAGCAAATGCTGCCGGCGAGAGAGAGCAAGTAGTCGAAGATTGGTACTGCTTCGGCGAGCACAAAGGAGACGGCGGCGAGACCGAACGTGCAGGAGAGCCAGGTGCCCCAGTGGACCATGGTGTTGGATTGGAGATGGGGTGATTCGCGAAGGACTCGGACGAAGATGTATTTTGCCGCGACGTGAAGGTAAAGACAGGCGCTGACGACCAAACTAGGCAAAGCGATACCATAGCAGACCATCTTGATGGTTTGACCGGCACTCTGGTCTCTGTCAGCACTTGCAGATGAGAATTTGGGTTACTTGAACTTACGCCTAGAGAGGGACTAGCGACCCACTTTCCACACCAGCGGTAGACAACAAGACTGAAGCTGAGGTATGCAGCAGTCACGATAGCCATACAGATGAACAAAGCCTTGCGGTAGTCTCTTGGGTTCTTCATCTCGGAAATGACAGGAAGCATAGCACTAGTACCAGCGCCTGACACAAAGATGGTGCAAGATGCGACCATGCCTGCTGCGAAACTTGGGTAGGCAATGGCGTAGAAGCCGAATTCGTAGTCGCCGGTTTGGGGAGCCGCTGCCGGACGATCGCGGGTGGTAACGGCGATGACCAAGATGAAGACGGCGATAAAGATGGATGCAAATCCTATCCATGTTAACCACCCGATCTGGTGGAACTTGCGAACCGATGCTGCGAGAGCCACAAAGACTGTAGCCAGGACGGCCCACCATACTGAGCAAGCCGCATGGTGCGATAAAGCGTTGATGCCAATTGATACTCCGACGATACCAGATCCAGTAAGGATGACATAGGCGATGATGAAAAGTGCACCAGTCACCTCCTTCATGATAGGTCCTCCAACAACTCCAGCCATATCGGCAATACTGTGGCATCCTGGATGGTTGTTTCGGAAATCTCCCTGCAAGACTGCAGTATATGTGTTGAGTGCTTGCCAGCCGATGACACTGAGTGCTCCTCCAACAGCACCTAACGAGTACATCGCCGCTGGGATAGACAGGACACCAAGAGCGAAGATCGTCTTGAGGAAGATGACGGTAGCCATTGGCCATCCAACAGTCCGGAAGTTGACTCCATCCTTGGTTTGCTTGAAGACTTCGAAGTCCTCGGTAACCCCTTCGAGCTTTTCCGGGTCCTCTGGTTGTGTTCCTATTTGTAGGTTCTTCTCCTGGTATGACGGGTCGGTAGACATATTGGCTGCCTTCCAGAATATGGACAAGATGCTGAGAGATGAATGTAAGGAAGAGCAGTCATATTCATACTTAGGCACTAGATGTTGCAATACTAGTCATGAGTTACCCCAACTGTTGATCGTAGTCAAGAGCTATCTTTGTGCGCCACGTGAGGTGATAAGCAGGGACTCAAACCTTCCATGGAACCGTTTCATCACCATGGACCAGGGTCGCATATCAGTGTTGGGCATTATCGCGTGTGATTGGAGAGTTTGTCCATGTTTCTTGTTTCTATGCATGTTCGGAGTCAGGTCAGGTTGGAGACATCAGATAAGGGTCAAGATAGGCGAGTTGGGGTCGATGCTTCGGCGGGGAGATGACGATCGTTGGGGTCGCCGAGACAAGTGATATGCCACTTTATGTGATAAGATGTGTCGTTCCCCAAGGGTCCTTAAAACCTGATGGGACATTATGAAGCGTTGCAAAGAGGATCTGACTTGGCATATCAAGACACTTCACGACCCGTAACTTGGGCAGTCTTTTGATCACCTTCCATCAAGGCGGAGGACGGCAGACAGAAACCAGACTTGCCGAATGGTTCCAAGCGACGATGGTTGGACCTTCCTTCTTTTTATGCACTCATTTAGCCTGATGAGGGGACAATTACCAAAGTCAGGGCACTTTGGGTTGACATTGAGTAACGAATCTTGGATCAAGCAACCATCTCGCATTCAATGTTCAAGATCACGCTCTTAGCGATATTCTCATGCTCATAAAGACTCGAGGTCTGGTTTGGCTTTTAGAGTTCAGGGCGATGTCGGAGGACATGACAGCCGGCACGGGCGCAATCGGGAAGAAACAACCCCGCGCATCCCCGCCTGTCTTCAGAAGACAGCTCTGGACTTTGTCATAGAATCTGTTGACGTGCTTGATTTGTGACAATCGACAACAAACACTTTGTCTCCGTACCACGTTACACACCACCACTACACACTTCCGCAAACATGCCAATCACATCCGGCGCACCTGCCCATGGCAACCCAGCACACTTGCTCCCTCCATCCTGGACCAGTGTAATCAGCGCCTGGCTCGCCGAAGACACACCTTCCTTCGACTATGGCGGTTTCGTCGTAGGCGCCGCACCAGCAACTGCTCGCCTCCTCGCCAAATCACCTGGTATCCTCGCCGGTGTCCCTTTCGTGGACGAGATCTTCAAGCAATTGGACTGTAAAGTGGAGTGGCTGGTCAAGGAAGGCGAACTCGTGGGTCAGAATGGCAAACAACATGTAGCCACCGTAACAGGACCCACAAGAAATCTCCTGCTGGGCGAGAGAGTGGCATTGAATGTCATAGCCAGATGTTCAGGAATCGCTACGAAGTATGCATTCCCACTCCCTCCCCTCTTTCTCTCTACACTCTTCTCTCTTGAAAGTAACATCGCTAACATCAACAACCCCTTCTCACAGATCAGACTCACTCCTCCAACTCCTCCGCAAAGCCGGCTACAAAAACACCCTCGCCGGCACCAGAAAAACCACCCCTGGCTTCCGCCTCGTCGAAAAATACGGCATGCTCGTCGGCGGCTGCGACCCCCACCGTCAAGACCTCTCAACCATGACAATGCTAAAAGACAACCACATCTGGGCCTGCGACAACAACATCTCCACCGCCGTCCTCGCCGCAAAATCAGCGGGCGGTTTCGCCATAAAAGTGGAGGTGGAATGTCAGAGCTTGGATGAAGCGAATCAAGCTATTGACGCTGGGGCTGATGTGGTTATGCTCGATAATTTCACACCGGGGGATATGAAGGAGGCGGCGAGGAAGATTAAAGAGAAATATGGGGGTGGGGTTAGGGGGCCGCTTGTGGAGGTTAGTGGTGGCTTGACTGAGGAGAATGTTAGGGATTATGTTAGTGATGATGTGGATGTTATTTCGTCGAGTAGTATTCATCAGGGCACCAAGCATGTGGATTTCTCGTTGAAGATTGTGCCCAAGGGGGTGGAGGGCAAGGATGGCAAGGGCGAGAGTGTTGCTACTTGATTGGGTTGAGAAGCGGCATTGGATATTAAAGATCATGCATAGAATACAAAGAGAAAGATTCAGGATACAACAGGCAACTGAAGCGACCTGAGAGCATCTTGTACAAGCATGAGAACATACCATGACACAACGAATACAGAAGAGGAAGAGTGGTGATACATACATTCCAATCCGAGAGCATTTGTACAATGATAATGATATATACAAACCCCCTCCACTACCTCCGCCATCTTCTCCCAACATCTCCATCCATCTAATCCTTAACACCCCACTGCCCAACCATCCCCATAGCCTCCTCACCCCCCTCCGCCAACTTCCCCCCTTCATCCTTGAGCACCCCAGCCACACAATTCCACCCATCCCTGCCTCCTCCATGCCTAAGCACTTCATCCCTAAATTTCTCTCCAGCACTCGGATCCACAGCTCCCAATCCACTCCTCTTGAACACATCTTTCCATATTTTACCAGCAATAGCGCGGTCAAAAAGGTATGAATAATAAGTCGCACCATAGCCAAACAGATGGCCGAAAAAGCCTTGCCAGGACGTTCCAGCGGGCTCGGGGAGAGAGGAATATTTACCCCACACATCTTGATACGTGCGTGTAGAGTCAAAGCCTGGAGATAGAGGTAAATTGCTGTGATATGTTTGATCCAACATGGCGAGTAAAATCTGCGCTTCCGTTTCCGAGCCTTGGGAATACGTGTCCAGATTTACTCTTTCGGCAACTCTGGACGTGTCTAGTGGTTTGTCGGTTTCCCAATGACGGGCATAGAGATCCAATACTTCGGGCGCGGAAGCGAAATGCTCCATCAGCACTGATGGCAATTCTGCAAAATCGGTGGCGCAGCGTGTTCCAGAGACATTTTGAAGCGCCGTGCGGCCGCAGATGGAGTGCAGTGCATGACCCATTTCATGAAACAGCGTTTGCACTTCTCTGAAAGTGAGGAGGGCTGGTCTTTTTGTAGCATTACCTGCTGGGATGGCGAAATCGCAGATTAGTGCTATGGTGGGTAACTGATACAACTCGTCGTTATCGCGGCGAGATTTATTCGCGGCTAAACCATCGGTGGCTGCTTCTTGTGCGGATTCAAAGAGACCACCGGTGGCATTGCGTAGAGCTTCTGCTTCTTCCAATTCATCAGGGAGGATTCGGCGACTGCAGCGGAGGGTGAAATGAGCAGGGTTGGGAGACTTTCCGGCTCGCTCGAAGAGATCGCAGTAGATCACTGCTACATGGCCTTCGCGGTCGTCTATAACGTCTAAGCGGCGAACATCGTTGTTCCAAGTCTCTCCAGGTGCAGCTTCTTTGGGAACAAGACGGATACCATAGAGACGATGAAAGAGACGAGATAATCCTTGCATGACCGTGCCCAGGGAGAAGTATGCGGAAAGCACATCAGGGGTGCGTGTTCTCGATCGCATGGATTGAAGAAGCTGGTGTTGGTAGTAATCTCTATCCCAGGCATTCAAGCTGTCAGGGAAGTTTCCGCTGCGAGCGTCGCATTTCTTCATCTCTAGCAACTCCTGCATCTCACTCTGTACTCGTGGTGCATTGTCGGCGGCCAGCGCGTCTAGGAATTTAACCACTGCTTCCGGGCTCTTTGCCATTTTGTCGGAGAGGGCCATGTGAGCGAAAGAATCGTGACCGGACAGACGTGCAAGTTCAGCACGGCGATGCAGCAAATGTTCCAGACGCTCGATGTTCGCTTTGGCTGATGTGCGGTTGGCCATGTAGATCTCTCGTCTTGTGTCTGCATCTTCTACTGTGCGTAGAGCTAGAGAAGCGGGCATGCCGGTGGTAGGTAATGAGACACTTCCCCAACGAGTCAATTGGCGTACTACCAAAGGATCCATTCCCTTCAACTTGCTGCTCGGAAGCTTAAGAAGTGGTGTTTGCGGAACCATCTGATCCACGAATTCCGGACCAATCTCAGCAATCTCGTTGGAAAGCTCGACAAATGCCTGACGATCGGTATCCGAGAGGTCAATGGCTGACTTTGCAAAGTCTCGCGCAAGAATGTTGGCGACAGTCAGTTCCTCCTCGCTCCATGATGCGGTAACCTCAGGAAGAGCAAGAGCAGCTTTCAATTGATCGTTCAATCCAGTAGTTGTGTTCAAGACATTCATGTACTCAAACATCTGAGCATATGCCTGAGTAGCAGCAGCTTGTATGTTGCGATCCGGATGGGTCGAGCGAACAAAGTCGCATAAGTCTATTACGCGACATAGTAGATCACTCAGACGGTCCAAATCCTTTGCAATGCTCTTGTACTGTTCCGTAGTATTATAGGCCAAGACTTTTGTGACTATGCGCTTGCATTTTGCTAGGGTGATGGAAGCAAAGTGTTCGAAGCCTTCGGGTCTCGTGAGGTAGCGGTTCTGGAAGAGTCCTACTGAATTTCGGGATGGATGTGTCTGCCTGGCTGAGAAGTCCTTCCAGAAGGGCTGTGAGTCGAAGATCTGGCGTAGAGTGGCATCCTGGTGCGACGTCTGAGGATCTCGGTGCGACGCAAGCGGCGGCGGGGCGGAAGTGGATGAAGACGTGGTCGCGGAAGTAGCGGCGGTAGCTAGGCGGCGACGATGTTCATGTCGGATGCATCTGGCGCATGTCCAAGGCCTTATCGGCGGGGGCTTGAGCATTATTTAGTGGTTATATAGACATTTATGTACATGTCTTGAATGATGGTGAATCTTTGATGCGGGTGTGACGAGACCGGGGAGTTTCGCTCCGAGCAATTCAAGGTTGGCGGTTGCCAGCCGGCGCAGCTCGACAAGTTCCAAAGCCCTCAATCAACTCTCGTCTCTAGTTACGCTCGTCTAAACCCGCCGTCGACTCCTCATAATGGCATTCCAGCCTCTCCTACGGCATGTGAGTGAAGCCTGATGATACTTGCCCTCCAATTGACTTCCGCTGACATGTCATGCAGAGCGCCGCGCCTGTGGCAGCCCTGACTGCGGCTTTCGCTCTTCAGAGAACCGCCTACGCCGAGGAGCTCCAACACGTACGACCACCCTTCAATACCTCACCTACACAAGCCAATCTTTCTCACACCATGCTGCAGCACACGCGCAAACCCATTTACGACTCTCCGGCCTCTGCCGCTCCCTCCCCCGCCGCCATCCACGAGACCACCATTCACCCGGAGCCCGTCACACCCCCGGTTCGCGATGAACAAAAGCAATCGACAAAGGTAACCGCCGAGACCGTCGCCGCCCGCGTCCTCGGCCAACCCGCATCGCCAACACCCACTGTCCGCCTGGCCGAGCAAATCAAGCGCGCCCGCGTTTTCCTCCACGCCCAAGCCGTCAAAGCCGAAGATAACGTCGACAAAGGCCTCACCAAAGCACTCAACCTCGAGCACTCCTTCATCTCCACATTGCAGTCCCTCGCCCCTCCCAGAGAAAGCGGCGAACGTCTTCTCCCCGGCTCCGTCTACGTTCTCGTCGCAGCCATGGCCGGCAGCATCGTTGCCAGAAACCGCAACATCCTGCTTCGTGGTATCGTGCCCGTTGCCGCTGGAGTTGGAACTTCTTATGCTGTTCTCCCCATTACCACCCGCAATGTTGGAGATTTGATCTGGAAGTATGAGGAAAAGTACCCTGTTGTCCGCGATAACCACATTCGTGTCCGCGATGGGGTTTCTCACTTCATCGAGACTGGAAAGGCACACTCGCAGATGGGTTACTATCAAGCTGTCGATAAGGTCCAGGGCGTGCGTGAAGCCGTCGAGGAGTGGGTCAGAAAGGGCAAATAAATTATTCGAGGTTTCATCTACCTTTAGTCTCTCCTACCCTTTTCTCGTTCCTCATAGACTTTTCTTTTAACGCCCTTTCTTTTGTGTATCCTGTTCTGTTCGCTAGCAATGTCTGATAAAAAGTCTGTATATTAAGATGTTCGCAAAGTACACCACTTTTTCTTGGATCTTTCGTTTTTGTTGTTTGGTAATTGATGCCATTTGAATATGCTGATGGATTTCAGCCTAGAAGTGCTCCTATTCGAGTAATGCTCCGCCCTGCATTGCCTGGCCTATCCAAGCCCAGGCCTCTAATCCACAGCCTTTGCAGCAGCAACACTCTCATATTTACTTCTCAAATACTCCTCGACATTTCTGTCTCCAGTGGCATCGACCCTAGAATCCTCAACCTTCTTCGGCAGCTCCTCCTCCGCCTTGTCTTCTTTTGTCCCATTTCCATACCCCACCGCTGCCAACGCGCTCGCTCCTACACCAGCAGCAGTGCTGTAAGCACTACCAGCGACCTGTTTAGCTTGTTCCACATACGTGGGCTGTGCAATCTCAGGCTCGGGCATGGGATGTTCTTTAGGCGCCTGACCGATCGTGTTAGGTTCGTTTACGCCGTACGTGTCGCCGAACGTGCCCTCGCGCTTGTCGGGGGTGCCGTCGGCGAGGGTGCCGTGGGCGTGCGTGTGGGATTGCGCTATGTAGCTCGTACCTGAAGTGCCTGTGCGGTTTGTGCTGGGCTGGTTTGAAGAGGTCTGCGTGGACTCGGTCTGGTGGATTTCGCGGACGGGGAGGGTGGAAGTGTTGCCGGCGCTGGGGGTGGATGACTCGGTGTAGGGGGTTTCTTGGATGACTTGGCCTGGGGGTGGGCTGGGTGGGTGGGTGTGCTCGCCGCTGGTTGTGCGGTAGAGGTCGGCGTCTTGACGGGCTTGTTGGCTTGCGGCTGGTGCGGCGGGTGTGGGTTGTGCTGAAGACTTTACGGTGGCGACATTGCGGTCGCGAGGTTTGCCGTTTTCTGTGCCTACTGCTCTTGCGATCTTGTCGCCGGTTTCTGTGGTAACCCATCTGATGGGGCCGGTAGGAATGGTGTCCATGCCGTTCAACTTGTGTGGTGCTGTCCACTGGAGGACGTTGTGCAGATCCGGGTCAATGTTGGGTAGCTCACCAAACTTGTACTTTAGTTTTCCGCCGTATTGCTCGGGAATGTTCTCGGGGTCGATGTATTTTGAGAGTGTCGGGTACATGTCCTGCTTGGAAAGAATGAAGATTTTGGACTGCTCGTGTGTTAGTCCTGGATGTACTGCAGTAAAACAAGGCTTGTGGTAGGACAAAACATACAACAGTGATGGGGTCGAACCACTTCTTGACCCAACTCCACACAGTGGGGAAGAATGAAGGAGCACCAATGATGAAGATTCTGTCGAGAGTCTCGGGGTAGTGGGCGGTGGCCAATTGACTGGCATCTTGCATGTGGTTCTTCAAGTTCCAGAACTGTCTCAATCCAACGTTTGAGATGTCAACAATGTTGCTCGATTGTGATACAGGTGTTTCCGGGAAAGGACGTCCAGGCATCTCGGAGCAGAGAGGGAGAACAAAGTTGGTCAAGTTTTCGTATAGAGCAAACAGACGGAGCATCTTGGCGGGAATCTTTGACTGTACGGATTGGTTCTTTGACGAAGTTGAAGCCTCATAGGCGGAAACGGCCTTGCTGTTCAGGTGTGCCACTTCGAAGATGTAGACGGGAATACCGCGGCGGTCTTGTCGTCCAGTCCATTGAGGGTACTGGAAGGGTGTCAGTACGGGAAGAGAGCTGCCAATGCATGGCCACTGACCAGAACACGAGTCTGCTCATACTCGCTGACGTCGATTGTGTCGTAGAGCTTCTCCAGCTGGTTCTCCTTGCGCCAGTCCTCGGTGTCCTTGAATTGGCCAAATGCCTCGTTGGGGATAAACTTGCGAGCACGTAGGTACCGCCTGCCAGGGTTAGCAGGAATCTTTGTGGTATGCCCATGCCTGCTCACAGCATTGTTTCGTCGTCATGGCTGGGGGTGCCATTCGGGCCGCCGGTGGGGTTATAGTAGCCCTTCTGCAGACATAGCTCCTTGAAAGCCTCCAGTGCCTTCTCTTGTCCGGGGTTCAAGTGTCCTACGTGGGTCGCCGGGTACTACATTGCAGTTGTCAGCTTTGGGTATTCCTTGAATCGGCCCTCGGCGGCTGTGCCTGCCTGCTTCTGCTTACTTGGTACGACTCCATGCGCTGCAAATCCGCTCCAGACATGATGATCTTGATATTGCGACTTCACTTGTGATAGACTAGAGATATGATAGGTCCTTAGGGAAGCGAGATAGGGTGCAAGGAACAGTCTCCTCTCACAACTTGCACTTCTGCAACTAATTCAAAGTCATCGTTTACTCTGGGCGCCCGTCATACTTTCGGCCTGCTCGGAACGCCAAGGGTCCAGCATGCCTTTGTTCCGACCTCGACTCATGGAACTTGAAACACCACTGAAGCGCTGATTTTCGTCTTTTTGGAGCACACATGGCCTAGATGCAGACGCTGAATGGCTTCCATGCCCTCCTTTAAAGCAACACCAATCCCGGATGCATCACCCGCCGTGGCTGCCGAGTCATGGCGACATCTCCGACATCAATAAGGATCCCAACTCCGATGCATTTATCACGAGAGCTCGAGTTGAACCAGCATCGCAAGCCCAACCACATTTGCTCGATCCCAAGAGTGATACGTCTGCAGTTTCTCAGCTATCCTCATGGTATCTTTTCTGAGTAATCTTAGATCCGAGCGCGTGCAGCCACATCCCCAGGCATTCCACGAATCAAGCTCTTTACCTAATCCAAAGTGCGCGTCCAGCCATTTTTTGAACACGGTAATAGCCTGCAATTGATCAATAGCCGGCATCATGTCTTGCAACACGCTTAGACGATAGTTGCTATTTGTATCGCGTCCATGCGGTTTACAATCACTTTCTCTGCTTCTGTCAACAAGTGTTGGGTCTAAGAAAGGCAGGTAGACTTGCATCATCTACCTCTTCCCGTTCCCGATACTGCTTAATCCCTATCAGCGACATGAGGGCTTGGTAAGAAGTTAGGGCATGGGCTCGGCAGTCCTATCTCTATATTCATAATCCAGAATCGTGAGGACCAGCACGCGCGCAGTATGCGTCGACCCCACCTCGATTCTGCTGGCTCTGATCGGGAAGACCAAGACACGACACCGTGATCCATGCATGGAGAGACTGTCAACACAGACTCCTTCGGCATCCCAAGCTCAAGTTACTTCCCTCGTACTTGTATTGCCGAGTGGCAGGTCTGGGGTGCGCGTCGGATGCCCGATTTCCTGGGGTTGGTGTTGAGTCTTGCAGTCCAATGACATCAAGGCAGCCACGCTCGCTATTCAGCGATGCAGCGCATTAATCTGGAAAGGCTGCGGCACGAGTCAAGGCGGCATTGTGCATACCGCCGGAGCGGGCCACGGCGTTGACCGCACCACCACAGATCCACAACCACGACCAAACAGGTTGCCGGCGGCATTTGGCACGATCGACAGCTATCTACCGGATCGTGCCAGCGATTGAGCCTCACGAGTCACGACATCCGACCTCATCAATCGACGGCGAAATTGTAAACACCCGCAAATGGCAAGAGGTCTGCTTTGACGGGTCCTGTGGAAGACCCCAGTATCCACGTTGCCGGATCACAGTGCTGACGATTTTCCACGGGCACAAGGGATCGCAAGGCGATTCAGGATAAGGCGTAAAAGCAACTTCTCCACCAACTCATTCTTTCGACCGAAACGTACGTCTTGACGTGGCCGGAACATGAAACAGACGCAACTTGTCATCCAGGGCGCAATTCAGCAACCACCACACGGTCCGCAGCGAAAGCCATCCGCCTCGCCAAGCACCCTATAGACGTATTGACAAATAGCCTGATGTGCCTGATGTGCAGCAAGTTGCATGCATCATTTCGGGCTGCCCGAGTAGGCTTGGTTGCCCTGCATCACTACACTGCTCGGTCTTTGAATTCACTCAATGCAGAAGCGCTTAGCAATTCTCAAGAAGAACGTGGTTCATCTACGAGCCGTACCGATGCCGTAGGCGAGCATGAAGCAGAAATGCTTCGTTCTCGGCTTCAAATTCCGCTCTCTACAGCCACACTGCGCTTGATAGTGGATTCAGGGCGTGTTGAACATCAAAGTTCTGTCGACGCGCCTGACAACGTCAAACGAGCTCATACATCCACATCATGCTAAGCAGCCTTGACAGAATATGCAAGCCTTACTTTTCAGTACCCCTCCAAGCCATTTTCGTACTTTTTCGGTATAGAGGCCTAGTCCTCAAGATCCGACTGGCTGTAGCCGGTCGAAGCTCCGATGCATATTATGGCCGAGGCAGCCAATTAGCAAGCAAGACTGAAACCAAATGGACACCGTGACGGTCGCTTCGCGGATGCGTACTACTAGGCGCGCCCCGCCCGTACTTACTTCCTTATTGCTTGAATTTTGGTCGCCTTGCAAGCGACGATCTCATGCTCCCAGCGCGCCACGCAAACGCATAGCAATCTCCAGACAACAAAATCTGCCAGAGCCGCGCTGGGTTTGGGGAATCTTTCTCGTTACCTAACCCGTTGGAGTATATGCATATTCCAATGCCGGATAACGTGCTCGTAGGGGACAAAGAAATTTCAGGTTTGAAGATAAGACTAGGCGTTGGTTGTGGTTGGTATGCGGCACGAACCAATCCGCGCTGTTGCTTTCGTCTTCGTTCTTCGTCTTCGCCTACAAATACCAAACTTTCTTTCTTTCGAACATCTGGCCCAAACCTAAAGAGAGAAAGAAAGAGTCGTTAGCACAGTATGGCTGTACGAAGTCAATCAACCAGCAACAGACCCGAGAGATTCCAGATTAGTGTTAATGACGACGGCGACCTCTACATGTTCATGGATACATGGAATGGAGACACGATCGCCAATTTCTTGACCCGTCTAGCGAATACTGCATCACCCAAGCTCGTCCGCAAGAACATACACTTGAGCTTTGACGGCGTTCGTCTGGGCGAATCGACAACAATCTTTGAGGTTAGTCTCGACCCCTGTGTTGACTGCGACATCCTAACGCGGACAATGCAGACCGGTCTGGCAGATGGTGATGAGCTAGCCCTTCACTACAGACAAAAGGATGGGAAAGACGAATGCCAGTCATGTAACGGTTCACGTAAGTCTCAGACATTGCGACATTCCCCAAACACCCCCATACCTCTACTGACATATGGGAAATTTTCCAGACAACGGCACTGGATACATGACTCGTCAGAACGGTTGATTCCATCCAGAGCGTCCAGTGGACACAACAGACGACAAAAAAGCAAAACACAACAAGCAGTAAAACACCATCACAAAGCAACAAAAACAACAACAAGCACATTTCATGAGGCATACGACTACCAGATACCCAAGCCATGCAATCTGAGCAGTGCAGAAACACCATCGTTGGAAATTCTTCATCACATCTGTCACGCTTTGCTTCGGTTAAACCCTACCGAGCGAGGGTCATGTCGGTATATCTGCCGACCTGTGACAAAGTACCGACTCGGGAGATGGATCTTTGAAAGAATTAGGGAAGCAAACAAAAAAGATCAAATATCAAAACGTCTCCATCAAACCTTTTTCTTTCGGTATTAATCGCCTATTTCTGCAGACTTCACAAAAACATATGTACGTAATAATCATGCATTGCTGAATCATCACACATCCCCATCGATCCATTGGGCTCGAAAACATCCCCCAGGTCGATATATACAAAGGTCTCCCAAGATCAAGCGCCGGTAATGCAAATGTTGAGTCATCAGCTGTTCACCCGAATGTACTGTGGGCAATGCAAAATGCAAAATGCACATGTCAACTTTCTCGAGGGGACGTGACTACCCAATACACTGGGAAGTAACATCTGCACCTAGACAATGCAAGAAGGCCAAGAAATAGTCGCGCTCGCTCGTAATTCGGGGGTGATGATCAGGCCGAGTAAATTCCAGTGCAGAGAAGGATTTAGGGATCACACCACACCGACCCCAAGAAATCATCTTCATCGTCAGCATCATCCAAGAGTGATCATTCAAGAGTGATCGTCCAAGAACAAGTTCAAGAGAGCATGATAGATTCTTTGCTTTCTGAGCTATAACTGTACATGTGTGTTTTCTAACCAAATCCTTACAATCTCTGATACGCAAGCACCTGAAACTTCACATTTTCCAAACTACCCGGATACCTCAATCCCTCTTCCAATTTATTCACCTTCATCTCCTGCTTGCAAATTTTCTCCCACCGGATTTCCGGCTTCAATTTTTCCTCTTCCTCGAGCGCTTTTTTGCCTTTTCCTTGGACTTGGACTTTTTCGATGGGGAGTTTGCCGAGGAGTGCTCGATCGGTTAACTGTTCCATGGTGTATTCTTTGACGTCTTCCGAGTTTGGGATGGGTTGGGAGATGGAAGCGATGATGGTGTCGATAATGAGGATTGTGCTGTTTGGAGGGAGGAGAGCGTCCAATCTTACGAAAAGAGCCAAGGTTTTTGAGATTGAGGTTTTGTAGAGGGAGGAGAGGGTGAGGAAGAGGGTTACTAGGATTGGTTTGTCGCCGATGAGTTGGCGGAGTTGGGTGGTGGTGAGGGTGAAGATGTCGTGTTGTGTGAAATTGATGTTGAGGGTTGAGGGTGATAGTAAAGCGGCATTCGAAGCTCTGGCTGAAGCGCTTGCATATTTTGACAGAGTTGGTGGTGTTGTTGCTCCTGCTTGGAGTTTTGAGATTACTGAAGACCAGTCTGCTGAGTCGATGAGCGTGAGATCCAGGATTGGTGCTGATGCCTCCGTCGAAGGATTCTCTTGAGCGGCATCCAGTTCTGATTGAGGTCGTCCAGCAGCATCAGATCTCAAATGCCGTAACAGTCCAGCAAACGCCATAATCTCAGCAGCGCCTCCTCCAAAACAAATTGTTTTGGCCGATGAGTTTGACAAACGTTGGACCCAATCATCTTCAGCTCTCTCCTCACAAAACTCAGCCATCACATTCGCAAACGCCAACGCCCTACTCGGACTCCACCTCAAAGCATACCCCTCCCTCTTCTCCTCACCTCCAAACGCCCCCTCCCAATCCCTCTCCAAAACTTTCTCATTAACCTCCTTCAACACCGGTATCAGCGCCTCAAAGTCCTCAGAAGCCGCAAACGAATCCTTGAAAATGTTCAAAACAAGTTGTTGCAGCTCGACAGGTAAACATTGGTCCTGAGGGGTAGGTTGGTCCTTTGGCGCATCCAAGTGAGGTTTCGGCTTGGCCTTTTTCATGTAGCCGTTTCCTCGCCATTCTGGTTTTGCGATTGGTGGGGGTCGCGCTGGGGCTTTGGAGGCGCTGCTGCTGAGGATGGGGCCGTGTTTCCTTTGTGATTGCGCTTTTCTATCGTATTGACCCATTTTGTTTGTGATTGCTTTTGTGGGTTCCGGAAAGTGATGGTTAGTGTTGTGTTGATGATGGAAGTGGAAGATGTGGGTTTGGAACGTTGGCAAATTTTCGTCGAGAACATTGATGGAAGGTGCAGAAGCTAGTTGCGGGGATAACCCGGAATTAATATACTGACATCCATGGAAGTGATGGTTAATGTAAGAATCACAAATAGGTGGAAACTGCATGGTTGTGTCTTCTTTGAATTATGCGCAGCTATTTTGAAGTTCACAATGGCGTCCAACTAGAGTAGCAAATGTGAGAGGGGCTGAAGCGTTGGAGTCGCGTGTGCTACTGGCTCTCGGATGTTCTGTTTGAAAAAGGAAAGGGGTATCTCTGAATCAAAACGCAATGCTTCGATACTCGTCGTATCTTTCTCAACTTTCCTCCTCCGCCTGCTCCTGCTCCTGCTCTTCCTGGTCGTCCAGCAGATTCTTCAATGCTCCATCATCGCAAAGAGCTTGCATCCATGATTTGACGAAAGATCCATAATCATGTCTACGATGCATGGCCTCTTCGGCGTCCGTCTTCTCTGCTTGTTGAGAATCGCGTACCTGTGCTTTGTAGCCAGCCTGATTCGTCACAAGCTCTTGCCGTACCTTGAGCAGGCTCTCTGGGCAGCTTGATCTGAGCTGCTGCGTCATGTTCTCCGCCAAAATCGTTTCAGAGATCATGTCGTCGGTCAGGCCATAGTCTTCATTTGCGCCAAACAGAGTACTGTCCTCTGATTTTGGATCAATGAAGCTACGCCAGCTGTGAGACACTTGGTCAAGTTGTGTCTGAATCTCCTGGAGCGATCGGATGTTTTGCGCAAGAGCACGGCGATCTTCAACAACCGGATCTTGCACGACGGCCATCAGACTGAACTCTAGCTGACCTTCTTCATACTGAGCCATGCGGACCGCAAGGGTACCCTGAACCACACGTAACCAGTCCTGATCAGGCTGGATCGTCCCGACAGCGGTAGGAAATGAGTCCAGACCATCAAGCTTCCATACGTCGTCACCAATAGGCATGTAGGCGACGAAATGGAATCCCGATGCTTCAGACTCTTGCTCCTCTTCCTCTTCAACCACAGCTTTGCTGTTTCTGGCTTTGCGTCGAGGGTTAGATCTTACTGCGGTCGGCGTTGATTCTTCATTGGTTTTGGCGGCTTTCTCTGCAGCTCTCTCTGCAGCTTTCTCTCTTGCTTGAGCCACTTTAGCAGCAGTTGCAGCTTGCGTTTTCTGCTTTTTGACCATTCTGTCATTTCGCTCATGCATCTGATAATCGATTGCGAGCATGTCAGTATCCCGTGCGAAAGAATTGTGGATCTTGCGCACGAAATCAAAGCTATCGATTGCGTGGCCTCTAGCAACTGGATCAAAGGTTTCGGTGAATTCTTTAAAGCACTGTAGAGGCAAGCCGAGCTCTAAGTCTGGAATGTTGTTGACGATGTTCAGCAGAGCAACAGTTCCGCATGCAAATTGAGGAAGCTTGATGTGTTAGTCTTGACGGTGAAACCATGAATGGTGACTCACTTGATTGGCAAACCAGACATGAGAAGGACATGTTGTTTCTGGGACCTGTTCAGCAGTGTCATCTTGCTGGTATCTGAACAGAAAGATGACTGCGTGGACCGGTTTGGGTAAGACTGCTAGGTTGGTATCGTCGACACCGAATACTTCTTGGACTCTAAGATCGCGAACGCCTATGTCCTTGAGAATGGTGGTAAAGAAGGCCTGCAGGTGGATTAGTTCTAACCAACTTCCGACGCGAAATAGTCAACAAACAGGTTCGGATTCAATCTCGCACCAACCAGGCCATGAGTCTAGTTCAGGAGTAGCGGGTGTGGGAGGCGGAGAACTTTGAGGTGTATTTGATCCATTCGTGCGTCTTTTCTTCTTAGGCGGCATTGTGACGGGTGTTATGATTCAAGTACAAACGTCGACAAATGAACAGAGATTTCAAAAGTGGCACACGACATGGCAATATTGTGAGACAGATGTGAAAGAGCGAGCGAGCCTGTACGCAGTAAGACAGTCGATCGAGATGGAACGACAGGGTGACCCATAGACAGCGCGTTGTGGTCGCGACGCCAAGAGCTGTGACGAGCTTGATTGTTTTCATGTGGAAAACATGCGACAAGTCAAGTCGAAACAAAGCCATTCCTAAGCCAACATTCACCTCAGCAAACCGAACATCGTATTGGATAGCTGGACCAAGTTCCACAGCATGCGATGAACGGCACACCTCGTCTTCGCTCCGGCGCCTTTCCCTCGACGCCGCAGTCGACGCGGCGCAACAACCTTACTCCTCAGAAGCTCCCAGACATTACCCAGCTCAGAGCTGCTGCCCCGGCACGACAGCAGCCTCAGGACAATGATGGTCCTCTGATACCCGTCGAGACATTGGACGCGCCAACACAACGACTGTATGTGGTGGGCTTCTACCTGGCGCTGGTGGGATGGAAGATGTACGACCACTTTTACCTGAAAGAGGAAGAAACCGAGTCGCTATGGCTGTTTATGAAATGGGTCGCCTTTGATGGTATTTTCCTGTTCGGATTGCCCGAGTTGCGCATCCCCTGGCTCGAGTGGTCGTCAGCAACAATGCTGCTTCTCTTCCTAGCCCACGCCATGCTGGACGCCATCCTCATGTTCCGCATTCAGCTTCCTGTCGGCGCTGGTCTCGCTGCTATTGGCAAAATCTTCTACGACCGCGAACTCGGTGTATCGGGCCATCATGTCAAGCAGTCCAGCATTCTGCACAACTCGTCCTTGATTCTCGGAAAGCAAATCATTCACATCCTGCCAGAGGGTTCTGCCATCCTGAACCCGGCCAAAACCTCCTTCTGTCTCAGCTCGACGAACCAACAAGTCTACCTCCCAATTCAAATCAACCAGACCACCCCGGTGAGCATCGACTTGCTCCGATACGAATTCGATGGCGCCACCAACGAGACCATCCACATCTCGGGCAAAGAGATAAAGAAGATGATGAAGGACGCCGCTAGATCCGCCTCACACCCACCTTCCAACCAGCCTTTGCTCTTGCAATACCCTGCCAAGAAGACTGGTAGGTATTTGTTAGCCAAGGTTATGGATGAGTCCAAGCTAGAAGTACAAAGAAAGCGCATCGGCGACACCATCATTGTCACTTGTCCACAAGCCGTCATCAAATCTACAACGCCCGATGCTTGCAAGGGCGACTTGTCAAGCATTGATCTCGAGGTTACCGGAACTCCACCTCTGCGTATCAAGTACCACAAAATTACCAATCAGAGAGAGCAGGAGGCCCACTTCCAGAGCATCCAACCCGATGACTTTGTTTCTCCTCTGATTCAGCAATCCTCGGATGCTTTGGCCATTAGAAACAACAAGGACATCTCCTGGGCCCGTGCTCAAACAGTCACTGTTCCTCTCAGAGAACACATGGGGGAGAGCGGCAAGTGGGTCTACTCTATGGACGAGGTTGAAGATGCTTTTGGAAACATCGTGTCTTACACTGAGCGCCAGCATGATGACCAGGAGAAGCCTTCAGCCAAGGCCGCACATCTTCATCAAGTCGTGACGGTTCACGAACGCCCTCTTGTTGTCATGAGAGGCTGCGATTCGCAGCATCCACTCAAGGTTGCCAAAGGTCAACCTACTGCTCTTCCTGTTCAGTATGGTTCCACAGCGACCAAGGGTACCGGTGGTTTCCTTAACACTCCTTACAACCTCGAGTACATCTTCACCCCTGAAGGCCAACTCCGGGCCAACGGAGATCACAGTGATGCAGCTCAGACCAAGTCAATTTCTATCAAGAACCAGGCGCAAAGACCAACCGTTCAAGACGCTGGTCTTTACACCTTGCACAGTGTGTCTACGGACATCTGTAGTGGTGAAGTCTTGGAGCCTGCATCTTGTTTGCTGCAGAACCCTGCGGAGCCAAGCCTTCGTATCGACAAAGAAGAAATCTTTGACAAATGTGCCAACAAACCCATTGGTTTGCGTGTCGACTTCCATCTCACCGGAACACCTCCGTTCAAGATCCATTACCAGATCACAAAGAAGGATAGTCCCCATCGTGTGACACATATTGAGACAGTCAACGGTTTGCGTGGACAAATTGAGTTGACCCCTCCTACTGCCGGTCACTACACATACAGATTTTTCGAGATCAGCGATGATGTCTACAAGGTATACCCGCTCAAAGGAGATGACATGGTCATCGAGCAAGATGTCAAACCCTCTGCTTCTGCGAACTTCATGGAATCAACGCCATCTCGCAAGGTTTGCATCGATCAGCCAGTCTCTTTCGAAATTGCACTTCGTGGACAAGGACCGTTCACGGTCGAGTACGAACTTGTTCGTGGTAGCAACAGAAAACGCCACACCCGCAAAGATATCGATGGCGAGCAGTTCACCATCAGCACCGATCCTCTCACCAAGGGTGGCGACTACACTCTTGCTTTGGCCAGTGTGACTGATATAATGGGTTGCAAGGAGTTCTTGAAGCAAGAAGCTAAGATTAACGTCCGTCACCAGAGACCAAAGGCCTCTTTCGGACAAATTGAAGGCACACGCGCTATCAAGACTCTGCAAGGGAAGACAATGAGACTGCCTCTTAAGCTTACTGGAGAAGCACCTTGGAGTGTCGTCTACCGCAACCTTCGTGACCCGGAGCGCTCGCTCACGGCCAGACTGGACTCACCTAACAGTGACTTCGCAACTGCTCAAGAAGGTACATACGAGCTACTCCAAGTGCACGACGCTATTTGTCCTGGTGCTGTCGACGAGAATGCCAAGAAGTTCAGCGTCGACTGGATCGAGCGTCCGCATCTGAGAATACCCGAGGCATCGTTCGACAGGATTGAAGGCGGAAAGTACATCAAGAACGACGTTTGCGAGGGCGAGGAAGATTTGGTGAACGTTCACTTTTCTGGTGCTCCTCCATTCCAGTACAAGTACGACGAAAACATCGTGTCCGAGCGTGGTGCCAAATCGAAGCGCAGCAAGGCTATCACTGCCGCACTTGGTGTCTCGTCTATCAACCTTGACACCTCGCAAGCTGGTGTGATTGATTATGTCTTCACTGAGCTCGCCGATGACAACTACGACCACAGCTCCAAGCACTTCACTCCCGTCACCATCCAACAACGTGTCAATGCTCGTCCTTCTGCCAAGTTCACTAATCCCGGCCGAACATACAGCTACTGCTCCGTGGAGTCTGCTGGTGAGGAGGTCATCCCCATTACTCTGGAGGGCCAGCCTCCGTTCACGATTGATGTCGAAATCAAGCACCACGGATCAGCCCGCCCTGAACTGTTCTACGTCAAAGACATCCAAAAGAACACTCATGACTTGCGCGTCCCTCACCAGTCGTTGCATCTCGGTAACTCTGCTGTATCTATTCGCAGAGTTACTGACAGCCGTGGCTGCAGTCGCATTGTAGATGCAACTTCACCCAGAGTCCAGATCTCAGTCCACGATGCTCCTACAATTCGCGCTCTCGAGAACCAGGAAGACTTCTGTGTCGGCGATCGCATTTCCTTCGCATTGTCCGGTCAAGCTCCTTTCCAGGTCTACTACGAGTTTAACGGTGTGGCCCGCAAAGCTAGCTCAGGCAGCACGACCTTCAAGCGTTTGGCAGAGAAGCCTGGATCGTTCGTCATCACCGGCGTCAGCGACTCCGGCTCCTCCTGTCGCGCTTCTACCCGTATTGAGAAGAAAATTCACGGTATGCCATCAGTGCGCGTGGGCAAGGGTGTTGAATCTCAAGTAGACATTCACGAGGGCGGCGAGGCCGAGATCACCTTCGACTTCGGCGGCACACCACCCTTCGAATTCACATGGACACGCAGCACAAACGCTCGCCGTGGCCAAAGGTCTGAGGTTTTGGAGATGAGAAGCGAGATGTCTCATGAACACCACATGCAAATCCGGGCCAGCGAAGAGGGCACTTACGAAGTCGTATCTATCAAGGACAGATACTGTGCCTATGCCAAAGAGGGCATTGATTTGACGAAGAAGAAGGGCAAGCTGCTTACATACTGAGCGTTGTGTTTTTTCTCGCATCCCTTCTACATGTACAGTATATACCTTTGTTCTTTTTTTCCTTTTTGCATTGTTGGCGGGTAAAATCAAAATAACGACACTTCTTTTTCTCTCCAAATCGTTTGTCCAGTTGCGTGCCGCAAGGTTTGTGATTTGCAATGTTTAGCGCTCATGTTTTCTAGCATGCAAGGTTTGAGAAGCTACGTGCCGATCGAGCAGGAGCTTCAACAAGTCCTGCGGTCATCAGAGGAATATAAGCCTGACGAGGAGGGAGAGGAATTGGGGGTTGCTAGGTTAGAGCAAAGGATAGGGAGGATAGGGAGGCAAGGGCAAGTTCAAGCGAAAAAGGCTGCACCTTCCTAGCGTCGTGGCACTTTGAACGAGCCAGTTCCTCTCGCACTTCCAAGTACATCCTTACTTCAACTTTTTTGTGTTCTTCGAATGTTCGCAAAAACATGTTGTCGGCAACTTCATAAGAACGTCCTTTACTATACCGCTTGTTTGTCTATGACGAACTCTACCTGGTACCATAGCGACTCGTGCGTGGTCGGGTCCGTGTTCAAGGCGGCCACCACAGTATTTAACACCTCCGTTTGACGCCAGAATCTGGTCAATAACAGATACCTCGACATGCGCACATCACAGACTCGAAAGAATAGTGTGCTGCTACTGTGGGTGGCATTTCTGGGAAATGCAGCTGCAAATTCACCTTCAGCGTCATTTTCGCTGGGAATGCCTTATGGAGTCAACGCTGCGTCGATTCCATATCTTCACCTCTCGGCTCTGGAAATGGCACCAAAGTGCGATGACGCAAACGCAACGATGAAGAGCTACAGAAGACTCTTTGAGGAATTGTCTACCATCGCCAACATGATCGAAACTACCGATGCGCATACAAACGTGCCCGCCGGAAGCAACAAAGATACACACACGACATTAAATGATGTCGAAGCAGGATCCCAAAACAATCAGCCAGCGTCACAAAAGAGAGTTTATCTTGGTAACGAGAATCCCGAGGGCTGTCCTACAGATATCGATACACCTTTTTGTCATGAGTGTGGGGGCGACAAAGGTTCACCCGATGGAGTCAACAGATGCAGAGGTGTAAGTTGTCTAAAATCTAGGCGCTACCGATTTCACTAAACGGGAGAACAGATCGCAGAGCAGAATATGTTCCTTGAAGATTGTTTATGTGAGGAAGTGATAAACAATCATAGTGATCCGCTGAAACGTCCGAGTCTGGCTGAGAGACTTCGGAGGTGGCCAGAGTACGAAGAAGTCTTGAAGGAGATTGAGGAGTATGGAGACGAGGATGAACCTATTGATTCGAATGCAGACATCGTTGAGGTCGAAGACATCGATTCAGGACAATGCTCGGAAGCAGAAGTAGAAGTGAGTCAAGACGTTGCGCCAACTGCACGCCGCTGTTACAGCATGCATGGGTCCCTAATCAATAGCAACCCTTCAGCTAGAGCCACAGTCGGCTCGACTGCGTACTGATCGGCTCTCCCAGGCATGAATGGAGATGTTACATCGAGACATGGTTTTGATACTTCCTACCATCCTCGTCTCTCCAGCCAAAGCCAAGAATCAAGGAGATGACCCGAGAGTCGAGAACGGTCCTCAATGAAAAACCAACGCTTGGATCGGTCATGCTTTCCATGTCGGAGTGCGCCGCGGTTTTGGGAAGCTGTGACTATCGTCCGGCTTTTGATCTGTAATCGGAGAGTCGACACGTTTCCATGAATTTGGTGGTAAAGGCCATGATCTAGAAGTCGAGAAGAAAGTCAAATGAGCCGGTCTAGCTTTGTTTCCCCTTGCTTCGTCCTAGTTTCCATTTCGGACTGCATCGAGGATTGGAAGAAGCTGCGAATATCTTGTATTTTCTGATCTGAAATTGGAGCCAACGCTGGTTCACAAACTGGCAAGAGACATGATCCGGAAGTCACGAAGAAACCTAAATGAGGTGTTCTTGCTTTCCTCCTCTTACTTGGTCATTCCTTCCATCTTTGGTGATGTCAAGGGGGCTGGGTCAGCAAGAGTACAACTACCTTGCTATAGTTGAGTTAAGACTATGGCCGACGTCTACTCAAGCCCTCGGAATAAGCACCCATTATGATCATGTGCTTATCTGAATAACGACCTCCCTTCTCTCTGACGAATATTGCGGAGAAAGAATGCCAATTGAAGGTCGCGGACAGGTTTCCGAAGCTCGTCTATACCATGTCAGCATTAGCGTCGGAACCCTTCTTCCTGCAGAAATCTGGACCACGGCAACAAACTACGGTAACCAACCACCTTGAATCACTATAGATAGTGCTTAATGCCCCATATTCTCCCCACATTTTCTCCAGACTTCCCCAGAGTCTTTGAAAGCTTCAAGTTATCCTTATCCTATACCAGAATCAGTCATGGAGAAGTCCGCCGACGCTGTACACTTGGAAGACGTGCAAGCCTTGGGCGCCAATCTTGCCGAGATCTCTCACGACGGCAAACCTGTTTGGGAGCAACGCCAGACATATGGGCCGGCTGGCATTCGTGGATTGGCGACCTCGAAGTATGTGCTGGCCGCTGCAGCATTCTCCACCTTGGGTGGTATGCTCTTTGGATACGAGTAAGCTATTGGATATGCCTGTTGGGAAGGTTATCGCTAACACATGCCCCAGTCAAGGTGTCATGGCAATCACGCTTACCATGGACCAATTCCTCACTCAATTCCCCGAGATCTCCAGTACCGCTGTCGGCGCCAGCTTCAACAAAGGACTGATGACCGCGATGATCGAGCTCGGCGCCTTCTTCGGAGCCATGAACTGCGGCTGGATCGCGGACAAGTTCTCCCGAAAGTGGTCTCTTTTCATTGCCAGTATCATCTTCATCGTCGGATCTGTCCTCCAAACAGCCGCCGTCAACTTTGAGATGCTCATCATCGCTCGCCTCATCGGTGGCTTTGGTGTTGGCATGTGTGCCTGTCTTGCTCCCATGTACATCTCGGAAATCGCTCCACCTGAGATCAGAGGTACACTGCTTGTCATCCAGGAGTTGAGCATAGTCACTGGCATCGTCATCGCTTTCTACATCACATACGCCACTCGTCATATCCAAAGCCACTGGAGCTGGCGTGGACCTTTCCTGATCCAGATGTTCCCTGCTCTATGCCTCTGCGTTGGTGTCGTCTTCCTACCTTACAGTCCTCGCTGGTTGTGTGGTCAAGACAGAGACGAGGAATCCTTGAAGACGCTCAGCAGACTTCGAGGTGTTCCCGAGACTGACTCTCGTGTCCAACAAGAGTGGTACGAAATCAGATCCGAAGTGGCATACCGTCGAGAAATCGAGCAGGAGAAATACCCCCACCTACAGGATGGAACTGTTTCCTCTACCATCAAGCTCCAGGCCAACAACTGGGCGGATACTTGGAGAGGCCGCAACTGGAGACGTACACAGGTCGGAGTTGGCCTCATGTTCTTCCAACAGGTAAATTCTCCATTCTTGTTTTGACTGTACGAGATCTGACATGTATCTTCCCAGTTCGTCGGTATCAACGCTCTCATCTACTACTCACCTACCCTCTTCAAGACCATGGGCTTGGACTACGAGATGCAGCTTACCATGTCCGGTGTCCTCAACATCTGTCAAGTCATTGCTTGCCTCTGGGCACTCTGGGGCATGGATCGCTTTGGTCGCAGACAGTTGCTACTCTACGGTGGTGTCTGCATGTTCATCGCACATTTCATCATTGCAATCTTGGTCGGATT